>ERZ808252.112-NODE-112-length-88489-cov-4.768110_pt1 | contig 88489 bp, 73 predicted proteins | sample MGYA00521242_ERZ808252 | MGnify/ENA primary metagenome ERZ808252 (study PRJEB31516, sample SAMN03275581) | gut metagenome | biome: mammalia-associated habitat; material: feces | host: Papio cynocephalus | place: Kenya | collected 2012-08-07 ... | reverse complement strand
AGCTCTTAAAGTTCGTTTTGGACGACGGAACCGGCGTAGATAGGGTCATTTTGAGCGGAATTCACGAGTATTATGAGCCGGAAGAGCTGGTTGGAAAGACCTGCATCGCCATTACGAACCTGCCGCCCCGCCCGATGATGGGCATCGATTCCTGCGGTATGCTCATCTCTGCCGTGCATCACGAGAACGGCGAAGAAAAGTTGCATTTGCTGATGGTTGATCCTCACATTCCGGCAGGCGCAAAGCTGTATTGAGCCTTTCCCCTTGCCTTTTACAGAGAAAAACAGCCTTTGGTACAATACCAAAGGCTGTTTTTGCTTATTATGCCTGATTTTCGGGTCTTTTTTCCAAAAAGCCCTCCATGGCGGCTTCCAGCAAATAAATGGAGCCGCAGGCCACGATCACATCCTCCGGCCCGGCCAGTGCCAGCGCCGTCTGTGCGCCTGTTTTGGCGTTGGGACAAACACGCACCTGCGAGCAGAAGGGCGCCGCCTCCCGCGCCAGCCCCTCCGGCGGCAGGGCCAGCCCGGAGCCCGGCTCCGCGTCCACCGCCACAAAGGCTCTGCACCGCCGCGCCACCATGGGAACGCTGCTCTGGTGATCCTTCCGGGCCATGATGCCCATGACGGCGATGAGCGGTCTCTGCGGATAGAGCCGACCCAGCGCCTGGCACATCGCTTCCAGCTTACCGGGATTATGAGCGCCGTCCAGCAGGCAGGTAGGCTCCCGCCGGACCACCTGCAGGCGCCCGGGGAAGACGCATTGGGAAAGGCCCTCTGCCATGCGGTCCTCCGGCAGATCATAGCCCGCCGCCTGCAGCTGATGCAGAATGGTCAGCGCGGTCAGCGCGTTTTTCACCTGATGGAGTCCGGCCAGCGGCACGAACCATTCCCTTCCCCGCCAGACAAAGCGGCTGCCCCGATCCGTCTCCGAAAGGAGCTGCACCTGGGAAAGCGATGGAATCTCCGGCGTCACGCCGCAGCGACGGCAGGTCTCCTGAAGCACCGTCAGCGCCTCCGGCGGCAGCGCGCAATAGCCCACCGCCCGGCAGCCGGGCTTGATAATGCCGCATTTTTGCGCGGCAATCTCCGGGATGGTTTTGCCCAACAGATTGGTGTGCTCCACGGAAATGGCGCAGACGGCGGCCACCTCCGGCGGATCGATGATGTTCGTGCTGTCCAGCAGACCGCCGATGCCCACCTCCAGCACCACCAGATCCGGCTTTTTCCGGGCGAACACGCACAAAGCCAGCGCCGTCATGGTCTCAAAGGCGGCGGCAGGATCGCCCATGGCATCCAGCGCATCCAGCGCAGGGCGCATCTCCGTCAGCGTCTCCGCCAGCAGCGCCTTGTCGGCCATAACGCCGTCCAGCTGGATGCGCTCCCGAAAATCAAAGGTGTGGGGCGAGACGAACAGCCCCGTCCGATAGCCGCAGGCCCGAAGCATCCGTTCCGTCATGGCGGCGGTGCTGCCCTTGCCGCTGGTGCCGGCAATGTGTACAAAGCGCAGAGACCGCTGCGGATCGCCAAGCTTATGCATCAGCAGACGCATCCGCTCCAGTCCCCGCCGCTCGCCCCGGGGCGGGCGGGCGTCCAGATATTCCAGAACCTCCCGATAGGTCATTCGGAAAGCGCCTGCAGGCTGGCCGTCAGCTTTTCCGCCAGCGCCTTATATTTTTCCAGCTTTTCCCGCTCTGCATTGACCACAGCCTCCGGCGCACGGGAAACGAAGCTCTCGTTTTTCAGCTTGCCCTCGGTGCGCTGGACCATATTACGGGCGTTGTCCAGCTCCTTCTGTAGGCGCTCCCGCTCCTGCTCCAGATCCACCAGATCCTCCATGGGCATATAGATCTGGGCCGCGCCGGTAACGCAGGAGACCATTTTGCCGGCGTTGGCCGGAGCCTCCTGCCCAACGGCGACCGTGCTGGCCCAGGCCAGACGCTTCATAAAGGGCTCTGCATCGGCAAAGAGGGTGGGCTTCTGGGTGACGATGATCAGCGCCGCCTTGCGGGACGGAGGAACATTCATCTCCGAGCGGCGGTTGCGAACGGCGCGGATGGCGGCCATGATCTCCTCCATCTCCGCCTCCTCCGCGGGGAAGATCTTGCTCTCGTCGGCCTTGGGCCAGGCGGAGACCATGATGGAGGGGCCGTCGTGGGGCAGCGCCTGCCAGATCTCCTCAGTGATAAAGGGCATGAAGGGATGAAGCAGCTGCATGGTCCCGGAAAGCACATGGCCCAGCACCTTCTGCGCCCGGAGCGAGGCTTCCTTGTCCTCGCCAGTGAGGCGGGTCTTGCACAGCTCGATATACCAATCGCAGAAATGATCCCAGATAAAGCTGTAGAGCTTATCGGCCGCCACGCCCAGCTCATATTTGTCCAGGTTTTCCGTGATCTCCCGGACCAGCGCATTGTATTTGCTCAGGATCCACTTGTCCTCCAGATCCAGCTTGTCCGGCAGGGTAAAGTCCTCCGCCTCCAGATTCATCAGCAGGAAGCGGGAGGCGTTCCAGATCTTGTTGCAGAAATTACGGTTGGCCTCCACGCGCTCATAGTAGAAGCGGGTGTCGTTGCCGGGGGCGATGCCGGTGGCCAGCGTAAAGCGCAGGGCGTCTGCGCCGTATTGATCGATGACCTCCAGCGGATCGATGCCGTTGCCCAGGGACTTGGACATTTTGCGGCCCTTGTCGTCCCGGACGATGCCGTGGATGAACACATCCTTAAATGGGATCTGCTTCATCTGCTCCATGCCGGAGAAGATCATGCGGGCCACCCAGAAGAAGATGATATCATAGCCGGTGACCATGACGGAGGTGGGGTAAAAATAGCCCAGCTCCGGCGTCTTATCCGGCCAGCCCAGGGTGGAGAAGGGCCACAGGGCGGAGCTGAACCAGGTGTCCAGAACATCCTCGTCCTGATGGATATGCCTGCCGCCGCACTTGGGGCAGACGGTCACGGGATCCTTGGAGACGGTCATCTCGCCGCAGTCGTCGCAGTAATAGGCGGGGATCTGATGCCCCCACCACAGCTGGCGGGAGATGCACCAGTCGTGGACGTTCTCCATCCAATTGGTATAGATCTTGGCAAAGCGCTCCGGAACGAAACGGATCTCGCCATCGTAGACCACCCGCAGTGCCTCCTTGGCCAGCGGCGCCATCTTGACGAACCACTGGGCGGAGATCAGCGGCTCCACATCGTTATGGCAACGGTAGCAGGTGCCCACATTGTGGGAATAATCCTCCACCTTCACCAGATAGCCCTGCTCCTCCAGATCGCGCACGATGGCCTTGCGGCATTCGTAGCGGTCCATACCCTGATATTTGCCGCCGTTTTCGTTGATAGTGCCGTCATCGGCGATGACGCGGATAATATCCAGCTTGTGGCGCATGCCGACCTCAAAGTCATTGGGGTCGTGGGCGGGGGTCATCTTCACCGCGCCGGTGCCGAAGCCGATCTCGCAGTAATCGTCGCCCACGATAGGGATCTCCCGGTTCATGATGGGCAGGATGCACTTTTTGCCAATGAGATGTCGGAACTTTTCGTCCTCCGGGTTGACGGCCACGCCGGTATCGCCCATCATGGTCTCCGGACGGGTGGTGGCGATCACCAGATCGCCGCTGCCGTCGGCCAGGGGATAGCGGATGTACCACATATGGCCGGGCTTCTCGGTATATTCCACCTCCGCGTCAGAGAGGGCGGTGGTGCAGTGGGGGCACCAGTTGATGATGCGGGAGCCCTTATAAATATAGCCCTTCTGATACAGGTCGATAAAGACCTCCTTCACCGCCCGGGAGCAGCCCTCGTCCATGGTGAACCGGGCGCGGCTCCAATCGCAGGAAGCGCCCATCTTCTTCTGCTGGGTGACGATCCGGTCGCCAAACCGGTTTTTCCAGTCCCAGACCCGCTCCAGAAACTTCTCCCGGCCCAGGTCATAGCGGGTCAGGCCTTCCTTGCGCAGTGCTTCCTCCACCTTGATCTGAGTGGCGATGCCCGCATGGTCCGTCCCGGGGACCCAAAGGGCGGAATAGCCCTGCATCCGCTTGGCGCGGATCAGGATATCCTGCAGGGTGCAGTCCATAGCATGGCCCATGTGCAGCTGTCCGGTAACGTTGGGCGGGGGCATGACGATGGAGAAGGGCTTTTTGTCAGGATCCACCCTGGCCCCGAAGAAGCCGCCCTCCTGCCAAAACTCATAAAGTCTGCCCTCCGACGCCGCCGGATCATAGGTCTTGGGCAATTCCTTGCGATCGCTCATTTGATCTTCCTCCTGTGTATGTTTCATTTGTGTTTTCTGCAATAAAAAAGCCCCGCAATGCAAAAAAGCATTACGGGACGGCTCTCACCGCGGTACCACCCATATTCGTGCCCGCAGGCACGCACTCTGCCGCCTCGGCGGCATATTCCTTCACGCGGAAAACGGCGAAGCTTACTGCATCGTTCAGCTCCGCGGCTCCGGGCCCACCTTCCTCCGCAGCTTCAGAGACGCTTCCACCAGACCGCGCCCTCTCTGTCCATCCGCCGCAGGCTACTCCTGCCCATCCTCGCCTTTACTGCGTCCTATTATATCCGGCCCTCCGGGATTTGTCAACCGTTTTCCCGCCGGCTGCCTTTGGAAAAGCGCCGCTGCCGCCGCATTTTCATAGAAAACATGGGGCGCATCTCCGGATTTTTATGAAAAATAGCGGATTGACACCCACCGAAAATGGTGCTATAGTGAGAACATCTTCTATTGACTTCAGGAGAATGACCGCTATGATCTTCACCATTTCCTTTGCTTCCTATTATTACTTTACTATGCTCTCATAGTAAGGCTGATTTGTGTTGCAAGGGAAAGTCAAGATCCGCTTTTGACGCTGCACAGGTTTGGCCTGGGCGGCGTTTTTGTTTTGATAAACCGCAGGCGTCGAATAAATAATAGGAATAATCATAAAAATCATCAGGAGGAACGCATTATGATCGTCGTACTCAAGCCCAGCGCACCGCAGGAAAGCAGGGAGCAGCTGGTTGGCTGGCTGAAGGCGCTGGGCCTGGAGATCCATGTTTCCGAGGGCCGGAATTATACGGTTCTGGGCCTGGTCGGCGACACCAGCAAGGTGGATATGGATCTGGTGGCCAGTCTTGATATCGTAGATTCCGTCAAGCGGGTCTCCGAGCCCTTCAAGTGCTGCAACCGGAAGTTCCATCCGGAGGATACCATCGTTCAGGTGGGCGATGTAAAGATCGGCCATGGGCATTTCTGCATGATCGCCGGCCCCTGCTCTGTAGAATCAGAGAAGCAGATCGTGGCCGTGGCCAAAGAGGTCAAGGCGGCGGGCGCGAATATGCTCCGGGGCGGCGCCTTCAAGCCCCGCACCTCGCCCTATGACTTTGCCGGTCTGAAGGCGGAGGGGCTGGAGCTTTTGAAGATCGCCCGGAAGGAGACGGGCCTGCCCATCGTCACCGAGATCATGAGCGTGGTGGATCTGCCGCTGTTTGAGGATGTGGATGTTTTGCAGGTGGGCGCCCGCAATATGCAGAATTTCGACCTGCTGCGGGAGCTGGGCAAGCTCCGCAAGCCCATCCTGCTGAAGCGCGGCCTGGCCAACACGCTGAAGGAGCTGCTCATGAGCGCCGAATATATCATGGCCAACGGCAACGCGCAGGTGATCCTCTGCGAGCGTGGCATCCGCACCTACAGCGATTACACCCGCAACACCCTGGATCTTTCCGCCGTCCCCATGCTCCATGAGCTGAGCCATCTTCCCGTGATCGCGGATCCCAGCCATGCCACCGGCATCGCCCGGCTGGTGCCGCCCATGGCGCTGGCGGCTGCCGCCTGCGGCGCAGACGGTCTGATCATTGAGGTCCACAACGACCCCATGCACGCTCTGTGCGACGGTGCGCAGTCCCTGCGGCCGGAGCAATATGCCGTGCTTGCCCGGAAGGTGCGGGCCGTTCGGGAGGCGGTGGAGGAATGACCGTTGGCATCGTAGGGCTGGGGCTCATCGGCGGTTCCTTCGCCAAGGCCTACTGTGCCGGGGGACATCGGGTCCTGGGCTATGACGCAGACCGGGCCGTGCTGGACTTTGCCCGGCTTTCCGGCGCCTGCTCCGACGAGCTCACCGGGGAGCGCCTCCCGGAATGTGACCTGATCCTGCTGGCCGTCTGTCCCCAGGCCGCCATCGACTATCTCACCGCCCACGCCCATCAGATCGGCCCCCATCCGGTGGTCATCGACTGCTGCGGCGTCAAGCGGCAGGTCTGCGTCGCCTGCTTTCCCCTGGCCAAGGCCCACGGCTTCACCTATCTGGGGGGCCACCCCATGGCGGGCAACCACAATTCCGGCTTCAAATATGCCTCCGCAACGCTGTTTCAGGGCGCTCCCATGGTGATCGTCCCGGGAGATCTCAACGATATCCGGCTGCTGAGCCGGGTGAAGGAGCTGCTGAGTCCGGCGGGCTTCCGTCAGATCTCCATTACCACGGCGGAGGATCACGACCGGGTCATCGCCTTCACCTCTCAGCTGGCCCATGTGGCGGCCAACGCCTATATCAAGAGTCCCTCCGCCGGCAGCCACAAGGGCTTTTCCGCCGGCAGCTACAAGGATATGACCCGGGTGGCCTGGCTCAACCCGGAGATGTGGGCGGAGCTTTTTCTGGATAACCGGGATTTCCTCGGGCAGGAGCTTTCCCTCTATATTCAATTTCTGCAGCAGTATCAGACCGCGCTGGCGCGGCAGGACAAGGCGGAGCTTATCCGGCTTCTGGATGAGGGCCGCCGCCGGAAGGAGGAGGTGGACGGCCATTGATCCGCATTGACATTGCCGCCTCCCGCCGCTATGAGGTCCTGGTGCAGCGGGGGCTTCTGGCCCGGCTGGGCGCCCTTTCCGCCCAGTGCGTGGAGCCCTGCTCCGCCATGCTGGTTTCGGATGACCGTGTCTTTCCCCTCTATGGCGCGCAGGCGGAGGCTTCCCTGCGGGAAGCGGGCTTTTCGGTGGAGCGCTTCGTCTTTCCCCATGGCGAGCAGCAGAAAAGCCTCGCCACCTACGGCGCGCTACTCAACGCCCTCTGCAGCCGGCGCTTCACCCGCAGCGACCTGATCGTCGCCCTGGGCGGCGGCGTGACGGGGGATCTGGCGGGCTTTGCCGCCGCCACCTATCTCCGGGGCGTGCGCTTTGTTCAGGTCCCCACTACCCTGCTGGCCATGGTGGATTCCTCCGTGGGCGGCAAGACGGCCATCGATCTGGACGGCGGCAAAAATCAGGCCGGGGCCTTTTATCAGCCCTCGCTGGTGCTGTGCGATCCGGATGCTCTCTCCACCCTGCCGGAGGAGGAATATCGCTGCGGCTGCGCGGAGATCATCAAATATGCCCTGCTGGGCAGCAGGCCGCTGTTTGACCGGCTGCGGAAAACGCCGGTCCGGGACGAGCCTGAGCCGGTCATTGCCCAATGCGTCGCCATGAAGCGGGATATCGTTCAGGCGGACGAATATGACAGGGGCTGCCGCCAGACGCTGAATCTGGGGCATACCGTGGGCCACGCCGTGGAGGCCTGCAGCGGCTTTACGCTGCTTCACGGACAGGCCGTTGCCATTGGCACCGCCGTCCTTCTGCGGGCCGCGGCGCAAAAGGGCTTCTGCTCCGCGGAAACGGCCCGGGAGGGGATCGGGCTGCTGGAGCAGTACGGTCTGCCCACCGAAACAAGCTACCCGCTGGACGCCCTGTATCAGGCGGCTCTTTCCGATAAAAAGCTGGAGGGCGGCCGGCTGCATCTGATCGTGCCCGAGGCCATCGGCCGCTGCCGGATCCTGGAGATCCCCGCGCCGCAGCTGCGGGATTGGATGAAGGCAGGCGGTGTGACATGACGCAGGTGCTTTCTCCTGGTCTGCGCCACGGCCGTGTGACCATTCCCTCCTCCAAATCCCAGGCCCACCGGCTGCTGATCTGCGCCGCGCTGGGACAAGGTCCGGCGGAGCTGACCATTCACGGATTTTCCAATGATATCCGTGCCACCATCGCCTGTCTGCAGGCGCTGGGGGCGGATATCCGCCCCGTTTCGGCGCACACGCTGCGGATCGTTCCCATTTCCGCGCCGCCGGAGAGTCCCTGTACCCTGCCCTGCGGCGAAAGCGGCTCCACCCTGCGCTTTCTCCTGCCGGTGGCGGGAGCGCTGGGAGCAAAGGCCGTCTTTTCCATGGAGGGGCGGCTGCCCCAGCGGCCGCTGGAGCCTTTGGCCGGGCTGCTTCAGGCCCACGGCATGATCCTGCGGCAGCAGGGCGGGCTGCTTTCTGCCGAAGGACAGCTCACGCCCGGCGCGTTTTCCCTGCCGGGCAATGTTTCCTCCCAATATGTTTCCGGCCTGCTGATGGCCCTGCCGCTGCTTTCCGGCGAGAGCGCCGTGGAGGTCACAGGGCCGGTGGAATCCGCCGCCTACATCTCCATGACGGAGGATGCTCTGGCCCGGGGCGGCGTCCTCTTTTCCCGGCAGGACTGGCGCTATCGCGTTCCCGGCGGCCAGCGGCCCCGCTATCCTGCATCGCTCTGCGCCGAGGGGGACTATTCCAACGCCGCCTTCTTCCTCTGCATGGGGGCCTTTTCCCCGGAGGGGGTCACGGTGGACGGGCTTGACCCTGTCTCCCGGCAGGGCGACCGTGCCATTCTGCGGCAGCTGACGGCCATGGGGGCGGAGGTCTCCGTCTCCGGCGGCAGCGTCACCGTCCGCCGGGGCACGCTGCAGGGCCGCACCATCGATGCTGCGCCCATCCCGGATCTGATCCCGGTGCTCAGCGTGGTGGCCGCCGTCTGTCAGGGGGAGACCAGCATCGTCCACGCAGGCCGGCTCCGCCTGAAGGAATCGGACCGGCTGCGCAGCACCGCCGCTCTGCTCACCGCCCTGGGCGGGCAGGTGGAAGAGCTGCCGGAGGGGCTGAAGATCCACGGCGTTCCCGCGCTGCGGGGCGGTACGGTGGATTGCTGCGGCGACCACCGCATTGCCATGTCTGCTGCCGCCGCCGCCTGCGTCTGCCGGGAGCCGGTAACGGTCTGCGGCAGCGAATGCGTCAGCAAATCCTACCCTGACTTTTGGGCGCACTATGCCGCCCTGAAAGGAGCCAGCCTATGAGCAGCACCTACGGCGAAAATCTGCGGCTGACCATCTTCGGCCAATCCCACTCTCCTGCCATCGGCATGACGCTGGAGGGCTTCCCCGCCGGCTTTGTGGTCGATCTGGAGGCGCTGCAGCGCTTTCTCCGCCGCCGGGCCCCGGGGCAGAGCGAGCTTTCCACGCCCCGGAAGGAGGCCGACCAGCCGGAGCTTCTTTCCGGTCTGTATGGAGGGCGCACCTGCGGCGCGCCCATTGCCGCCATCCTCCGCAATACCAACACCCGGCCCGATGATTATGCCGGCCTGCAAAACACGCCCCGGCCGGGCCATGCAGACTACACCGCTCAGGTGAAATACTTCGGCTTTCAGGATCCCACCGGCGGCGGACACTTTTCCGGCCGGCTCACCGCGCCCCTCTGCGTGGCCGGCGGGCTTTGCCTGCAGTATCTCCGGCAGCAGGGCGTGGAGATCCTTTCCCGCATCGTCTCCATCGGCGGCATATCCGACGAGGGCGCGCTTTTGTCCTCCACGGCGGACAAGCCCTTCCCCACCGTCTCCGACGCCCGAGGCGAGGAGATGCGCCGGGCCATCCTGCAGGCCAAAGCGGAAGGCGATTCCCTGGGCGGCGTTGTGGAATGTGCCGTACTTGGCCTGCCCGCCGGGCTGGGCGACCCCATGTTCGGCGGCATGGAAAACCGGCTTGCCGCCATCCTGTTCGGCATTCCCGCCGTCAAGGGCGTGGAATTCGGCAGCGGCTTTGAAAGCGCCGCCCTGCGGGGCAGCGAAAATAACGACGCCTTTTGTCTGGAAGATGGCGCCGTCCGGACCCGGACCAATCATTGCGGCGGCATTCTGGGCGGCATCACCGACGGCATGCCCCTGACCTTCCGGGTCGCCTTCAAGCCCACGCCCTCCATCGCCCGGCCCCAGCAGACAGTGGATCTGGCGGCCGGCGCGGAGACCGGGCTGCAGGTCGCCGGAAGGCACGATCCCTGCATCGTGCCCCGGGCTGTGCCCTGCGTGGAGGCCGCTGCCGCCGTGGCCCTTCTGGACGCCTGGCTTGGACGCAAAAAAGAATTGAGGTAAGAAACATGGATCTGAAGGATTACAGAAACGAGATCGACAGCATCGACAGCCAGCTCATCCGCCTGTTCTCCCAGCGGATGGAGACGGCCGCCGGCATTGCGCAATATAAAAAGGACCACGGCCTGCCCGTGTTGGATCAGAGCCGGGAGCAGCAGAAGCTGCTCGCCGTGGCAGAGGCCGCACCGGAGGCCATCCGGGACTATGCCCTCTCCCTCTATTCTCTGATCTTTGAGCTGAGCCGCAGCTATCAGACCCGGCTTTTGGGCTATGCCACGCCGCTGACCCGCCAGATCGGCGAGGCCATCCAGTCCACTCCCGCCCTCTTCCCGGAGCACGCCACCGTGGCCTGTCAGGGCGTGGAGGGGGCTTATTCCCAGCTGGCCTGCGGCAAGCTGTTCCGTCTGCCCCAGGTATTGTATTTTTCCAGCTTCGAGGCCGTATTTTCCGCCATCGAAAAGGGGCTGTGCCGCTATGGCGTGGTGCCGCTGGAAAACAGCACCGCCGGCTCCGTCAACGCGGTCTACGATCTGATGATGCGCCACGATTTCCGCATCGTCCGCAGCGTCCGCCTGAAGGTGGACCACAATCTGCTGGCCCCCGCAGGGACAAAGCTCTCCGACATCCGGGAGATCTATTCCCACGAGCAGGCCATCCAGCAGTGCAGCGAGTTTTTGCAGAAGCTGCCCGGCGTTCGGGTGATCCCCTGTGAAAACACAGCCGTCGCCGCCAAGCTGGCGGCGCAGTCCGGCCGGAAGGATATCGCGGCCCTGTCCTCCCGGGCCTGCATGAAGCTTTACGGTCTGGAATGTCTGGCCGCTTCCGTTCAGGACCGGGACAACAACTTCACCCGCTTCATCTGCATCTCCAAAAATCTGGAGATCTATCCCGGCGCAGACCGCACCAGCATCATGGCCGTCCTGCCCCACGAGCCCGGCTCCCTCTACAAGCTGCTCTCCCGGTTTTATGCGCTGGGCATCAACCTGAACAAGCTGGAGAGCCGCCCCATGCCCGACCGGGATTTTGAGTTCCGCTTCTATTTCGATCTGGAGACCTCGGTCTATTCGCCCCAGTTCCTGCAGCTCATGGGCGAGCTTTCCGCCACCTGCGAGGAGTTTTCCTACCTGGGCAGCTACAGCGAGGTGGTCTGATGCTCCGCTGCGGTCTGCTGGGGGAAAAGCTGGGCCACAGCTATTCTCCCATACTCCACGGTCTTCTGGGCGACCCTGCCTACCGGCTATTTGAATGTCCCCGGGAGCAGCTGGAGGATTTTCTGCAAAACGGCCCCTGGGACGGGCTGAATGTGACCATCCCCTATAAAAAGCTCGCAGCCGCCCGGTGCGATGCCCTCTCGCCGGAGGCCCGGCTGCTGGGCAGCATAAACACGCTGATCCGCCGGCCGGACGGCACGCTTTACGGCGACAATACCGATTATTTTGGCTTCCGCCGCATGGCGCTGCAGAGCGGCATCCCCATCCGGGGCAAAAAGGCCCTTGTACTGGGCAGCGGCGGGGCTTCTGTGACGGTGTGCGCCGTATTGCGGGAGCTGGGCGCAGCCAGCGTCACCGTGATCTCCCGCAGCGGCCCGGACAACTATCAAAATCTGGACCGCCACCCGGACGCGCAGCTGCTGGTGAACACTACGCCGGTGGGAATGTATCCCGCCTGCCCCGCATCGCCGGTGGAACTTCGGGCATTTCCCGCCTGCCAGGGCATTTTGGACATTGTCTACAACCCCGCCCGCACCGGTCTTGTGCTGCAGGCGGAGGCGCTGGGCATCCCCAGCTGCAGCGGTCTGCCCATGCTGGCGGCGCAGGCCAAGCGCAGCCGGGAGCTTTTTACCGGCCAGCCCATTCCGGAGCACGAGATCGACCGGGCCGTGGCGCTGCTGCGGCAGCGGCTGGAAAATATCATTCTCATTGGTATGCCCGGCTGCGGCAAGAGCACGGTGGCTGCGGCGCTGGGTGAAAGGCTGGGCCGTCCTGTTTTAGACGCGGATCAGGTCATCGCGGAGCAGGCCGGAATGTCCATTCCGGAGATCTTTGCCCGGCAGGGTGAGGCCGGCTTCCGCGCGCTGGAGACCCGGGTTTTGGCAGATCTGGGAAAGCGCTCCGGCATTCTGCTCGCCACCGGCGGCGGCTGTGTCACCCGGGAGGAAAATTATCCCCTGCTCCATCAAAACGGGACGATCTTCTGGCTGCAGCGGTCGCTGGATGCGCTGCCGACCCAGGGCCGCCCCGTCTCTCGATCGACGCCGCTGGACGCCCTGTATGCCCGGCGGGAACCCCTTTACCGCCGGTTTGCCGACCGTATCATCGACAACAACGGTACGCTGGCGGAAACGCTGAAGCAAATGGAGGAACAAGCATGAAGCTGCTGGTGATCAACGGGCCCAATCTGAATCTGCTGGGCCTGCGGGAGCCGGAGATCTACGGAAAGCGCACCTATCAGGATCTGCTTTCCCTGCTCCGGCAAACCGGCAAGGATGAGGGCGTGGAGGTGGAATGCTTCCAGTCCAATCACGAGGGCGCCATCGTAGACGCCATCCAACAGGCCTATGGCGTTTTTGACGGCATCGTCATCAATCCCGCCGCCTATACTCACACCAGCATCGCCATTCTGGACGCGCTGAAGGCCGTGGCTCTTCCGGCGGTGGAGGTGCATATCTCCGCCGTCAGCAGCCGGGAGCCCTTCCGGCAGATCTCCTATGCGGGCATGGCCTGCATCCGCACCTATCAGGGCCTGGGCTTCGACGGCTATGTGCAGGCCATCCGTTTCTTAAAGCAGACATTGGAGGTGAACGTATGATCCCGCAGAAAATGGTGGATTGGGGCTCCCAAGGGAGCATCATCCGGGAGATCGCCGCTTATGGCGACCGGCGCGCCCAGGAGGTGGGCGCGGAAAATGTGTTTAACTTTACCATCGGCAGTCCCAGCGTTCCGGCGCCGGCCTGCGTGGCGGAGAGCATCCGCCGTCTGCTGGAGACCGTGCCTGCCGCGGAGCTGCATGGCTATACGCCGGCCCCGGGGCTGGCATTCGTCCGGCAAAAGCTTGCAGACAGGCTGAAGTCCGCCTTTGGCGTAAGCTACGGGCCGCAGGATCTTTATCTGACCTCCGGCTCCTCCTCCGCCCTGGCGATCCTCTGCTACGCTTTGCTTTCCCCAGGCGATGAGATCCTGACGCTGACGCCCTATTTCACGGAATACCGGCTCTACGCCCAGGCGGCGGGAGCGACGCTGGTGGAGATCCCCTCCCATCCGGACACCTTCCAGATGGAGCTTTCCGCCGTGGAGCGGGCCATCACGCCCAAAACAGCGGCCATGCTGCTGAACTCCCCCAACAATCCCTCCGGCGTGATCCTTTCCCGGGAGAGCCTGGACCAGCTGGCGGCCCTCCTTTCGAAAAAGGCCCGGCAGCTTGGCCACCCCATCTATGTGATCGCTGACGAACCCTACCGGGAGCTTTCTTACGGCGGGGCCGAAGTCCCCTTCCTGCCCGCCATCTATCCCAACGCCATCTATTGCTATTCCTTCAGCAAATCCCTCTCTCTGCCCGGGGAGCGCATCGGCTATCTGGCGCTGCATCCCGGAACCACGGACTATGGCCGGGTCCGCGCCGCGGTCTACGGCGCGGGAAGGGCGCTGGGCTATATCAATGTGTCCTCCCTGTTTCAGCGGGTGGCGGCAGACTGTGCCGGTCAGACCGCCGACCTTTCCGTCTATGCGGAAAACCGGGATCTCATCTATGCCGCGCTGACCGATATGGGCTTTTCCTGCGTCCGGCCGGACGGCGCGTTCTATCTGTTTTTGAAAACGCCCGGCGGCGATTCCCGCTTCTTCTGCCAAAAGGCCATGGAGCGGGACATCCTGCTGATCCCCGGCGATGAGTTCGGCTGCCCCGGCTATGCCCGGCTGGCCTATTGCGTCTCGCCGGAAACGCTGCAGCGGTCGCTGCCCGCCTTCCGGGTGCTGGCAAAGGACTTCGGCCTGTGAGCCTGCGATGAAAAAAGCCTGTGAGCTTTTGCTCACAGGCTTTTTCTTGCGTTCGTTTTATTTTTCGTCCTTGATCAGCTCCTTGGCAGAGACGGCCAGGCCGGCAATGCTCTGAAGCTCGGAGGGAATGATGATCTTGGTGGCCTGACCGTTGGCTGCGGCCTGGAAGGCCTCCAGCGCCTTCATGCGCAGGACGGCTTCGGTGGGGGCGGCTTCGTTCAGCAGCTTGAGAGAATCGGCCAGCGCGGTCTGGACCTTCATCAGAGCCTCCGCCTGACCCTCGGCCTCCTTGATCTTCTGCTGCTTGACTGCCTCGGCCCGGAGAATGGCAGATTCCTTTTCGCCCTCGGCGATCAGAATGGCGGATTTCTTCTCGCCCTCGGCCTTCAGAATGGATTCCCGGCGCTCCCGCTCGGCCTTCATCTGGCGCTCCATGGCGTTCTGGATCTCCTTAGGCGGGATGATGTTTTTCAGCTCCACACGGGTGACCTTGATGCCCCAGGGATCGGTGGCTTCATCCAGAATTGCCCGCATCTTGCTGTTGATGATATCGCGGGAGGTGAGGGTCTGGTCCAGCTCCAGCTCGCCAATGATATTGCGCAGGGTGGTGGCCGTCAGGTTCTCGATGGCGGACATGGGCTGCACCACGCCATAGGTATAGAGCTTGGGGTCGGAAACGAAGAAATAGACCACCGTATCGATCTGCATGGTGACATTGTCCTTGGTGATCACGGGCTGGGGCGCAAAATCGGCGATGCGCTCCTTCAGCGTGACCTTATTGGCCACCCGCTCCAGCAGGGGGATCTTGAAGTGGACGCCGGTCTGCCAGGTCTGCTGGTAAGCGCCAAGGCGCTCCACCACGAAGGCGCTGGCCTGGGGCACGACCACCACGTTGGACAGGATCAGCAGGACGACGATAATGATCAGGATCACGGGGAGCAGCGATGCGATTGCGATCAGCATGGGGGTTCCTCCTTTTTGTTGCAGATGGGCGGGCGCTCAGGTGCGCTCCACCATAGCCTTGACGCCATCGATGTATTTCACTGTGACCTCGGCGTTCTTGGGGATCACAGCGCCGTCGATGCTGCGGGCCGTCCAGAAAGTGCTGCCCGCGCGGATCTGCCCGGAGGGCTTTTCGTTGTTGATCTCCTCCGTGACGATGACGGTCTCGCCCAGGATCCGGTCGGCATTGGTGGGCTGGCGCTCCCGGTTGAAGCGGTTTTTCAGCAGCTTTTTCGCCGCAAGCAGCGCCGCCAGCGAAACCGCCAGAAAGACCACCGCCTGCAGCCAGACGCCGCCGCCCAAAAGCGCCGCAGCCATGGCCGCCAGCGCGCCCACGGAAAACCAGATGGAATTGAGCCCCAGCGTCACCGCTTCCAGGATCCCGAACAGGATGGCTGCCGCCAGCCAGACGGCATATGCGGGAATGTTCATAGAAAAGCGCCCTCCTTTGCCTTTTATTATTTTTATCTTATCATATTTCTCAGAAAAAAGCACGAATTTTTTTCTGAATTCTTCTGAATTTTTGGCAGAAGCACAAGAAAGCGGGCAAAACGCAAGCCGCCGCGGAGCTTCCGCGGCGGCTTTTGGAAAATTGCCAGGTAAATTATTTCGCCAGCTGATCAAAGCGCATCAGCATGGTGGCCACCTGGGCCCGGGCCGCGCTGCCCTGGGGAGCCAGACGGTTGCCGTCCATACCGTTGAGCAGGCCGATGGAAACGGCCCAGCGCATGGCGTCCAGCGCGTAGGCGCTGATCTGATCCGCATCGACGAAGACGCTCAGATCGGCGGCGGCCTCCGCCTTCACCAGGCCCTTAGTCTGGGCGTAGCGATAGAGCATGGTGGCCAGCTGCTCGCGGGTGATGATACCGTTGGGATTCGTGCCGTCGGAGACGCCGTTTTCCATCGCCCACTGACGGGCCACGGCATACCATTCGCCGCTGACGACGGTGGTGTCCACGCCGCTGAGCCGGGCCAGAATGGTCCAGATCGTGGCGCGGGAGGAATCCATATTGGGCTCAAAGCCGTTGGGCGTGCCGTTCATCAGGCCCCGCTCCGTCACATAGCGGACGGCGGAATAGAACCAATCCTGGGGCAGCACATCGGGATAGCCCGCATAGGTGCTCTCCTGGGCGAAGGTCGCCTGAACGGTGACCCTGGAATTGGGCATCTCGAAGCTGAACCTGCCGTTTGCCAGCTCCTTCAGGGGCAGAGACTCGCCGTCCTTATCCAGGACCTCCAGCTCCTCCAGCCGATAGCCCTCGTCGGGCTTGACGGTGATGGTCACCGTGGTGCCCTTGGTGGCCCGGGAGACAGAGGAGGTGAGCTTGCCGCCCTCGGTTTCCTCCAGCTTGACGGAATTGCCGGCGGGGACGGGGTTCACACTGGGCCGGCTGCTGACGGTCAGCGTGCCGGTCAAAACATTCAGGTCATATTTTTCCGTATCGGCCGTGGGTTCGGTCTTAAAGCCGATGGTATAGGTCCCGGCGGTCTTCATGGGATCCACGCCGGCGGGGACAGCCTTCAGCTCCAGCTCGGGCACGGTGGTCAGCATGTCGCCATTGACCAGACCGGTGACGGTATAGGTCAGCGCGGGCTGCTGTCCGCCCACATAGGCGGTCAGATCGTCGGCCTTGACGGTCAGGCTGCGCTTTGCGACGGTGACGTCGACGGTGATATTCGCAGTACCGTAATCTTCGGTCTCCACTGCGGTGATCTGGATCCTCGCGGCGCCGGACTTTTTCAGGGTCACATTGCCGTTTGCGTCCACGGCGATCACATTATCGCCCTCGGTGACCGCATAGGTCAGCTGCGCATTGTCCAGCGCGGCGGCGTTGAGCTTGACGCCCGCATCGCCGTAGGTGACATTGAGGCCGCTGGCCGTGATCACCTGCGTCTCCTTCGCCTGCACGGTGACGGTGACAGTGACGGTGAAATCGTTGTAGTTGGTGCTGCTCACGGTGAGGGTGACCTGGGCGTCCTTGCCGACCTTGTTGGAATCATTTGCCAGCTGGAGCCAGAGCTTGCCGTCTTGCTGCATGATATACATCGCACCGCTATGGATCTCGGTAAGCACCGCATTGGTGTTCTCGGTGATGGCCACCGCGGCGCTCCAGCCCTCGGGCAGATACTGGGAGAGATCGACAGACAGCTGGTTGCCGTATTTGCCCTCGGCGGAGACATTCTCAGAATCGTGGTCAGCCTTGGTGATCTCGACCTTGAAGTTATCGCCCTCAGCCACAAGCGTATTTCCGGTTTCAGGCGCTGCCCACTTGTAGTTGGTGTTGTTCAGGGTCACCTTGAAGCTGACCGGCTGCTGGCCCACATTATTGTTGGTGATACGAATGTCGGAGACGGTAAAGTCATTTCCTGCCGTCAGCGTATCGGGCATGGTGACGCCGTCCTGTGCTGCGACCAGCGTCAGCGCAGTCAGCGCAGCGGAGTAATTCTCCTTTTCATAAGCGCGAGACTGGAAGGTGGCTGCATCGATCTTTACCGGCAGCGCCCAGATGCTCCAATTCACGCTGGGCGCACCCGCCGCCGCTGTAAAGTCGCTGGTATAATTGCCCTTACCGATGATCTTCAGCAGGTACAAGCCGGCGTTGGTGTACTTGTCGCCCTCGGCCGTGTAGTCCGTGCCCTTGACCAGCGTTTTATCGCCGTCCGTGACGGTGTACTGCACGGTCTGCTGCTGGCCGTTGTAGGTGTATTCGTCTTCGACCAGCTCGATCCAGCCCACCTCGATCTCCTTGGGCTTGATCTCGAAATCCTTGGAGCCGGTGTAGATATGGGTCGCGTCTTCGCAGGTGGCGGTGACGGTATACTTACCGGCGTTGGTGGGCGCAGTGGTGGTGGAAGCATAGGTCGTGCCGTCCCGGCCCGCATAGGTATAGGTGATCTCGCCGGCGTCCTTGGGCTTATTGCTGACACTGGGGTTGACCGCAGTACCGTAGGTGATATCGCCCTGCACCACGGTCAGGGGATCGCCCGGCTGCTTATCGGTAATGGTGATTTCCTTTGCAGCGGAGCACTGCTGATCGTAGCTGCCATTGTTATAATATGCCATGAGGTAATACTTGGTGCCCACCGTAGCGTCCTTCGTGACGGTGATGGTATTACCGAAAAGCGTCACAGGGCCTTGCGTGACTTCGCCCTCGTACTGATCCTCGTCTTCATCATATTTGGAATAAAGCTTCAAGGACAGATTGCTGCGATCGACATTCTGCAGCGGCAGGCCGTACTGATCCACGATATCGCCGATGGTGTACTCGGCGGTATTCGGCGTATCGCCCGTGGGCCGGGCGATGCTCGCCTGGCCGGTGATTTCGGCGCTGTCCCTGCTGGTCTGCGCATCAGCAAGCTTCAGGTGCACCGTGACTGTGACCTCCGCATTGCCGCTCTTCAGGCTGACCCTGATTCCCTTAGTAGAATCTCCGCGCTCATTATCAAAATGATCGACGGCATCCTTGGTGATATACAGCTTGCCATCCTTCAAAACGATACCGGTGGGAAGCGTGCCGTCCGGCTGCACTTCGGCGTCGGTCATCCTTTGGCCGTACTGGTCGCGGACAATGACTTCCACGCTTGCGGGCACCTGCGCCCCCTCTTCATGCGGAACCGCCTCTCTATCAGTGCTGCCGCCATCGGACCAGCCGAAGCTTGTCGCCTCCGACGGCTGGCGGGTGAGGGTAATGGTCTTGGTGTCGCTTTTGCCGCCGCAGGTGGCCTTGATGGTGAAGGTAAACTGCAGCTTTCCATCTTTTTCGGTGAAAGCTTTTCCGGCAGCGGCGGAGGTGACCTTTACAATACTACCAGAAATCGTGATATCATTGTTCAGGTTGTCTTCCACCAGCGTCCAACTGATCGTGTCGTGATCCTTGATCTCCACGCCGTACTGGTCGTAGACTGTGGCCGAGTAACCTTCGTATTTTTCGCCTTCGTTATCGCTTTTCGTGGGCACTTCCAGCGTGTCTTTGCCGGTGATTTCAAGGCGCGTGACCGTGGCGGGCTGGCGGGTGAGGGTGAGAAGGGTGCCGCCAGATACGCCTTCGCAGGTGGCCTTGACCCAGATCGTTCTCAGCAATGTACCCGCTTTGGCAGAATCTTCGGATTCTACGAAGTCATTTTCGGCGGCCACCTTGGTGACGGTGACAACGCCATTTTCAATAGTAACGCCTGCCTGAGAAAAAGCATCACTTTCTCTTTCATTTTTGAGTTCCCAATTGATCGCGTCGTGCTCCGTCATCACATCGCCGTACTGATCGTAGACCGTGGCGGTGTAGGTGGCCTTTTGCTCACCCGTCTCGGGCACGGCCAGCGTGGAGTCTTCGGGGCCGCCGGAGATCACGACGGAGGAGGGGACGCGGGCAGAAAGGGAAACGGTAATCGGATAAGTTCCGACTCTCTTACCGCCCGAACTCTGATTTGCCTGAATATAAACAGTATAGTTCGTATTGCCGTTCTGAACCGTGCTCAGCGCATTGCTTTTCACGGTAAGCAGGCCCGTACTGTAATTCATGCTGATGCCAGAGGTGGATGTGCTCCCGGCATTTGCGCTTTCAACATACCAGTAGCAGGAAGAACCCAACGCTGTTTTCGTGATATCTTCCCCAAACTGATCATAAACCACCGCGTCAAACTGAGCCGTCACATCGGCAGCGCCGGTTCCGGGAACCTGCAGGTTCGCGCTGCTGCCCTCGCGCAGGCTGATATCTGCGCTGGTGGGAATGGAATCGGCCCGGCGATAGAGGATCTTCGCAGTCTTGCTTGTCTCCGCTTCCGGCATCTTTGCGGTGATCACCGAAAGGGTCACGCCCTTCGGGCTGCCGCCTTTTTCGGGGATCGTGACTTTAACAACTTTATTTTCCTTGCCCGTTTCGTCAAGCTGCGCACCGACAGCTTCGTTACGGTCATGTTTTATGCTCCACTGGACCTGATCCGTGATGTCCGTACCCTTTTTGGAATAAGCCTTGACAAAATAGGTATAGCTGGTCTCGCTGTCAAGCGTGACTTCATCCGCTCTCTTTTCAACGGTATATTTTTCCGTTTCACTCGTGCTGTAGGCAAGGACGGTGCCGGTGGCATTGGTCACTTCCACATAGTCCAGCTCAGGGGCAACGCCGTTGATGGTGACTGTTCCGCCCTTTGTCACAGGAACAATTGTAGAATCTCCATTGACTTCCGCTTTGGTGCAAACAAGCGTTAAAGGAAGCTGCTGCGATTCCAGATCGGCTTTTGCCTTAAAAGTCAAAGTCCAGATTGTTCCCGTCTCCGTCACGAGTACGGGATTGCCTGATGCAGCTGCTGTTGCAGCAATGCCCACGCAAAGTTCTTCTTTATTGTTATTCTCATTTGCATCCTGCTCATCTTTTTCCGCAGCAATTTGAAAGCTTAGACTTGCTCCGGCCTGCATCAGTCTCATTCCTGCCGACATTCCCGCACTTCCAAGCATTCCATTTTGAAACTCCAGAACTTCAGAGTCATAATACACATAAAGGGTCAAGGCACTCCAGCCTTCTCCCTCTTTTAACCCAGACACATTGACATCAACGGTCACTTCTTGGCCTTCCGTCTGTGTCACCGTTGCTGTTGCATCGGAGAGAGAAACCGTGAAGGCTTCTTCGGCGCTTGCAGGCAAAACTACAAGGCTTAATGTCATTGCCAGTGCCAACACAAAAGCAAGCATTCTTTTCACTTTCATCATCGGTCACGCCCCTTTTTAGAATACATTTTTGCCGACGGCCTTTTGCAGGATCAGCAGCGCATCGTTGGCAGATACATATTTGTCCTTGTCTGCATTTGCAGCTGCACGCATCGCATCGGTAACGGGCACATCCACATTATCGATTTTCAGTGTCGTTTTGTTTACCGCGATCTGCAAGGTATACAAGGCGTCATTTGCAGTCCATTTCCCGTCTCCATCCACATCCCCCAGGATATACCCGGCATCATAGGTGAAGCTGGCGGCGGGTTTTTCCTTCGAAAACTCCTTATCCGCGCCCACCAGATAAACATAATAGGTTCCGCTGGTCATGGTCATGGGATAGGCCGCTTCGCTGCCGGTAAAGGCGATCTTGCCATCCTCGCCGGCTGCCGCCTGATTGATGTAAACGATGTTCTGCTCCGTGGGAACATTCTGGTCGCGCAGCACCAGCAGCAGATACTGATTGTCCTTCGTTCCGGTGGCGTTCACATCGAACTTTGCGGCGTTTTCATACTTGCCGTTTGCATCGGCTGTGATCGCATCTCCCTCCGCCGTTTTGGGCGTCAGCGTTGCGCCGGTCTGGCCAGTAATGCTGACCGTGCTGTCTGCCGCCAGGGCGCTCACGCAAAGAAGCGCCGTCAGCGCCGCCGCCAGCAAAAGAGTCCGCAGCAATTTTTTCATGTTTCTCCTCCTCTGATCTATTTTTATTTTATACTTTTTCTGCGTAACGGACAAAGATCGCCGCGATCTCCGCCCGGCTGGCCGTTCCCGTGGGGTTCAGCTTGCCGCCGCTGCCCTGGATGACGCTGTGATAAATCGCCCAGTCCATGGCGCTTTTCGCCCAGGAGGCCACCGCGCCGCTGTCGGAAAACTGATCGGCATAAATGGCGGAAAACATGGTCTCCATGCCGCTCTGCCCGCCGCTGTAGCGGAAGAGGATGGTGACGGCCTCCTGCCGGGTGATCTGATCCTCCGGCTTAAAGCGGCCGCCGTCGCCGGTGACATAGCCCTTTTCCGCCACCCAATCCAGCCCCGCCCGATACCAGATCTCCGCGGGGACATCGGTAAAATCGGCCTTTGCGCCTGCGGCGGGCTGGCCCGCCAGACGCCAGAGCATGGTGACGAATTCCGCCCGGGTCAGCTTGCGCTCCGGGGCAAATTTGCCCTCGCCCACGCCGTTGATCAGACCCAGCCGGGCCGCCTTTTGAATGGCCTCATAGCCCCAGAAGCTCTGGGGAACGTCGGTAAACAGCGGCTCCGCCGGGAGGGGCTGCTCCTGACCGGGCTGCTCCTGACCGGGCTGCTCCGGCTGGGCGGGGTCCTTTCCGGGGGTCTGGCCGGTCTCGCCGCCGGGGACGGGCTGTTCCGGCTGGCCGGGCTCGTCCTCCGCCGGGGCGGAGGTGGTGATATTGGTTTGGATGGGCGCGCCGTCCGCGCCGCTGAAGATGGCGTTTTGCAGGGTGAAATCCGTCTCGCCCGCCTTCAGCACCTGAAAGGTGAAGACGCCCACCGAGCCGTCGCCGGTGGCGGGGGTCACAGTGGCTGCCGCCACGATGGCGCCGGCCTCCGCGCTGGGGTTGGCGGCGGAGAAGGTGTTCCGCAGGAGTTCGCCCACGGAAGCGCTTTCGCAGCGGACCACCGACGGGTCAAAAGCAAGGGTGTACTGTGCCGCGCACAGGCCGGGATTGCCGGAGATCGTCACCGTGACGGTAAAGGTCTCGCCAACGGCGGGCAGGGTCTCCGGCGCGCTGATGATCAGGCTGGTCTCCGCGGCTGCCGCCGGCAGGCTCAGCACTGCGGCCAGCAGCGCCGCCAGCAGCGCGCATAGGATCCGGTTTCGTTTCCGCATTTTCTTCCTCCCTTTGCTGCAATGCTTGCAAATTTGCCGCTTTTACAAGAGTAAAAGCGGCAAAAGGCCATGGCCTTTTGCTGTTTGCATCTATTTTTACGCATTCACTTTACCACATTTCAAATTAAAAAACAATATGCTGAGTGATAAGTGTGTTCATTTTTTTCAAAAAAAGATGAGGGGGAGGAGGGAATGTCCCCCTCATCCCCTTTGGCCGTCTCACAGCCGCGGGTTTCCCATCCGTTCATTTGCGCGCCGCAGCCGCAGAACACAAGGGAAGGAAGGAGCCCGGATCTACTGCAAACAGCTTCACTGTGCGGACGCCGTCCGCCGCAGCAAAGGTCAACCGGTTCGTCTCACCGGCCTTCAGCGCCGCAGTCTGCGCGGAAAGCAGTTTTCCGAAAGCGTCATACTGCGCACACAGCGCCAGCGCTGAAATGCCTTCTTTGCACTGGACATTGGCCGTGATCTGCTCGCCCGCTTTTACATTCTGAATGGTCGCAGGCGGCGCTTCGCCGATCATGATCTCCGCATTCTGCGCCGAAATGGCCACTTTGCCATCAGTTTCGTTAAATGCGCTTTCAACCGTGATCGCGATCGTCTGCAAGCCGCTGACTGCGGAATCCGAAACATGGAACACAAGCTCGACCAGTTCGCCGTTTTGGACCATGTTGCCGGCGCTGGCCCAAAGAATGATATATGGATTTTTCGTCAGCTGCGGGCTGGTCGTCGGCGCGCTGTCAAACAGACCTTTATCGGATACGGAACGAAGTGTGAGAACCGAATCATCGTATGCGATCTTGAGCTTCAAAGAGCTCATTCCCGGGTTTTCCTCGATCCGAAGGAGCACATGGACCTCCTCGCCCGCAGCCGCATCGACACGCTGTGCCGAAATGACCGCGCTTGTGTTTCCCGCCGCCGCAGTCAGCGCCTGCAGCAGCAGAAAGACCGTCATCAGCAGAGCCGCCGCCCGCTTTCCGAAATGCGTGTGATTCATAGCAGGTCCTCCTCTCCTCACTGTGCGAGGGAAACATCCCATCCTGCAAGATATTGCAGCAGCCTTGTGGCATCCCGCAGGTCGATCTCTCCGTCGCCATTTACATCGGCGGCATCCTTTTCCACGGTCACATCCCAATCCGCAAAATACTGCAGAAGGCGGGTCGCATCCCGCAGATCGATCTCTCCGTCGCCGTTTGCATCGCCCGGCGCAAACTTCCGAACATTCACGGAAATATCCTTCGCAGCCACCGGCACGACCTCTTCATTTTCGTTAAACACCTGTTCCGCCGTAAGTGTGATGCGCTTTGTCCCAACCTCGGCCGTTTCGGAAACGCGGAACACCAGCTCCACCAGCCCGCCGTTTTCTGTCGTATTTCCGTCGCTTGCCCAAACCATGGTGTAAGGGTTCACCGTGATATTCTTGCTGGCTGTGGGCGCTCTGCCAAAAATGCCCTGATCCGTCGCAGACACCAAAGTAAAGACGCCGGGATCATACGCGATCTTCAGCCGCAGAGAGTTTATGCCCGGATTATTGCTCAGCTTCAGCATGATCCGGACCTCCCGGCCTGCGGAAGCCGCGATCTCCTCCGCCGAGATGAGCACGGCGTTTTCGGGGATATCTTCTCCGGGCTCCGAGGGCTCCGGCTCCTGCGTAGATTTCAGCCGGTAGCCGTTCCATGTGCCGGCGGAGGCGTCATAGGCGCTGCTGTCCGTCCAGCCGGTGGTGCCGGGGTTGTAATAGATGGTGAAGCCGGAAGCGCAGTTATTGAATGCAGCAGCACCGCAGGAAGAAGGAGCGTTGCCTTCAAAATAGACAGCGTTCAGGCTTTTGCAGTTAGCAAAGGATTCATAGGCGATGGACGTTACGCTTGCGGGGATGTGGACCTCTTTCAACGCTTCGCATTCATAAAAGCTCTGGAAGCCGATGGAGGTCACTTTCGCAGAAATGTCGACTCTCGTCAGGCTGGCGCAGCTGCTGAATGCTCCAGAATAAATCGAGGTCACGCTGCCCGGCATTGCGTAGCTTGTATCCGCTTTCCCGGCAGGATAACAGTACAGCTTCGTTTGGTCTTTGCTGAACAACACGCCGTCCACACTGGTGTATTCGCTATTTCCGCTGGAGACGGAGATCTGCCGCAGGCTCTTGCACTCCGCAAAAGTGTAAGCTGCGATACTGTCTACATTCTTCGGGATCGTGATCTCCTGCAGGCTTGTGCAGCGGTCAAACGCGCTGCTTCCGATCTCTTCCATGATATCGGAAAAGACGATCTGCCGCAGGCTGCTGCAGTCTGCAAAGGCTTCGTCGCCGACGGTTGCCACTTCAGACCCGAAGGTCACGGTTTTGATCTTATCCCGCAAATCATACCAGGGCGCCCGGTTGTTTGCGCTGTAGTCCTTCATCCGCCACGAGCCTGAGATGTTCAGCGTTCCGTCAGGATCCAGCGTCCAGATCAGCTGGTCAACATCGTCTTTCCCGCATTCTCCCAGGCCGAGCATTTTCTTCAGCGGATAACCGTTCCATTTTCCGGAAGAATCGGCGTTCCAGCCGTCTGCGTCCGCTTTGCAATAAATGGTCAAGGCTGCTGGGCATTCATAAAACACTTTTGACGCAAAGGAAGCAGGCGCGTCGCCTTCAAAGTACATCTTTTCTAAAGCTGTATTTGCAAAGGCGAACTGTTCTACGCAGGACACGCCGGCCGGCAGCAAAATGGTGCTAAATTTGCAGTGCCTGAACGCCTGATACCCTATCGTCTTGACTGCAGACCCCATGTGGATTTCATCTAATTGTGCGTGATAAAAGGCATTATCCTCAATCTCGGTCACCGTGTCCGGGATACGGAAATAGCTCTTTGACCCCTCTGCAGTTCCTTCCTGATCATTCTTGCCCCACGGATAGGTGTGCAGCAGCGTTTTATTTTTATTATACAAAACTCCATTTTCGCTTGTATAGTACTGATTTCCAGCATCTACAAGGATCGCCTTCATATGCTGGGAGGTGAAGGCTCCCCCTCCAATATTGCTTACTTTTCGGGGCACGGTAATACCAGAAAGCCCGGTACCCCAAAATGCATACTCCCCGATAAATGTTACATTTTCAGGAATCGTGATTTCACTAAGGTAAGTGCAAAAGCCGAATGCCCACTCCCGGATCGCCGTCAGCGAGTCCGGCAAAGTCACACTTTCGATGAAATGGTAATCAGCAATACAAAATGCATTAGCTCCCACATCCGCAACCCCGGAGCCAACGGTCACTGTTTTGATCTCGTTTCTTACACTATACCACGGGGTTTTAGAAGCGCTGTCATAGTCCTTCATATACCCCGTTCCGGAGATAGTCAGCTCGCCGGTGTCCCGGTTCAGCTTCCAGGTCAGGTTGTCGCCATCGGCGCCGCAGGTGCCGGAATACTTGGTGCATTCCTCACAGGTATCCACATAAGCAGTATCGCCGGTGTACTGATAATCGCCGCAGGAGCAGCGCTTATAGCACCGATGGGGATGCGCCGCCTCATGCTCCTCGATGGTATAGGCATGAACATGACCGCCGACGCTGAAGTAATTGCTGTGTACCGTGATGGTTTTCGTCTCGGGAGAGGCCAGCGTGGTGCCGTCGGTGGCGTAATAGTTGCGGCACTTCGCGCTGACCAGATAATTGTATCCGCCGGCCTCCAGCTCGTTGAAGCAAAGGGCCTCGTCGATCTTGCTGTTGAGCAGCGAAAAGGCCGAGGTGGTGTTGACGGAGCAGGTGTAGCGCACCGTCCCGTTTTTCAGGATGCTGCCGGTAACGGTCTGCAGGCCGGTATACCGGGTGGAGACCGTCCCCTTGATCCAGAAGCGGCTTCCCAGGCTCAGCTCCTCCGGATAATCCGCGCCCGTGATCGTGGCGTCCCACAAAAGCTCCTTGACCCGCACCTCGCCGGCAAATACATAGCCTTCCTTTCCGGAATCCGGATCGGTCACGCCATACCAGTAATTGCCCGCGGTATTGCAGTAAAGCCCGGTAGCCGTCAGCCTTTTGCCCACCGGCCAGGTGCAGATCCGCTCGGAAGAAGAATCGGTCAGGTCGCTGCAGGGGAGCGAATGCATGGGCGTCTGCTTCGTCACCTCCAGCGTTGCGTAGGAGGGGTATTCGTCACGAACAACGCCGGCAGACTTGCTAAAATAGACGACACCATCCAGCGTGTACCCATTTCTGGCGTAAAAAGAATCCACCCAGGAAATGCTCTGTGCGATCACCGAGCCCTCGCCGTAAGAATTGAACGCAAAGCTCTCTGAATAATACACAGTCCCATCAATAATGGCGTGAATAAACAAGCAGTGACCCAGCGGATTACCTTGATACCCCTTTTCAAACCCGATCAGGATATTGTAAGCGTTGCCATTCGCGGTGATCGCATTCAACGCAGAGGTGATAGAATAGCTCGATGCGGGATAGCAGGTTACTTTATAGCCGCCTGTCGTTTCAGACAGTCCCGTATAAGCGTCATAATGCCCGTTTCCATTGGGCGCGACAAGAGTCGTGTTGATCCCAAGAATCTGCAGCTGCTGACCGACATAAGCACCGCACCAACCATCAAAGGAATTTCCGCTGTTGCGGGAACGCGCCTTTTGATAAGTGTCCGTAATCTGTGCTTTGACCTCGCTGACGCTGAGCGCCGCAAAGGATGGCGTCGCAAAATACGGCAATGCTGCCAGTACCACTACGATCGCCAAAGCGATGCTGAGTAATTTTTTTCTCATTTTGTTCTCTCCTTTTTCTATTGTTTTCCCGCGCTTTTTCTGAAATATAGCGCAAAAATATCCCTGCGGGCAGAGCTTTGTTTTCTCCCGCAGGGACATTATGGCATATTTGGTTGGCTTTGTGTGGCCCTCGGCGAAATCGGACGAAAATCAGGCGAAAATGGCAGCCAAGGCTTCAGCTTGCCGCCAAAAGCGACAGGACCGCAGTAAAAACGCCCGCCTCCCGATGCGTCTGAAAATCTCCGCTGTATTGCTCCGCGATGCTCCGGAGAATGGAAAAGCCCCGTCCGTGGCCCTGGCGCGGCGGCTCCGCTTCCGGCGCGCAGGGATTGACCGTCTTGATCACCAGATAATCCCCCTGCATCCGTGCGTTAAGCCGGATCGTCGGCGCGTCCACGGCCGCGCCCTCCGCGCCCCGGATGGCATTGTCCATCAGATTATTGAAAATGGAGCTGTAATGCATCAGCTTGACCGGCAGATCCGCCGGAATCTCCAGCTCGCATTGCAGCCCGATCCCCTTTTGCCGGCAGACGCCCGCCTTTTCCGTTAAAACGGCGTTAACGACCGGGATCGCGCAGAAAGGCTCCTCCCGGGTGGCCGCCACGGAACGGCTCAGATCCTGCAGCAGCTTTTCCGCGTCGTCCCGGTCGCCGCTGCGGATCAGCGCACCGATGGCCATGAGCTGGTTGTTGAAATCGTGCCGGATACGGGCCAGCTCCTCCCGGCGCTGCCGGGCATATTCATACTGCGCCTGCTCCAGCGCCATCTGATGCTGCGTATCCTGCAGCTGCTCTCGCAGAGTGATCTTTTCTTCATAGGAAACAATTTCGATGAGCAGCCCCACCTGCGCTCCCAGGCCCAAAAGGATCGCCAGAAGAAAGAACGCGTTCACCGTCCCATAGATGGAACAGTAAAGCAGCGCGCCCTGGCTCAGGGGAAAGATCAGAAACAGCAGATAAAAGGGGCGGAACCTCCGCATAGAGACCGCGCGCCCCACCAACAGATATCCGGAGCAGACGAGGACATACACGCTCCAGGTGACAGCCATATATAGCGCGATCTGCTGCGTTGTATAGAGCTGGGTCACATCTCCAAAGACGGGCCGGCAAAGAAAATAGGCAAAGGCGTCCATCAAAAACTGCGTGGCGTAGAAAAAGATGCCCAGCCCCATGGACTTCCACGCCGGCGCACGAAACAGCCGGGTCGGCATCCACAGGCAGCAGATAAGCGTGCAGATGATCCCCGCCGCCTGTCCCGCGCCGGAGACCGGGCCGAAGATCTGTTTTGTGATGGGCGCAAGCATGATCGGAATGGCCGTCAACGGCACATACCACCAGGGCTTTTTCCGCGGGAGCATCTGCCCCATAAAGCTGTATTGCAGCAGCAGACCGACATACGGCGAAAGAATATAAAGCATCCGGTTCATTCTTTTTTCCTCCACTTCTTATCTCATCAGACCGACTGGCCGATCAGCGCAAAGAAGGCTGCCCGGGCCGCATCCCTGCGGGACCGGCTTACCGGGATCTGTGTCCCGTCCTTCAGAAGAATATCCGTTGCGCGGAATTGGCGGATCTCATACAAATTGACTGCGAAGCTCTTGTGGCATCGGGCAAAGCTCTGCGGCAGCTGCGGCATGAGCTCCTCCAGCTTCTGATAGGTGATAACGGTCTCGCTTTTTGTATGGACCAAAACCGTATGGTTCCTGCTTTCCAGATACAGGATCTCCCGCAGGGAAACAGACACCAGCGACCCATTGACCCGCAGCTTCGCCACGCCCTCCTCCATTCCGGAGCGGAGGAGCTTCCGCAGGTTGGCTTCCAGCAGTGCCGGATCCACCGGCTTGGTAAGAAAGCCGCACAAATTGCTCTTTCTCAAAAAAACCTGCTGGACAAAGCGGTCCGTAAAGCCGGTAACGTAGATGATCTTCGTCTCCGGACAGCGCGCATAAAGCTCCGCTGCCGCGTCGATCCCGGTTTGGGCAGCTTCAAAATCAATATCCATCAGTACGGCATCATAGGGGCCGCTCTCCTGTACGGACTGAAAAAGCGTTTCCGCGCAGGAAAAGCATCGGCTCTCCCGCACCAGCGGTATAAGCTCCAACTGATGCTGCAGCTCCTGCAGACAGTCAGAATGATCATCACAAATTGCAATTCGCACCTTTCCACGCTCCATCCATTTTATCTTGCAACAGTCAACTTTTGCTGCTTTCATAAAAGTGAAAGCAGCAAAAGGCCATGGCCTTTTGCGTTCTATCTGTTTTCCGTTTTTCCCATTTTTGCTATTCGCACTTATTTATTCGCTGTATTTTACCACATTCTGGCACAGAAAACAATATGCAGCCTACCAATATGTTCAGCAATCTTTCCTCCGGCGACCCCCTCGATTTTTCTGGAAATTCCGGGAAAAGCGTGGTATACTGATAAAATACAGGAAACAAAGCGCGAAAAAGGATGAAAAAATATGTTTGTAGATGTTGCGAAGATCAGGATCAAGGCGGGCCGCGGCGGCGACGGCCACATCGGCTTCCACCGGGAAAAATATGTGGCGGCCGGCGGGCCCGACGGCGGCGACGGCGGCCGGGGCGGCAATATCGTCTTTGTCACCGACCCCCATATGGCCACGCTGCTGGACTTCCGTTATAAGCGGAAATATACCGCGGAGGACGGCCAGCCCGGCGGCACCAAGCGCTGCTTCGGCAAGGACGGTGCGGACACCGTCATCAAGGTCCCGCTGGGGACGCTGATCCGGGACGGCGACACCGGCGCGCTGCTCCACGATATGTCCGACGACAAGCCCTTTATCGCCGCCCGGGGCGGCAAGGGCGGCTGGGGCAACGCCCATTTTGCAACGCCCACCCGGCAGGCCCCCCGCTTTGCCAAGCCCGGGCAGGAGGGCGACGAGCGGTTTCTGGTGCTGGAGCTGAAGCTCATCGCGGACGTGGGGCTCATCGGCTTTCCCAACGTGGGCAAGAGCACGCTGCTCTCCATGATCTCCGCCGCACGCCCCAAGATCGCCAACTATCATTTCACCACGCTGCAGCCCAATCTGGGCGTGGTGTTCGTGGCGGAGGGCTCCTCCTTCGTCTGCGCCGACATTCCCGGCATCATCGAGGGCGCTTCCGAGGGCGCGGGGCTGGGACACGATTTTCTGCGGCACATCGAGCGCTGCCGCCTGCTGGTGCATCTGGTAGACGCTTCCGGCAGCGAGGGCCGGGATCCTGTGGAGGATCTGGAGACCATCCGGCGGGAACTGCAGCAATACAGCCCCATCCTGGCCCAGCGACCTCAGATCATCGCCGCCAACAAATGCGACCTGCTGCCGGAGGGCAGCGAAAATCTGGCCCGTCTGCGAAAGCGGGCAGAGGAGCTGGGCTGCCCGCTGTACGAGATCTCCGCCGCCGCCAATCAGGGCGTGCGGGAGCTGGTCTTTGCCGTTTGGAACAAGCTGCAGCAGTTGCCGCCGGTGGAGGTCTTCCAGCCGGAGCTTTCCCTGGACGAGCCCGTCCGGGAGCATGGCCCCCGAGACATCCAGATCCGCCGGGGCGACGACGCGGTCTTTTATGTCAGCGGCGCCTGGGTGGAAAAGATCGTGGGCTCCGTAAACTTTGACGAATATGAATCCCGGATGTATTTTGAGCGCACGCTGCGCAAGGCCGGCGTGTTTGACATGCTGGAGCAGCGGGGCATCCGGGAGGGCGACACGGTGGATGTGCTGGGCCTGCGGTTCGAATATGTCTACTGAGCCCGCGGCCCGGGATCGTTTTCTGAATGCTCTGCGGAGGGGTGGTCTTTGATATGAAGCGAGGTCCCGCGCTTTTCCGGCTTGCGGCAGCGCTGCTGCTTTTGCTTTGCTGCGGCTGCAGCCAGCGCTACACGGAGGCGGATCTGCTGCAGCTGCGGCAGAAGGCCTATGAGGAGGGCTATCAGTCCGGCTATTCCGACGGTGCCGCCGAGACCTCCGGCCAGCCGGAGGAGGACTATCAGCAGGGCTTTGACGCCGGTGCGGCGGAGGGCTACCGTCAGGGCGTTCAGGAGACCCGGGACGCCCTGCTCTCCGGCGTGGCGGAAAGCTATGAGACCGGCTACTCCACCGGCTATTCCGCCGGCTATGAAAAGCAGGAGGCTGAAGCGGCCCAGGCTCGGGCGGACTATCTGGCGGCGCTGGAGGCCCGCGTCCCGGAGACGCCGCCGGCACAGGAGCCGGAGAATGTCCCGGAGGAGACTTCTGCGGAGGCTCCGGAAACGCCGCTCCCGGCAGAGCCGGAGGAAACGCAGCCCACAGAGCCGGAGGAGACCGCCGCGGAGGTCTACATCACCGTCAGCGGCAAGAAATATCATCGCGGCTCCTGCGCATTTTTGAAAAAGAGCAAGATCGGCATCACGCTGCAGGACGCAAAAAGCAAAGGCTATACCCCCTGCTCCAAGTGTAAGCCGCCGCAGTAAGAAAGGATCGTTTGGATGGTGTTTATCCGAGATAACCGCCCGGTGCGGAGATCTGTCTGACAGCAGACCGTATCGGGCAGCGCAGACTTTTTCGCTGTCAGGCCCCGCACCGGGTTTCCTTTTGCCCGAACGCCATTTGGATCAAAAGGAGTTCTTTTATGAAAAACACAAACAGAACGGCAGAGGAGTGGAAGCGTCTGTGGCTGGAGGAAGAGCAGCAGGCGCACATCAAGGGCTGGGATTTTTCCCACATCGACGGGCGCTATACCGAGCAGGACGATCTGCCCTGGAGCTATGAGGCTCTGGCGCGGCAGGCGCTGACGCCGGAAAAGCGCATTCTGGATATCGACACCGGCGGCGGCGAGTTTTTGCTGTCACTGGACCATCCTTATGCCAACACCGCCGCCACCGAGGGTTATCCGCCTAACATCGCCCTGTGCCAAAGGACGCTGACGCCTCTGGGCATTGATTTCCGTCCCGCGGACGGCAAGGGGCCGCTGCCCTTTCCGGCGGAGCAGTTTGACCTTGTGCTGGACCGCCACGGCGACCTGGCCCCGGCGGAGATCTTTCGGGTGCTCAAGCCCGGCGGGCGCTTTTTGACCCAGCAGGTGGGCGCGGAAAACGACCGGGAGCTGGTGCAGCTCCTGCTGCCCGGACAGACGGCGCTGCCCTTTCCGGAGCAGTATCTCGCCAAGACGGAGCAGCGCTTTGCCGCCCAGGGCTTTACCGTCCTGCGGGGCGAGGAGGTTTTTCGCCCAATCCGGTTTTACGATGTGGGCGCGCTGGTGTGGTTTGCCCGGATCATTTGCTGGGAATTCCCCGGCTTCAGCGTGGAGACGTGCTTTGACCGGCTGCTGCTGGCGCAGCGGCAATTGGAGGCCAGTGGCGTTTTGGAGGGCCGGATCCATCGCTTCCTGCTGATCGCGGAAAAGCCCTGCGGCGGCCGGAAAAAAGCGTCTTATGGCGTTTGATTTCAAGAAAGAGCATAAAGCGTTTATATGCCGAAGAGCAAGCCTGAGATCGCGACTGTTCCGAGGGCAACTATATCGCCGCTCGCGGCAATTAGCCGGTGTTTTACCGTGTGCAAGGCAATGACGTCTGTATGGACCGCGTTCGCTATGGCCGCGATTACATGAGCCGCCTGTTCAGAGGCTCGCCGCGCGGGAAACGACCGAATAAAATTAAAAGCCGGCAAGCTTCCGCAGAAACTTGCCGGCTTTTGGTCCGAGTGGCGGGATTTGAACCCACGGCCTCTTGGTCCCGAACCACGAGTATTTCCTCCCGCCCCGCATTATCCCATCCCTTCTCGTATTGCGGAAAACCCTGCAGTTTCAAGGCTTCACAGGCTTACCGCCAGTGAAAACCGCAAAAAACGCGCAGCCGCAAGCACCACGCAAATTACCGATTTTCTGAAAAAGTGTTAGACAGCTGTTAGAAATCGCATCTATGGATTCCAGATACCGCTTGTTGTTCCGGCAGGCGGTATTCTTGTTTTATGCAGTGTTACTCTCAAGTACTCCTTGACTCCCAGCTTGTTTGCTGGTATAATCTGGAACAGTACAACAGAAAGGAGGTGATTTCCCGTGCCGTCAATCCACAAGCGCATCAACCTGACTGTCCCGGACAATATCTACCAGCGAATCCAAACATACAAGCAGCAGCAAGGCTGCAGCAATGATGCTGGAGCCTGTCTTCAGATGATTGTCCAGTATCTAAACAGTCTGGATGAAGGCGAAAAGATGTTCCAACTCATTCAAGGTTCCAGCATAGAAACGCTGCAGGCCTTTCTGCAGACCGGGGCAGCAGAGATAAAGCGTGTTGCCCAGCTAAAGAGCGCAATTCCGGAAGCTGACAAAGCTGCGGATCTGTGATCCGAAGCTTTGCAGCTTCAGCGAGCGCCCGTCCGGCTGCGTCAAGGCAGCGAGCTTCCTTTCGCGCTGCAGGCGGCACCGTGCTATTTCAATGAGAAAGCAAAAGGCTTAGTATTACCCTTTTGCAAACCGCGTGTTTTGTGTAATTTCAGAAAGGAGCCTGATTCAGCAAAACATTTATCAGCCTACGGCAAAAAGTCGAAAGTATCAATTGACCTTCAACAACCCCCAGCAGCACGGGTTTTCTCATGAGGTCATCCGCACCACCCTGCAGACCTTTTCCGGTCTTCAATACTGGTGTATGTGTGATGAGGTCGGCGAACAGGGCACGCCGCATACCCATCTCTACCTGTTTTCTCCAAACGCCATTCTTTTTGATACGCTGCAGCAGCGCTTTCATGGCGCGCATATCGAACCGGCCAAGGGAAGCCATCAGGAAAACCGGGATTATATCCGGAAAGAAGGAAAATGGCTTCAGGACGCCAAGCACGAAACCAACCTGACGGAATCCTTTGAGGAAAGCGGCCCGCTCCCTCCGGAGCGCAATTGCCGCCAGACCGTCAGCGAAGAGATTTTTACCATGCTTCAGGAAGACGCCACCGATGCAGATATCCTGCGCCGATTCCCCGGCGCAATGAACCGGCTTTCGGATATAAACGCCGCCCGGCAGGTTCTTCGGGAGGAGCAGTATCGAAATCGCTTCCGGCAGCTGAAATGCACTTACCTTTGGGGCAAAACCGGCGTTGGAAAAACCCGAAGCATTCTGGAAAAACACGGATATCCCAATGTTTATCGGGTGAGCAGCTACGCCCATCCCTTCGATGGCTACCGCGGACAGCCCGTCATTCTGTTTGATGAGTTCCGCAGCAGCCTTCCGCTGGGGGAAATGCTGCAGCATCTGGATGGCTATCCGCATATGCTGCCCTGCCGTTATGCAGACAGAGTTGCCTGCTATGATACGGTCTATGTTGTCAGCAACATCCCCATCGAACAACAATACCCTCTGATCCAGACCAGCGAACCCGAAAGCTACAAGGCCTTTCTGCGCCGTTTTCAGTCTGTCCTTGAATTATCCGGCGATCTTGCCGGATGCCCGTTTTAAGGGGGTGCGGTCATGTTTCAGGACTATCCGGACATTCTGTCCCCCATACAGGCCGCACAGGCGCTTCAGATCGGCAAAAACAGCCTTTACCGTCTGCTGCGGGAAAAGCAGCTGGGCTGCAAGCGCATCGGGCGAAAGATCATCATTCCAAAACCGTGCCTGATGGATTATATCCGTTCGGCCCGGTATACCGTTGTCAATCCATAGATGCAGACAATCCAAGCTGTCACGAAAGGAGTATACCATGACAGGCAGTCTGCAGATTAAAAACGATAAATACTATCTTGTTTTGAACCTTACCCAGCAGGGAAAGCGCCGTCAGAGGTGGATTTCCACCGGGCTTCCCGTAAAGGGCAACAAACGCAGGGCGGCACAGCTGCTCCAGGAGACCCTGCAGCAATACCAGCAGCAGAGCGGGATCCTCCCCAGCAGCATCCGGTTTTCCGACTATATCCGCCACTGGCTGGAACAGGTGCGCCGAAGGGTGGATGAAGTCACCTATCAGGGGTATGAAACGCTGGCAAAGTGCCATATCCTTCCCTATTTTGACCGGAGCGGTCTTCTGCTGCAGCAGATCGCCCGTGCCGACCTGCAGGCCTATCTGGATGAAAAGGCATCCGATGGACGGAAGGACGGCAAGGGCGGCTTGTCACCGAAAAGCATTCGCCTACATAAGAACATCCTGTATCAAACGCTGAATGAAGCCGTCAAAAACGGCCTGATCACCAGCAATCCCTGTCAGCTTCTGGACTTGCCCTCCGTTCCCCGCTATGAGGCCAGCTTTTACACCCACGAACAGCTGAAGGCGCTGCTGCAGGCTGCGAAAGGGGATCCGCTGTATCCGCTGATTCAGATCGCCATTCTTTACGGTCTCCGCCGCAGCGAGCTTCTGGGCCTGAAGTGGGACAGCATTGATTTTGTGCAGAAGACCCTGACCGTCCGGCATACGGTTTCCAAGGTGACAAAGGCCGTAGCCAAGGACAAGACCAAGACCGCCAGCAGCTACCGCAGCTTTCCCCTGACGGAGGAAGCGGCCTTGATCTTTCGGCAGCTCAAAGCAGAGGAAAACCGGAACCGGCGCTTGATGGGAGCCGCCTATCAGGAGAATGACTATCTGTTCAAATGGCCGGATGGCAGGCCCTTCCCGCCGGACTATGTTTCCCACCATTTTTCCCGGCTGCTGAAGAATCATGATCTGCCCCACATTCGCTTTCATGAACTTCGGCACAGCTGCGCAAGTCTCCTGCTGAACAGCGGCTTCACGCTGAAGGATGTGCAGGAATGGATGGGCCACAGCGATATTTCCGTAACGGCCAATATTTACGGTCATTTGGATATCGCACGGAAGCAGACTCTTGCCGCATCCCTGACCGGCCTGCTGCAGTCCGGCGACGATGACCGGCGTTAGAAAAGTGTTAGATGCAGCAGCTCTTTCTGCTCCGCAGAAAAAAAGAAAAAGCACTGGAAACGATGTGTTTCCAATGCTTTTCGCTGGTCCGAGTGGCGGGATTTGAACCCACGGCCTCTTGGTCCCGAACCAAGCGCGCTACCAGCTGCGCTACACCCGGATCGAATGCTTTTCTATTATAGCCGAAGGGCGGTGCTTTGTCAACAAAAATCCGCTTTTCTGGCGTAAAAATGCGGCTCTGCCAAAGGGCAGGGCCGCCGATCTGTATTCTGTGTGCGCTTCTTTCAAAGGCCTAGGCGAGGGCTTTATGCCTTCACGGCCGCCGCAAATTCCCGGCGGCAGGCCTCCCGCAGGGCGCCGTTCTGAATGATCTCCGCGCCCATGCCCGCCAGGATACGGACCGCCTTATGCAGCATGGGATAAGCCGGCGCGTCCGCCAGCTCCAGCGCCTCCTGGGTGTGCGCCCGGAAGATCTTGCCGCAGCATGGATCCAGCTCCATGAACTGCGTGGGGCAGACATAGCTCACATTGCCCACATCCGTGGAACCCCGGAACTGCGCCTGCGCCTGCTCCGGCGTCAGGCTCTCCAGTCCCTCCTGCTTCAGCAGCTCCGCCGCCAGCGCCTGCAGCGACGGAACGGGCACCAGGTCGTCCATGGGAAGCTCCGGCTGGCGGATCTCCAGCACGGCTCCGGTCATCAGCGCCGCGCCCCGGGCCACATTTTCCAGCCGCTCCAGCACGGCCTGAAGCTCGTCCTTGCGGCCCGTCCGGGCATAAAACAGGCAGGAGGCCCGCTCCGGGATGCTGTTGGCGGCCTGACCGCCCTCCTGAATGATCCCATGGACCCGCACATCGGGCTTCAGCTGCTGCCGCAGCGCGTCTACCCCGTTGAAAAACAGCCGCACCGCGTCCAGCGCGTTGATGCCCTCCCAGGGCTGGCTGGAGGCATGGGCCGCCTTGCCGGTGTAGATCAGCTGGCGAGTCCCCAGGGCCAACGACCAGGGGTAGACTGTGTGGAACGCCCCCAGGTGGGCCTGCAGGGCGCAGTCCACCCCGTTAAAAACGCCGGCGTTGGCCAAAAGGGCCTTGGAGCTGAAGGTCTCCTCCGCAGGAGAACCCACCAGCAGGATCTGCGCCTCCAGCCCCTCCGCCTCACAGAAGCGGGCCAGCGTCACCGCCGCCCCCGCTGTGGTGGCTGCGATCCAGTTGTGGCCGCAGGCATGGCCGGGATCCTTGTTTTCCGGACCGTAGCCGGCCAGCGCGTCATATTCCGCCAGAAAGGCGACGCAGGGGCCGCTGCCGCCCCAACGGGCGAGAAAGGCCGTTTCCAGTCCGCAGACGCCCTTCTCCACGGAAAAGCCCTGCTGCTCCATATATCGCTCCAGAAAGGCGGCCGACTGGTATTCCCGCAGACCCAGCTCCGCATGGGTAAAGATATAATGACTGATCTGCTCCAGCTCCGGCCCCAGCTGCTGCTCCAGCCGGGCCAGGCGTTCCTTTTGCTGCTGTGTCATAACGCGCCTCCTTGGCAATGATTTGCTTTATTATAGCAAAGCGGAAAAGGAAACGCAACAGAAATCTTTTGCCGCCGCTCTCCGAAAGAATTTCTTAAGGTGCGCCGTTTCTCTTGACAGTTTTCAGGGCGGTGCTATAATTGCAGTAATACAGTTCATACAGTCATCCTGCCTTTGCGAAGGGAGGTCTCAGGCATGATCGTCCTCAACACGAGAGATCCAAAGCCCATTTACGAGCAGATCACAGACAATTTCCGCCGGCTGATCGCCAGCGGCGGCATCGCGCCAGGGGAACGGCTGCCCTCTGTGCGGGAGCTGGCCACCCGGCTCACCATCAATCCAAACACCATCCAGCGGGCCTATCGGCAGCTGGAGCAGGAGGGCTATATCGTCTCGCTGCCCGGCAAGGGCTGCTTTGCCGCAGAGGGCAGCGCCCCCCGGCAGGACAGGCTCCGCATGCTCTGGCTGCAGCTGGAGACCGCAGCGGCCGAGCTGCGTCTGTCCGGCGTTTCCCAGCAGGAGCTGATCTCCCATCTGACAGAAAGGAGCCCCGCCGATGATCCAGATCCAAAGCCTGACCAAGCGCTTTGACGGCGCCGATGCCCTGCGGGAGCTGAGCATGCAGATCCCCCTGGGCTCCGTCTGCGGCCTTGTGGGGCCAAACGGCGCGGGAAAGTCCACCCTGCTCCGGTGTATGTCCGCCGTGTATCGGCCAGACGGCGGACAGGTCCTGCTGCAGGGCCAGCCCGTCTGGGAGAATCCCGCCGTCAAGAGGCGCATGGCCTACCTGCCCGATGAGCTTTACTATTTTGTTTCCTCCAGCCTGCTGGATCTGACCCGGTTTTACCGGGGCTTTTATCCCCGCTTCAACGGGGAGCTGTTTCGCCGTCTGGGCCAGGTCTTCCCCATCGATCCGGATCAGCCCATCCGCAGGCTTTCCAAGGGAATGCAGAAGCAGGCCTTCTTCTGGCTGGCGCTGAGCCTTCGGCCGGAGGTCCTGCTGCTGGACGAGCCGGTGGACGGGCTGGACCCTGTGATGCGCCGCCAGCTCTGGAGCCTGATCCTCAGCCAGGTGGAGCAGCATGGGACCACCGTCGTGATCTCCTCCCACAACCTGCGGGAGCTGGAGGACGTGTGCGACCGGGTCGGCATTTTAGACCGGGGACGGCTGCTGCTGGAACGCTCGCTGAACGAGCTGCAGGCAGACTTCATCAAGCTGCAGCTGGTCTTTCGGGACGGCGCGCCGGCGGAGCTTCCGCCCGAGCTGCCGGTGCTGCATCACAGCGTTACCGGAAAGATCCACACCTACATCCTTCGCGCCGGGCAGGAGCAGGCCGCCCAGGCCGTTCAGGCCCTGGTTCCCATTTTTTACGATATCCTGCCGCTGACGCTGGAGGAGATCTTTATTTACGAGCTGGGAGGTGCGGCGCATGACGTCCGGGAAATTCTGCTGTAAGCCCTGCTGGCCGGTGATCCGCAAGGATCTGACCCGTTTCTGGCCCGTCTGGGCCAGCTATCTGGCGCTCTGGGCGCTGCTGCTGCCCGTCCGGCTGATCCATACGCTGAGCCAGCCCGGCGATCTGGCGGACATGGCCCGGCAGGCGGAAAGCGCCCGCCGCATGGTGCTTTCCCTGGGGCAGACCGCCGGTCTGCTGATCTCCTGCGCCTATGGGCTCATCTGCGCCATGGCGGTCTGGAGCTATCTTTCCGCAGCTCGCAGCGCCAGCCTGTACCATGCCCTTCCCGTCACCCGGGAGAGCCTGTTTCTTTCCCATTGGCTGGCGGGGCTGAGCTTCACGCTGCTGCCCAACTGTCTGATTGCTCTGCTCTCCTTCCTTTGTTCGGCGGCGGCCGGCGCGCCCGGGCTGGGGCAGGCGATCCTCCTCTGGCTGGGAGCTTGCTGCCTGCAGCAGCTTCTCTTCTTCTCCATGGGCGCCTTTGCCGCTATGCTCACGGGCAATCTGCCTGCGCTGGCAGTGCTTTATGGGCTTATGAACTTTGGCGTCTCCCTCTGCGAGCTGCTCACCGGGCAGATCGCCGTGCTGTTTCTCCGGGGCGTCACCTCTCTGCCGCGAAAGCTGACCTTTCTTTCGCCGCCGGTGCAGCTGCTGCTGGACGACCAAGGTGCTTGGGACCCCGGCGCTTCCCTTGGGAGCCTGCGGCATTCACCGCTTCTGGCCTATGGAGCCGCGGCGCTGGCGCTGAGCCTGCTGGCGCTTTTGCTTTACCGGCGTCGGCCCACGGAATGTGCCGGCGATGTGATCGCGGTGCCGGCGCTGCGGCCGGTGATCCAGGGGATCTTTACCCTGGGCTGCTGCCTGGTGCTGGGCTGGTTTTTCTGGCTTTTGCTGTTTCAGCAGGCGGAGCATTGGGCCTTTTTGCTGATCAGTCTGCTGCTGGGCGGAGCAGTGGGCTATTTTGCCGCCGCCATGCTGCTGAAAAAGAGCTTCCGGGTGTTTTATAAAAAGCAATGGCTGGGGCTTGGGGTCTTTGCGCTGGTCCTGTGTCTGGCCGTGGCCGGGCTGGTCAACGATCTGTTCGGCGTGGTGCGCCGGGTGCCCCAGGTGGACGAGATCCAAAAGGCCGAGCTTTCCTCCGGCTCCTACGCGGCGGAGCTCACCCAGCCCCGGCAGCTGGAGGCGCTGACGGCGCTGCATCAGACCCTTCTGGCGCTGCCGGAGGCAGAGCCGGATGCGGAGGGACAGGAGACCGCCTGGGTCCAGCTGGATTATACTCTGCAGGACGGTACGCTGCTCAGCCGCAGCTATCTGCTGGGCTATTCCCCCCAGGAGCTGCAGGATCCGTCCTCCGCCATTTCCCGGCTGGGAGCGCTGCTGCAGGATCCGAAAAGCACCGCCGCCGCGCTGGTGCCGGAGGATACCACGCTCTATGCGCTGGAATTTTCCGTCTATGCGCCCTCGTCGGTGGTCTTTTTCAACCCGGAGACCGACCAGTCCGTGGAAGACGGCTGGCTCTATCTGGAGGATCCGGCGAAGCTGGCGCTGCTGATCCCGGCGCTGCGGCAGGATATGCTGCAGCACGGGCTGGCCAGCTGGCGGCCGGACTGGACGGAGAAGGACGCCTACATGACCGTTTATCTCTGCGGGACCGAAACGGGAACGGAGCTGCTGACGGCCTACGAGCCGTCGGAGCTTACAGAGACGCTGGCCGCGCTGCGGCAGCTTGGATATTTGAAGGAAGAGGGTGTGAGCCATGACTGAACAAAGCCCGGCCCGCCGCCGCAGGACCCCAAAAAAGAGTCGGGCCGTTCTGCTGCTGGCGGCCACGCTGCTGGTGTTTCTGGCGGCGGGAGTGCTTGTGCTGAAGCTGCGGGGCGCACTGCCCGGCAGCGAGGAGGGCTTCCAGGTGCCGGAGCAGATCGTCGTCTGTCTGGACGCGGGCCACGGCGATACCGATGCCGGCGCCGTCAACGAAGACCGGCTGGAAAAGGACGATAATCTCCGCATGGCGCTGGCCGTGCGGGACAAGCTGGAGGCCGCCGGCTCGGAGCGGCTGACCGTTTTGATGACCCGGGCGGATGATACCTTTCTGGAGCTGCAGCAGCGGGTGGACATCGCAAACGAAGGCGGCGCGACGGTGTTCGTCTCCCTCCACCGCAACAGCGGCGGCGGAAAGGGTGTGGAGGTCTGGACCTCCAGCCTGAAGGAAAAGGCGGAGTGCCGTCTGGCGCAGTATATCATGGACGGGCTGGAGCAGGCCGGCGTGCAGAAGGTCCGGGGCGTGAAGCATGGGACCGCCGGCGATCCGGCTGTCAGCTACACCGTAGTGGGCCGCACGGAGATGCCCGCCTGTCTGGTGGAGCTGGGCTTTATCGACAACGATGAGGACAACGCCCTGCTGGACAGCCATTGGGACGCCTATGCCCAGGCCATTGCCGACGGGATCCTGAAGATGGTGGAGCTGAAATGACCTCCGTTCTGGCCTATCTGCAGGATATGGGCGGCTATATGCTGCTGGCGCTGCCCGTCTGGCTGACGGTACGGACGCTTTTTCTGCTGGGACGGCGCGAAAAGCCCCAGTGGGGGCGGGAGCTGGGGATGGCAGCCTTTGCGCTGTATTGCGTTGGGCTGTTTTCCCAGACGCTGCTGCCCGCCGGGCTGGTCTGGCCCGCGCCCAGGGCGGCGCTGGAGACGGCGCTGCGCCGGTGGCACACCGGCCAGGGCATCAATCTGCTTCCGCTGGAGACCGTCCGCCGCTTCTGGCGCTATGGCAGCCGGCAGCAGCTGCTGGTGAATCTGGCGGGCAATGTAGCGGTATTCGTGCCCCTGGGGCTGCTGCCGCCCGTCCTGTGGAGGGGGCTGCGGCGGCTCTGGAAAACGGCGCTGCTCTGCTGCGCCTGCTCCTGCCTGATCGAGTTTTTCCAGCTGTTCATCGGCCGCAGCGTGGATGTGGACGATGTGATCCTCAACACGCTGGGCGGCGTTTTTGGCTATGTGCTCTTTGCCCTGCTCCGAGCGCTTTTCGGGCGGAAGGCCCGCTCCTGACGGTTACTGATAGAAATAAAAAGCTTCCCTCCGTTTTCACGCAGAGGGAAGCTTTTCTTATGTCTGCTTTGGCTCAGGCCGCCTGAGGCGCGTCCTCCATCTCCAGCAGCAGCCGCTGGGCCTTGCGGAAGGCCAGCGCAAAGAAGGTCAGATGGGCCGCGAAGGTCAGCAGCCAGGAGATGGGATAGGAGATATAAACGCTCTCCAGCGTATGCTCCGCCCGGAATACCGTCTGGATCCAGATGATGCGCATGACGCAGGAGCCCAAAAGGGCAACGGTGGTGGGCAGCCAGGATTTTCCAAGTCCGCGCAGGCCGCCGCAGGCCACCTCCATCAGTCCGCAGAGGAAATAGGGCGCGCAGAGGAAGCGCATGCGGGTCTTGCCCACGGCGATGATCTGCTCCCGCAGGCCTTCGCTGTCGGAGGCATAAATGCCCAGCAGGGTATGTCCGCAGAAATAAGCCGTCAGCCCCAGCACCAGCCCCACCACGCTCACAAGCACCAAGCAGATGGCCATGATGCGGCGGATGCGGCTGGGCTTGCCTGCGCCCAGGTTCTGGCTGACAAAGGTGATGGTGGCCTGATAAACGGCGTTCATGGCCACATAGACGAAGCCCTCCACATTGGCCGCGGCGGAGTTGCCCGCCATGACGGTGGAGCCGAAGGAGTTCACCGAGGACTGGATGATCACATTGGACAGGGAAAACAGCGTCCCCTGCAGGCCCGCCGGCAGACCGATGCGGACCATCTCCAGCAGCTTGTCCTTATAAAGACGGATCTCCCGCAGCACCAGACGGCAGCAGTCCAACCGCCGGGTCAGACAGATCACCACCAGCACAAAGGAGATCAGCTGGGAGGTGATGGTGGCCAGAGCCACGCCCGCCACATCCATCTTGAACACGATCACCGTCACCAGATTGAGCGCCACATTGACCAGACCGGCGGCGGAAAGGATATACAGCGGGCGCTTGGTATCGCCCACAGCCCGCAGCACCGCCGCGCCGAAATTGTAGCCGATATTGAAGGGCATGCCGCAGAAATAGATCTTCAGATAGAGCGAGGCCAGCGGCAGCACATCCTCCGGCGAATCCATCAGCCGCAAAAGCGGCGTGGAAAAAATCAGGCCGATGACGCCCGCCGCCAGGCCGATGAGCAGGCTGGCGCCCATGGCGCAGTGAACCGCCTCGGAGACGGCCTTTTCGTTGCGCGCGCCGTAATACCGGGCCACCAGCACATTGCAGCCCACGGAAACGCCGATGAACAGATTTATGAGCAGATTGACCAGCGCGCCGGTGGAGCCTACCGCCGCCAGCGAGGCTGCGCCGGAAAACTTGCCCACCACGATCACATCCGCCGCGTTATACAAAAGCTGCAGCATGCCGGAAAGCATCAGCGGCACCGCAAAACGGATGATCTTGCCCGTCAGCGGCCCGTTTACCATATCCATGTTCGTTTGCTTTGCCATAACTCTCCTCCCGGGAAGGGCCCGGTCTTATTCCTCCTCCGGCTCCGGCTGGGGCAGCCTGCTCACCAGCGTCCACTCCACCCTGTGGTTCCGGATCTCCTGTACCTTGATGTGCATTCCCAGGGCCTCCACCTCCGGATGGGAGCCGTCCTGCGGGATGACGGAGAGCCGGCTGAACACCAGCCCGCCCAGCGTCTCATATTCGTCGTCGTCCTCCTCGGGCAGGGGCAGCTCCAGCGCCTCCGCCACGTCCTCCAGCTCCGCAGAGCCGGCGATGCGCCAGAGATTTTCACCAACCTTGGAGATCTCCTGCTCCTCCTCGGAATCGAACTCGTCGTAGATCTCGCCCACCAGCTGCTCCAGCAGATCCTCCATGGTCACCAGGCCGGAGGTCCCGCCGTATTCATCCACCACGATGGCCATATGGACCTTTTTCTGCTGCATATCCCGGAAAAGCACATCGGCCTTGACGGACTCCGGCACGAAATGGACCTGGCGCAGCAGCTCCCGCACGGGCCGGGGCTCCGCCTGCTGGGCGTTGAGCAGATAATCCCGGGTGTTCAGGATGCCGATGATATCGTCCATATCCTCCCCGCACATGGGAAAACGGGAAAGGCCGCTCTCCCGGATGGTCTTCAGGATCTCCTCCGCCGTATCCTCCAGCCAGAGGACGGTCATGTCCGTACGGTGGACCATGATCTCCTCCGCAGTGATGTCGTCGAACTCGAAGATGTTTTCGATCAGCTCTTTTTCGCCGCTCTGGATGGCGCCGCTCTCCTCGCCGTTTTCCACCATCAGGCGGATCTCATCCTCGCTGACCTCCTCCAGCTGCGCCTTGGGATTGACGCCGAACAGCCGCAGCGCCAGCCCCGCCAGCCAAAGCAGGGCGGCGGCGATGGGATGCAGCAGGCGGGAGAGCAGCAGCGCGAAGCCGAAGGTGCCTCTGGCGGCCTTTTCCGGCCGATGCCAGGCGTAGCGCTCCGGCGCAAAATCACACAGGGCGATGGCCAGCAGCACCAGCACGATCCAGCTGGCTGCCGCAGCCACAGAGCGCCAGACGCCCTCCGGCGGCAGCTGGGAAAGCTTCTGCACCAGCTGCCTGGTCAGCGGATTGGAGACAGCAAAAAAACCGAATCCCACTGTGCCCACGCGCAAGGCGGCACAGAAGTCATCCGGCTCCTGAACGACAGGCAGCAGCCTGGCTGCCTTTTTATCGCCGTCTTCCGAAGCACGGGCCAGCTTGCTCTCGCTGCATTCGCGGACAGCGCTGCCGGCCAGGGAACAGAATACGGTCAGAAAAACAAAGATACACTCGACGAAGATCCATCGTCCAACCGGGTCTGACAAGGTGATTCCCCCTTAAAAATATAAAATATGCATCGCCCACGCAGGGCATATTGCAAGCTTATCACATCCTGGGGCGGTTTGCAATGCCTTCCGCAGGAAAATCAGCAGCAAAATCCGCCCCTGCAGAAAAATCCGCAGCAGAGATTGGCCAGGCAGAGACTGGCGCAGTAGCGGCTCATGCCGCCCATATCGGTATAGCCGCCGGCCTGGCGATAGGCGCTGCCGCCCCGCTCCAGCCGGTCCAGACAGGTCTCATATTCCGCGTTGCCGGGATCCATGGCGCAGGCTCTCCGGGCGTGCTCCAGTCCTGCCACCCGGTTGCCCAGGCCGCAGTTGGCCAGCGCGCTGTAATAATACCAGCGGGCCGTCCGCTCCGGAATGTTGGACAGCACATACAGCGCCTCCTGATAATGCCGGGCGGCGATATAATTTCGGGCGGCCCGGAGCTGATCGGTGTCCTCCGGATCCGGCTGGGCCTGGCCCGTCTGGTGGAAGCCGGTAAAGGGATCCCAGGTATAGGTCTGCCAGCCGCCGAAATCGTCATAGCCGCCGTAACCGCCCTGGCCGCCGTAGCTGCCATAGCCGGCGCTCTGCCCGGCGGAGCCGTAGCCCGCAGGGCCGGTATCGCCGTTTTTGATGGCGTCGTAGGCGGCGTTGATCTCCTTCATTTTCTGCTCGGCGTTTTTGTCGCCGGGGTTCACATCGGGGTGATATTTTTTTGCCAGCTCCCGATAGGCTTTTTTGATCTCCTCATCGGTGGCGTTTCGGCTGACGCCCAAAACGGCATAGGGGTCGTTCATCAGGCAGCCTCCTTTTCTTCGGCCGGGGCCGGTCATTGCTGCCGGGGCTGGGACTGCTTCCCGGCTTTTTCCTGCTGCTCCTGCCGGAGCCTGGCCTGGTGATAGCGGCTCCACATCCCATGATACAGGATGTTTTTCAGGATTCCAGCATCCCGGACCAGCGGCAGCCGTTCAAAGGCTCCGGCACACTGGCCCGCCAGCATCAGCAGCATGGGCTCGTATTCCGCCAGGGGCCTGGGCTCCTTCCAGAGGGCCAGAAGCGGATTGTAGCGATGCTTCCGCAGATCCTTTTCCAGATCCACGCAGGCATCCTGCAGATAGACGAACTCGCCCAGGGCAAAGGCCATCTGCTCCACGGTCTCCGTCCAATGATCGTCCCGCCAGTGGAACACCTCCGCCATCAGACGGCCGCAGCAGGCAGCAGCCCGGTCGGGCACATCGTCGTTTTCCCGCTCCAGCCGGGCCAGCTCTGCCAGCTCCCGCTCCATGCCCCGGCACTGTCGGGGCCAGCGGTTTTTCACCTGGGCATAAGCGTCCCGCAGCTGACGGGCAAGCTGCTTTTTGAAAAGATCGCCCTCGTCCTGCCAGTCGTCCCGCAGCTTGTGGTAGACCAGCGCCACATTCATATCCGCAGCGTAATCTGTAATTTCGCAGCGCCACCAGCTCTGCTTTTTCAGCGGGTGGGGCGGGCAACGGTCCTCCCCGCAGGTCTCCTCCGGCTCATAGAGGGAGGCCAGCAGCAGGATCAGAAAGGTCATATCATAATGCAGGGCCAGCCGGCTCAGCTGACCGTGCCGTTCTTTCAGCGAACGGCAAAGACCGCAGTAACAGGCCCGGTAGCGGGCGAGTTTCTCCGGAGAAAGGCCCTCCTTTTGGGCTTCGACATATCCAAACATCGCTCAGCTCTTACGAATGAAGCTCTCGCCGCATTTGGGACAGGTGATGCGCACCTTGCCCTTGCCCTTGGGCACGCGGGTGGTGACGCCGCAGCCGGGACATTTATAAAAACGGTAATATTTCTTCTGGCGCAGCCGCTGCCGCCAGCCGGTGAGCTTGCCGGTGAGCCGGTAACGCAGGGTCAGATAAGCGCTGTTTTCCGCCCGACGGCGGTCTGCCCTGCGGGAAAACATCCGGCAGTAGTTCCAGGTAAGGCTGGACAGCGTCAGCAGCCAGAAAACGATCCCCGCAAGGCCGTTGCGGATCAGGCAGGAGAGGATCAGCGTGACCATGGCAAAGCCCGTTAAAAACCGGCTCAGCTCATCCACGCCATAGCGCCCTGCAAAAAATCTCTGCAGCCAACCCTTCATAGATCGTTCCTCCTGTCATGCGGATCCCGGACGCCGGACAGCCGTCCGGCCATTTTTGTAACATTGCTATTCTACGGCCTTTTTTCTCCACTGTCAAAATATCCGTTCCTGTTTTTACATATTATTTACGATTTTCTTAAGAATTGGACGCAGATCCGGATAAAAAAACGGCAGGCCCCCGAAAAAAGGGCCTGCCGAAGCAGTATTTTGGCTTATTCCAGCGTCATTTCCCGATAGGCGCTGCGGATGATCTGGACGCAGTGATCCAGACCCAGCTTGCCGCTGTTCAGGCAGAGATCGTAGTTGGAGGCGTCTTCCCAGGCCTGATCGCAGTAATGCTGGCAGTACCGGGCCCGCTGCCGGTCGATCTCCTTGACGGTTCGCTGGATGCCCTCGGGCTTATCGCCGTATTCCTCCACGGCCCGCTTGCAGCGCTCCTCCAGCCCGGCGCAGATATAGACCCGCAGCACATTGTAGTTTTTCTCCAGCACCCAGTCCGCGCAGCGGCCCACGATGACGCAGGGCCCCTTGTCTGCCAGATCCCGGATGGCCTTGGCCTCCGCCAGATACACCTGATCGGAGAGGGACAGCATATTGGGATTGAAGGCGCCGCTGGAGGCGGTGGTGAAATTGGTGACGATGGAGAACAGCAGGCTCTGGGTGAGCTGCTGCTCCTGTCCACGGATGAAGTCTACCGCCAGGCCGCTTTCCTTGGCCGCCAGGTCGATCACTTCTTTATCATAAAAAGGAATGGCAAGCTCATCCGACAGCTTGCGGCCGATCTGGCGTCCGCCGCTGCCATACTGACGACTGATGGTGATGATGCACTTTTTCATAAAAAGTCCTCCTCTCCGCGCTTTTGCGCCGGCCCTTCTGCCCTTGCTTTGCGCTCTGTTTTATTTTACCGCGTTCCGGCGGAATTGTCAATATCTCTCAACCGCGCCTGGCGGTATTTTCCGCAGCCGGGCCGCATAGGCTTTTTCGGGAGGGTGATGGGCTTGAAGCAACAAAATCGCCTGCCAGGCCGGCTCATATCTGCGCTCGCGCTGCTTTTTCTTCTGCTGCTTTTGCTGCGGCCTGCCGTCCGTCAGGCCTTCGCCCCGGAAGAGGGCGTCACGCTGAACATCCTCATGTATCACAGCATCGTCGCCTCGGAGGCCAACGCCGGTCTCTATGCGGTGACGCTGGCGCAGCTGGAGCAGGATCTGGCGGGACTGAAGGCCCGCGGCTATCATTTTGTCAGCCCGCGCATGGTGCTGGACTATACAGACGAGGGCGCTCCCCTGCCGGAAAAGCCGGTGCTGCTGACCTTTGACGACGGCTACCGCAGCGGTCTGACCCTGCTGCCGCCGCTTTTGGAGCGCTACGGCGCTTATGCGGTGGTGGCGCCGGTGGGGAGCTATTGCGACGCCGCCTCCCGGCAGGCGGACGACAGCTCGCCCCACGGCAGCATGCGCTGGGAGGACATGGCCCAGATCGCCCGGGAGCTGCCGCAGATCACGCTGGCAAACCATTCCTACGCCCTCCATTCCACCCGGCCCCGGCTGGGCTGCGGAAGACTGCCCGGCGAGCGCCGGGAGCGCTGGCAGCAGATCTTTCTGGAGGATACGGAAAAAATGCAGCGGGCCATGGAGGATAGCTGCGGCAGCGCGCCCTATATCTACGCCTATCCCTACGGCAATGTTCCGGAGGGGGCCGACGGGCTATTGCGGCAGCAGGGCTTTTCCATGACCTTCAGCTGCTATGAGCGGCCCTGCCTGCTGCGGCAGGGCGACCGGGACGGCTTGTTTTCCATGGGGCGCTTCAACCGGGACGGCCGGCTGCAGAGCGCGGATTTTCTGGATCGATGGGAGGAAAAGCAATGATCATTCATGTGGTAAAGCCCGGCGAGACCATCGTCTCCATTGCCGCGCAATACGGCGTTTTGCCCGATCTGCTCTCGCTGGCCAACGGCGTGGGCGGACAGAGCCTTGTGCCGGGGCAGACGCTGGTGGTGCGCTATCCCGCAGGGATCCTCACCGTCCAGCCGGGCGACACGCTCTATTCCATCGCCCTGCGGGAGGGCGTCTCCGTTTTGCAGCTTTGGCGGTGCAATCCGTGGCTCTGGGGCACGGAGCGGCTCTACCCCGGGCAGACGCTGGTCACCGGCTATCAGCAGGAGCAGCAGAGCGCGCTGCTGGTCACCGGCTATGCCTATCCCTACATCCGGGAGGATCTGCTGCGGCAGACGCTGCCCTATCTTTCCGCCTGCATCCCCTTTACCTATGGCTTTACGCCGGAGGGCCGCCTGCTGCCCCTGGGCGACGGCGCGCTGCTGGCGCTGACCCGGCAATACGGCGCGGAAGGCTGGATGCATCTTTCCACGCTGACGGAGGAGGGCGGCTTTTCCTCCGCGCTGGCAGAGACGCTCCTGCAAAGCGACGCCGCCCGGGCCCGGCTGACGGAGGAGATCGCGGCGAACATGGCGGCGCAGGGCTACACCGGGCTGGATGTGGACTTTGAATATCTCCCCGGACAAAACGCTGCGGCCTATGCCGATCTCATCCGGCAGCTGCGGGAGGCGCTTTCGCCCATGGGCGCTCCGGTGACGGTGGCGCTTGCGCCCAAGACCTCCGCCGGACAGAGCGGCCTGCTCTACGAGGGCCACGATTACGCTGCGCTGGGCGCGGCGGCGGACTACTGCCTGCTGATGACCTATGAATGGGGCTATGCCTACAGCGAGCCTATGGCCGTCTCCCCGATCCCGAAGATCCGGCAGGTGCTGGACTACGCCGTCTCCGCCATCCCGGCGGAAAAGCTGCTGCTGGGCATTTCCAGCTATGGCTACGACTGGCCCCTGCCCTATGAGCAGGGCAAGACCCGGGCCAGGAGCATCGGCTGTCAGCAGGCCATCACCATCGCCCGGGAGCACGGAGCGGACATTCTCTTTGACGAGACGGCCCAGGCCCCCTGCTTCCGCTATACGGCGGAGGGGCAGGCCCACGAGGTCTGGTTTGAAGACGCCCGCTCCATCCGGGCCAAGCTGGGGCTGGCGGCGCAATATGGGCTGGCGGGGGCCGGCTACTGGAACCTGATGCGCCCCTTCCCGCAAAACTGGCAGGTGCTGGATGCGCTCTGCCGCATCCGCCGGTAAAAACGGCAAAAAGAAAGAGACGCACAGGGCGTCTCTTTTTGAGACTGTCGAAAAACCGCTTCGCTGGGTTTTTCTCGACAGCTTAGTTCCGGCCTGCGGGCCGGTTTCGCCAAATTTTTGCGAAAATTTGGCGGGTTACGGTGTTTTTTCCCGGCGCATGTCCGTGAAAAAACATCCCATAAGAAAAAGTCTGCGTTTCCGCAGACTTTTTCGACAAACTGGGAAAGAGACGCACAGGGCGTCTCTTTTTCTTTTATTGTGCAGCGGCCCTATAAGCCGGGTTCTGTGGTCGGCAGCCATCTATCTTGGGCGGACATTGCTGTCCGTCTCTTTGCCACCCGTCTGGAGATTGGCCGAGCAAGCCGTAGCCCCCAAGTCGGTGTTGCTTCGGATAGAGTTTACAGGATGCCCCGGTCACCCGGGACACCGGTGGGCTCTTACCCCACCTTTCCACCTTTTCCCCGCCGGAGGCGGGGTAGTTTATTTCTGTTGCACTTGTCCGGCGGTCGCCCGCGGCCGATGTTATCGGTTATCCTGCTCTGTGAAGCCCGGACTTTCCTCACGGAGTCGCCCCCGCGCGGCTGCCCGGGCCGCTGCTGTTTCATTATATCGGCGGCGGAGAGAAATGTCAACGCCGCCTTTGTGCAAAAGCCGTTTCTGAACCGGATTTTTAAGGAAGAATTCAGGAAAAAGGGATAGCGTTTTCTTTTTCCTCATGCTATAATAAGCTTGAATCCATAGCAAGTCAAAATTGAAGCTCAAAATAAAAAATTAGGGAGGTTTTCAAGCATGAAATTGTTTGGAAAGAAAACACTGGCACTGCTTCTGGCGCTGACCATGATGCTGTCCCTGTGCTCGTTCACCGCGTTTGCGGAGAATGAAACCCCGGGCAGCTCCGAAAGCGGCCAAGGCAGCGAATCCGGCGGCACCGGCGGCGGCACGACCCCTGCAGAGAGAACGCTGACGAAGGTTGAACTGAAAAGCGGCGAGACCGCGCCTGTCGTTGGCTTTGGCACGACGGAAGCGGAAGTGAAAGCTGCGCTGGCCGCGCTGAAGTTCACTTATACTTATTCCAGCGGCGACCCCGAAGAAAATACCATCAGCAGCTGGAGCTGCAGCACCACTTACGATGGCACCAAACCCGCTGAATATACCTTTACCGGCGATGTGGGTCTGAGCAACAACCCCACTGTCGAAGTGACTGTGGAAGCCGTTAAGAGCGTTGAACTGGCCGCGCCCTCCTCCGTGGAAAACGATCCGGCTCTGAATCGTGACTCCGCAGTTGACAAGCTGCCCAAAAACTTTACCGCACGCTTTGAACACGCAGCTGCAAAGACGCTGACCGTGACCGATTATTACACCTGGAGCCTGACTGACCCCGCTTCTTATGGCTCCAACGCTCTGGTTCCCGGCGAATACACCTACACCGCAACTTCAAAGAACACTGATTCTAGCTCCGACCTTACGGCTCAGACCGTGAAGCTCAAGGTCACTTCCAAGACCGTCAGCAATACTTCCGCGAAGCTCTTCTGTGATGAAGACGGCCTGCTGGACGATGTGAGCACGAATGTGGGCAAGGTGGATCTGAGAAGCCTGATTCTCGACAAGCTCCCGGCAAAGGATGCTTCCGGCAATGCCCTAACTTACAACAAGATCTCCTTCAACAACTACAGTATGAGCGTCGGCTCCATGGACGGCGAGACCTGGCGCGTGGACCGCTGGCGCGACAGCGATGACGACAAAGTGACCTTCTCCGTGCAGTATTCCGTGACCTGCTCCAGCACCGGCTATGCTGGTCTGACTTATACCGGCACCGTGAGCCTGACCGCCGTCCGCTTCACCGGCTATATCGGTGCAAAGGTCACCAACACCTCCGGCACCGACGAGTTCTTCAGGAACGATGTGGTCGATGAGATCGAGCGCTATCTGAACGATCTGCGCCTGAGCAGCAGCAGCTATTATATTGTCTTTGACGATATCGGCAGCGATGGCGGCACCCTCTACCTGTCCTCCGACAAGGACGATGTGGCCGAAGAGGACGAGGTCTACAGCCGCTCTGACCTGCGGGATATGTACTACGAGTCCAACTACGACGGCGAAACCTTTGCGCTGGACTATTCCGTCTACGACGATGAGGACGCCGATCGATATGATCGGATCTTCAGCGGCTCTATCGAGATCGAGAATCCTCAGATCCTGAATCTGAAGGTCTCCATCACCAAGGACGATGTTTACAACTTCAGCTCTCAGGAGCTGCAGGACGCCCTGTCCGAGCTGGACTCCGACTGGACGCTGGACCATATCAAGCTGAACCGCATCTCCGCCAACAGCGGCAAGCTCTGCTACGATTACGACGACAGCAAGACCCTCTCCAAGAACGAGCAAGCCAAGCAAGTCGACTACTATGTGGATCCCTCCAGCCGGCAGAAGTCCATCGACCTGATCACCTACGTTCCCAAGGAGAAGAGCTCCAGCCGCAGCTATACCGCGGAGTTCGGCTTTGAGGCGCACTACACCTACACTGACAAGCGCGGCAAGGAGAGGAAAGGCGAGGTAGACGGCATGATCGTCATCACCGTTCAGGAGCCTGCCGACATCACCATCTCCGCTTCTGCCAACGGCTATGCCACGCTGGACGCCAGCCTGTTTGAGGATTACTGCGAGGATCACGTCCGTTCCTCTCATAAGAACTACGAGATCTGCTATGTGGAGTTTGACGGCGCGCCCAACAGCACCGCTTACGGCTATCTCTATGAGAATTACAAGAGCGGCATCTACAACGGCGCCAAGATCAAGTCTCCCAACGGCAAGAAGTTTGCCCTGACGGATATCAGCGCCAAGGATAAGAACGCTTACGATCTGGAAAGCGTCTCCTACGTTCCCGGCACCCGCAACTGCACCGGCGGCACCTTCACCGTCTACGGCGTCAGGCCCGGCACCACCATCAAGTCCAGCACCAACTTCACCAAGCTCTGCGAGGGCACCATCGACTTCGTCATCGACGGCGGCTCCGTCTCCGGCAACACCAAGAAGGTGGACCTGCAGGCTTCCCAGACCTACAGCAGCTTCTACTACGACCTGATCAACGGCAACGTTGCCTCCGTTCAGTTCGTCAGCGTTACCGGCGGCAAGCTGGTCTACCGCGACGTTTCCAGCCAGACCCCCATCACTCCCGGCACGGACATCTATTATCTGAGCAGCACCGGCTATCTGGCCGGCCGCAAGATGCTGAGCAACGTGGTCTTCCTCCCCGGCTATGGCCAGACCTCTGCCACCATCACGCTGAAGGCCTTTGACGCCAAGGGCAAGAGCGCCAACGCGCAGTATATCTTCACCATCAAGCCCGTGACCTCCAGCAGCTTCTCCGATATGTCCGGCTACAGCAGCTACGCCGGCTCCGTCGGCCTGATGACCAACCTGGGCATCATCAACGGCGTGGGCAACAACAAGTTCAATCCCACCGGCACCGTCACCCGCGGCGAATGGATCACCATGCTGTATCGCGCGGCCGGTTCTCCCGCCGTCTACAGCAGCGCCAAGTTCACCGATGTTCCCAGCTGGTGCAAGGACGCCGTCCAGTGGGCCGTTCAGAACGGCATCACCGACGGTATCGGCAACAACAAGTTTGGCCCTGACATGACGCTGGACCGGATGCAGATCGTCACCTTCATGTATCGCTTTGCCAAGCTGCAGGGCATGAAGGTTTCCTCCACCCTGTATCTGAGCGCCTACACCGACGGCAATACCGTGGATACCTGGGCGCAGCCCGCCATGAAGTGGGCGCTGCAGAATGGCTATCTGGATCCCATCGGCGGCAAGATCCAGCCCAAGGGCACCATGACCCGCGTTATGGTGGCTGACTGCCTGGCCCGTCTGCTGACCAAATAACAACACAGCGCGTTTGCGCAATTTTTCTCCTTTTCCGTGCCGGGCCTTCGGGCCCGGCGCGGTCCTTATCACCGTTTGACAATGGCAAGCGATGGTAAGATCAAATCAGAACGAACAGGACGCTGCTTTTATGGTTTTTTCCAGCTTTCATTTTCTGTTTTTCTTTCTCCCCGCCCTGCTGCTCTGCTATTTTCTGATCCCTCAAAAGCTGCGGGCCGGAAGAAATCTCCTTCTGCTGGCCTTCAGCCTGTTTTTTTATGCCTACGGAGGCCTGCGGTTTTTGCCGCTGATGCTGGTCTCCATCGGCATCAACTATCTTTTCGGTCTGCTTTGCGCCCCGGGACGGCGGGGACGCAGGCTTTTTCTCTGGTTGGGGACGGCCTGCGACCTGGCGCTGCTGGGCTGGTTCAAATATGCCGGCTTTGCCGCCCGAAACCTGCAGCTGCTGGGGGCTGAGCTGACCATTCCCGAGGTGGTCCTGCCCATCGGCATCTCCTTCTTCACCTTTCAGGGGATGAGCTATGTGTTTGATGTTTACCGCGGAGAGGCAGCCCCGGAGAAAAATCCCCTTTGGGTGGCCCTTTATGTCTCCCTCTTTCCCCAGCTGGTGGCGGGGCCTATCGTCCGCTACACCACCGTGGCCGGCGAGCTCCGCGCACGGCGGGAGACGCTGGATGCGTTTACCCAGGGCGCGGTGCGCTTTCTTTTCGGCCTGAGCAAAAAGCTCCTTCTGGCCAACGGCGTGGGCGAGCTGGCCGATGCCGTCTACAGCAGCGATCCGACAGGACTGACGGTGTCGCTGGCGTGGCTGGGCTCCGTGGCCTACACGCTGCAGATCTACTTTGACTTTTCCGCCTACAGCGATATGGCCATCGGTCTGGGGCGTATTTTCGGGTTTCATTTTCTGGAAAACTTTGATTATCCCTATATTTCCCGCTCTATCACCGAGTTTTGGCGGCGATGGCACATTTCCCTCTCCACCTGGTTCCGGGATTATGTCTATATCCCCCTGGGCGGCAACCGCCGGGGCCCCTGGCGTCAGCTGCTGAACCTTTTGATCGTCTGGAGCCTGACGGGTCTCTGGCACGGCGCGGAATGGACCTTTGTCCTCTGGGGCCTTTATTACTTCCTGCTGCTGGCAGGAGAACGCTTCCTCTGGGGAAAGGCCGTGGCCCGGCTGGGGCCGCTGCGGCATCTTTACGCGCTGTTTTTCGTCAACGCAGGCTGGGTGCTCTTCCGGGCGGAAAGCATCTCCAAGGCGGGCAGCGTGCTTCGGGCCATGCTGGGCGGCGCGCCCCTTTCCGACGGACGCACCACCTATTACCTGCTGGAATACGGCTGGGTGCTGGCGCTGGCCGTGCTGGCGGCGCTGCCCTGGAAGCGCTGGCTGGAGCGCTGGCTGCAGGCCCGGCAGCAAAGGCCTCTGCCCCGGATCCTTTTGATCTGGTGGCCCAGGCTGGCGGCGCTGGGGCTTTTGGTCCTGAGCTATATGCAGCTTTTGACCTCCACCTTCAATCCATTCATCTATTTCCGCTTCTGAGAAAGGAGGACGCATCATGAAAAAAACCGCAGATCTGGTCTTTACCGTCCTCTTTCTGCTGTTTTTGGTGGCCGTGGCCGCCATTACGCTGAAGCAGAGTGACAGCACCTACAGCTATTTTGAAAACCGCAGTCTGGCCAAAGCGCCGGAATATTCCCGGGAAAGCCTGCTGGACGGAAGTCTTTTTTCCGCCTGGGAGCGCTTTTCCACGGACCGGGCCGCCGGCCGCGGCACCATGATCCGCATCAGCACGCTGCTGCGGATGGAGCTTCTGAAGCTGCCCCAGGTGAACGAGGTGGTGATCACGGAGGACCGGCTGCTGCATTTTTATCCCTATGGCAGCTGGGACGACGCCGACCCCGTCCTGCAAAGCGCCGAGACCGCTCAGTCGCTGGCGGAGCTGCAGGCCCATGTGGAGGAAAACGGCGGACGCTTTTACTTCGTGGGGCTCCCCAATCAGCTGAGCTATTTCCAGGAGTGTTATCCGGACTATCTGGATCGGGCGGAGGACTATCTCCCTGCGCTGCACCAGGCGTTTTCCGCCGCGCTGGCCCGGGAGGGCGTCCATTATATCGATCTGGTCTCTGCCTTTGAGGCGGCGGGCAGGCCGGCGGAGTATTATACCGAGACGGATCATCACTACAGCCTGAAGGGCGCCATGTTTTCCTACCGGGCCATTGTGGAACGGCTGCAGGCAGACGGGCTGGCGATCCCGCTGCTGGAGGAGGAGGACTGGGAATACACCACCCTGCCCAATCCCTTCTTAGGCTCCCGCAACCGCAAGCTCTATGCCCTCTGGGAGACCCACGACCGGCTCACCTATGCCGTCCCCCGGGAAGAGATCCCCTTCACCCGCATGGACAATGGCCAGGAGGTGGAGCCGACCGTCCTGCGGCTGCCGGAAAACGACACCGCGCCGGTGGAATATCTGGTCTATATGGGCGGCGACAAGGGCGAGACCATTTTGCGCACAGACCGGCCGGAGCTTCCCAAGGTCCTGATCTTCGGCGATTCCTTTACCAACGCGCTGGAAACCCTGCTCTATCCCTCCTTCGATGAGATGCGCTCGCTGGACCTGCGGCATTACAACGCCAAGACCCTTTGGGAATATATCGAAGAATATCAGCCGGATATCGTTCTGGACATCCGGGACGACAGCTCCTGGGGCGACCCCACCAGCCCCAACAGCATTTTCCGATAAGCCCTCGGGCGGTCATGGAGCCTTGCCATGGCCGCCCTTTTCAAATTGTTCATAGTTTGATGCTTGATTCCCGCATTTTATGGTGATACACTATTTTATATGAGAATATTTTCTGTCTCTGAAAAAAAGAATGCTGACCGCGCCCTTCGCGCGGTGCAAGCGGGAGTTCTGCGGGCCTTTGGCTCCCTGTTCTCCCGCCCTGTTTTTCTTCTGACAGTCCATTTTTCAGGAAAGGAGATCCTTCATGCTCAAACGGCTTGCCGCCTGCGTAAGGGAATTCAAAAAGCCCACGGTCCTTACGCTGATCTTTATCGTGGGCGAATCCATCATCGAGACCCTGATCCCCTTCATCACCTCCAATCTGGTGAATGAGATCAAGGGGGGCGTGGTGCTCTCCCAGCTGCTCCGCTCCGGCGGGCTTTTGCTGCTGCTGGCCATGCTTTCGCTGGGCTGCGGCGGCGCGGCGGGCGCCTTCTGTGCAAAGGCGTCGGCAGGCTTTGCCCGCAATCTGCGGCACGATGTTTTCAGCCGCATCCAGCACTATTCCTTTGAAAATATCGACCGCTTTCCCTCCGCCTCCCTGGTGACCCGCATGACAACGGACATCAGCAACATCCAGCAGTCCTATATGATGCTCATCCGCACGGCCATCCGGGCGCCGCTGCTGCTGATCTTTTCCACCACCATGGCCTTTATCATGGGAGGAAAGCTGGCGCTGACCTTTGTGGTGGTCATTCCCGTTTTAGGCTGCGGCCTGCTGCTCATCGGTAAAAAGGCGCTGCCCACCTTCCGGCGCATCTTCCGCAAATATGACCGGCTGAATGAATCCATCGAGGAAAATGTCCGGGGGATGCGGGTAGTCAAGGGCTTTGCCCGGGAGGACTATGAAAAGCAGAAATTCGATGCCGCCAACGACACCATCCGCAAGGACTTTACCCTGGCGGAGCGCATCGTGGCCCTCAACGAGCCGCTGATGCAGGTCTGTATGTATTTCAACATGATCTTTATCCTGTGCGTTGGCTCCAAGCTCATCATCACCAGCCGGGGGCAGACGCTGGATGTTGGCCAGATCTCCGCCATGCTCACCTACGGCACCCAGGTGCTCATGAGCCTGATGATGATCTCCATGATCTATGTGATGCTGACCATGTCTGCCGAATCTGCCAAGCGCGTCTGCGAGGTGCTCCAGGAGGAGCCTTCCCTGGCCGACCCGGCGCAGCCTGTTCTGCAGGTCAGAGACGGCTCTGTGGACTTTGACCATGTGAGCTTCAAATATTCCGCCCAGGCCAAGCGCTTTGCTCTGGAGGATATCGATTTGCATATCCGTTCCGGCATGACCGTCGGCATTCTGGGCGGCACCGGCTCCTCCAAATCCACGCTGGTGCAGCTGATCCCCCGGCTGTATGATGTGACGGAGGGCAGCGTAAGGGTTGGCGGCGTAGATGTCCGGGAATACGATCTGGACGCGCTGCGCTCTGCCGTGGCCATGGTGCTGCAGAAAAATATGCTGTTTTCCGGCACCATCAAGGAAAATCTCCGTTGGGGCGACCCCAACGCCACCGACGAGGAAATGCAGGAGGCATGCCGTCTGGCGCAGGCGGATGAGTTTATCCAGTCCTTCCCGGAGGGCTACGACACCTACATCGAGCAGGGCGGCGCAAACGTCTCCGGCGGCCAGAAGCAGCGGCTCTGCATCGCCCGCGCCCTGCTGAAAAAGCCGAAGATCCTGATCTTGGACGATTCCACCTCCGCCGTGGACACCCGCACCGACGCGCTGATCCGGGCGGGCCTTCAATCCTACATTCCGGAGACCACCAAGATCATCATCGCCCAGCGGATCGCCTCCGTGCAAGATTCCGATCTGATCCTGGTGCTGGACAACGGCCGCATCGCCGATGCCGGCACCCACGCGCAGCTCATGGTCTCCAGCGCCATCTATCGCGAGACCTACAACCAGCAGACGAAGGGAGGCAGCGACCATGAATAAATCCCGTTCCATGCCCGCAAGGCCCATGGCCGCCCCCGGCGGAAAGGGCCGTCCCGCGCCCCGGAAGGGCGTTTTCGGCCGGCTTTTGAAGCTGCTGTTCCGCTCCTTCCCCGTGCTGCTGCCGGTGGCCGCCTTCTGCATTTTGTTCAACGCGGTGGCCGCCGCCGTCCCCGCTATCTTCCAACAGAAGGTCATCGCCGTCATCGAACAATGGTTCACCTCCGGCGACTGGCCCTCCGCCAAGGCGCAGATCGTGCCGCTGCTCACCGTTCTGGGCGGGCTTTACGTTCTGGCGGCGCTTTCCAGCGTCAGCTACAGCCAGCTGATGGCACGCATCACCCAGGGCTTTCTTTACAAGATCCGCCGGACCATGTTCAACGGCATGCAGGATCTGCCCATCCGCTATTTTGATACCCATCGCCACGGGGATATCATGAGCTATTACACCAACGACACCGACACCCTGCGGCAGCTGGTCTCTCAGGCGCTGCCCTCTCTGCTGCGGTCCGGCGTGGTCATCACCTGCGTGTTCTGCATCATGCTCTATTACAGCCTTTGGATGACCCTTCTGGTGCTGCTGGGCGTGGCGCTCATGACCATCGTTTCCAAAAAGGTGGGCGGCGGCTCCGCCAAATACTTTATCCGGCAGCAGAAATCCATGGGGCAGGCCGAGGGCTTCATTCAGGAGATAATGAACGGCCAGAAGGTGGTCAAGGTCTTCTGCCATGAGTCCGCCTGCCAGGCGGATTTTGACCGGATCAACAACGAGCTTTATGAGGACAGCCGCCGGGCGAACGCCTACGCCAACATTCTTGGCCCCATCATCAACAATCTGGGCAACATCCTCTATGTGCTCATTGCAGTGGTGGGCGGCGTTTTGCTGCTCTCCGGCGTCCCCAATGTGAGCATCTCCCGCATGGCCTTTGACATCAGTATGTTCATCCCCTTCCTGAACATGACCAAGCAGTTCACTGGCAATGTGAACCAGTTTGCCCAGCAGATCAACGCCATCGTCATGGGTCTGGCCGGCGCGGGCCGCATCTTCGACCTGATGGACGAGCAGCCGGAGGAGGATCAGGGCAAGGTGACGCTGGTCAATGCGGTGGTGGCTCCGGACGGCTCCATCACGGAATCTGCCCGTCACACCGGCCACTGGGCCTGGAAGCAGCCTCAGCCCGATGGCAGCTTTACCTATACGCTGCTGCAGGGCGACGTGCGCCTGCAGGATGTGGACTTTGGCTACGAGGAAGGCAAGCCCGTGCTGCACGATGTGACCGTCTATGCGGAGCCGGGCCAGAAGGTCGCCTTTGTGGGCGCCACCGGCGCAGGCAAGACCACCATCACCAACCTGATCAATCGCTTTTATGACATTGCCGACGGCAAGATCCGCTACGATGGCATCAACATCAACCACATCCGCAAGGCGGATCTGCGGCGGTCGCTGGGGCTGGTGCTGCAGGAGACCAACCTGTTCACCGGCACCGTCATGGACAATATCCGCTACGGCAAGCTGGACGCCACCGATGAGGAATGCATCGCCGCCGCCCGTCTGGCCGGCGCAGATGACTTTATCACCCGGCTCCCCGGCGGCTATCAGACTCAGCTGGACAACAACGGCGCAAATCTTTCCCAGGGCCAGCGGCAGCTCATCGCCATCGCCCGGGCCGCCGTGGCCGATCCGCCGGTGATGATCCTGGACGAGGCCACCTCCTCCATCGACACCCGCACAGAGGCCATCGTTCAGCGGGGCATGGATAAGCTCATGGAGGGGCGGACGGTGTTCGTCATCGCCCACCGGCTTTCCACCGTCATGAACTCCGATGTGATCATGGTGCTGGACCATGGACGCATTATCGAGCGGGGCAGCCACGAAAAGCTCATCGCCGAAAAGGGCACCTATTATCAGCTCTACACCGGCGCTTTTGAGCTGGATTGAGCCAAAAACAGCAAGCAAAAGCCTCCGCACGGTTCGCCGTGCGGAGGCTTTTTATATGTATGCGTTATATGCCTTCAGGCGGCCTTACCATTCATCGTTTCCGCCCAGGAAGGCCAGGACGATGCGCTCCCCGCCAAACAGGATCAAATACAGCGCCGCCAGATAGGCCACGCTCCGCAGTGTCAGGAAGGACAGAGCCGGGCTCAGCAGCATCAAAAAGCCCAGAAACAGCCCGAGAATGTTCAGCGTCAGCGTAAAGCCATAGTAAAACCGACCGCACAGCAGACGGGTCAGGCCGGCATTGGTCAGGCCGGAGATGCAGTGGGCCAAAAACCAGATGGGAAACAGCACCGTCAGCGCCCATTTGCCCACATCCGGATTGGCCAGCAGCATCACGCCGCACATGACGCTGAGAATGCCCGTGATCAGCGACAGCACCGGCCGCAGGCCCGTAAAGCGGGCCAGACGCATATAGACCAGAATATCCTCCACGCCCAGCACCACCGCGATCAGCCCATAGATCACCACTGCGCCGGTCAAAATGCGCTCTGGCCGGAGCAGAGTAAACACGCCCAAAAGCAGCAGCAGGACGCCCACGATCAGCTCGCCCCAGCGGATCCCGTTTCTTTTTCTCATGCCTGCGCGCCTTCCTTTCCCTTGAGGATCGCCATAAACTCGCTGCCGGTGATGGTCTCCTTCTCATAAAGATAGGCCGCCAGCGCGTCCAGCTTGTCCCGATGCTCCGAGAGCAGGCGGCGGGCCTTTTCATGCTGGGTCCGGACGGTCTCCACCACCTTCCGGTCGATCTCCCTCTGGGTCTCGGCGGAGCAGGCCAGCTGCGTGTCGCCGCCCAGATATTGATTGGTCACGGTCTCCATGGCCACCATGTCAAACTCCTCCGTCATGCCGTAGCGGGTGATCATGGCGCGGGCGATCTTGGTGGCCTGCTCGATATCGTTGGAGGCGCCGGTGGTGACCTGTCCGAAGACAAGCTCCTCCGCCGCCCGGCCGCCGGTGAGGGTGGCGATCTTATTTTCCAGTTCCTCCCGGGTCATGAGCACCTTATCGTTCTGCTCTACCTGCATGGTGTAGCCCAGCGCGCCGGAGGTGCGGGGGATGATGGTGATCTTCTGCACCGGGGCGGAATCCACCTGCAGCGCCGCCACCAGCGCATGGCCGATCTCGTGATAGGCCACCACATGCTTTTCCGCATCGGTCATGATGGCGTTTTTCTTCTGATAGCCGGCGATGACCACCTCGATGCTCTCCTCCAGATCCGCCTGCTCCACCACGGTCCGGCCGCTGCGCACGGCCCGCAGCGCCGCCTCGTTGATGATATTGGCCAGCTCCGCGCCGGAGGTGCCTGCCGCCATCCGCGCGATGGTGTGGAAATCCACATCCGCCGCAGTCTTGATCTTCTTGGCATGGACCTTCAGGATGGCCTCCCGGCCCGCCAGATCGGGCAGCTCTACCGGCACCCGGCGGTCAAATCGGCCGGGACGGGTCAGCGCGGGATCCAGCGACTCGGGCCGGTTGGTGGCCGCAAGGATGATGACGCCATTGTTGCTGTCAAAGCCGTCCATCTCCGTGAGCAGCTGGTTCAGCGTCTGCTCCCGCTCGTCGTTGCCGCCCAGCTGACCCTCCCGCTTTTTGCCGATGGCATCGATCTCGTCGATAAACACGATGCAGGGGGCCTTTTCCTTGGCCTGCCGAAAGAGATCGCGCACCTTGGAGGCGCCCATGCCCACGAACATCTCCACGAATTCCGAGCCGGACATGGCGAAAAAGGGCACGCCCGCCTCGCCGGCCACGGCCTTGGCCAGCATGGTCTTACCTGTGCCCGGAGGGCCCACCAGCAAAACGCCCTTGGGCATGGAAGCGCCCACATCGGAATACTTTTTGGGATCGTGGAGGTAATCCACGATCTCCGCCAGATTTTCCTTGGCCTCGTCCTCTCCGGCCACATCGTCAAAGCGGATGCCGTCGCTGGAGGGGACGTAGACCCTGGCGTTGCTCTTTCCCAGGCCGAAGGCCATGGCGTTGGGGCCGCCCGCGTGAGACATCATTTTTTTTGTGAGATACTGCCCCAGCGCCGCAAAGATCAGAATGGGCAGCAGAAAGGTCAGGAAAAAGCTCAGCAGCGGAGAGGCGGCCTGCTGCGTCACCCGGGTGAACTGCGCCCCGGCGGCATAGAGCCGCTCCGTCAGCGTGGGATCGTTCATTTCGCCAGTCTTGTAGATCTGCGTCCCGTCCTTATCGGTGAAGAGGATCTGGGAATCCTCCACCTCCACGGTCCCGATGTTCTTTTCCTCGATCATCTTCATGAAGGTGCCGTAGTCCACCTCCTGCACCTGGGCCCGCAGCAGCAGCGGCGACACCACCAGATTGAATAGCAGGATCACCAGCAGGACGATGCCGTAATAAAACAAAAGGGGCTTTTTCGGGGATTTGACTTCTTTCATAGGCGCTTCACTCCTTTTTTCGTGATATTTAAGCACAAATTTTCTGTTTTTCTGAAAACAAACGGGGCTCCGGCGGGAAGGCAAAGCAACTTTTCGATTCAAAGCTTCAGCAGCCGCACCAGACGAGTCCCGCCGGGAAGCTCGATGATCTCCTTTCGGCTCAGCACATGGAGCTTAATGACACAGAAGGCATAGGTGACCACCGACAGGGCCACCGACACCGACACCGACACCAGATTGGACTTCAGGACCAGCATACAGAGCTTGTAGCTGCCCCAGGTCACAAGGCTCATGGCCAGCGTGCAGACGATGGGCTTGACGAAATACTTCTGCCTTGACATACGCAGGGGGATGGTCCTCCGAAGGGCGGTAAAGCAGACGGTGAAGGCCACCAGATGGCAGGCCACGGAGGAGATCACCGCGCCGTAGATATTGACGGAGGGAATGCGGATCAGGATCAGGTTCAGGATAAACTTTACCGCCACGCCGCACAGCAGGCCGCAGGCGGGCACCCGCACCCGGCCCAGCCCCTGCAGGCTGCCGCAGATAGTCTGGTCCAGCGCCGTAAAGATCAGCGCCACCGCCGCCCACTGCAGCAGGGGCGCGCCCTCGGAGGCCCGGGGATAAAACACCAGGAAAAAGGGCTTTGCCAGAAGGATCAGGCCCGCCGCGCAGGGCAGGATGATCAGCGTGGAGATCAGATAGGAATAGGAGATCTTTTTCGAGGCCGTCTTCCGGTCGCCCGCCGCCAGCGCGGCGGCAATGGTGGGCACAAGGACGGTGGCAAAGGCGATATTGATGGCCAGAGGCAGGTTGGTGATATTGTCCGCCTTGTTCAGCATGCCGGACATCTGGGCCGCATAGGCCTGCAGCTGGGCCTCTGTTGGGATGCCCTCCACCCCGGGGATCCCATCGGCAAAAGCCCGGGCGATGCCCCGGGAGATAGTGGCCGTATCCACCACGCGGGCCACGGTGGTGATGATGGAGCTCAAGGAGATGGGAATGGACAGGGAGAGGATCTGCCGGGTCGTCTGCTTCCAGTGGTCCGGAGCGGCCCGGGAGGCCCGGGGCATGTGATTCCGGCGGCGGAAGGTGATGAGGACGACGGTCAGATAGAAAAAGCTCAGCGCCGTGGAGATGGAGGTAGCCAGGTTTGCGCCCGCCGCCATCCGGGCGGCAGTGGTGCTGGAGAGCAGCCAGACGATCAAAATGGTCAGCGTGGCCTTGAAGATCTGCTCCAGCGTCTGGGAGCGGTTATTGGGCCGGACATTCTGCTGGCCTAAAAAATAGCCCCGGATCACGGAGGAAAGGCACACGAACAGGATGGAGGGACTCAGCGCCCGCAGGGTGTCCTGCACGCCATCCATGCGGACCAGCTTCAGGGCGATGAAATCCGCCCCCACATAAAGCAGGACGGTGCCTGCCACGCCGATCAGGGCAAACAGGCGCAGCGCCGTTTGAAAGACCCGCTCCGCCCCCCGCCGGTCGCCCAGGGTCAGCCGCTCGGAGATCAGCTTGGAAATGGCGTTTGGGATGCCCACGGAGGAAATGGCCAGCAGCATGGTATAGACCTGATAGCCCGCCGTGCGATAGCCGTTGCCCAGGTCGCCGAAGCCGGGCATATTGATGAGAACCTGATTATAAACAAAGCCGATGAGCTTGATGAGCACCTGAGAGCCCAGAATGGCGGCCACATTGCCCATGAAGGTGGTTTTTTTCTTTTCCATCCGCAGCCTTCCCTTCCGGAAGATCATTCCATAGATAATGACAGTATACCCCCGATGGGGCGGTTGGTCAATGCGGGGAGAAAATTTTACAGGCAGGACAAATCGCGGCCGCCCGGGCGCGCCTCCCCATTCGTAAAAAGAGCATCCCCGCAGCACAGACGCCGCAGGAGATGCTCCTTCGTTACCGTCGCTTGACAAGGGGAAGTATGCTTCGTTTTTTACAGCAGGCCCAGCTGCTCCTTCCAGCGGAGCACCCGCAGGCAGGCCTCCTGCAGACGGGCCGCCGGCAGGGAGCCATCCTTCGCCGCCTGCAAAACGGCAGGTAACTGCGTCTGCCAGTCGGAGACGCACAGCATATCGTTGCCGCAGAGCACCGCCTGCACCGCCGCCTCCTCCGGCTTCCAGAAGCCGCTGACGGCGTCCATCTTCAGATCGTCGGTGATGACCACGCCGTCGAAGCCCAGCTCCCGCCGCAAAAGCGCGTGCATGGGCGCGGAAAGGGACGCAGGCCGGCTGGCGTCTACACATTCCACAATATTGTGGGACATCATCACCGCGCCGCAGCCCGCCCGGACACCGGCGGCAAAGGGCCGCAGATCGCACCGGCGGAACTGCTCCAGCGGGCGGGGATCCCGGCTCAGGCCCACATGGGTGTCGGCATTGCCGCCGTAGCCCGGAAAGTGCTTGAGCACCGTCCCCACGCCGCACTGCCGGGAAAGCTCCGTCATCTCCCGGGCAAAGCGCTCGCCCATGGCCGGATCGCCGGAGATGCTCCGGGGATAGATGAAATGGGAGGGATCGTCGCTGAGATCGCACACCGGAGCCAGATTCACATTAACGCCCACCTGCCGCAGCAGGGCGCACTTTTCCCGGCAGTCCGCCGCTATGGCTTCCCAGCCGCCGGCGGCGTAAAGCGCCCGGGGGGCGGGGAAGTTTTCCCGGCGCAGCTGCTTCTGGCGGCTGACCCGGCAGACGGTCCCGCCCTCCTCGTCAGCGGAGACGAGCATGGGCACCCGGGATGCCCGCTGCAGAGCCTCCATGCGGCTTTTGCACTGTTCCGCCGTGCGGCCCTCAAAATCCACGGAAAACAGCACCAGCCCGCCGGGCTGATACCGGCGGATGACCGCTTCTTCCTCCTCCTGAGGGCAGCGAATGAGAAACAGCTGCCCCACCTGCTGCTCCGGCGTCAGCTGCCGCAGCAGCGTCTCCGCCCTTGCGCCGGACACGGCTCAGGCCTCCTTGCGAAACAGCAGCTTCAGATCGCCGCTGTCCGGCGGGAGAATGCGCAGATCGCCGTTTTCCTGGGGATAGAGATAGATGGCGCTGGGATCCAGACCGTCCAAAACGCCGGTAAAGCTGCTGATGCGGCCGTCCTTCTGAAGCTGGAGCCAGGCGTCGAAATCGCCGTAATGGAACCGCAGGCGGCCCTCCTGCTCGTCGATGGTGAACTCCTCATAGGCGGGATGCCGGTAAGTCCCCACCAGCTGCGGATGGCTCTCCCGGGTGACGGGGACGCCCTCGGCGTTGGCCAGCACCTTCTGGCGCATCCGGTCCCGGCGCTGGAGCCAGGCGTCGATCATATTGTCGTAGCTGTCCTCCGGCTGGCCGGCGGTGAGCGCGTCCAGCACAATGGCCCGGGACACCTGATGGGCGGGGGTGGTGCCGGTGTTGAAGCACATCACATAGCCGCAGTCCTGTCCGGGCAAAAAGCCCACCTGGGTATTGAAGCCGGTGAGCCCGCCGCTGTGGAAGACCACATTGGTCCCCTTATAGTCAGCGTTGATCCAGCCTTGGGCATAGCTGGAGTTTTTCAGCCAGAAGCAATCCTCCTCCGGCGCGGAGATCACCGGAGCGATGATGTTTTGATACTGCTCCTCAGAGCAAAGCCGCGCGCCGCTCTCGGTGACGCCGCCCCGGCTCATGGCCGCGATCCACTTGGCCATATTCTTCATGCTGATGCGGATGCCGCCGCAGGGAGCGCTGTAGTAATTGGTGGCATAGCCGCAGCGCTGGGCCTGATAGCCGTCGCTGCAATAGGGCAGCGCGGGACGGATATTGGTCATGTCGGCCTTGACGCCCCGGAAGCGGATGGGATCCACGCCCAGCGGCTCCGCGATATATTTCACGATCTGGTCCTCCCAGAGCATACCGCCCCGGGCCCGCTCCACCAGATAGCCCAGCAGGATGAACAGGTGGTTATTGTACTGATATTTGGAGCGGAAGCCGCAGCTGAACTCCAGATCCTTCAGCTTGCGCATGAGATTTTCCCGGTCGCCGAAGATCTTTTCCCGGAGGAAATCGTGGCCGGGCAGGCCGGAGCGATGGCTGGCCAGATCCCGCACGGAAAGATGGGCGGCGGCGTATTCGTCCGTCATCTGAAACTCGGGGATCACATCCCGGATGGGGCCGTCCCAGGTGAGCAGGCCCTCGTCGATGGCCTGCGCCGCCAGCATCACCGTCCAGGCCTTGGAGGTGGAGGCCACGTCGAACAGGGTATCCTGATCCATGGGGATCCTGTTTTCCCGGTCGGCATAGCCATAGTGATAGGTAAAGGTCACCTTGCCGCCCTGGATCACATTTACGACGCCGCCCACCAGACCGGTCTCCCGGGTGATGCGGGTCAGCGCCTGCTCCAGCGCAAGGGTCAGTTTTTTCTCATTCATAGGGCGTTCCTCCTGCTTTTCGAGAAATTCTGTCTTTGATTATACCATTCTTTGCGCCGCTTGTCACGCAAAACCTCCAGAAAACAGCGCTTCCCCCGCCGGACAGCGCCGAACGGGGGAAGAGAAAGGAATGAGAAGGAAAAAGCAGATCAGGAAAGGGCGTATTTTTCCACATAGGCCCGATAAGCCTGGCGAAAATCCTCGCTCTCCTGCCGGACGGCCCGCAGTGTCTGGTGCAGGTCCAGCCGGTGCTGGTCTGCGTCGATGACGCAGCCGGCGATATTGGAGCTGTGGTCTGCGGCCCGCTCCAGGCTGGTCAGCAGATCGGACCAGACGAAGCCCGTTTCCACCTGGCATTCGCCCTTTTGCAGCCGGAGGATGTGCCGGGTACGCAGCTGCTCCTTCAGGCCGTCGATGACCTCCTTCAGCGGCTCCACTCGGAAGGCGGCCTCCAAATCGTTTTTGATAAAAGCGGTCAGCGCCAGCTGCAGCACCTCCCGGACGGCGGCGGCGAGCACGGAAAGCTCCCGTCTTGCCGCTTCAGAAAAGGCCAGCTGCTTGTCCCGCAGCTCCTCCGCAGACTCCAGCAGGTTGACGGCATGGTCTGCGATGCGCTCAAAATCGCCGATGACCTTCAGCAGCTTTGCGGCCTCCTCGCTGTCTGCCTGGCTCAGGGGCTGGGCAGACAGGCGGATCAGGTAGTTGCCCAGCCGATCCTCCGCCCGGTCGGTCTTGTCCTCCCTCTGGCGGATCTCCTCCGCCAGAGCGGGCGTATAGGCATCAAAGGCCTGCAGGCCCTCCTCCAGCGCGGCCACGGCTTCCTCCGCCATGCTGCCGGCCTGCGCTTCACACTGGGCCAGCGCCAGCGGCGGCGTTGCCAGCAGACGCTCATCCAGCCGCGCATTCTTTTCCGGCTCCCTGGCATCGGGAATGACCCGCATGGCCAGTCTCTCCAGCAGCCGGGAGGCTGGCATCAGCAGGACCACGCACAGCAGGTTGAAGGCGGTATGGGCAACGGCAATCTTGAACTGATCCGCCGGCCCGGCAAAGATCGCCGGATGAAACAGCCCCTGCACCAGAGAAAAGACCGCCAGCAAAACGGTGGAACCGATGATATTAAAGGAAAGATGGACAAAGGCGGCGCGGCGGGCATTGCGGTTTGCGCCCACGGAGGAGAGCAGCGCCGTCACACAGGTGCCGATGTTCTGGCCCATGATAATGGGGATGGCGGCGCTGAAGGGCACCTGCCCCGTGGCGGCCAGCGCCTGCAGGATGCCCACAGAGGCGGAACTGGACTGGATGATGCCCGTCAGCACCGCGCCGGCCAGCAGGCCCAGCAGCGGGTTGCGGAACATGAGAAACATCTCCCGGAAGGCGGGGACCTCCGCCAGACCGGAGACGGCCGAGGTCATGGTGTCCATGCCGAACATCAAAACGGCAAAGCCCAGAAGGATGGTGCCGCTGTCCTTCCTTTTGGAGGACTTGCTGAACAGCAGCAGCACCACGCCGATCAGCGCCAGCACCGGCGTAAAGGAGGTGGGCTTCAGCAGGCGGATCCAGACGCTGTCGCCGCTGATGCCGCCCAGAGAAAGGATCCAGGCGGTGACGGTGGTGCCGACATTTGCGCCCATGATCACATGGATGGCCTGCCGCAGGGTCATCAGGCCGGAGTTCACAAAGCCCACCACCATCACCGTTGTGGCAGAGGAACTCTGGATCACGGCGGTGACGCCGCAGCCGGTGAGGAAGCCCGCCGCCTTGCCGGTAGTCATCTTGCTCAGCAGCGTCCGCATGCCGGAGCCGGCCCGGCGCTCCAGCGCCTGCCCCATCAGGTTCATGCCGAATAGAAACAGGCTCAGCCCGCCGATCATATTCAAAAACTGAAACAGATCCATAGAGGTTTCTCCTTTCGCGGCGCCGCCGCGCTTCTTTTCCACATTATCCAGTAGTATATCAAGGGAAGGTCAAATCCACGACCCTGTTTCTGTAAAATCCGCGTAAAGCCGAATGCTTTGCCAGATCTTTGCCGTTTCTTCCCCCTGCAGCTGGAAAAAAGAAGAGATTTTTTTGAAATTTCGTCAGGTTTCCCGTTGTCTCCCGGAGAAAAACCGCTTATAATAGTACCATTCAAATCATCCCGGCGAGCGCCGGGAGGGGGAGGCGCTATGATCGTTCTTGCCATTGGCGACGTAGTGGGCGAGCCCGGCGTGGATCTGCTCTGCCGGAGGCTGCGGCTGCTGCAGCGGCGGCTGGGCGCAGATCTGACGGTGGTCAACGGGGAAAACGCGGCGGGCCGCGGCATCACGCCCCGGCTGGCCGACGATCTTTTTTCTGCCGGCGCGGATGTGATCACCCTGGGCAACCACGCCTTCGGCAACCGGCAGATCTGTGATTATCTGGACGATCACCGCCGGATCCTTCGGCCCATGAACTTCCCGCCCCAGCAGCCCGGGCAGGGCTATGTCCTTCTGGAGTGCTGCGGCAGACAGGTCTGCGTCTGCAATCTGCAGGGGCAGGTGAATCTGGATTATCATGCGTCCTCGCCCTTCGCCATGGCTGACCGGCTCTTCCGTGAGGTGGAGGCGGAGGTCTATCTGGTGGATTTCCATGCGGAGGCCACCTCGGAAAAGCTGGCCATGGGCTATCACCTCAACGGTCGGGCCTCCGCCGTCTGGGGCACCCACACCCATGTGCCCACGGCCGACATCCGCATCCTCAGCGGCGGGACGGGCTATATCACCGACCTTGGTATGACCGGCGGGCAGGATTCCGTTTTGGGCGTTCGCTGGGAGCAGAGCCTGAAAATGTTCCGGGGCGAGCTCACAGAGCGCTTCCAGCCCTCTGACCGGGACGTGCGCCTGCAGGGCGCGGCGTTCACCATCGATGCAGCCGGCCGCTGCACCGGGGCAGAGCGGATCGATTTTTGCTGACCGTTTTACTTTTGAATAGAAGGAGCCTTTGCAATATGTCTGAACTTCGCAAGCAGATCGCCGACGATCTGGTTTATTTCACCTCTCCGCAGCTTTCCGTCTATCCCCGGCTGCGGCATGGCTTTTTCACCCGGCAGGGCGGCGTCTCCAAGGGCGTTTATGAAAGCCTGAACTTTCGCTTTACCGGCACGGACGACCGGGAAAGCATTATGAAGAATTACGATATCGCCGCCCATATCCTGGGCTCCGATGTACATCATATCGCCCGCGCCACCCAGAAGCACACCGACAACATCGCCGTGGTGGAAAAGCTGGAGGATTTCACCACCGTAGGCGACGGGGTGGATGCGCTGATGACTAACGTCCCCGGCGTGGTGCTGGCGGGCTTTTATGCCGACTGCCAGCTGGTGATGCTCTACGATCACAAAAACAAGGCCTGCGCCGTTGTCCATGCGGGCTGGCGGGGCGTCGCTCAGGAGATCGTCCGCAAGACCATCGAGAAGATGCACGCGGTCTACGGCACCGACGCCCATGAGCTCATTGCGGCCGTGGGTCCCTCCATCTGCCGCTCCTGCTTCGTCACCGACGACGATGTTCCCGAGGCCATGCGGGCGGCCTTTGGCGGAATGGTGCAGGAATATATGTACCGGGAAGGGGAAAAATGGTGCGTCGACCTGAAAAACATCACCTACGCCATGCTGCTGCGGGCCGATGTTTTGGCCTATAACATCGATATTTCCAACATCTGCCCCTGCTGCGGCGACAAGAAGCTCTTCTGGTCCCACCGCCGCTGCGGCGAGGACCGGGGCGTTCACGCCGGCATGATCTGCATCGCAGAATGATCCTTGCGTAAAACAGCAAAACGCCGCAGGCAAAGCCTGCGGCGTGCTTTTTTCTGTTGTCAGCCCTCAAAACGGCGAAGGAATCGCCTGGTGCGCTCCTGCCGGGGGGCGCCGAAGACCTGCTCCGGCGGACCCTCCTCCACGATGACGCCGCCGTCCATAAAGACCACACGCTGGGCCACATCCCGTGCAAAGGCCATCTCATGGGTGACCACCACCATGGTCATTTTCTCCCGGGCCAGCTCCCGGATGATCTTCAGGACCTCTCCCGTAAGCTCCGGATCCAGCGCGGAGGTCGGCTCGTCGAAAAAGAGCATCTGCGGATCCATGCAAAGGGCCCGGGCGATGGCCGCTCGCTGCTGCTGTCCGCCGGAAAGCTGATCGGGATAGGCGTCGGCCTTGTCGGCCAGACCGATCTTTTCCAGCAGGGCCCGCGCCTTCTGCTCCGCCTGCTCCCGCTCCCGGCCCAGCACATGGATCTGCGGATCCGTGAGGTTTTTCAGAACGGTGAAATGGGGAAACAGGTGAAAGCTCTGAAACACCAGTCCGAAGCAGGTCCGCGCCCGCTTCAGCTCCGCCCTGGAAGCATAGCGCACCCGGCCCTCCCCGTCGGTGTCTGCCACGGTCCTGCCCAGATAGCACAGGCTTCCGCCGGAGATCTCGGAAAGCAGGGTGGCACAGCGCAGCAGGGTAGATTTTCCGGAGCCGGAGGGTCCGATGACGGCCACCGTCTCTCCCTGGGCCACGGAAAGGCTCACGCCCTTGAGCACCTCCGGTCCGCCGGGATAGGTTTTTTTCAGATCCCGGATCTGCAAAACATCCATCGTCTCCCCCTCCTTACCTTCCGTGATCCATGCGTTTTTCCAGCGCGGTCATGCCATAGGCCACCACGGCGTTGAACACATAGTAGAACACGCCTGCGGCCAGATAGGTGAGCATGCCCGGCGAACGGGGGGCCGCCACGATCATCCGTGCCCGGGTGAACATCTCCACCGTGCCGATGACCGAAGCCAGCGAGGTGTCCTTCACCAGCGTGATCACCTCATTGGTCACCGAGGGCAGGATGCGCCGGACTACCTGGGGCAGGATGATCCGGAAAAAGGTCTGGCCCCGGGAATAGCCCAGCACCTGCGCAGCCTCATACTGGCCCCGGTCGATGGACTGGATGCCGCCCCGGTAGATCTCCGCGAAATAGGCGGCATAGTTGATCACAAAGGCCACGATCACCGCAAGGAACCGCCAGTTGTCCGGCAGGCTCACATGGAACAGCAGTCCGGGGCCGTAATAGACCACCATCAGCTGCAGCATCAGCGGCGTTCCCCGCATGACGGAGATATAAACGCTCATGAGCCAGCGCAGCGGCGCGCATTTGCTCATGCGGCCCAGCGCCACCGGCAGGCCCAGGGGCAGCGCCCCCAAAAGCGTCAGGGCAAAGATTGCGGCGGTGATGCCAAAGGCCTGCAGCAGCTGCAGCAGCATGGCGGAAACGCTCATGTTCCGATCCCCCGTTTCGAATGATGTTTCAGATTATTTTTTGCAGAGGCAGAGGCTTTCCAGCACAAGGCCGTCCTTCACATAATTTTCGCCGATCTTTTCCATGGTGCCGTCCTGGGCCATCTTCAGCAGCTCCGCGTTCACCTGATCCCGCAGCTCCGTGTTGCCCTTCAAAAAGCCCACGGCATACTGCTCGGTAGAAACTGCCTCGTCCAGAATGATATAATTTCCTTCGTTATTGGCGATCTGGTAGGCGGCGACGCCCTGATCCACCACGATGGCGTCTACCGAGCCCTGCTTCAGCTCCATAAAGCCCAGATTATAATCGCCCAGCTCCACCACCTGCTTCAGGGTGTCCTTCAGGGCGGTATTGCCGTTGAGCGCATCGGCGCCGGAGGAAGCCGACTGGACCATGACCGTCTTCCCCGCCAGATCTGCCAGGCTCTGGATGCCGGAATCCGCCTTGACCACCACCACGATGCTGTTGTCTACATAAGCATCAGACCAGGTGTATTCGTCCTCCCGGCCGGTGCAGGTGAAGCCGTTCCAGATGCAGCTGATGGAGCCGGTGGCCAGCTCGTTGTCCTTGCTGTCCCAGTTGATGGCGACGGCCTTGAACTCCCAGCCCAGCCGGGCGCAGAGCTCCTTGGCCAGCGCCAGATCGAAGCCGTCGTATTCGCCGTTTTCATTGACAAAGCCGAAGGGCGGGAACTCCGCATCGAAGCCCACCACCAGCGTCTGCTTCCCGGTTTTGCCGCCGCAGGCGCAAAGGCTCAGACACATCAGCAGGCACAGGGTCAGTACAATGATCTTTTTCATGATAATATCCTCCCGTCGCGGCGGCGCCGCATTGTTTTTACGGTCTATATTTTATCACTTTATCACGCTAATGCAATACATTTTCACGCCAAACTTTGCCGAATTCCCTTTCCGTTTTTCATTTATTTTTCACAATTTCTCTCCAAAATGCAAAAAATCCACCCGAAGGGCGGATCTCTGCGGTGGGACAGGCCGAAGCTGCTTCAGCGCACTTCCCGGGCCTTTTGGCGGTGCTCCGCCCAGTCGGAGAGCTGATCCAGGATGGGGATCAGCTCCGCGCCGGCTCCGGTGACGGAATATTCCACCCGCACCGGCACCTCCAGATATTCCCTGCGGCACACCAGCCCATCCTCCTCCAGCTCCCGCAGAGCCTGAGCCAAAACCGTGTTGGAAACATGGTCCAGCCGGCGGCCCAGGGCATTGTAGCGCAGCGGACCGGAGGCGCCCAGCGCGCAGAGGATCTGCGCCTTCCACTTTCCGCCGATGCAGCGCATGGCTTCATGGAGGGGGCAGCGCTCCAGACAGGGACAATCGTAATGACTGAGCTTTTCCATAGGCGGTAAGCTTTTCCTTTCTTGCTCTGCAGAAACTGCGTTCTTGCGCGAAGGGCGGCGGTATGCTATGCTGATCGCAGCACACCGACAGGAGGGATCTTTTATTTCGATCTATCTTCAGGGGCTGACCATGGGTCTGGCCTACGTCGCGCCCATCGGGGCGCAGAATCTTTTTATGATCCAGACGGCTATGGGAAACGACCGGAAACGGGCCTTTCTCACGGCGCTGATCCTGTTTTGCTTCGACGCGCCGCTGGGCATCGCCTGCTTCTTTGGGGCGGGCGCGCTGATGACCCGCTTCCCCCTGCTGCAGAAGCTGATCCTCTGCGGCGGCAGCCTGATCCTGCTTTGGACGGGCCTGCAGCTGCTGCGCTCCAAAGCCCAGGCCGTTGGGGAACAGGCCCCCTCGCCGGAGCGCCTGAGCAAGGTCATTCTGACGGCCTTTGTGGTGACCTGGTGCAACCCCCAGGCCCTCATCGACGGCACGCTGATGCTGGGGGCGGTGCGGGCCGCTCTGTCGGCGGGGCAGGCGCCCCTGTTCGTCCTGGGGACGGCCTCCGCCTCCTGTCTCTGGTTTTTCGGCATGACGGCGCTGCTCTCCTTCTTCCGGGAGAAGATCAGCGGGACTGTCCTGCTCTGGATCAACCGAGCCTGCGGCTGCGTATTGATCTTTTATGGGGCAAAGCTCCTTTGGAGCTTTGTTCAGCTGCTGCGGGGTTAAAGCTCCCGCCGGCCCTCCAGCGCCCGGGCCAGCGTCACCTCATCGGAAAACTCCAGATGTCCCCCCACGGGCACGCCATAGGCCAGCCGGGTGACCTTCACCTGAAAGGGCTTGAGCAGACGGGTCAGGTAGAGGGCGGTGGTCTCCCCCTCCGTATCGGGGTTGGTGGCCATGATGACCTCCCGGACCTGTCCCTCCGCCACCCGGTGCAGCAGCTCTTTGACCCGCAGCTGCTCCGGGCCCACATCGTTCAGCGGCGAGATCACCCCGTGAAGCACATGATACAGCCCGTGGTATTCCCGGGTGCGCTCGATGGCCACCAGATCCTTGGGATCGGCCACCACGCAGATGGTGGAGCCGTCCCGCCGGGGATCGGCGCAGATGGGACAGAGCTCCCCCTCCGTAAGGTTCTGGCAGATCCGGCAGGTATGGATAGAGCCCCGGGCGTCCAGAATGGTCTGGGCAAACTCCTCCGCCCCGCCCTGGGGCAGGCTCAGCAGATAAAAGGCCAGGCGCTGGGCAGACTTGCGGCCCACGCCGGGCAGGCGCTGGAACTGCTCGATGAGCTTTTCCAGCGGCGCGGCATAGTATTGCATAGCTCCTCCTGATACAGATCCCCGCCGGACGCGCCGGCGGGGATCGCTTTTTTCGACTTAAAAGCCGAAGCCGCCGCCCATGCCGCCGGTGAGCTGGTTCATCTCCCGGGAAGCGGTCTCCTCGCACTGGCGCAGCGCATCATTGACGGCCGTCATCACCAGATCGGTGAGCATTTCCACATCCTCCGGGTCCACAGCCTCGGGCTTGATCTCCAATTTCGTGATCTGTTTATTCACCACCGTGGCGCTGACCGCGCCGCCGCCGGCAGACGCGCTGAATTCCATCTGCTCCAGCTCCTGCTGCTTTTTCAGCATCTCAGCCTGCAGCTTCTGGGCCTGCTTCATCATGGCCTGCATATTCATGCCGCCGGGGATCATTTTTCCGGGTTTCATGGTTCGTTCTCCTTTATTGATTCAAATTATGATTTTCAGGTCTTATCGCGGATCTCCACGCCCAGCTTCCTGGCGTTTGCCAGGATCTGATCCAGCGCCGAGGGCGCTTCTGCCGACGCTTCCGCAGGCGCGGGCTTTTGTGCCGGCAGGGGGCCTGTGGGGGCGCTTCCCTGCTTATGGAGCTGCACGCTTTGGTAGCCGCAGGCCGCGGCCGCCTCCTGCAGCGCCTGCTGCACGGCCGGCTTGTTCATGAAGATCATGCTCTCCTCCCGGCAGGCGATATCCAAAACGCCGTCTGCCGCGCTCATCTGGGACAGATTCAGATAGGTCCGCACAGCGCCGCTGACGCGGGACCCCACCACCGCCATGATGGCGGAGCGCACGGCAGGATCTCCGCCGGCAGGGGCAGAGGCCGTCCGCACCGGCGGTTTTTCCGGCGCAGGACGGGGCGCAGGCTCTGCGGGAGCAGGGGGCGCGTCCCGGTCGTCCCAGGGGGGACGGTCCTCCGGCGGGGGCGCGGCTTCGGGGGGCGCTTCCTGCTGCCGGGGCGCGGGCTGGGACGCGGGCTTTGCGGCAGGCCGGACCTGTGCCGCAGGCTGCTCCTGCGCGGTGGGCTGACCAAAGCCATGGCGCAGGGCCATCTTCAGCAGGCACATCTCCCCGTCGGTGCGCTTGATGGCCGTCCGGGTAAGGCGGGTCAGCAGCTCGCTGACGCAGCGGACAAAATATTCCAGCTCCATGGGGTCCGCGCTCCGGGCCAGCGCCCGGATGGCCGCCGGGTCTGCGGCGGAGGAGGACAGGAGATATTCCTCCCGGCCCGTGGCCCGCAGCAGGTAAAGATCCCGCAGCAGCGACAAAAGCTGGTCAAAAAGGGAGACGGTGTCCCGCCCCTCCAGATAGCAGCCGGTAAAAAGCTCCAGCGCCTGGGCGGCGTCGCCCTGCTGCACCGCCTGATAAATATGGAGCACCGTGTCGGCAGAGGGCACGCCCAGCGCCTCTGTCACCCGGTCCAGGTCGATGTGCCCGTCGGCAGAGACGCTGCGGTCCAGCAGCGAGATGGCATCCCGCATGCTGCCGTCGCCCAGACGGGCCAGCAGCGCCGCCGCAGAGGGCTCCAGCGAAAAGCCCTCCTCCCGGGCGATCTGATGGAGCCGGGCGGCGATGATCTCCGGCGGGATGCGGCGGAAATCATATCGCTGGCAGCGGGAGAGCACCGTGGCCGGCACCTTGTGGATCTCCGTGGTGGCCAGAATGAACAGCACATGCTCCGGCGGCTCCTCCAGCGTTTTGAGCAGGGCGTTAAAGGCCCCGGCAGACAGCATATGCACCTCGTCGATGATATAAACGCGCTTTTTCAGCGCCGTGGGCGAAAAGGCGGCCTCCTCCCGGATATCGCGGATATTGTCCACGCCGTTGTTGGAGGCGGCATCGATCTCGCTGACATCCAGCGCCGCATCCTCCAGAATGGAGCGGCAGGCGGCGCACTGATTGCAGGGAGAGCCGTTCACCGGATGCTCGCAGCAGACGGCCCGGGCCAGGATCTTGGCGCAGGTGGTCTTGCCGGTGCCCCGGGTGCCTGTGAACAGATAGGCATGGCTCACCCGCCCGGTCTCCACCTGTGTCTTCAGCGCCGAGGTCACATGCTCCTGCCCAAACACATCGTCAAAGACCAGCGGCCGCCATTTTCGGTATAATGCCAGATGCTGCGCCACGATCGTTCCTCCTTTGTATGAAAAAAGAGCGGGATCCCGCTGTCCTCCGGTGCTTTTCCCCATCATCAGCCCCACAGCCCGGCCCACACCGGTTGACCGCGGCACACGCGACATGCCGCTTAATGCTGCTCGGTTCCCCGCCTGACATGGTTCACGGCCACGCGCTGCGCGGGACCGGCGAAGGCCTTTGCGGCCATGGGGCTGATGATATGGAAAAGGCTGCCGGACGGTTGGCCAAGGCTGGGATCCGCCGCTCCGTTTCCGTTTCTTTTGGATTACTGCTTTATTATATACGATTCTTTTGGATTTTTCAATCCGTCAATCAGGATTTTTTGCGCCGCGAAGGGCAGAAATCGTCTCGGGGACGGTCTCATGGCGAAGCTCCCGCACGTTGAACTTTGCCAGCTTGAAGATCAGCTGCATCACCGGCCCGCTGAGACACACCAGAATGATGGTGCCAACGCCCACCGTTCCGCCCAGCGCCCAGCCCAGAAGCAGCGCACAGCCCTCCAGCATCACCCGGATACCGCCCACGGGCCATTTGTGCAGCCTGCGGGTCAGGACGCACATCAGTCCGTCCCGCGGGCCGCTGCCCAGCCGGGCGGACATATAGATATACATGCCCAGGGCCGCCGGGATCAGGCTCAACACGCAGAGGGTCAGCCGGGGGACCAGATCCACGCTCATGGCCAGGCCCCGGTAATCGGGCAGCAGAGCAAAGCCGGGGATCAGGTCGCCGGTGCAGAGGTCCACGATGTTGCCGCAGATCAGGATATTGATAAAGGTCCCAAAGCCCACCTTTTCGCCGCAGAGCACGTCGATCAGCAGGATCGTCAGGCCGATGGCGATGTTGGCCCGGCCGAAGGTGATCAGATCTGCGCCGTTGGCAAGGGTGATGCCGATATGGCTCTGCAGAAATCGGGCCATACCGTCGTTGAGCACATCCCAGGGCTCCATGCCCAGATCCGCCACCAGCGCCATGGCGGAGCCAAAGCTCATGACCGCCAGCCCGATGAGCAGACGAAGGAATTTCTTTCCGGTATGTTTCATAGCAAGGGCCCCCTCCGAAGATCGCAATTTCCCGAACAAAGGTTATCATAGCACAGAGTTCCGGGCTTGTCAAAAAAAATATCTTGACTTTTTGCCGGGAGCTGTGTATCATAACTATGTTATCCTTGTCTGCATTATGTGCAGGCCATTTGTCCAGAAGGAGGTGCAAAGAGAATGCCCAAAATCACCGGTAAGTATGAGACGATCTTCATCGTCAACGCCACGCTGACCGAGGAGGCTATCAATGCTGTGGTGGAGAAGTTCACCAACCTGATCGCCGCAAACGGTGAGATCACCAAGATCGAGCAGTGGGGCAAGCGCCGCATGGCCTACGCCATCGACGATATGCCCGAAGGCTACTATGTGTTCGTGGAATTCGACGCGAAGCCCGAGTTTCCCGCCGAGCTCGACCGTATCTTCAAGATCACGGACGGCGTGATCCGCTCTATCATCGTAGCCAAGGAATAAGGGGGACCGAGAAATGCTGAATAAAGCCATTCTCATGGGCAGGCTGACTGCCGACCCCGAGCTCCGCAAGACCCAGAACGGAACATCCGTCACGACCTTTACCCTTGCCGTGAACCGCAGCTATACCCGCAGCGGCGAACAGCCCCAGACCGACTTTATCGACATCGTCGCCTGGCGCAACACCGCGGAGTTTGTCAGCCGCTATTTCACCAAGGGCCAGCTCGTCGCCGTGGAAGGCCAGATCCAGACCAGGACCTGGGAGGATAAAAACGGCCAGAAGCGCAAATCTGTGGAGGTCGTCGCAAACGAAGTCTTTTTCGCCGAGCCCAAGCGGGACGGCCAGTCCCGGCGGGAAGCTCCTGCCGGCTTCGAGCCCATGAACGGCATGGGCGGGAACATGGGCGGCAATGAATTTGCCGCGCTGCCCGGCGACGATAACGATCTCCCGTTTTAACCTTTTTCAGAAGGAGGAACGATCATGGAAAGAGAAAACAGACCGGAGCGTCCGGCCCGCGACAATCGCCGCCGCCGGAAGGTTTGCCAGTTCTGCGTGGATAAGGTTGAGCATATCGACTTCAAGGATGCTGCCAAGCTGCGGAAGTATACTTCCGATCGCGGCAAGATCCTGCCCCGCCGTATGACCGGTGTCTGCGCCATGCATCAGCGTCAGCTGACCACGGCCATCAAGCGCGCCCGCCATGTGGCTCTGCTGCCCTATACCGCAGACTGAGAACATCACCAATCAAGGCGCTCTCCTTTGGGGAGCGCCTTTTTCGTTCCCGGGGCTTTTTACCGGAGGTTGCGTTTTGCGCCGCTTTATTGTAAAATAGAGACCGGAAGCGGCGGACCTTCCCGCCGGAGCATAAGAAGGAGGCATCCCATGAAGCAGGAATATTCCATCGGCCAGGTGGCCAGGCAGTTTGGCCTGCCCGTATCCACCCTGCGGTATTATGACCGGGAGGGCCTGTTTCCCGGGCTGGAGCGCTCTGGGGGCATCCGCCGGTTCGGCCCCCAGGAGCTGGAGCGGCTGCGGCTCATCGAGTGTCTGAAGCGCTCCGGGCTGGAGATCCGGGACATCCGGCAGTTCATGGAATGGTGTACCGAGGGCAGCGGGACCTATGCCCAGCGGCTGGAGCTGTTCGTCCGGCAGGAGGAGCGGGTGCTGGCAGAGCTGGACAAGCTGCAGAAGGCGCTGGATGTGATCCGTTTCAAGCGATGGTATTATGAGCAGGCCCTGCAGGACGGCAATGAGGAGGGCATCCGCCGGATGCTGCCTGACGGCCTGCCGGAGGAGATCCAGGCCATCTATGACCGGAGCTTTCTGCCGGAGCAGCCGAAAGGGTGACAAAACAAATTGGCGGCGGGCCTTTGGCCCGCCGCCTCGCATTTTACGCTTAAAAATAGCGATATTTCTTTCGCTTGACAAAGAGGAAGATCACCGAGATGGCAAAGGCGCACACCTCCGCCACCGTATTGGAGAGCCAGATGCCGTCGGTCTCCAGCAGCAGGGGCAGCAGCAGGACGGCGGAGGTCTGGAAGATCAGCGTCCGCAAAAAAGAGATGGCGGCGGAGACCGCTCCGTCGTTCAGCGCGGTAAAGAAGGAAGAGGCAAAAATATTGAAGCTGGACAGCAAAAACGAAAAGCAGAACAGCCGGAAGGCATGGACGGTCAGCGCCAGCAGCCCGGCGTCGTAGCCCACGAAGATCTTTGCCAGCGGTTGCGCCAGCCCATAGGCCAGCGCCGTCAGCACCATCCCGGCGCCGGCGGTGAGCCGCACGCTCTTCTTCAGCAGACTGTTCAGCTCGTCGTAGTGCAGCGCGCCATAGTGAAAGCTGACCACCGGCGCGCTGCCGATGGAATAGCCGATGGAGATGGCCACGAAGATAAACTGCACATACATCAGAACGCCGTAAGCGGAGATGCCGTCCTGCCCCACATAGCGCAGCAGCTGGAAATTATAGATCATGCTCACCAGCGAGGAGGAAATATTGCTCATCAGCTCGGAGGAGCCGTTGCCGCAGGCCTGCAGCAGCGGCCGGGCCTCAAGCTTTGTCAGGCGCAGCCGGAGGGGGCTGTCGTTGGGACGCAGAAAGAAGATCAGCGGGATCAGTCCGCCTACGCACTGGCTCAGGCCGGTAGCGATGGCAGCGCCCGCCACACCCCAGCGGAAAAGGCCCACGAACACCGCGTCCAAAACCATATTGGTGCATCCTGCGGCCACCGTGGCCAAAAGGCCCAGCTTGGGCTTTTCCGCCGCGATCAGAAAGCTCTGAAACACATTCTGCAGCATGAAGGTCACGGTGAAGCCGGTGGTGATGCGGCCGTAAAGGACGCAGTCCGGCAGCATCTCCGGCGTGGCCCCCAGCAAAACGGCGATGGGCTCCATAAAGAGGACGCCGATCAGCGAGAGCACCACGCCCAGCAGGGTCGTCAGCCCGATGCACATGGAAAAATAGCGGTTGGCCGTTTTCCCTTCACCCTCCCCCAGCTTGCGGGAGACCAGCGCTGTGCCGCCGGTACCGATCATAAAGCCCATGCCGCCCAGGATCATGACAAAGGGCATCACCAGATTGACGGCGGCGAAGGCCGTGCTGCCGGCAAAGTTGGAAACGAAAAAGCCGTCTACCACGCCATAGATGGAGGTGAACACCATCATCACGATGGAGGGGAGCGTAAAGCGGAACAGCTTGGCATAGGTAAAATGGTCGGATAGCTGGATCCTTGTCTTCTGCTGCATAAATACTGCGCCGCGCTGGACGCGGCAGAGCTCCTTTCATGTTTTATTATGAAATGCGGCTTTACAGCCATGCTCTGTCAGGATACTACGGAACCCGGGATATGTCAATCCTTTTCAGGCAAAAACCGCTTTCCGGCGGCCCGTTTCTGCGGCCTTATTATTAAAATAAGGTGCGGCGATGGCCCGGCTTTGGGCGGGTGCTTTTGAAATACGACGATTTTTCCGGCGGAAATCGGGAATTTTTTCATTTTTCTGGATTTTTTCCGGCAAAAGGCATTGACAAACCGCCCGGTTTGCGGTAAGATTCCGCCCGTGGACATGGCGTTCATCAGGGCGGGAGCGGCTTCTTCCCTGATGGGCGTTTTATGATTTTTTTGAAAAAATATTAGGATAAAGATCAAAGGAGTGAACGAGATGACAAAGTATATTTTTGTGACGGGCGGCGTGGTCTCCGGCCTGGGCAAGGGCATCACCGCAGCCTCGCTGGGGCGGCTTTTGAAGGCCCGCGGCCTGAAGGTGGCGGCCCAAAAGCTGGATCCCTATATCAACGTGGACCCCGGCACCATGAGTCCCTATCAGCACGGCGAGGTCTATGTGACGGAGGACGGCGCGGAGGCCGACCTGGATCTGGGGCACTACGAGCGATTCATCGACGAAAACCTGAACCGCTTTTCCAACCTGACCACAGGAAAGGTCTACTGGAACGTGCTCAACAAGGAGCGCCGGGGCGAATATCTTGGCTCCACCGTGCAGGTCATCCCGCATATCACAAATGAGATCAAGGATTTTGTTTACCGCGTGGGCAACGAGACCCAGGCGGATGTCGTCATCACGGAGATCGGCGGCACCATCGGTGACATTGAATCCCAGCCCTTCATCGAAGCAGTGAGACAGATCTCGCTGGAGGTCGGCCGGGAAAACAGCCTCTTTATTCATGTCACCCTGGTGCCGTTTTTGCATGGCTCCGACGAGCACAAATCCAAGCCCACCCAGCATTCCGTCAAGGAGCTGCAGGGCATGGGCGTCAGCCCGGATATCATCGTGCTCCGCTGCGACGAGCCGCTGGAGGACGCGATCTTCCGGAAGATCTCCCTGTTCTGCAATGTGAAGCCCGACTGCGTCATCGAAAACATCACGCTTCCCTGCCTTTATGAAGCGCCGCTGATGCTGGAGCAGAGCGGCTTTTCCTCCATCGTCTGCCGGGAGCTGGGACTGGAGACGCCCGCGCCGGCGCTGGACGAATGGGAGCAGATGGTCCGGCGGATCAAGCACCCGCAGGGCAGTGTGGAGATCGGCCTGGTGGGCAAATATGTGCAGCTGCACGACGCCTATCTTTCCGTCCACGAGGCGCTGAACCACGCCGGCTACGACCTGAACACCAGCGTCAGCATCCGCTGGATCGATTCGGAGGGTCTTACCGAGGAAAATTACCGGCAGGAGTTGGCCGGGCTGGACGGCATTCTGGTGCCCGGCGGCTTTGGCGGCCGGGGCATCTCCGGCATGATCCTGGCGGCGAAATATGCCCGGGAGAATGGTCTGCCCTATTTTGGCATCTGTTTGGGCATGCAGATCGCCGTCATTGAGTATGCCAGAAATGTCTGCGGCATGGAAAAAGCAAATTCCGGCGAATTTGATGAGCTTTGTTCGGAGAAAGTCATTGACTTTATGCCCGGACAGAGCGAAAATATAGATAAGGGCGGAACGCTGCGGCTGGGAGCCTATCCCTGCGTCATTCAGCCGGGCACCACCATGGAGCGCTGCTACGGCGCCCGGGAGATCTCCGAGCGGCATCGGCATCGCTATGAGTTCAACAACGATTACCGCCAGGCGCTGACGGCCCAGGGCCTTACCCTCTCCGGCCTTTCTCCCGACGGGCGGCTGGTGGAGACGGTGGAGCTGTCTGACCGGCCCTTCTATGTGGGCGTTCAGTACCATCCGGAGTTCAAATCCCGGCCCAACAAGCCTCATCCCCTGTTCCGCGGCTTTATCGCCGCCGCCAAGGCCCTGCGGGAGAGCAAGTGAACCCAACGCCTGAAAAGGAAGAACGAATATGCACGAAATCTATGAAAACCCTCTGTGCCGCCGCTATGCCAGCCGGGAGATGCAAGAGATCTTTTCCGACGACCGGAAGTTTTCCACCTGGCGCAGGCTCTGGCTTGCCCTGGCGGAAAGCGAGCAGGAGCTTGGGCTTGCCATCACCGACGAGCAGCTGGCGGAGATGCGGGAGCATCTGACGGACATCGATTATGCCGTGGCCGCCCAGAAGGAGCGGGAGCTGCGGCACGATGTGATGGCCCATATCCACACCTTCGGTCTGGCCTGCCCCAAGGCCCGGCCCATCATCCATCTGGGGGCCACCTCCTGCTTTGTGGGAGACAATACCGATGTGATCCTCCAGCGGGACGCCCTGCGGCGCATCCGCCGCCTGCTGCTGCAGGCCATAGCCGCGCTGGCGGACTTTGCAGAGCGCTGGCAGGCCCAGCCCGCCCTGGCCTACACCCATTTTCAGGCGGCGCAGCCCACCACCCTGGGCAAGCGGGCCTGCCTGTGGCTGCAGGATCTGACGATGGACCTGGAGCATCTGGATCTGGTGCTGGACAGCCTGAAGCTTTTGGGCTGCCGGGGCACCACCGGCACCGCCGCCAGCTTTCTGGAGCTGTTTGAGGGCGACCGGGACAAGGTCCGCCGGCTGGAGGCCCGCATCGCGGAGAAAATGGGCTTTTCTGCCGTCTACCCCGTCAGCGGCCAGACCTATCCCCGCAAGACGGATTATTTCCTGCTGTCTGCCCTTTCGGGCATCGCGCAGAGCGCGATGAAGTTCAGCGGCGACATTCGCCTGCTTTCCCATCTGAAGGCCGTGGACGAACCCTTTGAAGCGGGGCAGGTGGGTTCCTCCGCCATGGCGTATAAACGCAATCCCATGCGCTCCGAGCGCATCACCTCTCTGGCCCGCTATGTGATCGCCGACGCCATAAACCCCGCCATGACCGCGGGCGCCCAGTGGCTGGAGCGGACGCTGGACGATTCTGCCAACCGGCGCATCAGCATCCCGGAGGCCTTTTTGGCCACCGACGGCCTGCTGACGCTTTATATCAATGTGGCGCGGGGCCTGCGGGTCTATCCCAAGGTGCTGGAGAAGCAGCTCCGGGAGGAGCTGCCCTTCCTGGCCACGGAAAACATCCTGATGTACTGCGTGAAAAAGGGCGGCGACCGCCAGACCCTTCACGAAGCCATCCGCCGTCATTCTGTGGCGGCAGGCCGGGCCATCAAGGAGGAAGGCGCAGACAACGATCTGCTGGAGCGCATCGCTGCCGATCCGGCCTTTCCCATCACCCGGCAGGAGATCGAAGAGATCCTCCGCGCCGGCGGCTTTACCGGCATGGCGGCGGAGCAGACGGCGGACTATCTCCGCTGGGTGCGGACGCTGCTGGAAGAAAATCGCGTCTGGCTGGAGCAGGCCGAAGACGCGGCCGTTACTGTTTGAATGTTCATCACTGGAAGGGGTTAATCAATTATGCTGACAGCGATCGTAGGAATCAACTGGGGCGATGAGGGCAAGGGCCGCATGGTGGACCTGCTCTCCGAGCGCTATGACATCATCTGCCGCTACCAGGGCGGCAACAACGCCGGCCACACCGTGGTCAACGAAAAGGGAAAGTTCATCCTGAATCTGCTGCCCTCGGGCATCCTGCGGGAGACCACCGTCAACATCATCGGCAACGGCGTGGTGGTGGATCTGGAGCATCTGTGCCACGAGGCGGAAACGCTGCGGAAGGCGGGCATCTCCGTCACGCCGGACAATCTGAAGCTCAGCAGCCGGGCCATCATCTGCATGCCCTACCACAAGCTGCAGGACATCATGGAGGAGGAGCGGCTGGCCGACAAGAAGTTTGGCTCCACCCGCCGGGGCATCGCGCCGGTCTATGCGGACAAATATATGAAAAAGGGCCTGCGCATGGAGGATCTGCTCCATTGGGACACCCTGCAGCAGAAGGTCCGGGATATCGTGGAATGGAAAAACATCACCGTCACCGGCTATGGCCACAAGCCCGTCAGCGCCGAGGAAATGCTGCAGTGGCTGGAGACCTATGGCAAGCAGGTGATCCCCTATATCTGCGATGTGACGGAATATCTTTCTGCGGCTGCGGCGGAAGGCAAGAATATCCTGTTTGAGGCCCAGCTGGGCGCCCTGCGGGACATCGACTTCGGCATCTATCCCTACACCTCCTCCTCCAACACCCTGGCGGCCTACGCCCCCATCGGCGCCGGCGTCCCCGGGCTGAAGCTGGATGAGAGCATCGGCATCATGAAGGCCTATTCCACCTGCGTGGGCGAAGGCCCCTTCACCGTGGAGCTGTTCGGCGACGAGGCGGAAGCCCTGCGCCAGGCCGGCGGAGAATATGGCGCGGCCACCGGCCGGCCCCGGAGAGTCGGCCCCTTTGATGTGCCTGCCTCCCGCTTCGGCGTGCAGGTCCAGGGCGCGGACTATATCGCGCTGACCAAGCTGGACGTCCTCTCCTATATGGAGAAGATCCCTGTCTGCACCGCCTATGAGATCGACGGCCAGCGCACCACCTCCTTCCCCACCGGCGACCGGCTGGTGCGAGCCAAGCCCGTAGTGGAATATCTCCCCGGCATCGGCGATGTTTCCAAATGCCGCAAGCCGGAGGATCTGCCCCAGGCGGCCATGGATTATATCCGCTATTTGGAAAAGGCCGTGGGCTGCCCCATCAAATATGTCTCCGTGGGCGCAGAGCGGGACGAATACATCCAGCTGTTTTGATGATCGACGATTTATAACGATAATGGAGGAATAACATGGCGTCTCAGTGTGTTTTGATCCTGGACTTCGGCGGGCAGTATAAGGAGCTGATCGCCCGGCGCGTGCGGGAATGTGCGGTATATTCTCTGGTGCGCTCCGGTGATATCAGCGCCCAGGAGGTCCGGGATCTGGCCCCCATCGGCATCATTCTCACCGGCGGTCCCAACAGCGTTTATCTGGAGGATTCTCCCCATTGCGACCCGGAGATCTTTACGCTGGGCATCCCCGTTTTGGGCATCTGCTACGGCTGCCAGCTGCTGGCCTATCATCTGGGGGGCAAGGTCGTCCCCGCCGCCGACGCTTCCGCCCGGGAATACGGCAAGACCGAGACCTTCTTCGACACAGCCTGCACTCTCTTCCGCGGCCTGCCGGCGCAGGGCATCTCCTGGATGAGCCACGGCGATTATATGGAAAAGGTCCCGGAGGGCTTTTCTCTGGCGGCCCACTCCGATGCCTGCCCCAATGTTGCCATCTGTGATGAGACCCGGGGCTTTTTCGGCGTCCAGTTCCATCCGGAGGTCAACCACACGGAGCACGGTAAGGATATGATCCGCAATTTTCTCTATGAGGTCTGCCGCGCCAAGGGCGACTGGACCATGGGCGATTATAAGAAGACCGCCATTGAAGCCGTCCGGCAGAAGGTGGGCAGCGGAAAGGTGCTGCTGGCCCTGTCCGGCGGCGTGGATTCCTCCGTGGTGGCGGCGCTGCTGGCGGAGGCCGTCGGCCCGCAGCTGACCTGCGTTTTCGTGGATCACGGCCTGATGCGTCTCCACGAGGGCGACGAGGTGGAGGCCGCCTTTGCCAAGTGGGATATCCATTTTGTCCGCGTCAATGCGGAAGCCCGTTTCCTGGAAAAGCTGGAGGGCGTCTCTGAGCCGGAGCGCAAGCGCAAGATCATCGGCGAGGAGTTCATCCGCGTTTTTGAGGAGGAATCCAAAAAGATCGGCCGTGTGGACTTTTTGGCCCAGGGCACCATTTATCCCGATGTGATCGAATCCGGAACGGGCAAGGCCGCCGTCATCAAGAGTCATCACAATGTGGGCGGCCTGCCCGAGCATGTAGACTTCAAGGAGATCATCGAGCCTCTGCGGATGCTCTTTAAGGACGAGGTCCGCCAGCTTGGCCGCGAGCTTGGCCTGCCGGAATATCTGGTCTCCCGCCAGCCCTTCCCCGGCCCGGGCCTTGCCATCCGGATCATGGGCTGCATCACCAAGGAAAAGGCGGATACGCTCCGCCTGGCAGACGCCATCTTCCGGGAGGAGCTGGAAAAGGCCGGCGAAAACAAGCGCATGAACCAATATTTCGCCGTGCTCACCGACACCTATACCGTGGGCGTCATGGGCGATGGCCGCAGCTATGACCGGGTCCTCGCCCTTCGCGCCGTCACCACCGAAGATTTTATGACCGCCGACTGGGCCCGCATTCCCTATGAGCTGCTGGACCGGATCAGCGGCCGCATCGTCAACGAGGTCAGCGGAATCAACCGCATCGTCTACGATATCACCTCCAAGCCCCCCGCAACGGTGGAGTGGGAATGAGAAAAAAGTGAACATGAGGGGCTGCAAAGCCTTGAAAACACTCGCTTTTTGAAAGTCTCATTTCCCGTTTGAT
>ERZ808252.111-NODE-111-length-88585-cov-4.106032_pt1 | contig 88585 bp, 83 predicted proteins | sample MGYA00521242_ERZ808252 | MGnify/ENA primary metagenome ERZ808252 (study PRJEB31516, sample SAMN03275581) | gut metagenome | biome: mammalia-associated habitat; material: feces | host: Papio cynocephalus | place: Kenya | collected 2012-08-07 ... | reverse complement strand
TTCGTCGACCATAAATCCCTCCTTATACGGTCCAGTTTTTTGTCCGCATGCCCGAAGAAAGTATCTTTCGTGTAAAAAATTCTTTGGAAACTAAGCATTTGCGCGGTTATTCCGCATCCAATAGAAAAAAAGAATAGGAAGGCCCCCGATGTGAGGAAGGCCCTATAGCATCGTTCAGAATTTACTAGATTTGTGTTCTCGTTGAGATATTTCAAATTTTTTGGATAAATCAAATCTTTAAAGCTCATATCAAATCAAAAACTGGTTTAAAATCCAACCAGCCCCTCCATTCAAAGCCCATCTTCAAGCCTTTATGACTTCCCCCTGAGTAAACTGCACTCGCGAGAATAGAACCCGCAATCAAAGAAAATATTGCAAGAATGCCCAAAACAACTGGACCAATAGGGCCAAACAAAGTTGAAACAAAGGCTGAAAATTTACTAAGAACACTTTGAATCATTGGTCCGAATGTACTTGCATAAATTTTTAATTTTAAAATTTTAATTGCCCGAATTGCTCCAATTAAGCCAATCGTAGACATGATTTGGGAATGGCAAAATGAAGTAAATGCTTCGTAAATCTTTCGGCACGTTGGTCTATCTAAATGAATTCCAATGAACGTAACGGAATTCTTACGTAGAAACCCTCTGTTGTGTGTGAAAAGCGATTTTCTAACATCGCAATCAATGATTTCTACTCGTGAAAATGTTTCATTAATCTTAGTTAAATCAAGATTTTTTAGCTTGTTTTGATTACTCTTTAAGAAAAAGAAACCATCTTCAATCGCTAAAGTGCTGTCATTCATGTTTGCGAAAAAAGTATCGAGATCGAATTCGCTTTTTTCTAGGCGATTATTCTTAAACCGCTCGTAAAAATCACACTTCGAAGCAAGAGTCTCTAGACGTTTCTCTTTCTTTGTCAATGCGAAATCAGAAGAAAAATACGTAGGCTGAAAATAAGCAATATTATTGTTCTTATTTTCCTTGTAGCTATCTTCAAAAATCGTTGCGACTTCTTCTTGAATCGCTTCTATTTTTCGATTCATAGAGGAATAGCTTAAAACGCTAATAGAGGTGAATAATGCGAAAGTCATCGCTAATAATTTAAATTTGTTCATCTTGTTTTGTGCTAGCAGCCAAAATGTATTAGCCAGCAATAACTCCTATAACTATTTTCTTTGGCTTTCGTAGAAGAAAATGGTAAAAGCACTTTAAATTTTATTGAGTCAAGGTTAGGCCTATTTCGTTCATAGAGAACGAAGATGATGAAACGTAATCTATCGATAGCGGTTTTAGAATAACATAAAAACTTAACTTTTCAATTATTATGACTTTATTTGCTATTATTTTTCTTGTTTTGTAAATATTTAATTAAAGAAGGAAAAGCAATGAATAACCTCGAAATGAAACCACGAAAAAAACACAAATTGCCTAATTTAGGGAAAAACACACAAAGAAAAATCCAAACCAAAAAAATAGCAATTTAATGAAAACAACAAAATGAAAACGTTATGCAAAAAAAGAAAAGACAAGCAGCTTTTGGCCACTTGTCTAGTAAGCTAGGAACCTTAGTTTCCTTTATAGGCATCGAGCATGATTTGCTCCATGTCTTTTACAAGAGGAACGCGTGGGTTCGCTGGGGTGCATTGATCTTCGTAAGCTAGATAAGCGATGGTTTCAAGATTCTTTTTCCAAACTTTTTCGTCTGGAACAAGGCTATTGAAGTTCATATCGATACCAACTTCTTTTCCTAATGCCATAACCGCATCAGCTAGTTTCTTGGTACCTTCTTCTCCGGTTTCCGCGTGAATACCGATCATGCGGCAGATTTCCATGTACTTTTTATCGCATTGATATTCTTCGTACTTTGGCCAGAGTGATAACTTGGTAGGAACGGTTCCGTTATAACGGATGACGTGAGGAAGAAGGATAGCGCAAGTTTGACCATGGACGAGGTGATATTCGCCACCAATCTTGTGGGCTAAGCTATGGGTTAAGCCCAAGAAAGCGTTCGCGAACGCCATACCGGCGATAGTCGCGGCATTGTGCATCTTTTCACGGGCTTTGAGGTCATGTTTTCCGTCTTTAACAGCGCGTGGGAGATATTCGAAGACGAGTTTGATTGCTTCTAGCGCTAAACCATCGGTGAAGTCACTAGCCATGACGGAAGTATAAGCTTCAATTGCGTGAGTAAGGACGTCCATGCCAGTATAAGCGGTGCTCTTAGCTGGAAGATTGGTCGTGAATTCAGGATCAACGATCGCGATGGATGGGGTTAAGGAATAGTCGGTTAATGGATATTTCTTGAGGTTTTCCTTATCGCTGATGACGGCGAATGGGGAAACTTCACTACCCGTACCAGAGGTGGTCGGGATGCAAATGAGTTTGCTCTTTCTGCCAAGTTCTGGATATTTGAAGGCACGTTTACGGATGTCCATGAATTTTTGCTTTAAGTCATCGAAGTTGACTTCTGGATGTTCATAGAAGATCCACATCGCTTTTGCAGCGTCAATTGGAGAACCGCCACCTAAAGCAATGATGGTGTCTGGTTTGAAGCTATTCATGAGTTCGACGCCTTTACGGACAGTCTTGATATCTGGGTCTGGTTCGACTTCCGCGAAGAGTTGATAGGTCACTTCGTTTCTTCTTTGCATGAGTTCATCAATAATCTTATTGAGGAAGCCAAGTTCAACCATCGAGTGGTCAGTAACGATGAAGACCTTTTGTAAATCTTTGCAGGATTTGAGGTATTGAATGCTATTGCGCTCGAAATAAATCTTTTGTGGGACTTTGAACCACTGCATGGTGTTTCTCCTTTTTCCGACTTTCTTGACATTGAGGAGGTTATGAACGTTGGTGTTGCCTCCGACAGAGTTATGGCCATAAGAGCCGCATCCTAAGGTTAAGGATGGTTCAAAGGAGTTATAGACATTGCCTAAGCCACCGAATGTCGAAGGGGAATTCCAAACAATACGGAGGGCCGGGCATTTGTCGCCGAAAGCATCCGCCATTTCTTGTTCTTTGCAATGGATTTCAGCAGTGTGCCCTAAGCCACCGAAATGGAGCATTTCGTCACACATTTTGAAGCCTTCTTCCGCATCTTTAACTTTGTAGAAGCCAAGAACTGGGGAAAGCTTTTCTCTAGATAATGGTTCTTCTGGACCGACTTTCTCAAGTTCAACGCCGATGATGGCGGTATCTTTAGGAACTTTGAAACCGCTTTGTTCAGCAATCCATTGTGGGGACATACCGGCAATCGCGGCGTTGAGTCTCCCATTTTCGACGCCTTCTTTGCCTTTTTCAACGCCAAACATGAATTTTTCAAGTTTGCGAGCTTCGGCTTGAGAAGCGAAATAGACGTGATAGCGTTTGAATAACGCTTTCATTTCTTCGTAAATCGGTTCATCGATGAATACAGCGGATTCACTCGCGCAAATCATACCGTTATCGAAGTTTTTGGAAAGGACAACGTCATTGACGGTTTCTTCTTTGTCGCAGCTTCTATCGATGTAGCAAGGAACATTACCTGCTCCAACGCCTAAGGCTGGTTTCCCGCAGCTATAAGCAGCGGTGACCATCGCATTACCACCCGTTGCTAAGATAGTAGCAACGCCAGGATGCTTCATAAGTTCGCTTGTGGCGTCCATAGAAGGATGTTCAATCCATTGAATGCAATTAGCAGGTGCTCCAGCAGCAATCGCAGCATCACGCATGACAATCGCAGCGGCTTTAGAGCTTTCTTGTGCTTTCGGATGGAAAGCAAAGATAATTGGGTTTCTTGTCTTCATGCAAATAAGAGACTTGAAAATCACAGTCGAAGTTGGGTTCGTGACTGGAGTGATACCCGCGATCACGCCAAGAGGCTCGGCGATTTCAGTAATACCCGTAACAGGATCGTTAGAGATGATGCCGACAGTCTTAGCGTGGCGCATATTATTCACGACATATTCGCAAGCAAATAAATTCTTCGTAGCTTTGTCTTCAAAGACGCCACGTTTCGTTTCTTCGATTGCTTTGCGGGCCAAATCACCATGGTGATCAAGACCGGCAACAGACATCTTGGCGACAATGTAGTCAATTTTCTCTTGGTCATAAGAGCCAAAATCCTCGAGAGCTTTTAGACCTTTTTTGACTAGTTCGTCCACTTCTTCTTTCGCGGACGGAATTTTCTTTTCCTCAGCCATTAATTTTCCTCCTTGGCTAGTTCTTCGTTGAGACGATGAGATAAGACGGCAAGCGAACTTGAAAGGTTAACGTTTTCGATGACGACGTTGCTTGGTGCAGTGACATGGGTTGGGGCGAAGTTCCAGATGCCTCTTGCATCGTTTTTCACGGCCAAGTCCACTACTGCTTGAGCAGCATTCGCAGGAACGCAAATGATGACGATTCGGCTAGCTAAAGTCGGAAATACTTTCTCGAAATCGTCTAGCGAATAAACCGGTTTCTCGTTGATGGTAGTTCCGATTTTTTTCGGGTCGACATCAAAACCAGCCACAATTTTGAAACCCATCTCGCTAAAATTTGGGTAACGCAACAAAGCTCCGCCCAAATGACCCGTGCCGATAAGCACCGCGGTTGTGGTATCTCGGTACCCTAAGAAAGATTCGAGGGTTTCGATGAGTTTCCGAATATCGCGTCCTTTTTTTGGGCGCCCAGCTTCCGAGCAAATAGCTTGCAAATCTTTGCGAATTTGCTCTTCGCTATAGCCAAGCTCCTTAGCGATTTTCGGGGAACTGATGGTCTCCATCCCTTCATCGAAGAGTTCTTTAAGGTACTTGAGGTAAATCGGGTAACGTTGTAGTTGATTTTTGCTATACGTTTTCATCGCACCGTTCCTTTCAGTAATCTTTTACCGGAAGGAATGATAAACTTCTTTCAAAAAAATGTAAACTATTTCGATAAATAATTACCGAAAAAGAAGTAACATTTTTGTAAAGAATAGTCTTCATCGAAGTTTTTCATAGAATCTTTACCGGTATTTTCTAAGCGCTTTCATTGAAAAAGAAATGAAAAAGGGAATTTTTATTCCTGATAAAAGAGAAGACCAAATAAAGAAATAAGAGAGGTCCTTAGTTTGAATGTTTCCATGATTGAGGGGACTTTTTTAGTTTGACTTAGAAAGATTAATGCCTTTTGTCTCTTTTACTTTCAGCATTAAGACGAATAAAGAAAGCGTCCAAGCGGGGATGCAAACGAAGAAATAGAATAAAGAAAGGTATTTAAGTCCAACCGCGTATGGCGCAATAGCCGCCAAGCCTTGGCTCGCAATCATTCCAACGCCATAGAACAAGCTCCAACTAGCCATAATGGAAGCTCTTAAATTGGTGGGTGCGCTTTCTCCCGCTAATAAAGAAAGGACGTCCCCATTGCTCCAATCTGCGCCCAATAAGCACCCTAAAATTAAGCCAATAATCCATGTAGGCCAAGCAAATTGAAGACCTAAACAAAGGAACAAATAAAACACGGCACAGCTAGAAAGAAGAACGATGGAAGTGATTTTCCTCCCCCATTTATCGCTAATAAATCCATATAGCATCGTGATAATTGCACAAGTGAAAGGGAAATAAAATCCTACATCCGTCGCTTCCGCTTGGTTTAACCCACCCACTCCTAAAAAGCCGTTATTGAGAATGACTCCATACCCATTGCAGCAGGCGTAGCAAAGCTGAGCAATCCCAGTAGCGACGCAGATATAACGGATTTGTGGCGTTTTTAATGTGTAGCGAACCGCCGCTAGGAAACCGCCTTGTTTGGTAGCGATTTCTTTTTCTGAAGCGATTCGTTCTTCCTTGCTTTTGCTTAAATAAGCGATTCTAGAATCTAAGAAAACGTCGCTTTCTCTAGCGAAAAGCAAGGCAATTAAACTAACGATAAACGAAGCAACCGCCATCGTAAGAAAAATCCATTTATAAGACTGGTAATCGCTTGTATTCAAGAATAAACGCCTTAAAAGCGCGACAAACACTAATCCAAGCTCTGCGATACCTTTTGTCACCGAATAAATCGTATTTCGATGTTTTTCAGGGGCTATTTCAAAAAGATAGACAACTTGTTGATCGGGTGTGACAAAAAAGCGGAGAGCAAACATGGCAAGTGCGTAAACAAAGATATTATTCGCGGTGAAGAATAACAAACATGAAGCGGAAATGCCTAAGGTATTGATGAAAAGAAATATCTTTCTTCCATGACGGTCGGCCAAAGGGCGATAAAGCAAAGAAAAAATAAGCATGAGATTGCTCAGCAAGGTAATAAGGGAAAGCCTGCTCAATCCATCCCCTAATATTTTTAATAACGCTTCTGGCCCCGCTCCCCCATAGGCGGCGCTATTAAGCGTTTCCAAGGAGTAGCCATTGGAACTTGCCCAGGGATAGGCATTCAAAGCGACATTGAGTTCAGTTTGCAAAGAATTTGGGAGATTGGTGCAGATTTCATCGGTGATATAAATAAGGGTAAGAACAAAAAGCATATACCATAAATAAAAATGGTTTTTGGGGCGTTCCCGTTCTTTCAATAAACGCGCAAGTTGCTTTTTCTCGAAAGCTTCTTTTCGTATTGCCCTACTTTCTACGCTCATAATCCGAAAATCACTTCAAAATCCTTTGTGAAAGAGAGAAGCCTCACCAACAAAAAATAGGAAGTAACCCTTTCATAGGCTTTATACTAATCGGAGAAAGAAACGCTCGTCAATAGGAAGGGGATCCCTTGTTCCCCCGATTCGCTAAATAGTAACTCGCTTCAGTAGAGCCGATTAAGCCGATTGGCTCAAGATAAGAATAGATGATTTTCTTGTCCACAAACTTCATTCCACGCTTTTTTAAGTCGCTGGAGATTCTATCGGACAAGGAGTCGCTCATCTTCCCTTTTTCAATTAATATCTTTTTGCGAGCAAAGGAAAGCAAGTACTGAGAAAAAGAGGGATACTCATTTTCAATATCCAAAAATATCTTCGCATTAGGGATACCCGCCAATATCTTTTGCTTATTGCAAATGATATTTTTGTTCTCCATTAAAGAAGAGATTTTGCTCTCATCAATAGATGCAAAAATAGAAGGAAAGAATCCTTCATATGCCTTTATGCTTCGCGCTTATTTAGATACATTCCTAAGATATCCCCGCCTGGAAGCCTTTTAGAAAGAGCATTTTGAAGAAATACTTTTCGTCAAAATTCAAAACAAAACGCCCATTCATTATCGTGATAAGCTACATACAAGGGATTATTTTATTGCATCAAGAGCAGCGTTTCATAGCAATACTGCCTTTTCTAAAGCAAGCAAGGCGATTTTGTTTTTCACTCCTCCATGGAACCCAACCATTTTTCCATTCGCCCCAATAACGCGGTGACAAGGCAATAGAATCACTAAAGGGTTATTTCTAAGCGCTCCGCCAACGGCTTGAGAAGACATCCTTTTCATCCCTCTATTTTCAGCAATCGTCGCAGCGATTTTTCCATAGGTAATGGTCATTCCATAGGGAATAGAAAGCAAAATGTCGCTCACTTCTTTTTGAAATTTGCTATGAGCTTTGTATTGATATTGTGGTCGCCAAGAAGGATTTAACCCGGCAAAATATTCGTCAAGCCATTTTCGGATGATAGAAAAAGAAGGATTTCTCTTCCCATCATCAATCTTCGTAGAGGGATAAAAAGAAATCCCCGTCAATTCCCCTTCTTCACTTGTTAAAAGAAGATTATCGAAGGGATTAGGAGTGATATATAGTTCTTGTTTCATTTTAAAGATTATTGCCCTTTTTAACGCTAATGGGAAATGAATATTGTTTTTAAGCTCTGACGAATCTTCCTAATAAAGTTGCGCGAATAATAAGGAAAAACATGAAAAAGCCAAGCGACTGGCTCGGCAAAAAGTCAAATAGATTGGAATGAATTAATGAACGACGGTTAAATCAGCATTGCTCCTTGTGAGAAGCGTGAACGCAATAATCGGAGAGAACTGAGCGCTTTCCTCGGATACGAGAGGTGTGCTCAAGATCGATAAGGTAGAGGGAATATATTGGAGAGGGGCTAGTCAATTTATCGAATGAAGTCGAAAAAGTAAGTTTCTGGTTTAAAAAGAAAATTCCACATTATTCCATCGCTTAGGAGACATTTATTAAAAAAGGATTAATGACCAATTAGACGAATCATTTTATCAGCGTTCTCTAGTTTCTATCATCGTTCATTTGTTAATGCAATCGTTCAATGGCTAACGTTTGGAATCTATAAATTCTTATATAAAGAGCAAAAACACCAAAGAATCGATTTCCAATGTGTCAAAGCCTAAGAATTTGAGACAATGGTAGGATTTAAGCTAGGAAAAATAAAAAAGTTCGACACATTTTGCTGTATCAAACTAATCCTTTTTATTGGCAGGAGCAGAAGGAATCGAACCCTCATCAACGGTTTTGGAGACCGCTGTTCTACCACTGAACCATGCTCCTAGCGCACGTAATTATAGATAAGGTAAGAAAAACTAGCAAGGATTAACCATAAAAGAAAACGCGCCAAATTGTTATGGCGCGAGTTTCTTTAATTACCCCTCGCGATTTTGCTTACAAGGCCCATATCGACTTTCCCTGCGTAATTCATCTCGAAATGTTTCATTACGTTAGGAAGGCTTTTGTCAGATAAGGATCCGATCACAGAGCGAATTTCTTCTTCGCTCATCTGCTTTGGGACATATGGGGTAAGCGCGGCTTTTTGCGCATCAATCGCAGCGGCTTGCTCGATTCGTCCGGCTTTTAAATAGGCGGCTTTTTCTTCATCGAGTTCTTTATCTAGCTTTTGGATCATATGAATCATATCGCTATCAGTAACTTCTTTATTCGCGCCGCTCGTTTTTAATTCCGTATAGCGGGAAATCAAAATCGAATAAACGCTGCGTTTCTCGGCGTCGCGTGCCTTCATGGCTTCGATATTTGCTTTTTTGATATCATCGATAATCATAAGTTAACCTCCATCAATATTTTAGCGCTTCTTCTTTAAAAGTCTTCTTCATCTTCGAAACTATCTTGTGCGCTTCTTTCTTTTGCGAGCCGCTTTTGATGGTTTTGGAAAACGATTTCTTCGCGAATGCTTCTTCCCGCATAAATAAGGGGCATGATTTCAAGTCGTCCTAAGATCATGCCGACACTAAGCGTCCATAAAGCGACAGGATAAGCATTAGGATGCATTATGCCATACGTTACAAAATCTGTGGCGGCTAAGCCAGTATTGCTCATTCCGCTAGCGACATCAAAGGCAGCTTCTTCCGCATCAAAATCAGGCAAAAACACAAGGATAATAACAGAAATAGCAAAAACAATTAAAAATAATAAGCTATAGCTATATGCGTTTTTTACCGTTTCATCAGTAAGAGGGGAAAGTTTCCCGTATCGATAAGTCGTACGTGGATTAATTTGGTGAGAGGGCGAAAAACGGTATTTTAAAGAATACCAAAGATCCTTTAAGCAAATGAAAACGCGGTATTGCTTAATACCACCCCCGCAGCTGCCCGCGCCTCCGCCGATGATCATAAGAAACGTACAAGCAAATAAGAGAGGTTTTCCAAGATTGAACATCCCTTGCAAGGAAGTATTGGCAAAACCGGAAGTCGTTGCACTAGCGATGACATAAAAGGTAGACTCGCGGATAGATTCAGCAAGATTATCCGAAAAGGAATTATGATTAATATTCGCTAAGTTCATTGCGCCCGAAATAGAAACGACAATGGAAAAAAGCAAAATCATGAAAAAGGCAAAACGAATTTCATCGTCTTTTGTAAATTTCTTCCATTTGAAGGTAAGAATAAAGGTGTGCAATAAAAATGAGGTGCTTGAAAGTAAGACCAAAGCCATGATGATAATTTCAATCGCGATGGAATTTGCCGATAAGATACCATTGCCACTGCTATTTCTGAAATAAGCAATGCTACTAGAATGAGTGGACATACCACCACCGCTAAGCGCACACATCGAATGATTCATCGCGTCAAACAAGTCCATTCCAGCAAGCCACAAAGCAAGCGTGCCCACTAACGTATACCCTATGTAGATGCTGAACAAAAGACGTGCGCTTTTCACAATGGAAGGAAGAAGTTTGTCACTATGCCCTTCGGTCGTGTATAAAGAAGTACTCGCAAAACCCAAAACACTTTCGAGAAGTAACACAAGTCCAACACCGCCAATGAATTGCATCAAAGAGCGATGGAAACAAAAAACATGTGGGGCAAAGGCATTAGGAATATCGACATAATCTTTGAAAACGGTCAAGCCAGTAGTGCTATAAGCGCTTGCGGATTCAAAGACTGATTCGCTAAAATCCATGTTCATTAAACCAAAGCATTTGCCTAAATAAAAAGGGAGCGCCCCAGCTAAAACGGCAAGCAACCATACAAGTAGCAAAAGCTGCGAATTTTCAAAACGTGCGAAACGGGCTTTTTTTCGCCCTCGAATCAATGTTAAGAATAAAACTAGGCCTACAAAGATGAAACTAAAAGAAGGAATAACAAATAAATACCAACATTCATATTCACTTGGATAAAAGCAAAGCATGAAAAGAGGCAATAGAGTAATCACTCCAATCAAGGACAAAAAGATTCCTAAATAGCCAAAAATCAGGCGAAATCCCCGCACTTCCTTTTCGTTTTCTTTCATTCTCCGTCCGCCTTCTCTTCCTTAGATTTGCTAACGTCATCTTCGCTTTTTGTACCCAAAACGTCTTTTTTGCGTCTATTGATTGTCTTTTTTGCGCTAGATGCAACCTTCTTGATAGAAGAAACAACGCCCCTACTATCCTCTTTAACCGATTGCAAGAATGAAAGGAGACGCTTATGGTTCTCAGGCGCCGTGACAATCATGAGGACATCTTTTGGCTTTAAGATGATTTGACCATTGGGGATCAAAATCTGGAAATTGCGATAAATCGCAGCAATAGAGGCATATTTTGGGAAATCAATATCCATAATGCGTTGGTTTGCGATTTTATAGCGAGGCAAAACAACAGCTTCGATAACATTGATTTTGTCATTATCGAGGGACAATGTTTTGATGAGCGACTCCATAGAAGATTCGCTTTGAATAGACTGAGCAAGCAAATAAGTGCTGCTAATAACCGAATCAATTCCAAGCTTTCTAAAAATATCTACGTTGCGAGGATTGTTCACGACGCAAATAACTTTTTTTACATTGAACATCTTTTTTGCAAGGGTACAGGCAGCATAATTATCGGTGTCTTTTTCACATAGCGAGACAAAAACGTCAGCATCCTTCGCCCCTGCTTCTTCAAGAACGTATTGACGAAAAGGAGAGCCAACATAGACAGAGACATGTTCTTTTTTTACAAGTTCATCAGCGAGAGAATGGCTGCTATTAATGACAATAAGCTCATTTTGCCGGCTCTTGAACATGTCGATAATATAAGAGGCGCTATTTCCACCGTTGGCAATTACAATTTTCATTGTTTCTTCACCCCCATCGATAGAGCGTTATATTTTCTAAGGGAAAGTTCGAATGGATAGATCGCTTTGATGTTCATATCGCTCACCAAAGAGGCAAAATCGGGGTCATTGAAGCGAACAAAAATCTCAGGAATTTCATAAATTGATGCTGCAACATGAGCTAAAAAGAGGTTCACATTGTCATTGCCGGTCGTAATGACAATCCGAAAGGCATCTTTAATATAGCCCTCTTCTTCCATCGATGATAAATCCGTTGCGTCGCAGCAAATCGTATAGCCGCTATAATCGTCATTAAGACGCTCGAAGCTAGAAGAATCATTATCGATCGTGACGACATTTTCGCCATTAAGGCTGCTGTCATTAGCGATTTTTGCGCCGAATCTGCCACAGCCGATTACTAAGATTTTGTTTCTCATACGGCTAGCAAGATACTACAAGTATCTTAAAAGTTCAATCTTTCACAATTTCGGGAAGTTTATCACCAGGGTGAAGATTACGAATAATCTCAACATCAGGCAAAGAAGAAACTATCTCATTATATTTTGCCAAAGTATTTTTCTTTTTTAAATTTTTCCAGCCGTTTTTAGCAAATTCCTCTAAACAAAAATCAATGTATTTTTTGGTGGCTTCCGTCATATAAAAATGTGGGGAATGAAGGCGAAAATAGGCAATTGTCATCGAAGGTTTGTAGGATTTCCCAGCATAAACCATCGAGGCACTAAGCATGTCACAAACATATTCGGTTGCCCATTTATAAGGCATAGTTTTCACGAAGAGATAGCCATTAAAGAAATCGGTCCAATACTCCCAGTGATGCGGATTTCTTCGCACATGGTGTTGACAAATTGAAGAGAAATAGTTTTCGTGGCAGCGCTGCGCGTAAATCGGTGAGGACGTGCCTTGATAATATTTTGCGCTCGGAAAGAATTCCTGCGGCGACAATTTTGAAAGATCATGATGGAGAGAAAAAAAGAAAATGCCCATATGCATCGCGTTTTTTAATACACGGTGCCGGTGTTTATTTATCGTAATGAAATGCTTAAAGACGTGATATTTGCTCATTGCAACAACAAGGATAATACTTTTCCGATGTCATCGTGAATAACATCGTCAAAAAAAGAATCTAAATTCGTTTTTTCTTGATTGATAAGCAAACGATAATCCCCTTTGAAATATTGAATTAAGCCGGCTGCAGGATAAACGTTCAAGGAAGTGCCTCCTACGATAAGAACATCGGCTTCGACTAACGCTAAAATGGAAGAAGACAAAATCGCCTCGTTTAATGGTTCTCCATAGAGAACGACATCTGGCTTTAATATCGCTCCACATTGGCAATGCGGTATGCTATTTTTAGCGATTTCATCGAGAGAATAGAAACGGTGACAACGAGTGCAATAATAGCGTTTGGTAGAGCCGTGTAATTCATATACGCATTTGCTTCCTGCTTCTTGATGAAGACCATCGATATTTTGGGTGAGAATTTTGATACTGCCACCAGTAGCTTCGTATTTAGCTAAAGACAAATGGGCTAAATTCGCTTTAGCGTCAAGCCTCACCATGTTTTTCCAATAAAATTCATAAAAAGTATCAGGATGAGCATAAAAATAAGAATGGGAAAGCATCGTCTCATAAGGAACTCCGTACTTGCTTTTCACCTGATATATCCCATTCGGAGAACGAAAATCAGGAATCCCAGAGGCAACGCTTACTCCCGCTCCGCCCAAGAAAACAATCTTCCTGTCTTTCTTAAAACGGGGTTTTATTTCCATTAGTTTATCCATCTCGACCATAACTGAATCAACTCTATTCCTGATTAATATTCTAGCAAATCCCCGCTATTTACAAACGGGATAAGTGTTTTTCTTTTATCGAAAAGAAAACTACTTTACAATGGTTTCGGAGGAATACCAAATGCATAATGAAGCCAAAATCAAAGACGGTTTGTTTTATGTTGGGGGGAGTGACCGCCGCTTAGCCCTATTCGAAAACGTCTATCCCTTAGAAAATGGCGTAAGCTACAACAGCTATCTTTACTTAGACGAAAAAACTTGCTTGCTCGATACAGTCGACGCAAGCGTAAGCAAAGTTTTTTATGACAATCTCGATTATTTATTAGGGGATAGAAAGCTTGACTATCTTATCGTTAATCACATGGAACCGGACCATGCCGCTAATATCGGAGAGCTTCTTCTTCGCCATAAAGAGACCACGATCGTTGTTGGATCGATGGCGAAAGAATTCTTGCTCAATTATTTCCCAAAAATTGAAGCAAAGTTCCTCATTGTTAAAGAGGGAGATACCCTTTCTATTGGCAAACACCGCTTCCATTTTATAAGTGCCCCTATGGTCCATTGGCCAGAAGTGATGTTCACTTACGAAGAAGTAGACAAAATCTTATTTAGTGCCGATGCATTTGGAACATTCGGTGCCTTAAGCGGAAATATCTTTGCTGATTTAGGGAAATACGAAAAAGAACATCTTTCGGAAGCTAGACGTTACTACACGAATATCGTTGGGAAATACGGCCCTCAAGTGATTAACGTCTTGAAAAAAGCGGCGACTTTAGATATTAAAACGATCGCACCTCTCCACGGACCGATTTTAGAGGGAAATCTCAATAAGATTATCAATTACTACATCAGGTGGGCAAATTATACCCCTGAAGAAAATGATGCTGTGATGATCGCGTATAGTTCGGTTTATGGCAATACGAAAAACGTCGCAGATATCTTGGCTACGAAATTAGCTAAAAAAGGTATCAAAAATCTCGTCGAGTATGACGTGAGCAAAACCGATAGCAGTTATTTAATTGCCGAAGCTTTCCGCGTCCACACGATTGTTTTAGCGGCCACTACATATAACGCAGGCGTTTTCATCAAGATGGAGGATTTCTTGCATGATTTAGAAGCCCATAAAATCACCAATCGCACCATCGCTTTTATTGAAAACGGTTCTTGGGCACCTGCCGCAAAAGCCAATATGAAGCGGATTTTAGCTCCTTTAAGCAATATCAATTATCTCAATGAATCGTTAACGATCGCTTCATCTATCCATGATAATCAGCTTGAATCGCTTGACGCGATTGCAATTGCTATCGCCAAAGACTTGCCACACTTAGAAACGTTAGAAATCGATACTAAGCCAATTAATCGCGACGCTTTATTTAAACTAACGTATGGTTTGTTCCTCGTTTTCTCGAAAGACCAAAGCAATAAAGACAATGCCTCCATCAATAATTCCTTTTTCCAAATAAGTGATGACCCCTCCTTATTTGCTTTATCCGTGAATAAGGCTAACCTCACCGCTACGACAATCTTAGAAACCGGAATATTCAACGTGTCCGCATTAACGGAGGAGACTTCCTATTCTCTCATTAAGCGTTTCGGCTTCCAAAGCGGAAGAGAAGTCAATAAGTTCATAGGCTTTGAAAAGGAAGTTGAACGATCAAACAATGGCTTATATCGCTTAACGCATTCGACCAATGCTTACTATTCTTTAAAAGTAAAGCAATCCATTGACTGCGGAAATCATATTTTATTCATCGCAGAGCTCGTAGAAGCAAAAATATTATCGAGCGACAATAGCCTCACTTACGCATACTATTTCGCACATACTAAGCCAACTGCACTTCCAAGCTTGAACACAGGCTCAAAGAAAGTTGGATGGCGCTGCAAAATTTGTGGATATACCTATGTTGGTGAAGAATTGCCAAAAGATTATATCTGCCCAATTTGCAAACATCCGGCATCCGATTTCGAAAAGGTTGAACTCTAAAATCTAGCCAAAACGCCTTTAATGAAAATTCTCATCGCTTAAGGCGTTTTTTGACAAAAAAGAAAAAAGACTTGCGCATCACTTTTGAAAATATTTTGCCGCATAAGAGCAAATCGGAATAATTTTTAGTTCGTGGCTATTCGCGAAAGTTTCTATTTCTTTCATTAAGGAACGAGCGATCCCTCGCCCTTGAAATTTTTCATTCACGACAGTGTGAAGAATACTTAATTCGTCATTATGAATTTCAAATTCAACATAGCCAACCATTTCTCCGTTCTCAATAAGTGAGAATCGATTGTCGCTTTTTGTAAATTCCATAAAATCTCCCTCTTTTTAATCTTCCCATAATTTAAGAAAGTAGGCGAGGCATGTACTCTATTAATAATGGCATTAATATTTGATGTAATTAGCAACGCTTTCATTTTGATAGCAAGTAGTTAAAAAGAGAGTAAACTCTTTCTTTGCATGAAGCTATTAGGAAAAACGAGCGAAAACGATTTAACAGAAGGAAGCCTTTTTAAAAAGATTCCCCTATTTGCTTTACCTCTAGCATTAACGACAATCTTCCAGCTTTTTTATACAACCGTCGATTTGTTGACTGTCACCCATTTTGGAGGTGGCACATTATCAATGACGGCTATCGGGAGCAATAGTGCTCTCATTAACCTTATTGTTACTGTTTTCGTTTCGATCCCAATTGGAGCAGGAGTAGCGATAGGAAACGCAAAAGGGGCGAATGATACCAAAAAAGCGCAAAACATCCTTCATACTTCTTTATTTGTTGGACTATTTAGCGGGATCCTTGTTGGCTTATTTGGCTTTTTCATGAGTCGCATTTTACTTGAGTGGATGGGCACTCCTCTTACCATCATTGATAAAGCCACCCAATATCTACAAATCTATTTCGTGGGTCTCCCATTCGTGATGATTTATAACTATGGGGCTCAAATTTTGCGTTCCTTAGGAGATTCAAAAAGACCTTTCTATATTTTAACTATCGCTGGAATCGTCAACATCGCTTTCGATTTTCTTTTCGTCATCGTCTTTGGATTAGACGTAGCAGGCGTAGCATGGGCGACCGTTTTAAGCGAAGCGGTAAGCGCATTACTAGTCACTCTGTGGCTGACTTTTTATAAAAAAGGCTTCGTTTATGTCCATTGGAAAGAAATGAGAATCGATTCAAAGGCCTTGAAGGAGATTCTTCTTATTGGCTTACCTGCCGGAATACAAGGGCTCGCTTTCTCGATTCCCAATGTGATGATCCAGTCCTCTTTGTACACGATTACCCGCTATTCCATTAATGGCGTAAATATCGGCATGAATGAAATCATCTCCGGAAGTAGCGCTTCTTCCCAGGTGGAAGGATATATTTTCGCTTTGCTAGACGCTTTTAGCGCGACAGTTGTCGCTTTCGTCGGACAAAATTACGGAGCAAGAAAAATTGAAAATATCCGAAAATCATTCTGGTATGGTGCCTTTTGGCAATTTGTGGTTTGGGCGGTTTGCGCACTCGTTTGCGGAATCTTTCCGAAAGAACTCTTAGGCATTTTTATGAATGAAAGCGAAGACGTAAATATCACAAATGCCTTATTGGCAGGCCAAGAACGCCTTTACATCATGGGATTTACCTATGGCTTAGATGGGTTGATGGGGATTTTTTCTAATTATTTAAGGGGCATGCGCCACAGCACCTCCCCCGCCCTTATCACTCTTTTTGGCTGCACTGGCTCAAGGATATTATTCATCTACACTTTGTTTCAGCTTCCATTTTTCCATACTATTTTCTGGTTATACGCCGCATTCCCTCTCAGTTGGATCCTCGTCGATCTTGTGTATATTCCGGTGATTCTACGCGCAGAGAAAAAAGAGTTTTCCTTGATAAAAGAAGAAAAATTATCTAACCATTAAGCGCCTTTCCGTTTTTTAAAGAAACTGAGTAATAAATAAATGCCGATAAAGGCAATGATGCTAAATAGTAGAACTAGATACATCGCCCAAATGGGGACGGAATAAGAGAAGAATTCTAGACTGCAGTCCATGCTCTTTTTTATCCCATCTACCGCTTCGATTGGCAAGGTTTTCCCAAGCTCAATGAAAGCGCCATTCAAAGCATGGTTGCGTAATAAAGAAGTCCCGTACGTTCCAGGAAGGAACATCAACGCGTTTCTTAAACCGCTAGAGAAAGAAGCAAGCGGCATATACGCTCCGCATAAAAAGCCATATCCTGCCGAGATGACAGTTCCTACCCCGGATACTTGTCCTTGACTCTTAAGGAAAAAATTAATCACAGAAGAAAAAGCACTTCCAAACATCGTAAGTAAAAAAACATCCAAAATTAATAGGAATACATCCCCCACGCTTAAAAACCAGCCAGTAGCGGCGACATAAATAAAACAAACGCCAAGCGCTAAATAAGCGACGATTAAAGTTGCTAACAACGTCGAAGCAAAATATGAAAGCGCAAGAGCAGTCCTTTTAAGTGGAGAGACAAGCAAATCGTCAACGGTCTTTTTGACGCGATCTTCCGCCATAAGGGTATTTGAGCAAAAGGCTACGGTGACACAACTTACCGCAAGCAAAGAAGATACAAGTTGCCCGGAAACTATCGCATTAACTAGCTTTTCGTCGATTTCTACCCCAATAGGGAGACTATTTTGAAAACTGTCGCGATAAATTTTGGCTAAAAACGTGGAATAAAGAACCAAAAGAATAATCGGCGTAATCAAAGAAGTAAAAAGCATTCCCTTGTCCTTGAAGAAAATTTTGACATTCCGTTTGGTAAGACTAATAAAGGTCCTCATTATTCGTTACCCCCTTCTAATTTCTTGCCTGTCGCTGCTAAAAACACATCATCCATCTTTCCTTTGGTAACCTCAAAATCAACGAAAAGTTCCTTATGGGTAATGATCAAATCGCGCGCTTCTAATGTGTTTTTCACTTCGATTCGAATCGCATCGCGTATCTTTTCGTAGGGGAGATTAAGTTTTTTAATCGCCTCTTCATCGTAATGATACAAAACGATAAAATCGCCGGTAAAACGATTCTTTAATTCTAAAGGTGTCCCTTCCGCAACAATAGAACCGTGGTCTAGAATCACTACGTAATCCGCATCGCTCACTTCTTCCATATAGTGCGTTGTGAGGAAAATGGTCATCCCTTTTTCCTTGCGGTAATAATCGATAACGTTCCAAAGGGTCTTCCTAGTCTGAGGATCTAAACCTGTCGTCGGTTCATCTAGAATCAAAATCTTCGGTTCGTGAAAAAGGGCTCTTGCAACATCGATTCTTCGTCTTTGCCCGCCTGAAAGCTTTCCGACGGTCCTTTTTAATAAATCTTCAAAACCAAGTTGCTTTGCTAATAGCGATAAGCGGCTTTTAAAAGCGGAGCCAAATATCCCATACAAAGAGGCACGGGATTCTAAATTCTCTAGCACACTTAAAGAGGAATCTAACAATGAATTTTGGAAAACAACACCGATTTCTTTACTGATAGAGTCAAAATCTTGATCGATATCTTTTCCATCGATAAAAACACTTCCACTGTCCTTCTTTTTCATTCCAGTCATTATGGAAATGGTTGTGCTTTTCCCAGCGCCATTAACGCCCAAAAACGCAAAGAATTCGCCTTTTTTGACATGGAAAGAAAGATGATTTACTGCATGGACATCTTGAAAAGACTTATCCAAATTCTTAATATCAATCATGTAATCCATATTAATCCCCTAACAGATATTGATACTACTATAGCAAATACTGCGCTCAAAATCGAAATGATAAAATTTACAATCCGGGTAACCTCATTTGTGATTCCAGGCATTTTTACTGATAAATATCAAAAGCCCGGCCTTCTATTTCGCGTACAAAACTAAAAAAACAATGCAAAATAGAAAAAATGCAAAACGTCTATTCTCTTAAATTTCATTGTTTTGATTATCCGATATTCTCGTTAAAGCGGATGATTCAAGAACAATAAGGGTTGGCCTATGTATAAAGCCAACCCTTATCAAAAAGATGATAATGAATTACCTAATTTATTGTTCCTTCTTTTTCTTCGGTGTTCTTAATACGAAATATGCCCACACCCCTAGTCCAGCGACAGTGACAACATCAAGCGGAAGAACGCCCCAAATAATCCACCAAGGAAATGGGACTTCTCTAACGATGACTTGATTGATATCAACCGATATCGTATCTAATGATGCGTCTCTCGTTTGATTTAAATAATAGGCTCTAGCGTTGGAATAAAGGATGTTTTTTGCGGAATTTCTAGCGAAGTGAGCATAGATTTTGTCGCTGAAGTTGACTTCTTCAGCATTCGATTGGCCACCTGTGAGCCAGAGATCATTGCCGGCAATCAAACCCGCTTTTAAGGGCATTAAGGATTTTCCAGCGTAGTAATCAGTTATGACACTTCCTCTAAACCCCCACTCATTTCGTAGAATTTCAGTACACAAAGCATAATTCGCACCAGTCCAAATTGTTCCTAACAAATTAAACGAGGACATAATTCCGGTTGCATCGCCTTCTTTCACCGCTATCTCGAATGGCTTCAGATAAATCTCTCTTAATGCTTGTTCCGACAAATAGGTTTTTAGGCCCGCTCGGTTTTGTTCTTGGTCATTCACAACGAAATGCTTAACGTAAGTATTGACGCCCATTGAAGTTGAACCTTTGGAAGAGGATGCTGCCATTTTCCCCGAAAGCAAAGAATCTTCCGAATAATATTCGCTATTTCTGCCTCCAAATGGGCTTCTTTGCATATTTGCGCCAGGCGCATACCATCCGCCAACGCCGACCGCAGTGGCTTCAGCACCGATTGATTTGCCGAAAGAATATGCCAAATTAGTATCCCACGAGGTGCCGATTGTAGCAGGCATCGAAAACATAGTCCAGCCAGCTTTGTCCGGGCGGCTTGCAGTGTTGTCAATTTCCATATTATGGCGATTGAGTCCGGCCGGGCCATCGTTTTCAAGGACGAATTTTTTCCCAACCGATTCAATTGACAAAGTGCAGTACCCACCGCGATTGACTAAAGTATTGATGTCCTTCTGAGACATTTGGTTTAAAAGATCTTCCCACTTGGCATTATCATAATCAGCCCCTAATTCCATGAGCAAATCCTTATTGGGAACAACGTTTCCTTTATCTAAGTCGTTTTTGCTTGCCTTTTCACCATTAGATGTCGTGTACATCCAATAATGCGTAGAAGCTGATCCGTAAATATGCTCAGGGATTTTCGATTCATCAATTCCGCCATATACGTGCTTTAAACCGTCACTAATAGCTTTGCCACCTCTTGCGCTAGCAGATGTTTTGGGGAACGATTTATTGAAATCAGCCCTAGTGAGATAAGTCCAATGATCGCCATCTAAATTATTGCCATCAATCGCGGAACCGCCATAAGCGCTGATTTGCTTCGTGTCGAAAGTACCATCTTCTTGCTTGGAAACAACCGAATAGTCCGTGAATCTATTTGTAACTCTGGTCCCGGTCTTTGGATCGTTTGTGATTCTGACGGTCTTCTTCAGATTGAAATCGAATTCGTTATTTTCCATATTGGCTAAAGTATGAGAATCCGTTCGGAGCGAAAAGCGATAAGTGCCACGATCTAACTCATAGCCAACATTACGATTGGTGTTTTTATCGTAGCAGTCATAACTTGCGAAATCATATCCACTGAAAGTCAAGGTAACGGTAGAAGACTTGTGCGCAGGAATAAGTCCAGTTTTAGCAAAAGCTAATAGATTTACGGAAGATTTTTCAATTCCTCTTTGGTAATAAGGCGGATTGACGTAAAGTTGAACGACGTCCTTACCAGGGATATCAGAATTGTTTGTGACGTTTACCTTCACGGTGAATTTTGTGTTTTCATCAATGAAATCCTCTCCAACTTTAATCCGATTTCCGTCTTGATCTATAGCGGATAATTCCGCTAGCTCCCATTGAAATTTTGAATAAGATAATCCATACCCAAAAGGATATTGCACTACCCCATCATAGCCATTGCCATATTGGTTGCTGACATCATTCCAATAGCCCATCGCATCAGCGGTTTCAAACCATTTATAGCCGACATAGATATCTTCTAAATACGTAGCAAATTTCTGTGAATCGGCAGTTTTGGCACCTCCATTGGCAAAAGAAGCGTCCAACGACAAATCATATGGGTGAGTCGATGTGGTTTTGCCACTGGGATTCGTTTCTCCCGTAAGAATTTTAGGGATAGCAAAAGCGCCATTCTCTCCTAAACCATTTACCGTTAAGCAAGCGTCAATGTCATAGTCTTCAAGGAATTTAAGATTCATTTCGTTACAAGAATTTACCAAAACGATGACTTTTTCAAAATTATCCTTGCACATCTTCAACATCGCTTCTTCTTCGGTAGTAACGTCTAGATAGGTTCTAGTGTCATCAATGAGGAAGTCGCTACCAACATAGGTTTTCTTGCCATCATCGTTCTTAATTTGCTTATAAGGCAAATCAGTTCCTTCGCCTCCTAGCCTTGAAAGAACAACGAGCGCCGTACTCGAGAAGTTTTTGGCGTTTTCCAAAATCGTTTTTCCATTGGCGCCGGGACGGTCATAGTAATCGCGCGTAGGCTCGGTAAGCTGATAATAGTTCGGATTTTGTGCAAGTGCCCTAATAAGATTTCCACTTTGATCAGTTGCCCGTGTCTTGCAGAAATCTTCGTACATTTTCGTTAGTTCCGTATTCGTTTCGATTCCAACCGAAGGATCGTTTAAAACGGTAATTAGGTCTTTGACTTTTAATCTGCTCGCACCCGAATTTGAATTGGCGCTACCATCACTGCCACAAACCCATCCTCCCTTTGTGGAAGACCAACCAAATACATTGATTTTCTTTAAACTTTCTTTAGCAATAGGAAGCGTATTCCTTTCGTTTCGAACCATCACGATTCCTTCCTCGCCAATTTTGATATTTAAATCTTTCGATTGGGCAATTGCCTCCTTGAAAGTCTCGCTATTTTCGTAATTTATTCCAGACCCATACAAATAATTGGTTATCAAGGAGCTTAACTTGATACCATCTCCGATAGGAACATTCAAAATGACGTTAGCCGTTAAGACAGAAGCGCCGATAAGACCCATCGCGCAAAGCTGGATGATGTCACGAGTTTTTAATTTCTTTTTCATAATAGTTTATTCGTTTCCTTTATAAATTACTTTTAGATAGTCGTATTGTCCGTTAGGCGCTTCGTTATATGCGTTCTTCCACTCATTATCCTGTTTGCCATCTGGAAGTTTGAATGTAAATTTCAATGTGTTTTTCCCTTCGTTTAGTGGAACCACGCCCAATGAAATTTCTATAAAGTTCGCAAATATTTGGTTTGGATTCGTAAAATCTTCTTTCTTCGCGCCAGGGAGAATTTTTGTTTCATCCAAAAGGATGTTATTTTCATTGATGGAAGCAACCATAACGTCCGCCAATTTGACTTCTTTTAGGGTCGAAGGCTTCCAATTAACGATATCTAAGAAATAGCTGCTGGATGCTCGTATAACTAATTCCGCGTTTTGCTGAATTTGGCTATCGATAGAGATGGATATGGTAGAACCAGTAGGCGCAATGCTAAGGAAGTCACCTCCACTAGCTTGGGTAAGTATCCATTTGCCAAGGTCAGTACTTGCACTGTCGGATTTGAATTGGATACCGCCGGTAGTGGTGACTTTCTCTTTGTTTTCGAATTCAATTGTTTCAGGTACTTGTGTTGCGCTATCACGAACGATTAACGACCCAATTGCGGTTGCTTCACCGACTTTAACAGTGAATTCGTGACTCGTTGATTTTAATGGGGAGTCTACTATAAGCTCGTATCCTTTGAAATCCTCGAACACTTCCCCATCTTGATAAGTAACTTTGACTTTTAACTTAGATTGATCAAAATTTTGACCTTCGATATATTCATTTGTGTAATCGGAATTTAGTTCTATTGCCGTAGCGGGAATAACCGCTAGATCGAATTGCGCTGTCTTTCCTTTATAACTAACCTCAATTTTATGATCACCTCTACTCACGCGTTGGTTCTCCATAGCGATGGAGTAGTCATAGACCTCCTCTTTAGTGCCATCTTGGTAATTTGCAAAGACCTTTAAGCCGTTAGAAGTAAATGTTTCTCCTTCATAGTATTTTGTATTAACTTCACTTGTGTTGAGCGAGAGGCTTACGATTTCGCCTTCATTTTCTACTACTTCTTCCAAAAGGACATAATCGTATTGACCATAGCATTTCCAAGAGACACCTCCCTTTTGCTCGCCGTTACCAAACGTCGTGAATGTCAAAGTATTTTCACCAGCATTCAAGTCGATGGTATTGATATAGGCAGTATACCAATTGGTAAATAAGGAATAATTCGGCTTCGTATCTTTCTTACCTTTGAGAACAGCATGACTATTGATTTCGACTTTTTTTCCATTACTCGTGAGAGTCAACTTGTCTTTGATGTTCATATCATAAGACTCGGTTGGTGGGTTATTGTCTAAATCATTGCTTGCGCCTCTAATGAACAAGCGATACGAAGCTGCTTTTTCGACATTAACATTGATAGTGAACCCTCTATCCTTGTCGTCAAGAGTAGCGACAAAGTCATTTCCGGAGGCGTATTGGACCATGGCCTTACTAGCAGCTGAGGCGCTTGCATACCATTTGTCCCATGCTTCTTGATAAGTACTATATAGTGACTTGTTCTTATCACCGGCAAGGTAATATTTGTTATTGACCGCATCAAATAGGACGGTCGATTTTGGCATAGCGCCACCAAAATAGGAGACTCTGCTTTGATCCTCTAATTCGATTTGTATCGCTTTATTTCTGACATTAATCGGTACGTTTACTTGCTTGTTTTTATAAGTAATGGTTACGAATGTATCTTTTGTAGATAAGGTGTTCGTCGAATAAGACACATCTAAGGCATTGAACCCTTTTATTTCTTTCGTTTTTCCAGTTAATGGATTCTTGTAGCCAAGAACTATCCCCTTAGGATCGAAGATCTCCCCTGAAATATAATCAGTCTTCAAAGGAGGGGTCAGAATATAGAGTTCAAAAGATGAATCCGTCAGTATATTCAAAGTAGTAGAGGCATCGCCATAATAAATCGTGATAGTGCTGTCTTCGTCAGACAAGATCCCCATTGGCTCATAATAAATTTTTTGAGAGCCCACTTCTTCCACATAACCATCTGACCAAGTAGCTTTAAGCACAATGCCATCCGGATTAAAAGATTCTTCCCCAGGAACATAATCCATCTGGGTTGGGTTTTTTATGACCTCGATTGAATTCACATAGACTTCGTCATGAATGCCTTGTGAGGAATCGTCGCTCGGCTTATTCGCGTTGGACTCTGGAGCGGATGCGATGGTGCAGCCAGTTAGCGAGGCTGCTATTAAAGCCAAAGCAATCAAAAACGGCTTTTTCTTTTTCATTTGTTTTACCTCACGAAAAGCCTATGTTAACCGCTTACATTTCGCAATCTTCAAACCCTATTTAACAAATATCGCACCGCAATTGGTAACTAAAACGGTTCCAATTCGTCCAAGTTGAACCATAGAGAAAGTGTGAAAACACCATTAGAATAGAAAAAATTCAAATGCCCATTGTATTTCTCGGAAATTCTTTTAATCGAAAGCGTGCCAAAACCATGACGATTTTTATCGCCCTTGCTCGTCAAAGGGAGGCCATCCTTCCATTTGATTGCTATTTTTGCATAATTCTTTAGCGTCAAAGCGAAAATATTTCCTTTAAGATTCGAAGTCAATGAAATCACCCTCCTATCTTCTTCCAGAGGAAGGCTAGCTTCAATCGCGTTATCAAAAGCGTTTCCAAAAAGAGAATAAATATCGGCGTCACTCATAAAACGGAGTTTTTCCCCATCGATTAAACAAGTCAATGTGATATGGTTATAGTTGCAGATAAGTGATTTCTCGCTCAAAACGGTGTCTAAGACAGGATTGCCAGATTTGATTTTCGAATCGTAGATATTAATCACGTCTGTTATTTCTTTCAATTCTTCGGAGCTTATTTTATTCATAGCGAGCTTTCTAATTTGATGTTTTAAGTCATGACATTTGATATTCATAAGCTCCATATTTTCTTTCGACTGTTTGAACTGCTTCTCTTCGTCATGAATAATTTGATTTGCCATAGAAAGTTGCTTCTCCAAATCAAATTGGCGTGTATCCATAAAAAGAATAATCAAAGACAATAAGACAATCACAATCGATAGAACCGAATAGATAAGAAGATTCATTTTTGAATATTCTTTGCTGGAATAGTAAGTGATTATCGAATTTAGGATGACAGAAACCAAAATCAAAACAAATACCAAAAACACGAAAATAGGATGATGGATCCGAATTTCGTTTTTTAGTTTTCTAGCAAAAAGAAGCCAAACGACAAATGCAGTAAACGTAAAAACCAACCCTTGTATCAAATATAAAATGATGATAGTCGAAGGATCTCTCGCCATGCTATCGCCATAAATATTGAAAGTATTTCCGGAATCGGAAGAAAGAGAATAATTGATAAAATTATAAATCTGAAATGCAATATGTTGAGTTGCATATCCGCTGATGGCGCAAAACAAAAGAATCAACTTAGATTCATTATGCAATAGATTCATAAACGCAAACGTAATGGCGAAAATGAAAAGAAACATAAACGATAAATATGCCCAGTGATAGGAAAGGATAGGAATAGCATAGACCAACAAAAAGCTAGCGAGTATCGCTAAAGGCAATAGCAAAGGGAATTTTTCTCTTTTTTGAAGGTGGTAACTAAAAATTGATTCGCAAATAATGAGTTCAATCAAAAAAATGAATTTGTACCAAAAAATCGAAGAACCCGCGTCATACATATTTATTTTCCCTGCGAATAGAAATTTCCGAGTTGCTCATTGAACTTCGCCCTTCTAGCTCTAGAGACGGAAAAGCTTCTATTCCCTAAAACAATATCGTATTTTGAGAGCGAAGAAATGAAATTAAGGTTAATCAAAAGGTAGTTATTAATTCTCGAGAAAAAATTAATACCATTTTTGCTAAATAATTTTTCAATTTCCGAAAGAGAATAATCGTAAGTGTAAAAAACATCCTCAGACGCATAAAAGGTGAGCTTATGTCCTCTGACTTCAATGTACTGAATGGAAGATACGTCAATTAAAAATTTCCGGTTTTCAAACGATATCGATAATTTGAATTGGGATTTGCTTCCTTTTAGTCTTTGAATCGCTCTAGTTAGCTTCATGGAAAGAACATAATAACTGATTGGTTTAACTACAAAATCCAAGGCGTCCACTTCATAACCTTTTATAGCGTATTGAGCAAGATTAGTAATAAAAATAATAATGACGTCATTATCGATTTGTCGTAGTTGTTTCGAAACATCTATTCCATTGTCTTTACCAAGTTGAATATCCATAAAGACAATATCGAACGTATTGGGCTTGTAAGAGTTAAGAAACGATACTCCATCATAATAAGAAGAGGCTTCAATTTCCAAATTATGTTCTTTTGAGTAATGAGCTAATTGCTTTTTAAATTCGCATTGAAAAGTCAATTCATCATCTACCAAAGCAATACTAATAGCCATAGGGACCGCTCCTTATTTTTTATTATAAACAAAAGAACGTCTGTTTTAAGTCTTTTCGAAAATCGGTTCCATCCTTTTAATCGCATTTAGGCATCGCGTATTTCAACAAGCACCAGCGATTTCTTAAAGACAGATTCCTTAGTAAATAGCCTTAAAGCCGAAAAACAATCTATATCATTCGTCTGTCTTGTGTCTACTTCATTAATAACAGTCCAGAGATCATAAAAGTAGAATCAACAACATGCGAGTACGAAAGCCCCAACATATTGCCCGGCAAGCCTTTCTGTGGGGAATGTGAGGCTAGGATGCGGCTACTCCAAGGCAAGGATAATGGATTCTATAGGTTTCGCGCGTTGAGCTGCGCGATGACGGCAAGATCACGATAAGTCTCAGCATCATGGGAGACGAGGAGATAAGGCACGAAAAAACGCTCCACAACGGAAGCGTTCGTATAATTCGTTTGGTGAACCAGCTGACCAATTATAAGAAAATATATTTCTTTAAGTTTCCCCGCACGCTAATAGCCGTAATACAATTGGAAAATAGAAAAAACAATGAAAAAACTGAAAGAAATACGCGAAAAACCATTTAGTTTCTCAGTCGAAATCGTCCTGCCGATTCACCCTAAATACGCTCAAGCGATTGTCCATGGCAAAAAACGATACGAATACCGAAGGAAGATTCCAAAAAGAAGCGTGAAGAAAATATACATCTACGAAACCGCGCCAACGAAGGCAGTCATAGGAGATGCGGAGATCGTTAGTATCTTAAAGCTTCCGCCAAATAGGCTTTACGAGGAAACGAAGGAAGGCGGAGGCATAAACAAGGAGCAATTCGATAAGTATTTCTCTGGGTGCAAGATGGGATATGCGTTCAAACTAGGGAGGGTAAACGTTTATAGCGAAACAAAACGCATCGAGGATATCGGAGTCAAAACGGTACCACAATCTTTCGCTTACGTAAGCTCAGAAAAAACAAAAAAGTAATATCAATCGAAATCCTATCAAATCAATCGATATCGGAAATCGTCTCGAATGAGCGGAAGCCGAAATAAAGAAGGCAAACCCAAGGCGAAAGGCATGTATCTCTTTTTATTGCTTTTTTCCTTTTTCTACCAAGAAAAAGGTGATGCATATTGATACATATTTGCACAGCGCTGGCTTTTGCCCTTTTGGGCATAAGCCTGCCGCTAGTTTCGATTGAATTGGTGTTATCCAATTAAAGAAATGCGCTATGCGCGCGTATGCGCGACAGCATAAGCCATTTGCCTCTTATGCTTAAAAAAGGATCAATGTTGATAAAGACGCTAAAAAGGCGGAAAACCGCCCTCTTAAACTGCTAAAAGGTCATATCGCTACGGTTGAGGTTAACGCCCTCGATGCCGTTGGATCCACCTGGTTCCCATGGTATCAGGTTTATCCCCTGAGAAAGGAAATAGATCGAAACGCCGATTATCAATAAGCCTAACACCAAAACCATGGCAAACAGCGTCTTAGATCCTTTTTTCCGAGTTGTTTGCTTAGAAGCAGTCCGCGCACTACTTTTCGCTTTCATGTTCCTCCTTCCTTGTAATCCCATTTGACAAGAGCAATAACCTCATTAAAATGATGTTCGTTGAACGAGTCACCTAAGAGTGGCCTTGCAGCCCGCTAGAAGTACGCGGGCATTTTTTTGACCATTCACCAAGGAGGGCGTGACCCCTCATTGTTCAGTTTAAAACGCGATCGTGTTTTGGGAGAGGCTCACACTATTGACGGCTGAGACGATCCTAAAATTGAAGCTTGCAGAAGCATCACCACTCTTTAGTTCAACGTGCCAATAAGGGGTTGTGCTACTATCAGCGTAGCGTTTGAACTTATCGGAATACGTCATACCATATGAATTACCATTCGTGGCGCTGTAATAATCTTCGACTTTCTTGTAAACCTCGAGAGAGAGCACTTTGTTTTCGTATTTTATCTCACCAAAAATTTTGTCTTTGGTTTCGTTGAGGTCAGTTTCTTTTTCGTTTCCACTGAAGCCTTGAGTTTTTGCTGTCATATTATAAGCGTCGGTAATGATTTTCCCGACACCCGTAACAGTCGCCGTTACATTTTGATAATAAGTATCGCCAATATCGTTGAATGGGTTCGCAAGGGCAATGGCAAGGCTCGATTTTCCGGTTGGGACTAAGTAAGTGTCGCCGTCTTTTTGGATGGATGACGTATCGACCGATAGGCTTGTAGGCACGCCCTCGAAGCTAACGTGGCAGGTCGCGCTTAGATGGCCGACTCTAGTCGTTACGATAATCATTGCCGTACTACCGCGGAAAGCTTTCTTGCACGTTACTTTGGCTGTAGCGCTCCCATCGGCATCGGGTGTGACCGTGATATAGTCACCGATAGCCTCCTCTTTGAGCGGCGCATCGGTTCCCCACTCGATTGCCCAATCAACCGTTCTATCGGGTGCATCCTCTGGCAAGACTGTAGCGGTGATTGTCTTCGTTACGCTCCCATCCGCGCTTTGAACAGCTGCTCCAGAGGCAAATATACGTAACGATTGTAGCGTGGCAGTGTCTTTTTTCACTTCTTCGATATTGTCATCTTTCTCATCACTATCCTTTTGCCCTTCGGATGTGGATGGATTATCGCCTTTACCGAACCAATCCTTAACATTCCAATCGCGGAACCCTTTGCTAAGTCCGCCGACCGCCCCGACTAAAGCGATTCCCATTGCGCCGATTATTAGGCCCGTCGCTAAGCCTTTTGTTTTTCTCATATATATGATCCTTTCTGGCGAAATAAACCGCCTCTTTTATTAAAAACCCGAAATCGCGGATTCGTGATTCGGGAATTAAGAAGTGGTGTACAAATATGGGCTAAAGTCCAGCATCCATCAATATTTTCTTCTCTTTAAAAGAAATATAAATGCTGCCGTTTTCGAAGTCTTCATATCCCGTCATTAGCCTCTATCCGAGGGTAATTCCACCGCTATTTTTAAAATTCCGCTTTATTTCCCAAAAGAGGTGGCGTATATTTTCTACAAGCGCTAATCCTAGAAGTGCCTTCGGGAGCACTCGGGCCAAAGGTCTTCGGACTGCCGGATTAGAGCTTTTTTGTTTTTTCGGAAAGTTGCGTTTTATCGATTGAATCCAATCTCCAATTTATTTGCTTCTTGCCGAAAGCGCTCTTTATGTCGTTTTTGCTCTCTATTGAGACATAGGAATCCCTTTTATCTTTCGGATCAGGATTCCTTCTAAGTTTCCTGACCTTCACGCCTGGCACGTTGCTAGAATGCGTCAAGGTGTAATAGTCGTACGTATTCCCCCTGGCTCTCCAAACATATGCTGGGTGTCGTTTCTTCTTTTTTGTGCCTTTTCCCCGATTGATAATCGTGTTATGAAATCGAAACTCGTCTTTTACAATAGCTTTCGTTTTTGATGTGACTTTCTTTTTCATGAATTGTCTCCTTCACACCAGATATTTAAACCCCGAAATCTCGGATTCGTGATTTGGGAATTATCTAAAAAGCTATTCAGTGCCTTTTTTATGTGCATCGCTATCGATTTTGCGAACTGCCTTTGCCGATGCTTGTGGGTCGAATAACGATCCTAAAGAGTCAAGGAAAAAACTATGCTCCATCGAAAATTCTTTTGGCGAAGCGAAAACGCTTTGGAAAGCCGGCTGATCCATCCATCCTTTGTTGCTAGAAAGAGAGCGCTGAGAAAGAATCGGCGCGTATACGTCACTCTTAAAAAGCGTGCCTCTCACCTTGCGGTAAATGAAATAATATTCCTCCACTGTCTTTTTGCCCGTTTCGCTCTCGCTAGCTCCTTGCGTACGAGTCAACGTTGCGATTTCATAGCCATAGCTATAGCGCATTCTTTGACGATGATTGATGAACAATCCGCAGAATATTCCAATCAGTCGCATCAAAAGTGTTTCTCGCGCATGATTAGGCCGCCACGAATACCAATAGATATCATTCCACCATCGCTCAACGGCCGAGCAAATAGAATCAGTGAACCACCACAAAGGCAAAGCGTTTCTCTCTTCGCCCCTCTCTTGAATGAAAATCGTGTTCTCCGCGGAAAGCCTAGCATCGGCATTCATCGCGTCCTCCCGCTGATAATCGTAGATAAAACAGCAACATGGGCGGCCATCCACCATGAACCAGTGACGAATGAGTCTCATTGCCTGGTTCCATCCATCATTCAATTGGTTGGCACCTCCATCTTTTTTGCTCATTCCGACGTAATCAAAGCGATTTCCGCGCTCATTAGAAGCCTCAGTCATTGCTATCACTCCGCCTCCAATTGAAGCGCCTGATGTCGTAGAGTCTAAATCAACTGGCGTCTTGATTCGAAAGAAGTCCTCATCAAAAACGTGACTATAGCTTTTATCCCCTTCAGGGGCGCAGCCGCCATTAAGATAGCTATTTGCCGGCGCGAATATCGGGAAATGGATGCCGCTAGGCGCATGATCCATAGCGATTGGGTAATTGCTCGTCACAAGCTTTTGCCCGGAAAAGTACATGAAGTAGCTTTCTGCATAAGCCTCCAAAGCATCGATAAGTAGCACTTCTTTCGCTCCATCGAACCAGCGGATTCCGTAGCTTCTATCATAACCAAAGAAAGCTTCTTTCCCAGCCGCGTTGACTTTCTTAAAATCATCGTCCCACCATGCGTTCCACAAAGACACAAGAGCCTGCTTAAGGCGAGAAGCGGTCGCAAGTCGCGTTGGATCAGTTATTTGGCAAGTGGAGTGTTTCACCACATAGCGCTCAAGCTTGTCGAATGGGAAAAAAGGGAAAGCGCTTTGGTATTTCATCATCACGGAAAGGTAATAATCCCTAAAATTTGCTTCTTGATCAGTAGCGATAGATGAAAGCATCGTTGTCTTTCCGCTGCCCACATGCCCGTTTATCGCATTAATAACAGCAAGACTATCCGCAAAATCCTCATTGGATGACTGCATGGATCTAAGATCAGCGAGCGCAGCGTTTCTATTGATTCGCACTGCAAGATAAATAGCGATAGCAATACCCCCAGTTGCGCCGACCCTTAAAACAATTTCGGCAATAGCGACTGAAAGAGTTACGAAGAAGGAAGGCACCCACGAAAGTGTCCCTCCCAAAACAATCAAGAGATACCCGATGATGCAATCAAACAATATCCAGCCGATAGGGCTAATGAACAAAACGAAAAAAGTGCCAATCGCTTTGGGCCATCGCTTTTCTATAAGCCAAGAAGCGAATAGTGATGCCTCTTTCCGTAAGGGCGCCCATATTTTTGCCACGAAGTAATCCTCAAACCAAATGAGAGTTTTGCTTCGGCCTGGTTCCTCACCTTCGATTGGTGTTGATACAAACCTCTTCAGAAGAACAAAAGCAATGACGATGAAAGGCAAGAAATTTATGACGTTCAATAGCCCAAGCGCAAAATCAAGGAGCGATTGTAGCCACAAGATTGTCACATCTCCATTCGTCAATGCCCCGCATGATACCTGGAAATAATACCAAATGCTTCTCACGTTCCCCGCAGCGGATGCGAATTCCCCGTTCGCAAGCTCTGATATTGGGAAAGACGGTAAATCCTTTTTCCCAGAGAAACGAAGGGACACGTAGGAAATCGCCTGACTGCCAAAATCAATCGTGTCATCAAGCCATGCTATCGGCGAACCGAAAATAGCGAGCATTATCCCACAAAAGGCACCAAGCAAAATCAAAGTAAGAAAAACGAAAGCTGTGTTCCTATGATAAGCAATCGCATCTTCTTTAGCCGCTGGGATTCCTTTCGAAGCCCACTTGTAAATTCGGGCAAAAAAGGCAGATTTTTTCTTTTCCATCCGCTTTTTGAATGGAAATAGAAGGACCAGCGTAAATTCGCGCAAAAAGCGCATAATCCAGAGAAAAAGCCAACGGAATGGCTTCGAAACGATATTGATCGCTTTTACCAAAACGCGACCAACGGCCGAAAAAAGCCCACAATGTAGGCCTTTGTTTCGAACTTTTGGCTTATTGCTTTTGCTCATTGCTCGTCACCTCCTTCAACGTATATATGGTCCTACCATCCGAAGTGATTAACTTTTTATCCCCGAAGCGCGTAAGGCTTGTTTTTACTTCCCCTGATTCGGCATATAGCGTTACCGTTCCATAAAACTCGGTATAAGCAAATTTCGTGACTGATTCGCTATCAGTGTAGCGGCAAACGTTATCCGAGAAACTAAGTGTTCCGATATTGGAGATCCACTCACTCCCTTTCACGCTTTCAGTGGAACGGCCTAGTAGTCCCGACAAAGGGAAAAAGACGAATGATATAAGAAGCGCGAGGAATAGACATAGAGAGACGTTCCTAATGAACATCCCTCTATGTGTTTTATTAACACTAGCAGATGTCATTTTTTGGATTTCTTTCCGCGTGGCTTTCTTTCGACCACTGCCGTTTTCGCTTCCTTAGTCCCGCCGGTTAGAAGCCTATAACTCAATCCGCCAACTAGAAGCGTGCAGACAAGCACGTACGCCACCATCACAATATTCCTTAGCCATGGCTTATTGGCTTTCCCCCATGCAATCAGCATTTCTCCAATAGTGAACTCATGATCACCAATTACAACGCCAGGCTTTTCGTTCACAGGCTGCATGAATGCATTCCATTCAAGCTCTTCGAGCCCTTCCATAACAGTCATTTTCGTGATGTAAACGCCTTGCGAAGTGTGACAACGTACTAATTTGTAATACTCCTCTTTTTTACTAAAAAACGAACCTGTTTTTTTATATTCAACTACTTCATCAGTCCATTCCTCGCTAGTAAGGTCATAGAACACTGCATATTGATAATTAGAACCATCCTTTTTCACACAATTCTTATTCACCCAATCTCTCATGTTCTCGTCATCTATCTGGGTCTTCCCGATTTCGATGATGCTCTGGGCGTGAGTTGTGTAGACTGTCTGTTTTGGTATGCCAAACCAGCCACCGAAGAAATTGTTCTTAGCTTGTGTAAAATCTATCGTGTCGCTTGCATAGATATCTTTATGCATCGGCGTCACTTTGGTCGCGTATTCCGTCCCTTCGTATTTTTTCTCAATTTCATTCTCTGGCGTATAACTTGGGCTATCAGGTACCCTCAATGGGCCATGATTTATATAGACTGGTAGCGTGCAGGCTTCTATATTTCCTTCGGTCCACCCATTGTAATTGTGAAGAGCGCTGACATAATATTCGACCATTTGATATTCGATGTCGATGTGTTTGATATAATCGGGGCTTCGGTCCAAATCGAAATAAAGGCCATGCATTTCCCAGTTACCAGAATCCTCCCAGTTCCCACTAACATTTTTATGGGCAACAAGAGGATAGGCATCGCTTTTTGTGATCGAAACAACCGATGTCTTGTCCCCCCATATACTGGAAGTAATGTCGTACTGATCATCATCGTAGCTAAATAACTGCTTCTCGTTCACTGAATAGCGCCAATTCTGGTCAATCCCACCATCGGCGGATTTCCCAAACTCAAAAAGCTGGTATCCAAACGATTCCCCGACTTTTGGATTAGGGAAAACGTTGCGCGCAGCGAACTTGAGAAGCCATTGATTGCCGACATGATAAGGCTCCCCGACCATCTCCAAAGAAAGCGTTTGCCCACCATTATCCCAAATGACGTTGCCTGAGCTATCGGCTTTCGTCGCAAGAATCGTGATGGCCTAAGTAGCGCCCTTGTCGAAAGTGTAGCCGTATTTGTTTGAATCGTTCCAATACCAATAGGTGTAGAGATCGCTTTTGTACGGACGCGCCGCAACGTAGGAAAACCAATCGAATCTACGCGTGGCTGGCAAACAGTCATAGAACGGATTGAAGCCCTCCCATTTAGCGTTCGCGCCTTTGAACAAGAGGAAACAATCATGAACGGCGCTAGATGTCGTGATATCGGTCGCGGAAGATGTCGCACCTTCCGATGCGGCATATGCCTTCGCACTGGACTTTAGAAAAGAGGCACTTGCTGATGAAGCCGTTGCGAGCATCGTCAATGAAAGCACCATTAGCTTTGTTCCCACAATAATCATGAAATATCCTCCCCTTCTAATTGAAGCTTAATCGGCGAGAAAGCGACCCTGATATCAGATCCATCCTTCTCAGGAGCGTGTACGAAATAGCTTCCACCGCCATAATTCGTTCTTTTTTCAGCGGAAACGTTCCCAGCGCATTCGCTTTGGAAAATGATGACGCCACCCTTGCCACTCCATTCGTCAAGTCTCATTCCCCCTGTTGCGTCTACTGCCCAGGATGAGAGATCGCACCAATGGCTAGATGGATCCATTTGCCCACCGGTGTTGTAATTGAAATCGTCATCGCTCAAAGAAATAAAGGCCGTAGCCGTGAAAGGAGACTCCATCCGGACATAAACTTTGACAGCATAGCCGTCCATTTCCTTTGGTGCGCCAACGTATAATCTTTTTTGCTCCTCGGTCGCTAGATCAACGGAGCCGATTGAGTCGACTTTGTTCTTGAGCGCCCACCCTCCTACCACCGCGCCACCCACCAAAACTGCGGTGACGCAAAGCGAGATGATGGCGCTCTTTTTCGTTATCGCCATATTGATACCTCCTAAAATTCAGGCGGAATCACCGCCCACCAATGAAACAGGGAATTGAGAGCGCATGTTGCAATTAGCATAGCGAATAGAGTGACGATAACGGCAATGACCGTCTTTATCGCTTTCTTTCTCTTCGACCGTTTGCTAACGACAATCTCCGCGCTAGAAGACGCCTCATTTGCCTCATTCATCGTCTAGCCTCGCTCGCGATGAATAGGCTCTCTTCTTGACGCGACGCTACTTTTGGATACGCTTTTTGGGCTTTTGGCTTAGCTTTGTCCGGCTCGACTTTCGAGAGTGCGTTTTTCATGCCAACATAAGCATTTTCGACCAAATCCCACACAACCCCAGAAAGAGATCTGCAACGGCGGTTGCCTTTTTTCCGCCGATACTCAAGCAGTTCTAGCAGCATTCGCCACTGCTTTGCGTGCAAGACAATCGTCACGGCTATCGCTTGATCGTCTGGTGCGGTTAATAGCTTCCCTTCGATTTTCGAGTTGCACGCGATTTGTTTCGTTGGCTCGTTCGCGACATTGGTAGCAGTCATTTCCATCGTTTCGCTCCCTCATGGATATCGCGGGGATTCTTCGCGTATCGCCTAATCGCCCTTCTCTCGGAAAGGAAGTCTCCGAAATCGCGGTAGCTAGAAGCGTAAACGGTTTCTCTCTTTCCGCCACTAGCCGTGTAGCTAATACCTATCAGTTTCCCCTTTGATGCTTTTTTCGCATTTTTGTGTTGCATGAAATTGCCTCCTTCGTGTTTTTTTAATTAAAAACCCGAAATCGCGGATTCGTGATTCGGGAATTAAGAAGTAGTGTTCAAATTGGGGTTAAAGTCCAGCGTCCATCAGTATTTTCTTCTCTTTGAAAGAAATAATAATTGCGCCTTCTTCGAAGTCGTCGTAATCCTCCGCCGCGCTCACATTGAGGAAGATTCCATCCTCGCCATAATCATCCACCCCCATGATCATCTTCTTGTTCAAAACATCGAAGGCTTTGGCTTTTTTCTCCATCTCTTTGTAGCTAGCAAGCTTTTCCGATAGCCTTTCGCGTTTAGCTACCGCTCTCTCGAAAGATCTTTGTGTCTTGTAGTGAATGTACTGGCCAGTGATTTGTTGGCTCGCGCTATCTTCATCCATGTTTCTATCGATTCTCTCGATTTTCTTTAAAATGTGTCTTTCTAATTCGGTTATCGCCGATTCACAGTTTTTCATTTGGTCTACTCCTTATGCATTTCAATCTTTTTTTGCGGTTTCTGTCATTTCGTGGTTCTATCCATCTTCTAGGAAGCGATTCTATCGCCAGTGTTACCGCGAAACGTTGCATGATTTCCGATGCTTTCGCGATTGCTTTTGTCGATTCTTCTATGAATGATAGTCATAAACCCACGTTAGCCCTTCCAAGTTCTTTCTCCCTTTTTCAAAATCCCGTTTATTTCCGTAAAAATGTGGCGTATATTTTAGACAAGCGCTAATCCTAGAAGTGCCTTCGGGAGCACTCGGGCAAAAGGCTTCGGCTGCCGGATTAGGGCTTTTTTGTTTCCCCTTTTAGTTCTTTCTTATCCAGTGGATCCAATTTCCAATGGCGTTGTTTCTTACCGAAAGTGCTCTTGATGTCGTTTTTGCTCTCTACAGAGACATAGGAATCCCTTTTATCTTTCGGATCAGGATTTTTTCTAAGCTTCCTGACCTTCACGCCTGGAACCTTGCTAGAATGCGTTAAGGTGTAATAGTCGTATGTGTTGCCTCTTGCTCTCCAAACGTAAGCGGGGTGTTTTTTTCTTTTAGTCGACTTTCCTTTGACTATCACAACGTCATGAAATCGGAATTCGTCCTTTTTAATCCCCTTTGTGTTTTTTTGTACATTTCTTTTTCATTTTTATGCTCCTGCTTCTGCAAAGAGTATTTAAACCCTAAAATCTCGGATTCGTGATTTGGGAATTAGCGAGCTTGCTTGACGAACTCGAGTTCATAGCGGATTCCGTACGATACAATCGTTGCTTTTCCTCTTCCCTCCTTTCCTGGAAAACATCTAGAGAGCCTGCTTCTTGCGCTTCTTAAACCAACTCCAAGGCCATCGGCGAGCTCTTTAGCGCCATACGCGACGAGTGCAACTTCGCCATCGTGAAGTAGGAATATCACGTATTGCCCTTTGTAAAGTTTCGCATCCAAGCATTCGCCATCCGATGATTGCCTCGTATCTCTCATAAGCCGCCTAGTCAAGGCGAGCGAGCAGCATATCGATGAATAAAGGAATCCTAGTTTTTTAATGTCTTCAGCGCGACCATTCGAAACGATAGCTTCTTTTGTCCACACTTTTGCCATTATGAGTAGCCAGCATGCCCTTTTCGTTTTTGCGTACAATTTCGAGAGTCGTTTTCTTTCGCGTTTTCCGTAAAGTGAACGTGACCGTATTCCGACCTCGCACAATGACTTGACTATCGATAAGTCACATATAACTTTGAGTGCTTCATTACGACCGCATCGGTTTGAGGAGAGCATTGTCACAGCCGAAACAAGCGTTTGGTCAATAGCCCTCGCGACCGCCTTTCTCATCGTTTGCCTCCAATTAGAAGTTCGTTGGCTTTGGAGCAAGCGTCGTTTATTCCTGCAATCGCTTCTTTGTAGACGACGTTCGATACGCATATGCCTTCTAATTCCTTTTTGGCGCGGATAAGGTAGGAAATCGCTTCGCGCAGTTCTTTCTTTCTCATCTCCAAATCCCCTTCTTCGTCTTCGGGACGATAATCCTCTTGATGGAAGAACGTCCTCTTTTACTCGACCGAAGATTCGCTTTTCTCTTTTTGCCACTCATATTTTGTCCTCCCACTGCTCGAGCCATTCAGTCTTATCGGAATCAAGAATGAGGCTATGAATCTCGGTTCCCCAGTATGGATCATCAGAAATACCGTATCGAAGAATGAAGATCATGAATGTGGAATATCTCTCCACCCTATTTAAGCTAGCCTTTGCTCGATTAATCTGATCTTTCCACCAACTTGCATAGAGTTCCGCCTGCGAAAGCTCAGCGAAAGACCTCAACCGCAAACTCATTCCGTTCCGCCAAATCTCGACTTCGTAAGGCTTGGCAACAAAGCTCTCAACGCTTTCAACGCTTTCAGTATCCATGTTTTCTCTATTTCCTTTCTCCCTGTTCGGGAATTAGCGACGAAGCTAGCCACGCACGAATGCACTTAGCGTGAGCTCGCGGTACCAACCATCCGATATCTCTCTCCGTCATATTTGCTTGCCTCGGAAGAGAAGACGGTAGATAAGGCCTTTCTTCCTGCAGATGTCATGCATTGACACGCCTTCTTTTTTCGCTTCGCGGTAGACGCTGATGAAGGTGTTGTCCTTGTATTTAGGGTTCCTCCGCCAAAACCAAGCATCTCCATCGACTGTGCACATGATATGCCATTCCTCATCGGACATAGGCTCTTGCCAACCGCCTATATCGAGGAAGGATTCATTAGGAGTAGCTTCCCCCTCTTCTTGGGTCGTGAGCTTCCCATCGATTAGCCATTTGTCGGTTCTCTCATCCCCGATTTCGTCAAGGCTTAGGAAGTTGTTGGGCACTTCTTCTTCAGGCACTTGATCAGGCTTGACGCATTGAAGGGATTTCCTCAGGTAAGAAAGAGGAAATTTAGGCACGTAGCGAACGAGCAAATCGATTGTTTCTGAAACAGGTCTAATTCCTTTCTCATTAATCGCTTTGCTTATCTCGGCTTTTATCGTTTCTATTACCGCCGCATTGTTTAGGCGCCACCCGGCAATAAGCTTCGTAGCTAAATCTTGTTCATTTGTGTCCATAAATTAAATTCCCTTTACCCAAATCATTCTCATCAAATCATTCTCATCAAATCATTCTCATCAAATCATTCTCATCAAATCATTCAAATCCATCGTCGGAACGACGAATGATAGATAGATAGATAGATTGATTGATTGATGGAATATGATTGAATGTAACGATTACTGAATCCCTTTTCTTTTTTCTTTTTCTTCTTTATTTTTTGAAGAGTTCTTAGAGATTATTTTTTCTTTCTTTTTTGTCTTTTTTCTTTTCACTGCTCCTTTTTTCGCCTTCATGATCATGAATAAACCGCCGCTTCTTTTCGACGCACTTGTCAATCTCTGCATGCTCTTTGTCCGAGAATTTGTATTCAGGATAAGTTTCAATCGAATAAGAAGACTTATTTCCTTCCCGGATGTGCTTTAGGAGGTAAGATTTCTTCCCATCTTTCGAAAGCTGACTCAGTGGTATGACCTTTTTCCGCTGCTTCGAGTTTTTCGGCGCGGTCGTTGTCATCCCCATCGAAATGAATTTTTTCTTTTTCTCGCCAACAATGAGCGCTGGATGAACTTTGGCGTTTTTCTTGTTTTTGTTTGTCTTCATTCCGCGCACGTGGCGCTTTTCCCTTGGGTAGAATGGATCTTTCGGATTCTCGCGATTTTTCGGTTTCTTCATGTTTTCTTTCTCCTTTTTGTTGCAAGACTGTACGAACAGGCATATTCTTATAGCGAGTCCGGATAGTTGACATTGCTGATCCCCGAGCCTAAGGCTCCTCGGTCTGGCGGCCGGACCATTTTTTTATTTTTGTCATCGTTCGGCATTCCCCATCCTCTTTGCGGGTCTTTTATTGATTGTGCTAGGCACGCAAGAAAGAACCATGACAGCGAGATATTGTTTGATTGTCCAGTCCCTTACGAACTCGATTTCGAAAGGCTCGATTCGGAAGCCGAACTCAACGTGAAGCGCGAAAGCCATGCCTTCTTCGCTCCTTATACCTGTTTCAAGGCAATTAAGAACGCAGCGTCTAACTTTTTCCCTGTCGATTCCGTATTCACGGTGGACTGTCTCAGCGATTCTTTCGGAAGTCTCCTCGCTCAAAACGCGTCCCCTCTTCCCGAAAAGCTTCTCCAGGAAATAGGAAGGATCTTGTTTCTCCCCAGAAATGAATCTTCCGATTATGGCAGGACTAGACCATCTGCAATAGGCGTTCTCGTCACCAAAAACAGAGATGATTCCGTCTTCGCTAGAAAGATAGAAATTCCACCGCCAAAGATTCTTTGGGTCTCTAGCTTCAACGATATAGCCAACGATGTGACCATCGCCGTGAACAATGCGATTTTTCCATTCGATTGTGTCTTTAATCTGCTGAAAAAGGCAAACAGCTCTTTCCTCATTCGTCATCGCTTTCGTCCTCGTTTTTTGAATCTCTTTCGGATAGGTAAATTAAATAATTCGGCCAAAGCGAACGCGCCATACGTCTCATGAGAAGTTCCATGTAGAGTGTTTGTTCAGCTGTAAAAGTTTCCATTTGCCTACTTTTCCTCCGTAAAAAAATAATGTTTTATTTGTTCTGGATTGTCCTCATCCATTAGTTTTAAAATTCTCATGATTTCAAAATCGCGAAATGGAATTTTTGAATCCAGTTTCTTTTTGAGAGATTGTGTAGTTATCCCTATCGCACTCGCCACTGCTTTGCGTGATATTTTCTTTTTCATCAGTGCCGCTTCTAAATCAAAGTGATCATAATTGCCCATTTTTTCTCCTCCATAGTTTCCATTTGTCTACTTTAGTATTCTAGCGCATCAAAATCCGATAGCAAGAAAAGTTTTTTGTTGGAAACTTAAATTGATAAAAACGAAAAAAAGGTTCATATTTATCTAGGGAGAGAACAATGAGTGATATAACGGAATTTCCAAGTAGACTACGAAAAGTGTTGACAATGAAAAATATGTCGCAGGCCCAGTTATGCCGAATGACAGGTATTAGCAAAGGGACTATTTCCAAATATTTATCTGGTCAGCGCCACGCCACCGACATAAACATGTATCTGATATCAAAAGCTTTAAACGTGGATATAGTTTGGCTGATGGGATATGGGAATGAGGATGACCCAAAGATTGGGGATAGCTGCGAAAACGAGAAAGACGCGCTTCACAAATTGATTAACACCATGAACAAGAAACAAATTGAGATGGTTATAAAATTCATCAAATCGTTCGTGTTGATCAATCAATAACGCAAATTGAGAAGGGGTTAACAATGGGAAGAACAAGCGAAAACAAAACAATCAAGAAGGTCGCGCTTTACGAACGTTACTCCTCGGACAAGCAACAGGAGACATCAATTGAGGGGCAAGACAAGGTTTGCACGCAATATTGTAGCCATCACGGCTACACCATAGTTAAACGGTACGTTGACCGAGCCGTGTCCGCGAAAAAGAACCTCAAAAAGAGAGTTTCGTTTTTGGAGATGATGTCCGATGCCGAAAAAGGCGTTTTCGATGCGATTGTCGTATACAAAATGGATCGCTTCTCTCGCGACCAGCTGACGACCACGCTTTACATGAAGAAGCTCTCGGAAATGGGAATCGCGATTATTTCCGCGTCCGAGAACCTTAACACCCTTGCGAATGACGGAGGCATGTCTATGTTCATGATTGACATCGTGAACGCGGTGTCATCATATTATTCCGAGGAGCTTGCCCAGAAAGTCACTCGCGGTATGAGAGTCACCGCCGAGAAATGCCAATCAAACGGCGGGAAGCCTCCTCTCGGATACAAAGTAGAGAACAAGATCTTTGTCATCGACCAAGACGAAGCCAAGCTCGTAAAAGAAGCTTTTGAGAGAGTGGCCGGAGGGGAAAGCAAAGCGTCAGTTGCACGCGACTTCAATAGGCGCGGACTCTTCACCGGAAGAGGGAAGCCCTTCAGCGTATCGGCTTTCCAGCGGATGATAGGGAACGAAAAGTACATCGGCGTGTACCGATTCGGTGATATCAGAATCGAAAACGGCATCCCGAGGATAATAGACGACGGTTTGTTCAAAAAAGCCAATGAGGCGATATCAAGGAGAGAGATCATGAAAGAAGGAAGCACCACATACGAAGGCGAAAGCCCCTACCTATTGTCCGGGAAGCTTTTCTGCGGGGAATGCGGGGCGAGGATGGTCGGTTACTCGGCCACGGGGGCCTCAGGCAAGAAATACCGCTACTACGCCTGCACCAGGCAACTAGGGAAAGGGCATCCGTGCCACAAAAGAAAGATGGCGAAGGAGGAATTGGAGTCCCTCGTGCTCGAGGAATGCAGATGCGTCTACGAGGACAAAGAGCTCAAGGAAGCATTCGTGAGGACCTTCGCCGAGGAATTCAACAAGATCATGCGCGGCGCTTTAAGCGAGGCCTCCCTCATCGAATGCGAGCTCGATGAGCTCAAAGAGAGGAAGAGGAAAGCCTTGGATGCATTGATCGCGAACCCCGAGCTAGCTAGCGACATCAAGGGAAGGGTCGAGGAGATAAACCATGACATCGAGGAGAAGGAAGAGCGCCTAAAAGAGCACAAAGCCAACCTCCAGCGCGTGGAAATAAGCGAGAAGTCGGTAGAAGGCTTCCTCGACGCGGTATTCTCTGATGGCGGATGCGGCGACTCCAAGGCAAGAGTAATAGATTCCATGGTCTCTCGCGTGGAACTGCGCGATAATGGCGAGGTCACGATTTCCCTAAACATCATGGGAGACGAGGAGATAAGGCACGAAAAAACGCTCCACAACGGGAGCGTTCGTATGATTCGTTTGGTGACCCGTATGCGATTCGAACGCATGAATGTATCCGTGAAAGGGATATGAGTTAAGCCGCTTCTCCAACGGGCCAAATGTGGCGCTCAGCACAGGGCTCGAACCTGCAACCGATCGGTTAACAGCCGATTGCTCTGCCATTGAGCTAGCTGAGCGCAATATCATTACGCCATAAAAGCGCAAGGACAATCATAATGAGAGACGCCTTTGTTTGCAAGGCATTTCTTGCGATATTTTGAAAGATTTATTGATTTGCGGCAATTTTTTTCTCGATTGCCGCAAATAGGTCGCCGATAGTCTTGAAACTCGACAATTCATCGGTTTCAAATTGGATATGGTAACGATCTTCAAGATCCAAACATAGTTCAACAACATCAAGGCTATCAAGACCGAGGTCTTTCAATGACATCGCATCATCAACACGATCTTTATGAACGCGTTCTGCAAAGTTTTTTCTAATTTCCTCAATTTGGCTATTCATTATTTTTTACCTCAAAAGATATGCAATATTATAAGAAGAGTCTGATCTTTCTTCAATCAAGGAAAAACGAGAAGAACAAGAATACCTCCTAGTCGCTATTCACACTCAAATAACCAATCGTTGCGGAGCGAGTGATCGATATTATCATTGGCTTTGTCTCCATGATGATAGGGCGATAATCCTTAAAAAGCCGGAAATACAATACGCTACCAAATTCAACACTGCCCTGGCTGATGTTTTCAATAGTCGCACCTTCAATAGAAGATTCGACAAAATTAATAATTTTCTCCGTAATTTTGCCCTCAATTGCAATTTGATGAGTTACCGATGTTGATAAAGCGTCTAGCGAGCTATAAACACAAGAAATCAAAAATAGGTCACTAGAAAAAGCGAATAGAAGAGTAAAAAAGAATAAAGAAAACAAAGCGTTAATCTTTTTAACCATGGAGAAAGCCCCCGATAAGATTCCCTATCCTTGCAAAAATGAGCAATAAAACCGTCGCAGTCGCCAAAAGAGGAAACCATTGAAATGCAGAAAGATAAGCGTATTTTCCTCTATTACCCTTTATTTCGAATTGTGTTTTGCTTTCGCTAAGCAAAAAGGAAAAACGCTCTAATTGTTCCTTTTTATGAGGGTTTTTATAAACCAAATAAAGCGAAAGAATAAGATCATTCATCCCCTGAAAAGAAAAAGCATTGGCAAAAGAAATGAAACGATCATCAATCTTATCACTTTCATGGCTATTGATTAGAGCAGTGATTCTGCCTCCAAATTCTTCGCTCATAAAGGGTACTGATTTGCTTAAGGCTTCCATAAAAGGGAACTTCGCCTTTAAATATATTTCAAGCATCGTAAGAAAGAAGAAAACTTCTTTTGTCACTCTCTTTTTTTCATTCCGTTTTAAAGAACGTAGGTGCAGGAAAATAATGACATCCAAAAGAAATACAAGAATCAATGGCAATAAAGAAAATAAAAGGCGTACGTTTTTAAAGAATAGGCATAAGGCAGCCAAAAAGCATAAAGTATTGATAAAGGATGCAAAAATAAGGAGTTTTTTTCTTTTATGGTAAAAACCTAACGAATGTTTTTCAATTTTTTGTTCCAGTTTTGTAGGCCTTATCCTTTCTTGATTCTCGCAACTACACACTAAAAAGAACGTAACGCTAAAAAGCAAGGTGCCAAAATAAAATGAATACAAAACCAGAGTAATTTTTCGTAAAGAATCAATGGAGAATAAGCTCGTTAAACACAGGTGAAGAAAAGCGATTAAGAAAAAAGAAATAAACCAGCAAAAACAAAAAGCGGCCCAGTTCTTTTTCTTTATTTCTTCTTCCTGGAGAAATGTGTCTTTTACTTTCTCCACTTCATTTATTAAAGGTTCTATCTCAATAAGAAAATCTTTTCTCGGATTAGAATTTTTTCTAAGCATATCGCAAATAGAAGTGTAAAAAGGACTTGAAAAATAATCTTCAAAATAGCTTAGTTGCTCAAGAAACGACAAAGAAGAGACTCGCTCCAAAATTAGATTTAAGGAGAAATTGTTCAAGGAAAGAATGGCGCTAGAAAAAGCATCTTCTATAGACTTTCGTTGATAAAAAGAAACAAAATTGCATAAAAAGAAATAAGTTTCATCGTATTTGGTTTTTTGCTTATGGTTCTTTTTCACCAAAGGAATAAAAAGCAGAATAGAAAAGACCAAATAAATCAAAAGAATCCCAAACGAAAACGTTAGTGTTTTAGAAAAGAAAAAAGCGAAAGCCGCAGAAATAAGACAAAATGATAAAAAGAATATTTCAATTGAAAATCTCTTCAAAAAGCCTCTTTTTTTGTCATTATTCATTATTTTTAAGCCCCTTGGAAATCACGTATTTCATTTGTTTTTCATAGATATAAAAAGAAGTCACATCACCAGAAAAAGACAATTGAAAAGATCTTGGAAAAGAAGTGATATTGGCTTCTAGATAAATAATGGAAAATGAGTAGCTATCCTTTGGCAAAGAATCGGCAAAATATTGTTTAGTTTTTTCCTCCAATTTCCGTTTATCAAAATATGGGGCAATTCGATTTCCACTTAAATCAAAATTGATAACGGAAGTTTCCGCGACGCTTTTCCCATAAGCAAACAGGGCGCGTGACAATTTGTTATAACGAAACGTCCCATCTGACATAGTGAGGATGATTAAGAATAACGACCCCGAAATAAAGAGCGCTTTCATAAGATTTCCTCAACGCAATATTCACTATTTAAAACGCTTCCAAACGGATTACATTCTTGATAGCAATAAAATTGAGTCGAAAGAAGAGGGATATTAAAAGTGTCCTCTCTTCTAGCGGTAAGCAGTCGCATCGTATAAGCTTTGTCTTTGCTAATTTGGTAGGGTAGATGCAATTCGCGCGTAAATACCTCATCCTTTCTCAAAGCAGTTGTCTTTCGCATAAATCCGCTATATCGATTTACGGCGTATTGATTTTCTTGGAGCAAGAATCGATAAGTCCCTTCCTTGATTTCTTTCGTGGTCAATTTGAAGCTAGCGACATCTCCTAAGTAAGTAGATTTGAATTCGTCGCAAAAAGAAGCAAAGCATTTGGCCCCTTCACCAACGATCTCTAATTTTGCAGCCAAATTCCAATTCGGAATCGAAAACGGCTTATGGTTATTTCCATCATAAAGGCTGAAAAAGAAAGAATGAGCGAACGGGATTGTTCCGTTATCCGTTTCTAGAATTTCTTTCACACCGCTGACTTTGGCAATTGGATGAATCCCAATTCTATCCCCTTCTTCACTAATGGTATAAGTTTGCTGACCCTCAAATATCGTTTCGCTAAGCAGGGAAAGAGGCTCCTCTCGGTAATCTTTCATGCTTCTTGCTGTCAAAATATGAGAATCGATTACTCGCGAAATAGAATCAACTTGATAAGCGATGCTAAAAAGTATGTGAAAACGATTTTTAACCATTTCTTTTGGGATGAGAAAAGGAAAAGAAAGTTCTTCTCCAAGACGAGAAGAAGCTTTCTTGTCCAAAAATTCCCAGTCGCCTACTTCATCGGCGTCTTTTGGGCACGTTTGAAAATATATCGCTATTCTAAAACGTACTTCTTTCCCAATAACGTTTGAGCCAATCCGAAAAGTATCGCTATAGTTTTCCCCTTCGATGAACGGACCGATTGTATTGGGCAAATAATAGAAATCTTTGCTTTCTTTATTTTTCGCGCCGAACAGTAATGGCAATGATAATAAGAACCAGAGTTGTTTTAAAATTACTTTTGTCTTCATAAATACCCTCCACTATTTCTATAGTCATTTTTTCCATTTTTTTGCAAAAATATTTCGAAGAAAAAATAGGGGCTATTGTCTAGCTAAAGAACTCTTTCTATAATCGAGAGGATGATTATTTTATTAGGAGAAAGCGCTTCTGGAAAAACGGAAATCGCCAAATATTTGTCAGCCCACTGCGGCATAAACAAAGTAATCACCTCCACGACTCGTAAACCTAGAGGCAAAGAAACAAATGGAGTGGATTATTTCTTTTTAGACAAAAAAGAATTTCTAGAGGAAGCGAAGCAAAATAAATTCGTGGAATACACGCTTTATAACAATAATTATTACGGCACAAGAATAAATCAAATCTCCCCTAGAAAATGCGTTGTTTTAGATCCACAAGGTGCTTTTGCGTTTCAAAATACAAATGATGCTTCCATTGTGGTTTTCTATTTAAAAGTCGAAGAAGAGACGCGCATCAAGCGAATGAAAGAAAGAGGAGATAGCAAAGAAGAGATACTTGCCCGCATCCAAAATGACCGAATTCATTTCGCAAAAGAAAGAATGCCTAAACTAGACTTTGTGATCGAAACCGATAAACGTTCCATACAATCTATCGCAGAAGAAATCGTTGAGGACTACTTAAAAGTATTGAAGAAAAGGAACATTCTCGTTTAAGTACTTTCTTCATCAGTTTTTCGTCGTGGATGATAAATAACCAAACAATTTTCAACACGAAAATCGTTCACTTTTTTTACAATGATATCCACTTTCCCAATCGTAATTTTGTCATCAATCTCGGCAAAGCGGCCAAGTTTATCGTTAATGTAACCACTTAAAGTACTGTAATCGTCTTCAAGATTGTCGGGGTCCATATGGAACGTTTCAAAGAATTTTTCAATGTTCATGGAACCCCTCACATAGTATTTGTTCCTCGTTCCGTTCACGCGCGAAATATCAAGAGAAACGGTATCCTCTTCATCCCACATCTCGCCGACTAGCTCTTCCAAAATGTCCTCCAAGGTTAAAAGCCCTTCCGTTCCGCCAAACTCATCTTTCACTACGGCAATATGAGTCTTAGTCTTTTTCATCAATGCTAAAACGCTAGAGAGTTCCATCGTACGAGGAACAAAAAGAGTCGGAAGGATAATGTCGCTAACATCCGGCGTTTTGCCTTTAACTAGCATTCTTAATAAAGTTTTTACTTGGAAAAAACCGAGCACATGGTCCAAATCTTTTCGATAAACGATAACACGACTATGTTTATAAGCGTCATGGCGTTTTAAATAAGATGAAAAAGGCTCTTCTACGTCGTAGCCGATAATCTTTATTCTAGGCGTCATGATATCATAGCTAGAAGTGTCCTTGAAATCGATGGAGCGATGGAGCAATTCGCTTTGATTTTTATCAAAAATCCCTTCCTTTTTAATTTCTTCAACCATCGCTTCTAATTCTTCATCGCTAGCTAGAGGCGTTTCCGTTGGGGCTTTTTCAATAATGGGAGAAGCGATTTTTCGAGCCAAAAAATCCATCGGTGCCACAAACGGAAAAAAGATTATCCTTGACACTTCGATAAATAAACCGAATGTTTTGCTCCACCACAATGCATGGCTAGTAGCGATTGCTTTTGGCAAAATCTCTCCGAAAAGCAAAACAACAAGTATCGTAATAGCGGTAATAATAATATCCCCGTAAGACTCTAAAGGCGAATTGGCTAAAATCGAGGCACCCACAATCGAAGCTAAAGAAGAAACGAAAATACTAAGAAAATCATTGCCGAATAGAATCGTCGCGATTGAGCGATCGTAATTCTTGGCTTGCTCCAATGCCCGCTCGCTCTTTTTATCCCCTTCCTGCGCCTCTTTTTCTAATCGAAGCATATTCACGCTAGATAAAGCGGTATCGCTAGCGGCATACAATCCGCATAATAGCACGAGAAGAGCGATGACGATCAAATACAGAACATCCGTGACGTTCATTTGTTTACACTCTCCAAAACGATTTTTTCATTGATAGGCCCCACAAGCTCTTCTAAAACATCCTCCATTGTGACCATACCAATCAATTCATCTTTTTTCTTAACCAAAGCAATTTGAGTGTGAGTCTCACGAAATCCATCAACCAAATCATCGATTTTGACATTGGGAGCCACAAAATATGGCTTTTCGACATAATTCGCGATATTCGTGCGCGGATCTTTCAAATAAGCAGCAAGGTATTGCTTTACCAGCAAAACCCCAACGATTTTGTCTTTGTTTTCATAGTAAACAGGAATCCTGCTATAAGAAGTAGAACAAAGGATATCGACAAGGCGGGTGCCGCTTAATCCCTTTAAATCGATAGAAAAGATTTTTTCTTTTGGGGTGAGAACCTCTTTTACAGCGGTATCGCTGAAATCAATAGAGTTCTCAATAATTTCCGTTTCGTTTTTCTCAAGCAAACCACCTTTTTGGTTCTTTTTTAAGACACTAGAGAAATCATCTTCGCTAAAAGAGTCCCCTTTCTTATGTGGAAATAATTTGCTAGCCAAAAATGAAATACCGCGGAAGAAAATAGAAAGCGGGAAAAAAAGAAAATAAGTAAATAGAAGCGGGTAAACAAAAATAGAGGCTAGGGTATTTGGGATTTTGGCAGCAATTTGTTTCGGCATCGTTTCCCCGAATAAATAAACAATCAAAGTAATACAGATCGAGGAGATTAAAGAAACAATTCCGGCTTCTAGATTTATGAAATAGAGAAAAACGCTTGTGGAAAAAACGGATAAAAGGGTGTTAACGACGTTATTGCAAATAAGAATCGAAATGAGATTGGTTTCTTTTCGTTCGTAAAGCCAAAGAACAAGGCGAGCCGTTTTGCTTCCTTCATCTTTTTTGACTTCATAACGATATTTATTTAAACGGTCAAAGGCAGTCTCTGAGGCACTAAAAAAAGCGCTTAGCGCAAGGAAGATAACACCAAATATCAAATAGATATAATAGTTTTTCAAGCGCACCACGCTCCTAACCTACTACAATCGCTACAGTCACTATTCATACGGCAAGTAGTCTAGCATAATTTAACGAAAAAGAAAGACCTCAGCAATTTCGCTGAGGTCAATAGGCGCGTTAGTCTTCGTCTTTATCGTCTTTTTTCCCGCCGAGTTGAGGAACATAATCTTTTAGTTCGGCCGCGTAATCATGAGGGACGATCTTTCCTTGTTCAAGATTATCTTTCTCACAAGCATCGGCAAGAAGTTGCTTAGCACGTCTAAGTGAGAGAGCACTCTTGACTTTGAATACGCCAGGAATCTCTTTGTAGATATTCTTATTCCCCGCATCATGGAGTGGGATTGGGCTGTTTTCATATTCTTTTGGATCGAGCGCGAAATAAAGTTTCAATCCCTTTCCAGCAATGGTGATTTTCACATAAGTCTTCGTGTGAAGCCTGAAAGTGTCACCACTATTGGAGAGTCGGCTCTTTAAGCCATAACTGAGGCATTCGGCTTTGAGGTCATTATAGTTATCTTGCGTCTCTTTATCAGCAACTAGCATACGCTCATTGAAAGGAATGCGAATGATTTTGGCTTTTGGAGCATCTCCAATGGCTGCAGCAACTGAAACATCTTCAGATTCTGCTTCTGCCCCGTCTTCAAGATTTGAAGTCGGAGCAGGTTCTGGAACCACTTCTTCCTTTTTCTCTTGGGCTTTTCCTTCTGGAGCAGCAACTTGTATCACAATCGTTTGCGTAGGTTTAGTTTCTGGCTCAACTTCTTCTTTTTTCTTTTCAATAGTCGCGGAAGTAGCATCATCTTTCTTAGCTGCTTCTTTTTGCGCTTTCAAAAGTTCCGCAAAACGCTTATCAAGTTCCTCCGAGATAATATCGCGAACGGCATCGGGAGTAATCGCATTCTCCTTCATATTCTTGATTTCTTCGCTTTGAGCCTTGATTTGCTCGCTTTGTGATTTGGTTTCTTCCGCTTCGGCTTCCGCTCTAGCTTGCTCGATAAGATGAGCGTCGGCTGCTTCTTGAGCGGCTTTCTCGGACGCTTTTGCTTGTTCATCGCGGAAAGCGCTGAGTTCACTTTGAATCAAGGATTTAATGTCGTCCTTTGAAGCTTCATCGACTCCCGTAGAAGCCGGCTTTATGTTATTGAGCTCATCGCGAACGATATTGCGGATATCTTCAAGAGAGAGACTCTCGCGTTTCTTTTCCGCCTCAAGGCGTTCTTGACGGTCTAAAGCCCTTTCTTCGCGTTCTTTGACTCTAGCCATTGCATCTTCTTTAAGAGCTTTCTCCAAAGCAAGGCGCTTTTCTTCTTCGATTTTCGCTTTTTCTTCCGCTTCTTTTTGAGCTTTTATCGCCTCGCTGTCGCGTTTCAAATCTTCGCGTTTACCAATATAATAAGAGCGAATTTGCTGATTGATAAGCTCACGAGCTTCTTCTTCGGTGAGCTCACGGCGCTCTGGATTATCGTGTTCATCGAGAGCTTCTTGGATTAAAGAACGGAGGTCACTAGCCGTAAGAGGCTTTTCTTCTTCGTTATCTTCCTTTACTTCAGGAGCAGTATTTTCTTTTTGCGTATTGAGCTCTTCGCGGATAATGGTGCGAAGGTCATCAATTGTAGCAACCGGTTCGTCTTGAATATCTTCATCAGTCTTCTTTTCTTCCGCTTTTTCTGGGGCAATGGCTTTAGCGATTTCTTCAGAAACGATTTTGCGGAGATCGTCACTAGTGAGAGTCTCTGCCGTTTCGTTAGAAGAAAGATCATCGTTTTCTTTCTCGTCATCAACGACGTCAACAGGGATATCGTTATCTTTCGATTTCTCAAGCTCTTCTGCAATAATTTTGCGGAGATCGTCACTCGTCAAAGCTTCAGATTCATCGGAAGCAGGAACATTTGCGTCTTTTTGTTCCTTTTCTACCTCTTCGCCTTTATTTGAAGATAATTCTTCGCGGATAATGGCACGAACATCGTCTTTGGTCATGAATTCTTCGCGATCTTTTTTGGATTTAGTGTCATCGCCAGATCCAGTATTGTAGATATATTGGATGAACGCTGGCTTTACTCCGGCATAATCGGTTGGGGCTGGAGCTGCCTGAGTGGCAGTAGCGGGTTTCTCTTCTTCTTTTTCAGGAGCAGCAGGAGCTGGAACTGGCGCGGCGGGCGCTGGGGCGGAAATCGGCTCAGACTCAATAGCAGTTTCTGTCTCAGGTTCGGAGACGCTTTCCTCTATAACTTCTTTTGGCTCTTCCTCTTCTTCGCTATTATCTTCATCCTCTTCGGTAGTTTCTTCTTGTGGGGCTTCTTCGACCACTGGTTTCCTAGATAGTCCGATTGCGGAAACTAATAAGGTAATGACCGTCAAGGCAAAAGAGAAGCAAGCGATCGCATAAGGCAAAATAGCAAGGATTTGCATGCCTAAGTTCAAACTAGTGCCAGAACCCAAAATTACAGCAATGGCATTCTCATCATCTTTGAACCAGCCTGGAGCTAAGAAAATCGAAATGATTTCATAACTCAAAATACCAAAAATTAAGGAAAATAAATTAACAAAAAGGGCACCTGGACGTTTTTTTGCAATTAAAACGACAAGATGTACGAGCCAGAATATGGCAAGTAACCCCAATAGAACTGGAAGCAAATAAAGAATCGGGAATCCATTCGTAGCAGTTTGAGAATAGAATTCAGTCTTAAACAAGAGCAAATTCTGCGAAACAAATTTCTCTCCGATAAGCTTAAGCGCACCCATCACATCGGTAACGCCACTCATATATCCCGCTCCACCAAACATCATCGGCGAAAAAACGAGCAAAGCCGCAGCGATAATGGTTAGAAGCATCGAGACAATGGTAAGAATCGTCGTTGATTTTTTCATAACAAAACCTCTTTTTGTGCCTCTATTTTATTCACCATAAAAGTAAATAGCAAAGAAAAAGAAGTCAAAATTGCTAAGATTTTAAAAAATTTTTAATGAATATAGCCACTTTTGGCAATGATTTTAAACATATTGTGATGAGTGACTATATGAGCGTCTCCTTTCGGCCCTTCTTCCCCATCGAGACACCATCCCATCGTTTCATCGGTGTGAATATAAAATTCGTGGGCTCGCAATATGATGCGGTTGCGGTCCACTAAAAGCGGAAGAACCCCATTAGAAATATCTTTTTTCGCCAAAAACAGTTCCATTTGGCCATCTTGGATAGACCCATAACGATTCACTTTAAAACCGCCGATGTTTTTTCCGTTCATCAATAAGAGGAAAGGAGTATCTAATTCATAATGCCCGCCATCAGCATCAATAATCGCATGCACCGTTTTCTTGTCTTTTAATTCCTTGATGGCGGCATTGTAATAAGCGACTCTCCCTAAGATTCTTTTCTTTTTCCGTGGAGTCATATAGGCGATATCGCTATATCTCCCAATCGTACAAACATAAGCGAAATATTGACCGTTAATTTCACCCACATCGAAGGGAACGATATCTCCTTTCGTTAAAATTTCTAGCGATTCTCTCAAATTGGAACCAATTCCAAAATTCCGGCCGATATCCCCAATTGTGCCAAAATTGATATAGCCAAGAATTGGGGGATTTTTGACCATGGCGAGAGCGTTAATTAGATTATTAAAAGTGCCATCTCCCCCTACAATAACCAGCACATCGTATTTTTCGGAAGAAGATACGGCTATTTCTCTCGCTTCTTTCGCGCTTAGCGTGCAAAAGAAATCCACGCGATCGAATCGCGAAAGCAGTTTCTCTTTCACCATGGGGATTTTTGCCGTGAAATTGCGATGCCCCGATTGGTGACTGTACATTACTAAGCAATTCATTGTTGTGTTTTACGTCAAATTATTGATTTTGATGTTTGATACTCGCTTCAACAAATCCGCGGAATAAAGGATTTGGGGCAAGTGGACGAGAGGTGAATTCTGGATGGAATTGGCTTGCAATAAAAAATGGATGATCTTTTAATTCAATGATTTCGACAAGCCCCGCCTGAGGATTAATGCCAGAGAAGACAAGCCCTTTTTCTTCTAATTTAGTACGGAAAGCATTATTAAATTCATAACGATGGCGATGACGTTCTTGAACGAGCTTCTCACCATAGCATTTGTAGGCGAGCGTGCCTTTCTCAACTGCACAGTCATAGTTCCCTAAGCGGAGCGTCCCACCCATTTGAATTCCGGCATATTGGTCATGAAGCAAATCGATGACAGGATATGGAGTTTGGGAATCGAATTCCGTTGTATTTGCGCCCGCTAGTCCACACACGTGCTCCGCGAATTCAATGACGGCCAATTGCATGCCTAAACAAATTCCTAAATATGGGATCGCGTTTTCTCTAGCGTAACGAATGGCGATTTTTTTGCCTTCTGTTCCACGTTCGCCAAAACCACCGGGCACAAGAATCCCATCATATCCCTTCAAGACTTCTCTAACGTTTCCTTCATTGATATCCATGGATTTAATCCAACCAATGTCCACTTTGTATCCATAGTAATAACCACTATGAATCAAAGCGCTTTTGACTGACAGATAAGCGTCATGGAGTTCGACATATTTCCCAACGAGAGCAATTTTGACGTGTTTGTTGCTGTTTTTGACGCTATCGACCCACTTTTCCCAATTATGCAAGTCCGCTTTTGCTGCTTTTAGGCGAAGATGGTCAAGGACATAATCATCAAGCTTTTGGCTATGGAGCATAAATGGAAGCTCATCGACGATCGGCAAATCATCCGCTTCAAACACGCCATCCAAAGGCACGTTGCAGAATAAAGAAATCTTTTTCTTTTGCCCTTCGCTTAATGGTACTTCGCTTCTAAGGACAATCGCGTCAGGCTGAATTCCTAAGGAAAGAAGTTCGTGAACGCTATGTTGGGTCGGCTTGGTTTTGCTTTCTTGGGCACTTTTCAGATATGGAACAAGAGTATTATGGATAAACAGCGTGTTTTCGTATCCTAATTCGATACGGAGCTCGCGAATTGCTTCTAAAAATGGCAATGATTCGATATCGCCAACGGTTCCACCAATCTCAACGATGATAATATCCGCCGAGCTTGCGCTGCTCGCTTGAAGAATGCGCGATTTAATTTCGTTGGTAACGTGAGGGATAACTTGCACGCACCCCCCTAAATAGTCACCTCTACGCTCTTTTTCGATAACGGCGCTATAGATTTTGCCACTCGTAATGGAGCTTTCTTTGGTAAGATCAACCCCAGTCCATCTTTCGTAATGTCCTAAATCGAGGTCAGTTTCCGCTCCATCTTTGGTTACATAGACTTCACCATGCTGATAAGGAGACATCGTGCCTGGGTCAACGTTAAGATATGGATCAAGTTTTATATTGAAAATCTTGACCCCTCTGCTTTTGAGCAAAAGCCCAAGGCTAGACGCAAGGATTCCCTTGCCTAAACTTGAAACGACACCACCTGTAACAAAGACATACTTGCTTCCCATAAACATTACCTCAAAAATTCCGTTCTCTATGATAAGATAACCAGCAATCCTTTCTCAAATAGAATATGCGGTTATTTTAAAACTTAGAAAAGATTCTTCTTTACATAAATAGAATCTTCCTTTGTGATTTTTCGAATCACTTTGCAAGGATTACCCACCGCTAAGGAATGAGGTGGGATATCTCTAGTCACAACGCTTCCTGCTCCAATCGTTGAACCTTCCCCGATTTTTACTCCACCAATAATCGTTACGTTACTTGCAATCCAACAATTTGACCCAATCGCGATTGGCTTAGCGTATTCTTTGTCCGTCAAAGCCCCTTTTTCATTCTTATAAATTTTTCTCTCTTCCCCTAAAAGAGGATGCACGGGGGTCACAATCGAGACATTCGGACCAAAGAAAACATTATCGCCGATATAGACAGGGGCACAATCTAAAACCGTGAAATTGAAATTAGCGAAGCAGTTCTTTCCAAAACTCGTGAAACGCCCATAATCAAAATAAATGGGACCAACCAGCATTAAATTCTCATAGCGATGAATAAGAAGCTCTTCTAAGATAGCGTCTCGCCTCGCTTCACCCTCCGCTAAAGCATTAAATTCAGCGCAAAGGCGATGGGCATGGTCACGAAAAGAGAGAAGTTTTTCATCACTCGGGTCATAAATTTTCCCCGTTACCATTCTCTCTAATTCATCCATATTCTTATTATGAGACGGGAACTACTCGCTTAATCCTTCCATATAAGAAGCTAATAAAGGTGCTAATGTAATCATTGTCACCCCATCAATCTTATTTTCGATTGAGTCAGTCACGACGATTTCTTTCACGCCGGCATTCAATAGATTAGTAACTGCATTGCCAGAGAAAATGCCATGACTCGCTCCGACAAAGACTGCTTTTGCACCTTCTTCATAAAGAAGCTTGCTCACAGCTACAACGGTTCCAGCGGTATCAATCATATCATCAATAACGATGCAGAGTTTGCCTTTGACATCGCCTTGAAGACCGAGAATTTCAGCACGATTAGGTCTAGGGCGATGCTTGTCGGCAACCGCTAAAGATGCGCCCGGAAAATAAGTTAAAAAAGCCTCGGCCCTTTTTACGCCACCGTGATCTGGCGAGACAATAGCCACATTTTCATTTGCGAATCCACATTTCTCGGCATGATCTTTGAAGTGGGCACCAAATAATGGAGCACATGGTAAATTTGTAGCCTTAATCTTAGAGAAGAAAGAAAGAATTTTAGTGCTATGAATATCCGTAAACGCAATTGAACTAGCTCCACTTGTTTCGATTAAATGCGCAACCAGACGAGCAGAAACAGGATCATTATCAGCAATCATGCGCTCTTGACGAGCATATCCATAATAGGGAACAAGGAGATGAATGTCCTTGGCGCCGCCATTTCTTAGCGCATCGATAAATACCAATAATTCCATCAAGCGGTCATTGGCAGGCCGCGAAGTGCTTTGAACCACAAAGCATACTTTGTCTTTTACTTCACAAAGTGGTTTTGCGAAGACTTCCCCATCAGCAAAATGGGAAACTTTGCAATCAGAAAGAGGCAATTGCGTAAGTCGTGAGACTTCACTTGCGAGAAAACTGTCGCTATGAAGGAAGAAGAGGCGATTTCTTTCCGTGTCCATACTAATCTCCAAAACTATATTAGTATGCCTTATTTTCTTTTTATTTGAAATTCATAGCGCTTTCTTTTTTATTTTTTCTATTTGCTCTATTTTTGTGAATAGAAAAACGCTTATATTATTCTAATACATAAATTTGGAGCAAATAAATGGAAGAACTGGTCTTATCTTTTGAAGAAATTGACGCCATCGCAAAACGCTTAGGAAAAACGCTGACTCAGGACTTAGCTAGCGATGAAAAAACGCCACTATTCATATGTGTTATGAAGGGTGCGCTCAATTTTATGGCCGAACTAATTAAGCATGTCTCACTCCCCATTCTTACCGATTACGTTCAGCTATCTAGCTATCAAGGAACAAAAACCACTGGGCAAGTGAATTTCAAGCACATGCTCGAATCCAATCCGGATGGAAGGACGATCGTAATCGTCGAAGATGTTGTGGATACCGGTTTAACCATGCAGGCCCTTGAAAATTACCTTCGAACAAATTTCAAGCCGAAAAGGATCCTTCTTTGTTCCTTGTTCGACAAAGTAAATTGTCGCACTGTCCCAGCCAAAGTCGATTACGTTGGAAAAACCTTAACCGAAAATAAATTTCTCATTGGATTTGGCTTGGATTACGACGAATTGGAAAGAAATACCACTTACGTTTATACTCCAGACAAAAATGATTTAGACCGCCTTAACGCTATTCTTGAAAAGGACAAGAATCAATAAAAAACTCTAAAGAATAAATCCTATATTTTTTCTATATTACCACCATTCTAGCGAGGATTTCACTAAAAAATTCATAAGCAATTTTTAGATGAAATCGATGGTGGTTTTTTATTTATGCGTATGTTATTGTTTCCGTGTTTTCGAAAGAAAACTATCGAGGTATAAGAATGGACTTAGAAAAATTTATCGGTGTTACGCCTGACTTCCCAAAGAAAGGAATCTCATTTAAAGACATATCGCCATTATTGAAAGACCCAACTGCCTTTCATTACTGCATAGACGAACTAGAGAAGCTCGCAAACGAATTTCATCCTACCGTCATTGTCGGGGCGGAATCGCGGGGCTTTTTATTTGGCGCTGCTCTAGCGTATAAAATGGGCATCGGCTTTGTTATGGCAAGAAAGGCTGGCAAACTCCCTGGAATCACGGTAAAAGTTAGCTACCAATTAGAATATGGAACCGCCACAATGGAAGTGCCCGCTAATTCTTTTAAAGAAGGAGATCGTGTGCTTCTCGTCGACGACTTGCTTGCAACAGGCGGTACCTTTGCTGCTTTAACGCAATTAGTCAAATCCGCAGGTGGAGAACCAGTCGGAGCGATCACTGTTATCCGCCTAGAAGAACTACATGGAGAAAACCACGCTTTAGTCCCTTGCCGAAGCCTACTAACACTTAGCGATTCTCATTAAACGAAATAGAAATTTAGCCGCACGTAACACTGCGGCTTTTTTATTCCACGCTTTTTAACGATTCCACCATTTTGATTTTTTTCGTTTTCATAGAGAAAACAAAATTGACTAAGAATGCGGTGATGAAAGAAAGCCCAAAGGCAAAAACAAACGATACGGGCTTGATGAAATATAGATATTCTACAAGCTCAACAACATTTGTACCCATTACTAAGTATAAGAATGGATATCCTAGCAAAACTCCAATGCTCGCTCCGATTAACGTAAGCGACATCGTCTCAAATAAAAGCGATAAAGCAATTTCATTTCGCTTAAAACCAAGGACTTTCAAAGTAGCGATATCACGACTCCGTTCCCGGAAATTCATTAAGGATAAATTGTACAAAACAACCAAAGCCAGAAGGAGGGCGAATACTTTCACCGCGTTAGTCATGGTAATGACTCCACTCATGACATCTTTAATATAAAGGTTCCATTCTTCCGTTGTTTGGCTACTTAAAACATAATTCTTTTTTAAAATTTCTTGGTTCACCTCACTAGGAGCAACACCATCCTTTAAATATATTTGGGCGCCAGAATAAGAAAATGAAACATCTTTAAACAAAGAAATATCTTCGTGAACCATGATGCCATGATACGCAAAAGCCTCGTAAATCATCCCTATTTTCGCAGAATACACTTGACCACCGTAACTGAAGAACATTTTGTCTCCTACTTGACATTTAGTTAGCCGAGCCACTTTTTTAGAAACCGCAACTTCTTCTTTGCCAAAAGTGATTTTATAACAGCGAGAATTCTCTGAAACAACATAGAGATGGCTATTCGCTTGGGGTCCGTCTTCTTTATATATCAATGAATTGAAAGCGGATGTCGGTTCTACCGCACTAATTCCAGAAATAGGCGCCAAATCGTCAATGACATCGCTTTTAGACATAGTTTGGTTAAAGGTGACGGATATATCTGAATTTTTGAGAGTTGATAAATCATTATCAATGCCGTAATAGACTGTATCTTCAATGCCAAAGCCACAAAGTAATAAAGCCGTGCATCCCATTACCCCTGCAATAACCATGATTGATTTTCCGATATTCAAACGAATATTGCGTAAAGCCATTTTAATGGAAAGAGAGTAGACGCTTGCCTTATTTCCCCGCGAGATGAATTTCAAGGAATTAGGCTTTTTCGGCCTTAAAGAGTCAACTGGTTTAAGAGAAACTTCTTTATGGCAAACTAGGATTGTCGTAACGACGCTGATCGCTAAAAAAACCAGTGCGCTAAAGACCCCGTATAAAACAGGAAAAGTATAAGTTAATGGAGGCAAAGAATAAAAAATCGCGTATTTATTTCCTAGAATCTGCGGAATGAGCAATGGACCGACGATTTCTCCGATGATTACGCCTAACCCCACTAAGAAAAGAGTTAAAGAAGAATAAAGCAAATAGATTTGTCCTTTGCTAACTCCGATTGCTTTGAGGGCGCCAATCTGCGTTCGCTCTTGCAAAATATGCTCTGAAAGGGTGGTTAATATTACCAATAAGGCGACGAAAAAGAAGACAAACGGGAAAACAAAGGTGAATTGGCGGGCTTGCGTTACATCGTTATTAACCGTAACAAAGAAGGGCATTTCGCCTCTCGTGGTCACCATTTTGAGTTTATCACCACCATTAGAGGCATAATAATCCTCAATTTTCTTTTTTAAGAGTGCCGATTCGGAATCGCCACCTAAAGAAATGAGGTATTGATTTCCAACATCCATTGTCTTCAAGCTTACTAAAGGAGCCAATAAAGCAATGATTTCTTGTTTCTTTCCTTCTAAAATATGCTGATTAAAAAAATCGACAAGGAGATCTTTTAGTGTCTCTTTCCCCATTAAAGCAACAGAAGAATTATAGGTACTCTTCGTAATGTTTTCAGGATATTTCATGAAACCAGTAACTTTGGTAGTGAGGGTTATTTCTTTATCGGTCAATATCTTTTTTGAATCTTCTTTTAAATAAGGTGCGAGCAAGGCGGAATAATCGGAAAGATGATAGTTAGATATATCAAAAGAGATTTGAATTTCATCCCCGATAGAATATGTGCTAGAAAGCGAACTCGATTCACTCTTTTTCATCGCTTCATCGAGCAAAAAATAGCGATTGGAAGATAAATTCAAAGAAGACGTATCACCATAAGGCTTAGAAACCTTTGGGGAAGAAGCGTAAACTGCCAAATAAGAATCGCGGTTTCCCAATTGAATAGGCATATAAAGCCGTTTATCGAATATATCGTTACTAGAAAGAAAAGTCTTAATGTTTGTTTCGTCCTCTTCGCTAGTTTTAGAAACCGTAACCCACAAAGAAGCAAGATTGCCTTCGCGATAGACCGAATTGACACGATGCTCAAAGCTTTCGGCATTTGCAAGCAAACCGACAAAAAGAGTCATCGCAATAGCCCCAATCATGATAATGGAAAGGAACTGGGTCCAACCTTTCTTCAAAGAACGTAACCCACTACGAAACAATAATGAAAAAGTAGATACTCTCACCATTCGATCTCCTCAATCCGTTTTGGGTTAGAATTTTTTGAATCTTCAACGATTGTTCCATCGCTGATTCGAAGCAAGCGGTCCGCGCAGCAAGCGATTTTCGAGTTATGAGTGACAATGATTACGGTCTTATGATAAGTCACGCTTATTTTCTTTAACAAACACAAAATCGAAGCTCCGGTTTTGCTATCCAAGGCCCCAGTGGGTTCGTCGCAAAGGAGTAAACGGGGATTTTTCACTATTGCGCGCGCGATTGCCACACGCTGTTGCTCGCCGCCCGATAATTGGGCAGGGAAATTCCTAGCCCGTTTTTCTAAACCAACATCCTTCAAAATTTGTTTGGAATCGAATGGATCTAGTGCCACGCTTGCGGCTAGTTCAACGTTTTCTAGCGCACTCAAATTAGGCAACAGATTATAAAATTGAAATACGAAGCCAATATCAACTCTACGAAATAATTCCAATCTTTTTAAGTTATATTTAGCAATGTCTTCACTATCGATATAATAAGACCCACTCGTCGCATTATCCATGCCGCCAAGTAAGTTCAACAATGTACTTTTGCCTGCTCCAGAGGGGCCTAAAATCACTGCGAAAGACCCCTCTTCTAAGGAAAAAGAGATGTCGGAGAGAGCAACAACTTCATTAGGCAAGCCCGCATTGTAAATCTTTTTTAGGTTTTTTACTTCGATTTGACTCATCCTTTTTCTCCTTTTGGCATTTGCTATTTTACCAAAAAAAGGGAGACAAATAGTTGACAATATCGCTTTCTATGAATTTTCTAGTTTCCGCAAGCGAATAGGAGAGTAACCGAAATATCTCTTAAAGCAAGTTGAAAAATAATAAGGATTCTCATATCCCACTTTCACGGCAACTTGCACAATGCGGTTACTAGGATCAGCGAGCAAACGTTTCGCTTCTTCCATTCTGATTTTTTTGAGCGTCTTAATAAAGGTCGTGCCATTATTTTTGAAAAGAGCGTAAATATAGGAATGAGAATACCCAAGTTCTTTGGATATCCGATCAATGGAAAGGCTATTCTCCATAAAATGCTTTTGAAGAAATAGCATAATGCTTCTAAACGCCTTTTCTCCGCCGTGAGGTTGTCTTAAGCTTTGATTAATCAGAGAGATTTCCGTCACCAAATCTTCGAAAAAAGTGAGGATGCTTTCTTTTTCTTTCTTCGAATAAAGAATTTTTAGCAAAGCAAAATAGGACTCATAAGTCCCGTACAATTTCTCCAAAGAAGCGCAGCTAGTAAGTAGCGAATTCAATAGTTGGTTTAGCAATAGCAAATAGCTATCCTTATAATCAATAGACCCAATCTTTCTAAGCAATCCCCGCAATAGAGAGAGCGATTCTATTTTCTTCCCATATAGTAACGCATACCCCAAGTTTTGAAATTGAGTCTCCTCGACTTTCATAACGCTTTTCTCTTTTTGAATTAAGTCTTCATAAAATAAAACCAGTCCTTTGCCAAGAACGGGGCGATACGTCAAGCCTTTTTCGGCTTCCCTAAATAGTTTTCGGCAAGAAAAAGTTCCTTCTTTATAACGTGTCGTCTCACTTACTCCGCAAGAAAAGGAAAGATCATTATCCCTTTTGGCTTTAAATAGAACCGATGATAATTTTTGTTGTAATTGAAAAAGAGTTAAAGGCTCGTTGGCGGACAATAAAACTCCAAAAAATGTCGAAAATTCAAACAAGAAATAAGGATAGCCTCCGAAATATTGCCTTAACCCCTTTTCCAAAGAGTAGCGTCCTTTTTCGTAATCATAATAATCAAGTGATTCCTCTTCTTTATCAAAATCAAAAAGGATAAAAGTGACATATCTTTCTTTTAAAAGAATTCCATCTTCGGCTAGCCTATTTGTAAATTCACTAGGAACGCTATTCAGGGTAACAAGTCGCAACAAGTCTTCGTGTTGTCTACTCATTAAAGGGGTAACGCGCATCAAACTTTTCTCTTCGCTTTCTCCATCCTTAAAAAACGCTTCACACTTTTCGATAAACGTTTCTGCTTTTGCTTCTTTAAAATAAACCGTTTCACATGAAGAAGAATCACGAAACGGAAACATAGAAATTACGCTCAGTAAATATTTCCTCTTCTCGCTAAGATTTTCAAATGGATAAAAGGCACACTCCAATTCGAAGTAGCCTTTTTCTTTCAAAAAGAAAGAACGCAATTTCTCTACTTCTTCATTAGTTTCAACAAGGATGAAAAGGCGATACATTATCCCATAATAGCGTTCGTCTTTTCGAAATTAAAGTCACCTACCTTCAGCTTATTTTCTCGTTTCATTAATTAGTATTATTCATTATGTTTCTTTCCCTAGCCCAAAAAAGAAAAAATCCCTTGAAAAAAGAATTATCTCTAGGGATTTTCACTTTGCTTAATGAAGAGTTAAGAGAAACAAAAAACGCTTGGAAGCTAAATAAAAAAATGATTCGTTTGCTTATTTATAGAGAAAAACGCTCTTTGATGTTCTCATAGCTGATTTTTCTCGCTAGAATTTTCGCATCGCTTAAAGGGTATTCTCCCCCATCGACTTTTTCGCCTAAGAAAGTAGCTAAAATCCTCCGGAAAAAATCAAAACGGGAATAGCTTGAGAAGGAACGAGAATCAGTAAGCATGCCTAAGTGAGTTCCAAGCAAAGCGTATTCGCTGATGGTTTCAAGATTGTTGCGGATGCCAATTAGCGTATCATTGAACCACCACGCCGCCCCGATTAGAACGTCGCGGAAAGCGCCACTAATAGAAGCAATCGCTTTTAGCGATTCAGGATTTAACGTGTAGAGAACGATCGTTGGCCTTTGCTCCTCTAAGAACTGATTCAAGAAGAGAATCAGATCATAAAGGCTATTTTCTTCGCCAATGACGTCGAATCCTCGGTCAGCTCCTAAACGTTCATACATCAAACGATTCGCGTTACGAATGACGGAGAAATGAATTTGGGCAAGAAGGTTCCTTTTTTTGTATTCTTTCATTAAAAACACAAGCAAGTACCCAAAAAGACGATCTTTTTCTGTCGGATTCAAAGAACCACGTTTTAAATACAAATCTCTAGCTTCAATCTCATTTGCGTAACTCTTTGGGAAATTCGTAAATCCGTGGTCGGCGATTTTGCAGCCTTTGCTCACGAAATAATCCAATCGATCTACGATTGCTTTTTGGAGCAATTCCAAAGTGGATAAAGAGTAGCCGACTGCTTTTCCTAGTTCCTCTAAATAAGAAGGGGAGAAATCGTAAAGCCTATCAGGACGGAAGGTAGGAGTAACTTTCACATTACTAAACTCCCCATGATCGTTTAAAGACTCGATTGGGTCATTGGTCGTCGCAACAAAACAGACATTGAATTTCCTAAGCAGCTTACGGGTAGATAATTTAGAAAGCTCTTCGTTTGCCTTTTTGTAGATGGTTTCGGCTGTATCTTCATTAAGAGGCGAAGAGATGCCAAACACTTGTTTTAATTCAAAATGCGTCCAGTAATATAAGGGATTACCACATAAAGCAGGCATAATCGAAGCGTATTTCAAAAACTTATCGTGATAAGAAGCGTTTCCCGTAATAAAACGTTCGTCCACATTCATCATTCGTAGGGCCCGCCACTTATAATGGTCAGCGCCTAGCCAAAGTTCGCCAATATCATTGAATCGTTTGTCGTCGCGAATCGCTTTTTGGTCTAAGTGACAATGATAATCAATAATGGGTAGCGTTTTGATTGATTCGTAAATCGCCTTGCTTGCTTCTCCTTTTAATAGGACGCTGTCGTTAAAAAAATCATTCATAAAATTACCTAGGTTTAAAAATCAAACGCCACTATAAGCGCTGAATCCGCCATCAATTGGAAGAACGATGCCCGTGATGAAAGAACTTGCTTTAGAATCTGATAAGAATAGAACTGCGCCAAGAAGCTCTTCTGGCAGTCCGAATCTTCCCATTGGCGTGTTATTTAAAATCTTATTCGAACGTGCTGAAGGCGTACCATCCGGATTGAAAAGCAAGGCCTTATTTTGAGCAGTCGCGAAGAAACCAGGTGCGATAGCGTTGACACGAATATCCGACTTTGCAAAATGGGTTGCGAGCCATTTCGTGAAATTGCTGACACCAGCTTTAGCAGCGCTATAGGCCGGAATCTTCGTTAAAGGTGTGAAAGCGTTCATCGAAGAAATATTCAAAATCGAGCACCCCTTTTTTTCGAGCATGTCTTTAGCAAACACTTGTGTTGGGAGCAACGTGCCTAAAATATTGAGATTGAAGACAAATTCAAATCCTTCGGTTTTCAAATCAAAGAAGGAGATGGTGGAGAAATCTAACTTAGGAGCGAAAAATTCCTGACTCGTCGTTGCTTTTGGCGAATTGCCACCAGCTCCATTGATGAGAACATCACACGTCCCAAAATCTTTTAAGACGGCTTCATGCGCTTTTTCTAGCGAAGCCTTATCTAAAACATTGGCTTCGTAGCCCTTTGCGATGCCGCCTTCTTGACGTATTTCAGCGGCTTTTGCTTCCGCGCTGGATAGGTGCAAATCCAAAATCGCCACTTTCGCACCCGCTAAAGCAAAGGCTTCCGCCATTTTGGAACACAAAACGCCTCCGCCGCCGGTAATGACAACTACTTTTCCTTTATAATCGATAAATAATGGTAAATCTTCTTTTTTCATTGCTTTGTCCTTTCTTATTTTTTAAAGCGAGATATCGCTTCGAACAATCCATTGATGTACATGCATCCTAGCGCGCGGTCATATAAGCCATATCCGGGTTTTCCATTCTCACCAAAGATATTTCTTCCATGATCTGGGCGAACATATCCATCAAAGCCATTATCTAGCAAGTTTTTGACGATAAGAGGGATATCAAGAGAGCCTGATTGGGAGAAATGGCCGACTTCAGTAAAGGAATCTTTATCATCCGTGAAGAGAATATTGCGTAGATGCACGAAATAGATTCGTTTCGCTTTAGCGTACTTTGCCGCTAAGTAAGGAATGTCGTTTTTCTTGGAAGCCCCTAAGCTCCCTGTGCATAAAGTTAAACCATTATGAATATTCGGAACGGCTTCAAATAGGTGATCGATATCTTTTTCATTGGAAACAATGCGAGGGAGCGAGAACACGTCCCAAGGAGGATCATCTGGGTGAATCGCCATCGAGATATTATATTGATCGCATATCGGCATAATAGCGTTTAAGAAATAGACAAGGTTCTCAAATAGCCGTTCGTGGGAAACGTGACGGTATTTATCTAATAAGGCTTGGAGTTCATCGGGGGTATAGGATTCGTCCCATCCAGGAAGATGAAGATGCTTAGGATCAATCTTATCAAAATCATCACGCGAATAGCTAAGCGCCTCACTCCCATCCGCTAAGCGATGATGCATATCCGTCCTCAGCCAATCGAAAACGGGCATGAAGTTATAGCAAACGACTTTAACGCCATGCTTCCCGCAAAGCGCTAAATTCTTCTTAAAAATTTCAATATGCTCATCACGCTTATTCGTTCCCATTTTGATGTCTTCAGATACAGGAATCGATTCGATGACTTCTAGTTTCATTCCGTTATCTGTAACAGCTTTTTTTAATGAAATAAGAGAATTTTCTCCCCACTCTTCCCCTGCTTTTACATCATAGATAGAAGAGACAATTGTCGAAAGATTAGGTATCTCGCGAATGTAAGAAAGAGGGATAGAATCATCGAAACCATACCAACGAAAAGATAGTTTCATATAGCCTCCTGAATTTTTAATTCGAAACCATTTTAACGATGGGGACTAAATCAAACAATTGCAATAACAAAGCGGAAAAATTGCATTTATTGAATATGAAAAGTGGATTATTTTCTTCTTTAAAATCATTAAATTGCAATCTTTTTTAATGAAGTTTGCATTTATTCACATATTCGTGTACCATCATTTGCATTGGAAGGAAAAGAAAAACATGTTTCAATTTGTTCATCAAGAAATCGATTTTTCCCACAAGCTTGACTACGCATCCTCGCCCAAAGACGAATACAGCAAACATATGCACTCATTTTATGAGTTGTTGTTTTTTGTTAGAGGGGATGTCGACTATCATGTCGAAAGTGAAACGCGACACTTGAAAGGCGGCGATATCATCCTCATGAATCCAGGCAAATATCACTTCGCTAACGCTAACCATAACGTCAGCTACGAACGCTATGTTTTAAAATTTCCTACGCGTTACGTTCCTGAATCTTTGGCAGATCGATTAAAGAACGCTTATCCTTTCTTTTCAAGCAACCGTTATGTTGAAAGTATCGTCAAAGGCTTAGATGGTCTTTACGATTTGTTTAATGATGGCGATATGTATTTAATGTCTAGAAGCAAAATCGTCGAAATTTTGGTGTATCTAGCCAATGTTAGACAAGGTTCTCCGGAATTTAAAAACGATGACATCATTTCTACGATCATTGATTACATCCAAGGGCATTTGCAAGAGGGGTTAACATTGGAAAGCATCGCCAATGACTTGCATTATTCCGAATTATATTTGTCCAATCAGTTCAAGAAAACAATGCGCTGTTCCTTGATGAAATACATCCGGTCGAAAAAAATCATACTTGCTCAAGCTCTCATTAAGGAAGGCAAAAAAGCGATTGATGTTGCCGAAGAACTCGGTTTCAACGACTATTCGACCTTCTATCGCACCTATGTGAAAATTACGGGTGTCTCCCCGGCAGAAGACCGTGCCAATTAAGTCTTGGCTTGCCTTTAAAATTGCAATAATCAACACTGATTATTGCAATTTAAAGCGCTTACTAAACTTCTTAAAATGGTTGCTATGCAATCCGTTTTCTAAAGAAAAAAAGTAATTGAGGTTTTTATTATGGGTAAAGCTAACAAGAAGAGTGTTTTCGATAATCCACTCCTTTCCACAAAGGTCAAATCTTTCCGCGTGAAGATTTTTGCAGAAGGTGCGTTAGGCTATTTCTTAGGTCCAGTACTTGCGCTCATTTCAAATTCCATCATGAACAAGTACTTAAATCAATATTTCACCGATATCTTGAACTTAACGGAATGGGCAAATACGTTTGCGATTCTTTTGCCAGTAATTTCCGTTATTTTTGTTGTTTTGGGCAATATCATTGTCGGGAAATTAATGTCAAAATCTAAAACAAAAGCAGGTAAAGCTAGACCATTGCTTTTAATCGCTGCCCCTCTAATTGCAATATCTCTCATTGTTTGCTTTTACGCCCCTTCGCCGGTTGAACCAGGGAGCGAAGGAAATATGTGGACATTAATTTCTGTCGCGCTTGGCTATAACTTATTCTACGCGATAGCATACCCTTTCTATTTCACTTCCCATAGTGCGCTAGTTACTTTATCAACGCGTAATAGCAAAGACCGTTCTTTACTCGCGACCATTTCTAATGCCACTACTTTAGCCGCGATGGGCTTAACCAGCATGATTCTGCCTTTCTTCATTGGCTATTTATTCGTCAACGACGGCACGAAAGAGAATCCCCATATCAACGTTGAAGCAAGTGCGAATGCTTGGAAAATCTTCATCCTTGCTATTATCTTGCTCGCCTTTATTGGAATTCTTATCGAATACTATTTTACGCGCGAAAGAATCACAGAAGAATCTTTCACTTACCGTAACCTCGCCATAGAAGAGAATAAGGAAAAAATCACAATTGGTAAGCAAGCCAAAGCGTGCTTCAAAGACAAATATTGGTGGTTCATCGTCTTATTCTTCTTCTTATATCAGCTAGGTGGCATGATGAAAAATACTTCACAGACCTATTTCTGCCAGTCCTGGTTGCCAATTGATGGAATTTATTCGAAGAGCAACGGTTCTACTTTCGATGCTTCTTTATCCATTATTGGCGCCATTCCTACTGCTTTAGGGATGCTGATTGTTTGGCCATTAAGCAACAAAATCGGTAAGGCGCGTTTAATTATGATTGGCGCCTTTTTAGCGTGTGCTGGCGGGTTTATCGGTTTTATCGATCCTTCTAATTTCGCTCTAGTCACCGCCTCATTCGTCATTAAAGCCTTAGCGAGCGCACCAGCAATGTATATTTCTTTAGCATTACTCGCAGATATCTTGGACAACAGTGAAGCCAAAAACGGTTTTAGGCCAGATGGATTGACGATGACAATATATGGGGCCATCATGATCGGGATGTCCGGCTTAGCAAACGGCTTGCTCAACGGTATCCTCTCCTTATGCGGATATGATGTAAATACTTTGGGGGATAACGAGGCCCTTCGAGAGGCACTGAAGTGGCTATTCCTCGGCGGAGAATCGATTTGCTATGGCTTAATCGCCATCATGTTTGTCTTCATGGATGTAGAAAAGAAGGCCGAAGATGCCCGCTTAGTTATCGTCGAAAAAGAAAAAGCAGCATGTTTAGCAAGTGGCAAAGAATGGATTAGCCACGAAGAAAGAATCAAGCGCGAAAAAGAAGAAGAGGACCGTCTTGCTGAAGAGCAACGGATCATCGAACTAAAGGCGTATTGCGAGAAAAAACATCTTAATTACGAAGAGGAAGAAGCAAAATATCAAGAAAAACTAGCAAAGAAAATCGCGAAAAACGAAACAAAGAAAAAGAAAGGAAAAGGCAATGAGAAAGATAATCTCCCTAAATAAGGATTGGAATTTCCAAATCCGCGAACAAAAAGTTGAGCATATCAATCTCCCTCACTCTTGGAATGGCAAAGACGGACAAGATGGCGGAAACGATTATCTTCGTGATGTCGCCACTTATTCCAAACGTTTTTTTATCAAGATAAACCCAGATAAAGAATGCGTATTCTTATGCTTTAATGCGGTGAACGCAATCGCGGATGTCTATCTTAACGAGAAAAGAATCGCCCACCATGAAGGCGGCTATTCTCGCTTTATTGTTGAAATAACATCCGATCTGAAAGAAGAGAACGAGCTGGTCGTAAAAGTCGACAATCGCCCAAACGCTTCCATTTATCCTTACGCCGCAGATTTTACTTTCTATGGCGGGATTTACCGCGATGTTTCTATTATCGTCACGAGTAAAAAACATTTTGAATATCACGAAGATTCTGCGCCAATCCTAAAATGTTACCCAGAAGTGAAAGGGACAAACGGTTCTTTGCTCGTAGACGTACAAGCCAACTCAAAAGACGAGATTCAAATTCAAGTCCAAGATGAGAGAGGAGAAGTCATCGCATCAGGAAAGCCGAATCAAGAAATCTTCATCCCCAAAATCCATTTATGGAATGGAAGAAAAGACCCTTATCTCTACAAAGTTGTCGCTACGCTAAAAAATAATGATATCGTTTATGATGAGGCTAGCACATATATCGGATTCAGAACTTTTTATGTCGACCCTAAAAAAGGTTTCTATTTAAACGGCGTTTCTTACCCATTGCGCGGAGTCTCTCGTCATCAAGACCGTCCGAAAGTCGGTAATGCGATTAGTAAAGCTGATATGGATGAAGATATGGATTTAATCCGCGAAATCGGCGCAAATACCATTCGTTTATCTCATTATCAGCATGACGATTACTTTTATGACCTTTGCGATAAATATGGTTTCATCGTCTGGGGTGAAATACCTTACATTTCTCGTTACGATAAAGAAGCTGATCAAAACGCCAAGAGTCAATTAAGCGAATTAATCCACCAATGTTTCAATCACCCATCGATTATTTGCTACGGAATTTCGAACGAAATCACCATGTTTAGAAAAACATTTGGCAAAGCAACTAGGGAAAATCATATTGCGTTAAATGAATTCGCTCATAAAGAGGATCCGTCTCGCTTAACGACCATCGCTTGTTATTCGGTAATGTCTATCTTTAATCGCATCGCCCATATCACGGATTTAGCGTCCTATAATCTCTATTGGGGGTGGTATGTTCCTTGCACTCCGGTAACGGGTTGGATTCTCGATCTGTGGCACTTCTTCTATCCAAAATCCCCGATTGGTTTAAGCGAATACGGCGCGGAAGGGATGAGCAATCTTCATTCCAGTAAGCCAAAACGTTTCGATAACACGGAAGAATATCAAGCTTCTTACCATGAAAAGATGCTAAAAACGTTCGAGAGAAGACCTTACATTTGGGCCACTCACGTTTGGAACATGTTTGATTTTGGAAGCGATGGCAGAAACCAAGGTGGCGAAAAAGGAATTAATCACAAAGGGCTTGTTACCTTTGACCGTAAAATTAAAAAAGACGCTTTCTATGTCTATAAAGCTTATTGGAGCGATGAACCATTCGTGCATCTATGCTCAAAAAGATTCATCAATCGCACTGAGAAAACCGCGAAAATCAAAGTCTATTCCAACCAAAAAGAGGTCATTCTTTATAATAATGGGGAATTCGTAGCGAGAAAAGCAGGTGACAAAGTGTTCCGCTTTAAGCTAAAGCTCGCGGATAAAAACCAAATAAGAGTTGTTTCTGGCGACTATGAAGATACTGGCTTAATCGTCAAGGTCAAGGAGAAAGACCCTTCTTACATTCTTCAAGACAAAGGCAACAATATGAGTTGGCAAAAATAAGACTTTCAAAATGAAAGATTTGAGTCTTCGCTCAAATCTTTTTAGGTAATCACAGTTGAAAAACAGCCATTTTCTCTAGCGATTTTTTCATAATGGAACATTTCATCTTCAGAACATATTAGTTTCCCAAACATTCTTACGCCCTCATCTCTAACGCCAAAATAACGGTATTTGAGTAGCTTATACCTCACGTTGCTTTTAATGATTCTAGCAACATTTTTTACAGTGCATTCGTTTTCTTTTTGAAAGTTAGGGAAAATCACAGTCCGCACTTCTTCCAACTTGTTTTCGCGTAAGAGGTAATGAAGATTTTTTAACACCATTCCATTAGAAATTCCCGTCAGTTTTTGATGAAAAAGTGGGTCAAAGGCCTTAACATCGAGCATAACCCCATCGGATAAAAAAAGTAAATCAGTGTGCGAAGCAAAATCAATCGCTCCATTAGAATCGACTAGAATCGATAAGGAAGGATCCGTCTTTTTTAAATAAGAAAATAAATCCTTTAAAAATGGCGCATGATTCATACATTCTCCACCCGATACCGTGATTCCGCGGATAAAAGGTCTCACAAGATTAATTTCTGCAACAAGTCTAGGAATCCCCATATAGCTTATTTTTGGGGAAGAAAGATTATTACAAGCATGAACGCAAGCGTCGCAATTAATACATTTCGTCTTATCCCACTTCACTTTATTCTTGGCAAAGCTTAGTGCCTTCCTTGGGCAAACTTTTACGCAGTCTCCGCAATTGCTACAAATTCTTATGGTTTCTGGATTATGACAAAAAAGGCAAGAAAAAGGGCATGATTGAAAGAATATTACGAAGCGATTCCCTGGCCCATCGACATTCGAAAAAGGGATTATCCGATTAATCGGCGCAGTGAGATTATTTTCCATTGGTACGATAAACATGGCGATTTAAGGCGCGTCCTTTGTCTCTAGCACCTTGACCTAAAACCGTGCAATTGTTCATACTTGGCCGATGCTTCTCAAGCTTTTCGATTTCGCTTCGTTTCACAAGATACCCCGTAACGCGCACAACGTCATTGTCGTAATTATAAGCGGTAAAATAACGCATTCCGACCTTAAAAGCCCCTTGAACGATATCTAAAATCGCTGGAATGGAATTATTCCACGTTTGATCAAATTTGAAAATATCACCTACTCCAGATTCAAAATGCGCGTGCATTCTTCCTTCAATACGTAAATGCTTATAGAGCTCAGGTTCGCTTCCAATAGGGATTCTGACACCAGGAGAATCGTCATCTCCGTCAGTTTCAATACCAACTTGTGCGTGCATAACATAGTGGTCATCGTAATTATGACAATATAAGCCTTTGTGTTTCATCATCGTTTCATGCAGAGCATCTAGGATTTTGACACCTAAATCTTCCGCTTCTAAGTTGTGCCCAAAACCTTTATTTTTATCGGTAATCCCTAATAAATAGTTTGTACACTCCGCTAGCCCAACCATTCCAACCATTCCCGTAAAGTTATCACGTTCCACAAAACCTTCTTTCACTAAGAAATTTGTTTTGAAGAAGTTAGATTCTTCGACGATGAAGCGGATTCTTTGATCGATATTTCTTAAAATGAGATCTATGTAAAAAGGAAGGACGCGAGAGAAGAAATCATCGATGCTCTTTGCTTTTTTCGCGATTTCATACATTCTTAGACGGGGAAGAGTATATCCGCCTCCCCCAATCTTGAATGCGTTATAGCAGCTCACAATCCCGTATTTTCCTTCGCCGAGTTCTTTGCTATAGACTTTGTCGTTGCAAAAAGAAGGCTTAGACGTTTTTAGCATAGAGCGGATGCTTGCATACGCAAGTCCGTCGGGAGTAATGTCTTCATGATAAAGTAAAGTCAAATTCGGAACGGCAAGTTGCATTTCCTCCGTAAGTTCAAGAATAATGCGCGTAACGCGATTATCGTAGGGCCCGAGATTCGCGTGCACAAAAGAGTCTGTTAAGGTTTTGTCGATATTGAGCAAGAACAATCGTAAAGCCTTTCTAGTATCTTCTTCTTTCGCATCAAATGGACCAAATAGTTCCGTAAAATTGCCCAAATAAACAGGGAAAGAAGTGATGGAAGGAACATTGTGGTACATGATAAGAAGATGATTGCACGCTTCGAAAATATCCTTCGGTGGTTTTAACCCCAAAAACTCGCTTCCGTTTTGAATGAATCTAGCATAATCTGGAACAATATAGCGTGGACGATATGGCGAGCGTCCTTCGTTAAGGGTGCAAATGCAGCCATCGTTTAGCGCTTTTTCAAATTCTTTATCCCGGAGCAAAGATTCGTCCCCATTTTCCGCTAAACGCGCTAAAGAAAGAACTTGTTGAGCATAGGTTAAGGTTGGGTCAGAGACAATTTTAAGCACTTCACTTCGTTTTTTCATTGGTTTCACGCCTCTTTTCAACCCTAATATAGCATAGAGTGAAAGTGCTTACATCACTCTTACACAATAACAAAAATTCCCATGTCTGTCCTTATTTTAGGTAGAAATTAAATTATTTTTTACCAAAGACTACTAGTTAACAAGAGGCGCGGAATGAAAAAATTCGCCCCATCAACTTACCAAAGATTTATTACATGATTTCCTGAATAAATTTAATCGCTAATTGAATCCAATCATAAAAATGATGAACCGTGTTTAAAAAATTGAATCGGCATCATTTGGAAAACACATTTTTTCTCCGATAGAAGCACCATGATTCCCAACTGGATAATAATGATATTCAAATCTTACGCCCGCTTTCTTTAAAGAGTTTGCAAGCAAAAACGAATGGATTGGGTCAACAACCGTGTCATCGTTTGTAGTCCATAAAAATGTGGGAGGTAAGAAGGTGTGATTTGCTTTTCGATTGAATATTCGTCTTTCTTTTCTATGTTATTCGTTAAGAGCTGCTCAGAAGTCTCCTTATGGGTGAATTCCCCCATCGTAATGACAGGATATCCAAGCAAAACACCATTAATTTTTAGGTTTTTAAGCGGAACGCCAAGATAATCAGCGTATTCTTTTTTCTCATAAAAAGCAGCTAAAGAAGCAGCGAAATGTCCTCCTGCCGAAAAGCCCTTTACTCCAATATAATCGCTATCAATATGATAACGATCAGCGTGACTACGAAGATAGCTAATCGCCGCAAACCCTTCCACAAATGGGTATGGGGCGTTGTATTTTTACACGCTATAGCGAAGAATGAAAACATTAATGTCATTACCTAATAAGCAAAGAGCAACGGATTCCCCTTCATTCGGAGCAATAAAGCAATAGGCCCCGCCCGGTAGTAAAAGGATAGTTCTTCTTTTTCTCTCATCGCTAAAATGAGGAAAATTGCTAGGGCAATAGGAAATTAGGGTCGGATCGCTAGTTAAAGTAGGATAAAACTCTTTAAGATAGATTATTTCGTGAATCATTAAATCACTCCCAATGTGTGAATTCGTCCACTTTTCTTCTTAAAAAATGACGAGGAGAAGCTCCAATTGATGTCGAAGGATACCCTAAATAAATTAAAGCGCAAGGATACAAATTATCAGTTAGCCTGAATTCTTCTTTTAAAGTTTTGGGATCGAAATCGCAAACTGGGCAACTATCGACGCCACATTCCTTTGCGGCATATAAAACCGTCCCCAAGACAATACCGATGTCAATCAAAGTGTTGTCTAGATTGCTATAGCGGTTTTGCCAGCGATTATCTAGTTCTTCGCAAAGCAATAATATCGTTGAAGCGCCATAATTCGGGGCTTTTGCTTGATAAACTTTGGAAAGAGATGAAGAAGAATTTATGACGAAAATTTGATATGGTTCGTGGTTTAAGGCAGTCGGAGAAAGGCGAACCAATTCCAGAATTTGCTGCACGATTGTTTGTTCAACTGTTTTGTTAGAAAATTCCCGAAGAGAATATCTTTCTTTCATTATCTCTTTAAAATCCATCTGCTTTGCCTCCAAAACGCATAAAGATGTACGTAAGGTTCTTTCATCACTATTTTATGAGACTCTCCTTAATTGACAACAACATTTGAATGCACAACTAAAAGATACTTAAATCGCTGTTTTATAGATAAGCCCTCATTCAAAGCGATAACTCATTCGATGAAGCCGAAGTGCCATCAAGAGAAAAGATTTATAAAACCAGATTATTTGATGTGCCCCTTAAAAAATACGAAAAACAAAGCAAGGTTTTCTCGCCTAATTTATCTAGGGAAGAAGAGAAATTCACTTAGCCTTAAGTACTATTTAACAAAATAATCAGGGTGCCGCTCTTCGACTTTTTTAATGCCGTTTAATCCGGAATAATTATGGGTAATGCTTAAAGCACGCAATGCATTTTCATCTCGTTTTTCGAGCAAATCAACCATCTTTGAATGAATTTTGTAGAGATTTCCCACTTCTTTTTCATCTCTGAAATAGGTCAAAAAACGATAACGCTCAAAATAAGGATAAGAATGGTTCAATAGAGTTAAGACGCTAAGCTTTCCCGCTAAATTCCAGATTCTTTCATGGAATTCGTTATCAAACGAATGGAATCGAATCGCGAATTCTTCGTCACTAAGTTCATGTTCAAGTAAGGTTTCTTTTTGGTGAACTAATAGCAAACGAAGCGAGGCAATGTCTCCTGGCGTTATCGATTTCATTAAATCGAGCAATACACTCGTTTCGCTAGAAGCGCGGATGAACATAATATCGCTAATACCGCTAAGATCAATTTTGGCGACGTATGTCCCAACTTGTGAACGGATTTCAATGAGTTTGCCCGCTTCAAGTTTTTTAAGAACGTCGCGGATTGGGGTCCTAGACACTTTGAAGCGGGTCGATAATTCTTCTTCTTTTAATCGTTCCCCAGGCTTGAGCTTAAGCAAAATAATCTCATTAAGAAGCGTCTTATAAATTGTTTCAATATCTTTGGTCATAAAAAATAGGCCGTCAAATGGCGGCTCTCGTTAAATTATCTTTGAACTCGCCCAGTAGTATTGCCAGCCATAAGAGATTCAACTTCTTTTTTCGTCGCGTGGTTGTAATCGCCAGGAAGGGTGTGTTTGATGGCACTATTGGCGACAGCAAAATTAATCGCATCTAAGGGATTTTCGTAATGCGTTATTCCATAGATTAAGCCAGCAGCAAAAGAGTCGCCACCACCAACGCGATCAACGATGCGAAGTTCATAGTGGCTCGATTGATAGAATTTGCCATTCGTGAACAAAACGCCGCTCCAACCATTGTCGTTTGCGCTATGAGATTCACGTAAAGAAGCGGCCGCGCCTTTAAAATGGAATTTTTCGCACATCGCTTTTAACATCGATTCATAATCGCTAGCGTTAATCTTTCCTTTTTCGACATCGCTATTGTTTTTGAATCCTAAGCAAGCTTCGGCATCTTCTTCATTTCCGATAACATAATCAACATATTCCATATAAGGGATCATGACGGATTGAGCTTCTTCTTTCGTCCAAAGCTTCGCGCGATAATTTAAATCAAAAGAAACAGTGATTCCTAACTCTTTAGCGGCTTTAAGTGCCTTGAAAGTAATGGCTTGGCCATTTTTGCCTAACGCAGGAGTAATGCCAGTTATATGGAGCCAATTCACGCCTTTAAGCATTTTTTTGAAGTTGAATTCGCTCGCTTTTGCTTCGCTAAAAGCGCTATGAGCCCGATCATAAATAACTTTTGAAGGACGAACAGAATCGCCGGTCTCTAAGAAATAAATGCCGAGTCGATCCCCGCCACGTAAGATATTAGAAGTGTCTACGCCAAATTGGCGGAGTGAATTTCTAGCAGCATCCCCGATATCATTGCTCGGGAATTTAGAGATGAACATCGCTTCTTCGCCCATGTTAGCTAAAGAGACAGCGACATTCGCTTCGCCTCCACCATAATTGACGTCAAAACTATTTGCTTGCACAAAACGAGAATATCCTGGTGTGCTAAGGCGGAGCATTAATTCTCCGAGAGTTGCGTATTTCATTTTCATTATTTCCCTTCTCTAGCTTCTTTGACTAGACGTACAAAAGTCTCTGCGCGATGTGTGACTTCTTCGTAATTTCCAGCTTTGGCCGGGGAAGTCAAATCACCGCCCGTGCCAATCGCAATGGCACCCGCTTTAATCCAATCTTTGGCGTTCTCTAAAGAGACCCCGCCCGTAGGCATTAAATTTGCTTGAGGCAATGGCCCGTGAACCGCCTTGAAGTAGCTAGGCGAAGCATTGCTGCCTGGGAAGACTTTAATAATATCTACGCCAGCTTTTAAGGCAGCGATGATTTCGTTAATGGTAAAGCAACCACTCATATACGGGATTTGATAAACATTACATAATTCAGCAGTTTCTTTGTCAAAAGCTGGCGAAACGATGAATTGGGCACCATTTAGGATAGCAATGCGAGCCGTAGCAGCATCCAGCACCGTCCCAGCCCCCACAATGTAGTTAGCGCCTTTCTTCGCACTTAGCGCTTTAATCACATCAGTAGCACCCGGCACAGTAAAAGTAATTTCTAGACCAACGATTCCACCTTTATTGACGGCATCCGCTAAACAAGTCGCTTCTTCAATAGAATTCGCGCGAATCACAGCGACAACGCCGCAGTCGATGAGTTTTTTCTCGATTTCAAATTTTTTCATCACCCTAATTCTCCTATGAATTATTCAGGAACGTTTTTTAACGCTTTATCAATAAGAGAAAAAAGATTGTATACAAGGACGCTATTGCTTTTTATTAAGAGATTTTATATAAACGTTTTCTTCTGACAATATCGATTTTATCTAATATTTTTCATTACTCATTCTTGTATGCAAGAATAAAATGATTACAAAAATTGAAGTCATAGTTTCTAAAATAGACAAAAAACGCAATCATTGCCGATGACGTCTGATGACGTCTATTAAGTAACAAAAATCAACACCACCATTACAATTCTTTACGGAATCTTTACAGCCACCTTCTTACCACAAACTTAGAATGTATGGCGATTGAGGAACATATAGAAAATGAAACATACGAAATTGAAATTAGGATTCGCCCTTCTTCTTATGGCGGCCTTACCTTCTTGCGGAAACGCAAATAATGGTAGTAGCGAAGAAAAGCCAAACCAAGGAAGCACTGACACGGAAGTCAATGTTTATATGCCTTCTCCGGCTGGCTTACAAACCAATTTGAAAAAAGGATTCGAAGCATCTTATAAAGGGATCAAAATGAATGTCACTTCCGGCACAACGGGTGAACTGCTTGCCAAAATTGAAGCGGAAAAGAGCAATCCAGTTTGTGATGTTTTGATTCTTGCTTCATGGAGCGATGGCATTAATTCCTTATCGAAATTAGATTTAATGGAATATACTCCGAAAGATGGTGACAAATTAGCCGAGCCATTTAAACATTCTAGTAACAAAATTTGGGGAACAAGTGCTTCTGCCGTGGGCGTTTTATATAACACTGATAAAGTGAAGAAAGAAGAAATTGAGAAACTCGATTGGTCTGATTTTTCTAATCAAGAAAAAATCAATGCTACTTTAAAAGAAGCCGGAACGGCAATAATGTCAATTCCTGATCCAACAAAATCTGGCGCATGCAAAGATTTCTTAGCGGGTTATGTCTCTAGCAAAGGTGAAGACGCTTGGAATGATTTTAATGGTTGGGCCACTGCCGGATTAAAGAATGGTGGCGGCAATAAGCCAGCACTTGCCGCTGTTGAAAATGGAAGCGTCGATATTCTTGTCGGTGGTGTTGATTACAACGCTTATTCTGATAAGAAAAAAGGAACTGCAATCGACATTTATTATCCAAAAAGCGGGACCGTTGTTAATGCACGTCCAGCTATGATTATGAATAGCGCAAAACACGTCGATGCTTCGAAGAAAGTCATGGATTATCTTTGTTCCAAAGAAGCACAAGAATTAGTTAGCAAAGCCTATTTGCTCCCTGGTAGAATTGACGTAAATGCGGAAAGTTCCCGTCAAGGTTATAACGACATTGCTCAACTCGCATCTCTCGATTGGGACAATATGGCAAGCCAAGGAACCGCTATCGCGACAAGATTCGTTGGATTGCTCAAAAAATAATGGGTACTAATCTATTGTCATTCATCAAAAATCGTCAAAAATTGGGATACCTTACCAAGGGTATCCTTATTTGCGTTTTTTTGACCTTTTTTATTCTTTGCCCGATCTTTTCCGTATTTTCCGAATCATTGATGAGCGTAGACGGCTCCTTCACCTTTTCTAATTATACGAATGCCTTTTCCAATGAAGAAACTGGGAAAGCAATTTGGAATTCAATTCTATTAGGGCTTTCCGTCACTGCTTTATCCACATTAATCGCTGTCCCTGAAGCGTATTTATTAGCGAAAACGCGTTTAAGAAAGCTTTGGTGGCTAGATTTAGTGCTAATGATTCCTTTCATGGTTCCTCCATACATCAATTCGATGGGTTGGATGCTTTTCATGCAAAGGAATGGGGTTTTGTGGAGAAATTTGCCTTCTTTAAAGCCATTAGCGACTTCTTTTTATTCATTCTTTGGCATGGTATGGATCATGTCTATGCACACTTCTCCATTCCTAATGACCATGTTAAAAAACGCATTTTTGTCATTCCCAAAAAGCATTGATGATGCAAGTGAAGTTTATGTAAAAAGCCGCTTTAAGAAATTCTTTAAAGTCTACGCACCAATTTTATTGCCAAACTTCGCGATTGGAGCATTCTTGGTATTCGTCAAAGCATTAAGCGAATATGGCACAGCCGCTACATTTGGTCCACAAATCGGTATATCCACTTTCACGACGATGATTACCGATAAGATGCAAATTGCTCCAATTGATTTCGGCACTGCTGCTTCTTTAGCGTCTTTGCTTGTTTTCATTTGTATGCTTTTGTGGGCACTTCAAATGGTCATTACAAACAAAAAGGCAGTAAGCTTAAAAAACGAAGGGGAAAGCCACTATTCAAAAAGTTATACCGTCGCAATAATTGGTTCTATATTCTTGCTTACCATCTTCTTTTTCTCCGCTTTCATTCCACTATTTACTATCGTGATATCTTCCTTCAAGAAAGTCCTCTACAAAAACCTTAGCGATGCAGGTAACTTCACTTTGGAAAATTACCAAATCGCCTTTAGCGATGACTCTGGATTTGGAACAGGCTTTGAAGCAATCGGAAATTCTTTCTTCATCGGAATTATTTCTTCTTTAATCGTTTTGCTTTTAGGATTATGTTTTGCTTTCTATAGCTATAAAAACAAAAAGAAATTCCTAGGTAGAGGCGTTGAATTTATCGATATGCTCCCTCAAATGATTCCAAATATCGTCACAGGGATTGGCATGATTATGTTTTTTAACGCGATTTATAAACTCTTCCCAGTCTATCGAACATTTTGGATGCTCATAATCGGATATAGTGTCGTTTTCTTGCCAGGCATGGTTTCCTATATCAAAAATGCCTTAATCCAAATGCCTAACTCACTTCTTGAAGCGGGCGAAGTTTATTCTAAAAATGAATTTAGAATCGATTTAAGAATACTATTGCCGCAAGCAATAAAAGGAGCTTTCTACGGCTTTGCAATGACTTTGATTGTGACTTTAAGAGAACTTGTCACTGCAAAACTATTGCAACCACCGGCATTTTATACAATTTCCCTATTTATAGATTCGCAATTCGAACAAGGGAACCAACAAGCCGCGATGGCTCTAGCGGTAGTGTCGGTCGCTATCACCTTAGCGTTATTACTACCTTTAGAATACATCTCCACTAAAAGAAAAAGGAAGGCATAACCATGGAAGTAAGAATTAACAATATCTCAAAAACCTTCGATCACAAAACTAAAGTCCTTGAGAACTTATCCATCAATATCGCTAGTGGCAGCTTAACCACTTTGCTCGGCTTGTCTGGATGCGGAAAAACCACGCTACTACGAATTATCGCTGGCTTAGAAAATAGCGATACCGGCTCAATTTCTTTAGGTAATAAGGTCGTTTTTGATGCCGAAAAGCAAATAAGCGAAGCACCAATCAAGCGAAATATCGGTTTCGTCTTCCAAGATTTCGCCCTTTGGCCAAATATGACCGCATTAGAAAATGTGGAATTTGGTTTAGACAATAGAATTCCTTCTTTGTCTTTTAAAGACCTTACCACTTCTTTCTTCAAAAAGAGCAAAGAAAGAAAAGAGAAAATCAGGGCAAAAGCAATTGAGTGCCTCAAAATGGTGCGTATGGAATCTTTCGCAAATCGCTTACCCAACGAATTAAGCGGAGGGCAAAAGCAAAGAGTCGCAATCGCTAGAGCAATCGCTATCGACCCTTCTTTGATTTTGTTCGATGAACCGCTTAGTGCGCTAGACGCCGTGCTTCGCGAAGAAATGAGGAGCGAAATTCGAAATCTTGTTAAATCTCTTCATATGACCGCGATTTTTGTCACACATGACCAAGAAGAAGCCATGTCGATTTCTGACTCAATTATCGTCATGAATAAAGGCAAAATCGTTGAACAAGGAAGCCCTGAAGAAATTTATTGGCATCCAAAGAGCAAATTCGTCAGCAAATTCATCGGCAAAGCATCTTTTCTTGATGATAATCATTTCTTGCGCCCCGAAGATATCTCTTTAAGGAGTTCTATAAGGAAACGAAATGAGACGGTGACCATTAAGCATGTGCAATGCAAAGGCGGAAATTATTTCATTGAAGCAAGTAACGAAAAGGGAAATCTCTTTTATTTCTACGAAAGTAAACCAATCGAAGTTGCTTCAAGGTTATCAATCTATTTTGACGAAACTAATATTAGGGAAGTTCACGAATGAAATTTATCGCATTAGGTGGGTTAAATGAACATGGGCGAAACGCTTTTTTGCTTCAAAGCGACCATCATAAGATTTTATTAGATTGCGGCTTAGGTGAAAAAGGAGAATATCCCGATTTTTCTAAAGTAGATGTTTCTAGCATCGATGCTTTATTTTTGTCTCATTCCCATCTTGATCATACCGGGGCAATCAACGAATTAATCCGACGTGGATTTCATGGCAAAATCTATTTATCCAAGCCGACATTTGACTGCATGGGAATAAACGATATTACGCCTACTTTTCTTGCTTTTAAGGAAAAAAGGAAACTATCTAATTGGCTAAACGTAACCTCTTTCCGAAGTGGGCACTGTTTTGGAAGTTATGGCTATTTCATTATAATGGAAGGCAAAAGGATTTTATATACGGGTGACTATCTGGAAAATAGCGTCTTCTCTTGCGATAAAATTCGGGATTTATACGCAGACTTGGCAATCGTGGATGGAGCGTATTCCAAAAACGAAAGAAGCCTCGAAACTAATCGAAACGATTTCTTAAAGCTTCTCGCTTCCTTAAAAAAGAATATCATTCTTCCACTTCCAAAAAATGGAAGAAACATGGAAATTATCTCCTTGCTAAATCAAGCAAATATCCCTTATTTAGTAAAGGATTCCTCTTTTTTCGTCGAAGAAGAAAATGATTATTTAAAGAAGAATATCCCCGTAAATCCCACTTCAAATGCAAAGATATTCCTTATTGTTGACCCTCAATTAGAACGAAAAGAGAGCCGCGAAATCGTGAATGCTTACCCTGATTTTAATTTGATATTCACAGGAACGATCGACGAAGGGAGCTATTCGAGCTACTTAATGAAAACAAGAAATAATGTCTATTTTCAAAGAATTAACGTTCATCAAACTATTTTAGAAGCGAACGCTCTCATCGAAAATAATCGTTTTGCTAATTCTCTGATTTTTCATAACAAAGAAACTAACGAAGCTACTTCGCTGTCCTTTTAATGCTTTATAATCTCTAATACTTGGCGATTTAGGCAAAAGAAGGATTTTGTGTTTCTTAAATTAGAATGATTTTTAGAGAAAAATAGTGTGTTTTTAGGAGGAACCCCCTCTTTGAATTCGAATTCAACAAGAGAAAACACTAAGAGACTCAAAACACAAAATTATTGCCAAACAATCAATGAGAAAAACGAAAGGAAATTTTTTTCTGCGTTTGAAAAAAATCTCCTTGACCTAAAGCCCACTTTAACTTTTAAAATGGAGATGTCTCAAAGGAGAAAAAGCATGGAAGGAAATTTTGAATTTTACAATCCGACAAAAATCTATTTTGGAAAAGGCAGCATTTCGGCTTTAAAAAGTGAACTATCGCATTTTGGAAAAAGAATACTTCTCGCTTACGGAACCGGGAGCATTAAAAGAAACGGTATTTATAGTGATGTCACTAAGATTCTCAAGAAAAGCGAGAAAGAAATCTATGAGTTAGGAGGGATTCATTCTAACCCGAGCTATGAATCCGTTTTAAAAGGAAAGGAACTTATCGAAAAGAACCATATCGATTTCATTTTGGCTGTTGGCGGAGGCAGCGTTATCGACTGCGCAAAAGCGGTTGCAGCCGCAGTAAATGAACCTGATCCTTGGGGAAAATATTATGAACGACAAGAAGAATTGACCCACAAAGTCACCCCGATCGGAACCATTTTAACCATGGTAGGAACTGGCAGTGAAATGAATTCGGGTTCCGTCATCACCAACGAAGAAAAGAAATTAAAAATCGGGAAAGTATATGGTGAATACAACTATCCAGTCTTCTCTATCCTTGACCCTAGCTATACTTTAACGGTCCCTTATCCGCAAATGGTGAGTGGCATTTTCGATATGTTCTCGCATTTAATGGAACAATATTTTAGCGAGGAGAGCGGGAATACAAGCGACTATTTATTAGAGGGATTAATGCGCGCCGTCATCTCTCATGGAAAGAAAGCAAGCAAAAATCCGACTGATTACGATGCGCGCAGCAATTTAATGTGGGATGCGACTCTCGCATTAAATACCTTACTAGGCTTAAGCAAGAAACAAGACTGGAACGTTCACGGGATCGAACACCAGCTTGGCGCTTATACACATTGCCCACATGGTTTAGGCTTAGCGGTCATTTCTTACCCCTATTACCGCTATATCTCACAATTTGGGAAGGACCAATTCGAAAAGTTCGCGCTCAATGTTTTCCAAATTGAAAAAGGGGACAAATCGCAAGATGAAATCATTAAAGAGGGGCTAGATAAATTAGAGGATTTCATCGTCACGTTAAAGATTCCAACCACCTTAAAAGAGCTAGGGGCGACTAGAGAAATGCTTCCGCTTATCGCTAATAGCGCTTACCAAAACGGCTTAGGAGGAGGTTATCATCCGTTAAGCGAAAAAGAGACGCTAGATATTCTTGAAAACTGTTTTGAATGATATTTCTCTATTAGCCAATTCGACCGATTCTTCTTTTGCTAGAAGATCGGCCGTTTTCTTTTTAAGGAAGTGAAGAAATGAGACGAAAAGATAGGAAAACCGACCTGAGCAAAATTCTTTGCAAAAATGCGTAATTTTGTGGAAATCGCACCCTCAAATTTGATACCATATTTTCGTTTAAAAACGTTAGTTTATGGGACAAAAGAATCATGATTTTTTAAAGAGAGGCGCACCATCCTTTCTAGAAATTATAAAAGCATATAATTGGTTCTTTTTTCGTGCCGCTAACGAATCATTAATAGGAGGAAAATAATTTGGATAACCTATTTGATGTTATTAATAACCAGATGTTTTCCGTTTTCGTCCGCGAAGATAAAAGAACGAATTACGAGCTTCTTTCCTTCATTTACGACGTTTTCATGACAAAACGGAACGTTCAAAGCATCGCTAGAGATGATTTAGTCGATGATTTGGAAGCTTATATCGACACGCACCTTTTCGATGATTTCGATGACTCTGACGACTTCGATAAGCAAAGCAAAGACCACCGCTACATGGCAAGCAGCAAAGTCGCTCGCTATAAAAGAACAGGCTGGTTAGAAGAAGACACAACGGAAGGCTTCACGACCACTTTGTCCTTAACGAGTGACGCCATCACCTTTATGGAAACGTTCCATAACATTGTCGAAAGAGAAAAGAAGCCAATCGAATTCACCGGTTACTTCTATCTTATCGCCAAAGCCCTCGAAAGTTTCGATTTCAGTCAATCTAAAGGAATTATCGAACAAGTTTATAGTCAAACTTTGTCTTTATTCCATGGTCTTCAAGGCTTAGTCCCGAAGATTAGACGCTTCACTGAGAACCTCATTAACGACGAAACTCTTTCTCCAAAACAAGTTCTCGATATCTTAGTCGATAAATACCGCAACCAAGTTTTGCTCAAAGTATTCTATAACTTAAAAACGAGAGACAACCCAAGCAAATACACCGCGAAGATTCTCGATTGCTTAAATGACCTCCGTTATAACCATCTTGATGAAATCGTTAAAAGCATTCTAGAAACAAGCTGGATCAGTAATGCCGATCAAGAAACGATTAACGAAATCCGCAATAAATACGCAGATGAACTTGAAGAATGCATCCGCCGCTTTGAATCGGTCGACACCCTTGTTGCCTTGATTGACGAAAAAAACACCAAGTTCCATACTAGCGCCCAAGCAAAATTTGAATTCTTGATGAATAATCGCAAAGACATTTCGGGCTTGCTCAAAAATGTTTTAAAGAACATCAAAGAGATGGATGAGGAGACGGAATTCAATGAAGTCTTAGCCTTATTCTCCTCTAAGCAAGTGGATCAAGATTCTCTATATGACCGTGCTGCCGCCAAAGAACGCGTGGATTCTTATTTCATGGAGAATCCACCAACATCCCAAGAAGATTTCGATCTCGCGATGGCAAATATTTTCCGTCAAGATATCTTCTCTCGCGATAAGGTCAATGAATTCGTCGACAGAGAATTAGGAGAGGAAACGAAAAAGAACTCCAAGGACATCGAGGTCGATTCTTGGAACAAGCTCATTATGCTCATGATGGTCGAAGCCTATAGTTCTTACGAAGATATGACTTATAAAGTCACTTTCTATGATGATTATTATGAAACCTTCGGCTACAAGACAAAATCCTTCGATATCGAAAGAAAAGAGGTAAAACAATGATAGATAGAACCCATGAATTAGACATCTTCGCGAATGACTACTACGCCTATAGCGAAGGGGAACGCAATAGCTTTGCCAAAGTCATTAATCGACTACTAGGAGAAACTTTCTTAGTCAAAAACAAGGAAGAAGATAATAATGACTACTTCTTTGCGGCCGAGAATAAAGAAATGATCACAAGCTTCTTCGCCCTTATCGATTACGAATTCGTTTTGGATTACACTAATGGCTTAGCCTACATCAAAACGACGGAAAATCGCAACCGTGTTCGCCTCAATAAGCTAGATACTGCCGTTTTATTTGTCCTGAGGCTCCTAGAGATTGAGCAAAAGAAGCAAGTCACAAGCGAAGACAAAGTCATCATTACTTTAGATCAAATCGTAGAACAGCTTAAAATCGCCGGATTGCTCGATTACGCAAAGCGTCCTTCTTTCTACTTGTTGACGTTACGTAAACTAAAAGCCCATAAAATCATCGACTTTAGGGCGAGCACCCTTTCTAGCGACACAAGTATTCAAATCTTCCCTAGCGTCCACGTATTAATCCCTGCGGAAGGCTTAGAAGATATCGTAAATAAAATCAAAGCCCTAAACACCAAAGATAACCTTGGAGGAACTGACGATGAAGAAAAGTCTGACGAAGATTAAATTAATCAACTGGCACGGATTTTATAACCAAACCATCGATGTCAAAGGTTCGATGCTCGTATTCGGCGAGAACGGATCAGGTAAGAGTACTTTGCTTGACGCGCTTATGTTCCTCCTTACCGGAGGCGAAGAAAAATTCTTCAATAGCGCCGCTAACGATAGGGCTTCCCGAACTGTAGAAACCTACATGCGTGCCAAAATCGGCATCGAAGGAAAAGAAAATCTCCGAAATCAGCCAAGCGTCATTTCCCATATTTGCACCGAATGGTATGACGAATATTCGAAAAAGCCGTTCATCATCGGCGTTTGCTTAGAAATTCAAGAAGAAAAAGGAAAAGTCGAGCGTTCCTTCTACTATATGGAAAACCAAAGCATCGACGATTCTCTTTTTACCAATAATATCAACGGTAATCTTCAAACCCTTGGTTTCCGCCTAATGAGCGAAAAACATGGCGATAAGCTTCGTAAAATCGAAGGAAGAAGAGAAGATATCCGCATGAAACTTTATAGCCTCCTTTCATTAGAAGGGAAACGCTACTACGAACTTCTTCCAAAAGCCATTGCCTTCCGCCCAATTAAAGATGTCAACCAATTCGTCTATCAATTCCTTATGCCAGATAAGGCCGTCGATCTTACTAACATGAAGCGGAACATCCTCGTTTATAACGAGCTTCAAAAACGCGTTGAAGAAGATATCAAGAAAGAGGATGCGCTTAGCGATATTACTCATTTAGGTGACATCTATAGCGAGTTAAAGAAACAAAACGAGCTTCTAAAAGCTTATGAGCTCAAGCACGAGATCGACGATGCAGCTGGTGAAGTCGATAAGGTAAACGCGACGATTGAGAAAAACAAAAAACTCATCGTGGAATATTTAGAAGACGCTGATCATTTTGCAAATCAAATTCGTGAAATCGATCAAAGCATTGCCACGTTAACAAGTGAAGGTGCCGCTGGTGAATTCAAACGTCTCACCGGCTTAATCAAAGAAAAGAGTTCATTAGAAAACGAATATTTATCGCGAGCCAAACATTGGAATGAGTTATTAAAGAAAGAGGCAGAAATCGCTAGTAGCCTCGGCATCAAAAATAAACTTTCCAAATTCCTTTCAAGCACTGATATGGCTTCTTTCCTTGATGAAGCGAAACGCTATCATGAAGCTTTATTATCTTCCCGCAACGAAATAGCCGAGAAAATCGTTCAAAACGACATCAAGCTAAGTACAGTATCAAGCGAAGAACGCGACTTAGTGAGCCGCAAAAACCTTCTTTCAAAAGGCATGGCTAGCTATGATAATAACGTCACTAACCTCATTGAAGTCATCGAATCTGGCTTAAAAGAGATCTATCACGAAGATATTAAAGCCATTCCATTTTGCGAATTGCTCGAAATGGTCCCTGGCGAAGAAAGCTGGAGAAACGCAGTCGAAGGCTATTTAAACACCCGTCGCTTCGACTTATTCGTTCCGGAACGCTATTTCGATGATGCGCTAAGACTATATGAACGCAATAAAAACCGCCTTCAAATCTTTGGTGTCGGCTTAGTCAATGTCGCAAAATTAAAAGACATCGAGCCCATGGAAGACTCTTTGGCTCTAAAAGTCAAAGCAATCAGCGAAGATGCAAGAAAATACGCTTCTTACATCATGGGGAATATCATCTGCGTGGATAATGAAGATGAACTCAAGAGTTATGAATCCTCTATCACTCGCACAGTCATGGTCTATAAAAATAAGGCCGCTCGCCAAACAAAGCAAAAGATTTACGAAACACCTTATATTGGCT
>ERZ808252.109-NODE-109-length-88866-cov-8.255993_pt1 | contig 88866 bp, 68 predicted proteins | sample MGYA00521242_ERZ808252 | MGnify/ENA primary metagenome ERZ808252 (study PRJEB31516, sample SAMN03275581) | gut metagenome | biome: mammalia-associated habitat; material: feces | host: Papio cynocephalus | place: Kenya | collected 2012-08-07 ... | reverse complement strand
CACCTTGGACGTGTTGAAGGAAGACAAATCAAGGGAGGTCAGATTATCGCAACCGTAGAACATGGAGCTCATGTCCGTCACCTTGGACGTGTTGAAGGAAGACAAATTGAGTGAGCTCAGATTTTTGCAGCCGTAGAACATGGAGCTCATGTCTGTCACCTCATCGGTGCGGAGGTTCTCCAAGCCAGTGATGGATGACAGGATACTGCCTTCGGCAAACCATCGGCGACACGTTGTGGGGCGATAATACTGGAAGCTTGTATCGATATTGACCTTATCAAATAATCCGCCAAGCAACTCGTTATGCCAAGCAGGATAATCAACATAAGGCTGATCCACGCGGATGTACTCGTGGCTATCGTCGGTTGTGGGCTTGTCTCCATACTTAAAGGTCATTGTGCCGGTGCTGCCGTCCAAATCCAAAAAAGGCACGGCTTGCACGAGCGCAAACTCCGAAGCTTGTACGAAGTCGCCATTGGGGTCGCCCACGCTGGTAATCTCCCAGCGGAAATAGGTGTACTTGTCGGTGGTGGGGCAAGAGTAAGTAGAAGTCCTCTGCTTAGCGCCAGTCAGTTTTTCGTCGTTATCGACCGAGCTGATCAGCGTCCAACCGTTATTACCCCCCCCGTGGTGGGCTGGTCGTTTCTACCGTACAGCTTCCATGACTTGGGGCAGCGCGCCTTGTTGAGCGACGGTTCATCGCTTCCCGTGGTGATGCGGTAGGCACAGACGTTGACCGGCACGCTGGTCCGGAACGTGACGACACACTGGTTGCCGGCTTCCTTAAAGCGGTCCATCTGCCATGTGGTAGCTTTTCGTCCGTCGAAAAGGGAATTGAGGGATTGGCCTTGGTCAGATCCCTTGTCGCAGTAATCACTCAACGGCGTGTAGGTGATGTTGGTGGCATCCTGTGCGAAGGCGCACAGCGGGGCGAGCAAAGCGATGAGCATTGCCGCCATGAGGCCGCGAAAGCGGCCAGCTGATTGATGGTAAGTGTTCATAATAACTTTAAATTAGCAGCCTTTTAATTTAGTATAAAAACAAGTCGTTGAATAGCAAAAAGTTGCCCAACACTCGCATGTGACAGAAAATTCACTTACCAGAGTGCCGCTTAATACTCAAATAAGGAACATCTGAAACACCGACAAAGTTAAGTATAAATTTTGAAAGACACACACTTTCGGTGGAATTTATTTCACTTTATATCACTAACAAGGTATTTAACGCCCACTCACTGGCCTATGTCACCAACGAGGCACTGGAATAAGCAGCCTGACTTATTTCGACTATCATGCACTATTCTTCATTTACTTCCTTGCCATCAGTGTCCAGTAAGCATCTCCGTGTGCCAATCCATGCCTCAAAATAGGGCGGCTCGTCCCGCAGCGATATATCATCATACTTGAATGGTGCGACGGTAGTGTCTTTGCCATCGGGCGCAATAAGCCCCATCTTTCCGTTCTTCTGCGCTATAACGGGGATGGTAACAAGGTCATCGACATAGACATAACAGGTGCGCAGGAAGTCGTACTGGGGAGAGACCAGGACATTGCCATGATGGTCGAGCATGCCAAACTTGCCCTCGTGCTCAATAATCTCATGGTTCTGACAGTATATCTCACAAATCATGTTAAGATAGCGTTGGAACTTGGTTTCATCTTGAAGCAATTGCATTAAGTAAATGTAAGTGTCGCTATAATTGGCCATGGCCCTGGCAAGGGTGATTTTGAGGTCAAGTCCACTCGCCGCCTTGCGGTTCAAATCAAAGTATCTTGCAATGGCTTGCTCTTTCTCTTCGAGAGAGAAGTCTTTCAGATGCTCTTCAAAACGAAGCAAATGTTTTTTGCTTCCATGCATAGCTTTGATGTAACGGTGAATCTGTCGCTCCATCTCCTTACATACAAAATGGCGAATTTGCAACCGTTCTATTGGGTCAGCATATTGGGCTTCGAAGTTATCTGGCGTTATTTCCATAATTTACTCATTTTTTACAAAGGTATAGATATTTCCTCAAGTGCCAAAATATCCTGTGATTTTTCAACTCCAATCAACGAATCTGTTCATTTAACCATTCTAAGGAAGCGATAGTTGAAAAGTTGGGAATGACCAAATCAGAGAGTGGCACAATGTCTTTTTGGGGGTTTGTGGTGGAAAGACCAATTACTTTCGAGCCCGCAGAACGCCCGCTTTTTAATCCATTGATGCTGTCTTCAAAGACGACACATTCCGTAGATGGAACCCCGAGGCGACTTGCAGCAAGAAGATAACCATCGGGTGCGGGCTTGGAATGAGAAATATCATCTGCTGTGAGGATGACTTTAAAATAGGACGGCAGTTCTGGATGTACGGAAAAAACGTTTTTCATCTTCTCTTGGTTAGAACTGGTGACGAGAGCCGTAGGTATGTTAGCGTCTCGAAGAGACTTAATGAACGATTCGGAACCAAGAATATATGGATAATTCATGTGTTGCTCGAATTCATTCAACTCACTGGATATCAACCGCTGTAGTTTTATGTTTTCAGCAAAGTATGTGTGATATATTTGTGTGAGGGTCTGCCCTTTAATCTTCTTTGCCTGAACTTCTCCACCACAATGATAACGTTTGAAAATGTCTGTCCAAAAAGTGGTGTATTGGGACTCAGTGTCGATAACTACACCGTCAAGATCGAAAAGTGCTGCTTGAAACATTTTAATCATCATTTTTTTGCTCGGATGCAAAGTTATATTTTTTTTTTGTAACTTTGCCATGATTTATGTGCAGGAGTTTTTTTCAACCCATATTAGGCCTCTTGTTCTCCGCTATTCTGCTGGTGGGGTGTGGAAACCGAGGTAGTGTGAAGCCGATAAGCAACAGTTTTGACAGCATCGTCATCGACACGACAGCAAAACTGGGCAATGGTGATGTGTGCAAAATCCATTTGAAAATGCACCTTTTTAAAGGAAAGAACGCTGCAGCGCTCAATGACTCTCTGCTAAGAATGGGCATACTCCAGCCAGACTACATGGCTATCAGCTATGAGCCTCTCCGCCCAAAATCCGCACTTTCAGCTTTCGTCCGCCGACTGGTTGCGGACGAGGCAATGGTCTTCAAACGCATCCGCAGTCGCGAACCAAACACCCAACCACTACTCTACGAGCTGAGTTGTGACACAGAGGTTTTACCTGGTGCAGGAAAAGGGATTATCTATATTGCACATTTGCGTACTGCCGACAACACAGGTAGTCCCCTGGAATGGTTGGTGATACGCAACATTGCCCCCAATGGGCACTGGATTCAGCTGCAAGATATATATAATGAGAAAGATAGAGGTCTGCTTCCTGGTGAAATTTTGCAACAGTTGGCTGACAACTTGAATCTCGAGGATAGTACCGCTGTAAGGACAGCTGGTTATTTTGTTGGCATCAATGCCTACGCCACAGATAATTTTATGCTCTTTGATGACAGTGTTCGTTTTGTTTATGTGCCAGGAGAAATATCTCAGAAAGCAGTCAATGTCACTCTGAACAGATAAATTGTGTATGGATAAGATACTGAAATATTTTCCGTCTATCACTTCAGAGCAGCGACATCAGCTGGAGATGCTCGGCCCACTTTACAAAGACTGGAATGCTAAAATTAACGTAATCTCGCGTAAGGACATTGATAACCTCTACGAACATCATGTTCTTCACTCTTTGGCGATAGCTCGTGAACTGCGCTTTCGTCCTGGCACGCGTGTCCTCGACCTCGGTACAGGTGGTGGCTTCCCGGGCATTCCATTGGCAATATTATTTCCTGAAACTCATTTTAAACTTATAGACCGCACTGCAAAAAAGATACATGTGACGCAAGAAATAGTACAGGCCATAGGACTCAAGAATGTTACCGCAGCACAGTTAAGTGGTGAGGAAGAGAAAGGAAAGTTTGATTTTGTCGTGTCGAGGGCTGTTATGCCGCTGCCTAACTTGGTACGTATTGTTCGAAAGAACATCGATCATGAACAGCGAAATGCACATCCCAATGGTCTCCTTGTATTGAAAGGAGGTAATCTTGAAGGCGAATTACGTTTGTATCGAGGAAAGGTTGAACGGGAGAAATTGAGCCAATGGTTTGAGGAAGAATGGTTCAAAGGTAAAGAACTGATTTTTTTGCCGCTTTGATATATGCCCACATGACAACCATTTGCAATAAAGTAGTCTCATGTGGGTGAGGTTAAGAATGTTCATTGATTTTAATCTGCGTGATAATAATAAGGTATAATGGTGAAATTTGACGAGACCATCCGCTCTGCTACCCATGCCATTTACGATGGCCGCCTGAAAGAAGCTGTAAGGTTATTGAGGCTTATTTACGATGGACATCCGTCACTGATAGGCTTTGAGGACTTGGAACGTGTGAGTAGGGACTATGTCACCATGCGCAAATTCATGCTAAAGGGTTACGAGGACCCAGAGCGTGAACAACTTTACGACCGATTACTTCATGATCTTTATCGCATCATTGCCAATTTAGTAATTTCTTGGCGTTGCAAGAACATCGAAGCCTATGCATTGGCTTATCACACCGATAACCACTTAAACCGCAGTCACGATTTTATCAAGACAGTTTTGGAGCGTTTCATTTCTGATGAGACTATGCTTTCACTAAAAGATAGCCACGAACAGAAACAAGCTGCAGAGAGCCTATACAATCGCCATCAAACATTTATGGAGAAGTTGTTTTGTGCCTTGTTCATATCCTTACAATGGACAGACGCAGACCAATCATTTTTCGAGAATCTTTTAATCTCTCCCCTCATTAGCCGAGAAGATGCATTGCTGATAACCAGTGCTTTAATGTTGGCGACGTTAAACGTATATGACGAGCGCAAATGGGTTGCCCTTACCAACGTTTACCTCCGCGCTTCTGATGAGCAACTACGGCAGCGTGCGTTGATTGGTTGGGTCTTAACCTCCCACCTGCAGACTGACTTTTTCAAGAAGCAACAGACTATCTTCAACTCATTGTTGATGAATGCGAACACTCGTTCTGAGTTGTTGGAGCTCCAAAAGCAAATATTCTTTTGCCTGAATGCAGAAAAAGACAACGCTACCATCCGCAAAGACATCATTCCCGACATGATGAAAGGGTCTTACCTACACATGGGTCAATTTGGCATTGAGGACAAGCCAGACGATGACCTAAGAGACATATTGCACCCCAACGCAGATGAGGAAGATATGGAGAAAGTGGAGAAGAGCATTGAACGAATGCGTGAGATGGAAAAGAAAGGGTCAGACATCTACTTCGGTGGCTTCGCAAAAATGAAGAGTTTTCCTTTCTTTCATGTGCTATCCAATTGGTTTGCGCCATTCAACCTCCATCACCCTGGCCTTTACGAAGCACAACGTAAAGTAGGCGATGGGCAACTGCTCAACACATTAGTGTCACAAAAGACGATGTGCGCATCTGACAAGTTCTCTCTTGTTCTGGCCATGGGGAAAGTTATCGATCACATCCCTGCAAATTTACTCGAAGCCATGAAGGCAGTTAAAGACTTCGATCTCCTCTCTCAAGAGGAGACGGGTAGAGTAGACTCACCAACTTTTGTTCGTAGAATGTATCTGCAAGATCTTTATCGTTTCTTCAGACTTTGGCCGAAGCGCACGCAGATTGCAACGCTCTTTACAGATCAAGATGACAGGACATTCTTTCTTTGTATGCCTCTGTTTAGACATGAGGACTCCGCAACACTGAAATTACAGTTAGGCTCATTTCTGTTGCGCCATGGTATGTATGATCGTTTACACCGTTTGCTTGCCACAATGGATGGAGTGGACGGGGGCCAACAGCTTGATTTCCTAAGAGGATGTCTTTGTCTTCATGATGGAAAATACAAATTAGCACTTGACCGATTCCAAACGTTGATGGCCAATGGGCACGAGAGCGTGGCCCTCCTAAGAGCTACTGCAAAGGCAGCTTTGAGAACAGGCAATTATCTTATGGCCTATAATTGCTTCAACAAACTCAAAAGTTTGGAGCCTGATAATATACGGTTGAATCTTAACACCTGTCTGGCCGCCCTAAAGATAGGAAAGGTAAAGGAGACGCTAAACCATCTCTTTGAGCTTTACTATAAGTTTCCAGATGACCTCAATGTTCAACGAGTGTTAGCTTGGTCGCTTCTCAATAGCAAGAATCCATCTAAAGCTTTGCAAGTGTATGAAAAGCTATTGACAACAAAACCAGAAGCAGAGGATTTCATCAATGCAGGCTATGCGCATTGGCTGTCAGGAGATTTTGCTGGTGCTCTTAAAACATTTAATCTATATCCTGATACCGCCCATATCATTGAAGAATTTGAAAAAGACAAGGAATTGCTCCTGCAGAATGGAATCTCAAAAACAGATTTCACTCTGATGGCAGATGCAGTAGACGAGGAGCAACAATCATAAAAGGAATAATATTATTATGCCAATTAACAATAGTAATCCTACGAATGTCGCAAGCCGGCGTTCCGCTACCAACAAAGCGTCGGTAGATTCCACATATGGCCATTTACAACCACAAGCTTTAGACTTAGAGCGTACTGTATTGGGGGCCTTGATGATTGACAAGGATGCTTTTACAGTGGTCTCGGAGATTCTGCGTCCAGATACATTCTATGATCCGAGAAACCAAAAAGTCTATGCGGCAATCCAAACACTCAACATGGCGGAGAAGCCTGTAGATATAATGACAGTCACGGAAGAACTGCGCCATGAGGGGGAACTAAATAATATTGGTGGCCGGGGATATATCGTTGACATCAGTTCGCACGTAGCGTCGTCTGCTCACATCGAATACCACGCCCGTATCCTTCAACAGAAATTTCTTGCTCGCCAATTGATCAGTTTTGCTTCTATGATTGAGACGGACGCATTTGATGAGACAGTTGACGTAGATGCATTGATGCAAAAAGCAGAAGGTGCACTCTTTGAACTCTCTCAACGCAATATGATGCAGGACTACACACAGATTGATCCTGTCATCAAGCAGGCCCATGACATTCTACTTAAAGCAGCCAACAATACAGGGGGACTAACTGGGGTTCCTACTGGCTACACTAAGCTCGACGAGATAACCGCGGGATGGCAACCATCCGACCTCATCATTATTGCAGGACGTCCAGCCATGGGTAAAACTTCTTTTGCGTTGAGCATCGCCAAAAACGTCTCAATAGATTACCGCCGCCCTGTTGCATTCTTTTCCCTCGAGATGAATAATGTACAGTTGATCAATCGACTCATATCCAATGTTTGCGAGGTGCCTGGCGAAAAAATACTCAATGGACAATTGTCTGATGATGAATGGGAGCGGTTCGATAAACGCCTGCCTTTGATGCAAGGGGCACCCTTATACGTCGATGACACTCCTGGGCTATCCGTATTTGAACTGCGAACGAAAGCCCGCCGTCTGAAACGCGAGCACGACATTCAACTCCTCATGATCGATTATCTTCAGCTGATGAACGCTAATGGAATACGTTTTAATAGCCGTCAAGAGGAAGTTTCAACTATTTCTCGATCATTAAAGGGACTCGCAAAAGAGCTTAACATTCCAATTATTGCACTCTCACAGCTCAATCGTACTGTTGAGCAACGTGATGGACTGGAGGGTAAAAGACCGCAATTAAGCGACCTTCGGGAATCGGGCGCAATAGAACAAGATGCAGACATGGTGCTTTTCGTACATCGCCCAGAATACTATCACATTTATGACGATGGCAAAGGAAACGATCTTCGCGGCCGCGCACAAATTATCATCGCCAAACATCGAAAGGGCGCTACTGGTGACGTGCTTCTGGATTTTCAAGGTAAATATACACGCTTTTCCAACCCTGATGAATTTTCAGATAGTCTGCCACAGCCTAATGCCGGAGGCGAGATAGTAGGAAGCAAGATGAATGATGGTATAGACGATCAGGCAGCTCTTCCATTGCCTCCGAGTGATGGACTATGTAATTACTAAAATATTATTGAATATGAAATAATAAATGCGCATGAAAGAAATCCCGTGCGCATTTATTAATAAATTTCAAATAAAAAGTATATCCAAACATTTTTACCTAATGACTAATACCGTTAATGTCCCTAAATTCCTGAAACATCTTTCTACCTATGAGAGTTCATTGTCGCCTATTGAATTATTTGACACTGCAAAATTAAATTCTTCCATATGCAATAAACAAAAGAAATTACGGAACAAATTACCGTTTTTACGGGCAGCATTTTAGCTTTGGCTATCTGGTGAATTTATCTGTATATTTATAAATTATAGAATCAATATGAATCCTATTAAACGTAATATTCTTCATCTGGCCATACCTTCTATTGTTAGCAACATCACCGTACCCTTATTGGGGTTAGTTGATTTGACGATTGTCGGCCATATAGGAGATGCTCGTTATATTGGTGCCGTAGCCATTGGTACGATGATTTTCAACTCCATCTATTGGCTGACACTTTTCCTTAGAATGGGAACAAGCGGAATAACTGCACAGAATTTGGGTGCACAAGACAGGGACGAGGTATTGATGACACTTCAACGAACAATATTTATCAGTCTTGTTTTGGGTTTGCTGTTACTTGTTTTGTCGCCAATTCTTCGCCCGTTACTCATCTGGGTGATGAATACCCCAGACAATGCTAATCCTCTTGTACAAACCTATTTCAACATAGTTATCTTCGGGGCTCCAGCCATGCTCTTGCTTTATGGACTGACAGGATGGTTCGTAGGAATGCAGGATACGCACACGCCAATGTTAGTTGCCATTTTTCAAAATGTAGTAAATATCGTCGTCTCAGTGGCGTTGGTTATCATTTTCAAATGGAAAATAGATGGCGTTGCCACAGGAACAGTCGTTGCACAATGGGGTGGGGCGATTGTGGCGATAATCTCACTCGATTGTAAACTCCGGCAACCTTTTCTACATACTACCTTTCTTGACCTGATAGCCAGTTACATTCCTCATCACGAAGCCATTTTCAACCGCACTGTTCTCCACCGCTTCTTTGTTGTAAACCGTAACATATTCCTACGTACGCTCTGCATGGTCGCTGTTAATGCGTCGTTTACTTCCTTCGGCGGAAGCCAAGGCGCACTGGTCTTATCAGCAAACACATTGCTGCTTATGTTTTTCACTTTCTTTTCCTATATTATGGATGGATTTGCCTTTGCAGGTGAAGCTCTTTGTGGTAAACATTATGGCGCAAATAATCTTCGACAACTCCATGCAACTACACGGCAACTACTGGTGTTCGGTGCAATTATGGTTATTGCCTTCACGATGGTATATTGTTTCTTTGGCAGAGAGATTCTACTACTGATGACGAATGACAATTTAGTTGTGGAAACAGCAATTCACTATCTTTTTTGGGCTTATCTTATTCCAGCAGCAGGTGTTGCAGCCTTCGTCTTTGATGGTGTATTTATTGGGACAACCCAAACCCATATAATGCTTATTTCAACATTAATTGCCACGCTCGTATTTTTCGGTGTTACATTAGGAGTGAATCTATGTTCAAACGTTGTGAAATATTTTCCGAGCTGTGACCTTAACCACGCCCTTTGGCTGGCTTATATACTCTTTTTATCAGCAAGAGGGGTCGTACTATCAATCCTTTACAAGAAAATCTTTCCAAGAAATAAGATGTGCTCTTAGCTCCCGTGTCGAACGCATATAGATAAGGCTGTACTACTCTTTCTGCTGATTATAACTATCAACAGCTATAGTGTTCCCAACAGTACAAGTCAAAGTCAAACTAAAATAGAGGTTTGATTTCTCAAATATTAAACCATGGAGTTTTTCTTTGTGTGTGTGAGGGAAATATAAATCCCTACACACACAAAGAAATGATGATAAAAAGGCTTTGAACCCCTATCCTTAACGGATGCGATCCATACTTTTAATCAAGTTCTCATCTTTCTTAACACCCTTATAAGCCATTATGTTGAGTACAACCACCAACAAAGGGAGTATAGACGAGATATGCCAATGATAGAGGCGCAGGTCCGTCCAGTTGATGCTAAATGCCAGAAGTATATACCAGATAACCATCAAGACTATCCCCACAAGTATCAGCTTCATCTGAGTCCTTCTTGTCTTGTAGGCAAAGATGGCAACGCCGTCAAGCAAGAAAGCCACCAACATAGCAATGAAGAGACCTATGTTTCCATTTATAGTACCCCCCATCGCACTGAGATTGAAAAGCAAGTCTTCCTTGCCAGTTACCCCTTCCAAGCCTAAAATGGGGAAGAAAAAGCTCAAGGCGATAGCTATTATCGCAAGAAGTAAGAAGACTGTTTGCTTGCGCTGTATCATGCCTCTGTTTCTTGTTCTGATTCATCATCTTTCTTGGAAGGATCGCGCCAATAAATATTGCCTTCCAAAAATTCTTGCGTAGCAAGCAGAGTCGGTTTGGGGAGCTTCTCATAAAAGCGCGAAATCTCAATCTGCTCTCTGTTTTCAAACACCTCGTCAAGCGAGTCGTTATAAGATGCAAACTCCGCAAGTTTCTTACTCAAATCCTGTTTGATCTCAACGGATATCTGGTTGGCCCGTTTAGAGATGATAGCGACGCTTTCATAAATGTTTCCCGTCGGTTCCCAAAGATCCCGCAAGTTGCGTGTTACGGTGTTGACCGGTGCTTTCGATTTCTTATAATCCATTCTTTTTCTTTATGAGGTATAAAGTATTCTTGTTCGTTATTTGTGATGTATGGGCGTGTAAAGTAAGACAATACTACTCTTTCGTAAACTGTTTGCATTTTGCTATGTACTTCTTCGCCGTTTCACACTCCTTTGAGTCTGGGTACTCGTTGATGAAACCATAGCATTCGTCTTCAGCGTCTTGGTAGCGTTGCAACTTCTTCGACTCGACACTCATGTTGGCCAATTCAAACTTACTTTTCATTACGAGGATGGCAAAACTCTCTCGCATATTGGAATGTGGATAGTCATTAAGAGCATTCTCAGCCGTAATGATACAGGCCTCATAGTTGTTTCCGCCACTGGTACAATTACCAAAATATGATCCGAGGTTGTAATAGAGCTTTGCAGAAAGATAGGCCTTCTCAACCATCTTATCCTGTAACTCAAACATCCGCTGCTCAGCCGTTGATTTCAACTTCCCATTGGGGAAAAGATCCAAATAATCTTGAAAAGCAGCTATGGCTGCTACAGTAGGCGTCTGGTCAAGGCGCGGCTCTGGCGTACCTTGATACAGACTTTGCCCGATATAGAAAGCAGCAGTCTCAGCATAAGAACCTTGCGGATAGGTTTGGTAATACTTCTTAAACGTCTGAGAAGCAGCTTCGTAGTCTTTGAGATAGTACTCAGCCATAGCCAACATGAATAAGCACTCTTGCCCATTGTCCGTTCCCTTCTCTATTGTCACCAAATCCTGCAGGAGTGTAACGGCATTACTGTATTTCCCCATAGCATAACACTCCTTGGCATACTCGTATTTATAGTCCGTATCCGTAGTTCTGTATACTCTGTTGAAATCACGGGCACAGCTACCCAGAGCCATAATAGCCACGAGGGCTATGGAAAATCTCTTTATCATAAGTTCAATTTGTATTGCAAAGGTAATTCTTTTTTATATAACCGCAAAGGTGGGCCATTCTTTTTTAGTATTTTTTTGACATGCAAATACCCCATTATCCATCTTCTTTGTACCTTTGCAGTAGTTTATGAATTTCAAGCTCATATCAAAGTACAGTCCCACGGGCGACCAGCCAGAGGCCATCCGTGAGCTTTCCAATGGGATTCGACGGGGTGATCGTGCTCAAGTTTTGCTTGGAGTAACTGGTTCAGGCAAGACCTTCACTGTAGCCAATGTCATCCAAGACGTACAGAAACCTACGTTGATTCTGTCGCACAACAAGACACTTGCAGCCCAGCTTTATGAGGAAATGAAGTCTTTCTTTCCCGAAAATGCCGTGGAATACTACGTCTCCTATTACGACTACTACCAGCCAGAGGCTTACTTACCTTCCACCGACACTTATATCGAAAAAGACCTTGCCATCAACGATGAAATCGAGAAATTGCGCTTACGTGCTGTATCGGCCTTGTTGTCAGGACGCAAAGACGTAATCGTCGTCTCTTCAGTCTCTTGTATTTATGGTATGGGAGGACCAACGGCCATGCAGGGGTCGGTTATCCATATCAAAAAAGGTCAAAAACTTGACCGCAATGCTTTTCTTCGTCAACTGGTCAACTCGCTCTATGTGCGAAACGATCTCGACCTTGCACGAGGTAACTTCAGAGTTAGGGGCGACACGGTCGATATTGCCATGGCTTATTCCGACAACATCCTTCGTGTCTCGTGGTGGGATGACGAAATCGATGCGATAGAGGAACTCGATCCTATAACTTTTCACCGTCAGGCTTCCTTTGATGCGTATGAAATCTACCCTGCCAATCTTTTTGTGACGACGGAGGAACAGAAAAATTCGGCCATACGTCAAATACAAGATGGGCTGACTGCTCAGATTGCCTTTTTTGAGGAACAAGGAGACCATGTCAAAGCCCAGCGTATCAAGGAGCGTGTCGAATATGACCTTGAGATGATTAAAGAGTTGGGCCATTGCTCGGGTATAGAGAACTACTCCCGATACTTTGATGGACGAAAACCCGGACAACGTCCTTACTGCCTTTTGGATTTCTTTCCAAAAGACTATTTGATGGTCATCGACGAGAGCCATGTCACCGTACCACAGATTAACGCCATGTACGGAGGCGATCGTGCACGGAAAAAAAATCTTGTCGAGTATGGCTTTCGTCTACCGTCGGCTTTTGACAACCGTCCGTTAAAGTTCGAAGAGTTCCAAAAGATGATCCATCAGGTCATCTACGTATCTGCAACCCCTGCTGACTTTGAGCTTCGAGAAAGTGAGGGAGTAGTTGTGGAGCAACTGATACGGCCTACCGGACTGCTTGATCCGCAAATTGTCGTGCGCCCGTCTGAAAACCAGATTGATGACTTAATGGAGGAAATCGCTGTCCGTGTCGAGCGAGAAGAGCGAGTTCTTGTTACGACCCTCACCAAACGTATGGCCGAGGAGCTGACCGAATATCTCATAAACCATGATGTGCGCACAGCTTACATTCATAGCGATGTGGCAGGACTGGACCGAATCAAAATTATTAATGACCTCCGTGCCGGCCTATACGATGTACTCGTTGGTGTGAATCTACTCCGTGAAGGACTTGACTTACCGGAGGTGTCACTCGTAGCCATCCTCGATGCTGACAAGGAAGGCTTCCTTCGTAGTCATCGCAGTCTCACCCAGACAGCAGGACGTGCTGCCCGCAATGTCAATGGGATGGTTATCATGTATGCCGATACCATAACTGAGAGCATGCAGCGTACCATCGACGAGACTACACGACGTCGTACAAAACAGATGCGCTATAATGAAGAGCACCACATCACGCCGCAACCCATCATAAAGGACATCCATGACACATTGCCCGCACAAGGGGGAGGGGAGGGCGACACTTCCATGCAACGCGCCAAACCTGTTCGCTATGTTGAGCCGAGTCAAGTGGGTGTGTTTGCAGCAGACCCAATTGTACAACGCATGACTCGTCCACAGCTTGAAAAGAGCATTGCTGATACTACTCTCCTAATGAAAGAGGCAGCTAAGAATCTCGACTTCCTTCAGGCGGCACAATACCGTGACGAGATTATTCGTCTTCAAAAAGAGTTGGAGCTGAAGTAGCAAAAAATACACCTTGAGAAGGCTGGCGACACAGGGGAAGAAATTGGCTCAACTAACACTAAGTTCGTTTCAGCCCATTGGGTCTTGAAAAAGCAGATTTCCATTTAGCCCCTATTGCAGCGCAATAGGGGCTAAATGGAAAGCCAATACGGGCTTAATCGCATGCTAATATAGCCTATATCACAGAATAATAAGAATGAATTTAAATTCCTATTTAATCACACATCTTATCTGACTGTAATACAGTTAATTATATTATGGCATTAAAGTACTACTTTATCTTAAATAAACTCTTGCTATAAGGACTATTATCTTCATTAAACCCTTTTCTTTGATTGGGTGAAAGGAAATTTAAGGACAAAAGGCTTATGCCATCCGAAGAGTTAATAATCCTTTAAGCAGCAGTCATCTCACCCTTTTTAGCTACCTTTGCCTAATAAAGGTGGATTTTAATAGAAAAACGAAATGAAGTCACTCATCATACTTTTCTTATCCGCTCTGCCCTTGCTAACCGCTGCACAGACGGAACTAACTCCCGAGCAGGAGGTGGAAAAAGCGAGAAAAGAGTTGGAAGTCGCTCAGAAGAAACTTGCCGAGGCCCGTAGGCGGGCTGAAGAGGCACAGCAGATCAACGGAGACAGAACTCATGTTGATGCTGGTGGAGGCTGGTCAACGCCCCATCAAAACAACGACACGGGCAAAAAACAGTCCGTATCGTCGAAAAGGTTGGACAAAAAGTCGTCCAAGTCCGAAGACATTTCCTCCTATCTGGCCTTAGATGCAGTGCCTTTAGTAGAGGGTATAGTAGAATGGAAAATCACGGTTGTAGCACCTTCCATTTGTACGGACACACTCTATAAAAGGTGTGAACACTTTCTCAATTCCGTGGTGCATAGCAACAAAAGCCTGGCGGAAAGCCGTGTCGCCTTGCTAAACGAACGAGAGCACAAAATCATCGCGTCCATGCGTGAGGCGATGACGATTCAATCAGCCTACCTGTCTCTCAATCATCCCACTTTCTGCTATGTCCTTCAGACTACTTGCTCTGACGGCAAGGCCACATTGACAATGAACCGTATGGCTTATCAATATCAAGATTCGGGTAAGCAAGAAGTCAAGAAAGCTGAGGAATGGATTATTGACCAAGAGGCTGTTAATGAGAAACACACTCGCCTTCAGCCATTTACAGGCAAAGTGCGTCGGACAACCATCGACCGTAAAAATGAACTTTTTGCTGACTTTGAGCGAGCAATGAGGCAATAAGCTTCCTTGCCACTCCAACGGTCCGACTTTACAAGATGACCAACATCAAATAAACTATATCGCAGCTCAGTATATTTAATCAATGGAATAAAAAATAACAGTTGATAATGGACATACAAAATAACAACAACATGGCGCAGTCACCATTCCGCAACCATCGACCACCACGTGAGCACAGCCGAATTGACTATATCCGCCAATGGCTTAATGCAATATTCATGCTTGGAGCGGTGATTGGTGTCATCTTTTATTTCTTAGCCGACCACAATACGGGAGTTATTATATTGCTGTGTTCTATTGTCTTTAAGTTCATAGAATGTATCCTTCGGGTAATCAACCGGTGAAGAAGATCTTATCAGTTCTCTGTGCACTGTTGTGCTTTCCTTTGTTGTTGAGGGCACAATATGACGTCCAGCAAGTTTTTTCCGAAGACCAGCGAACTGCCCCTGGTTATCAGGACAACCACTTTGGCAGGTCTGACTCCGTTCAAAGTCAGCACAAAGAGGTGCCTCGCGGACTGAAAGTTTGGACCGTGGACGAACGTTTTGGCGACCGGACACCTGCCGTTCCCGACACTCTTTCCTATATGTATATGAATTCCATCTTCACATCAGGAAAGTACGGGGAGCATAATACATTGGGCAATCTCGGGTCACCACGTCAGTCACGTGTTTTCTTCGAACGAAAGTCGTCTTGTGATTTTTTTTTCATGGAGCCTTACGACTATTTTATAGTTGCACCAAAAGATTTCCATTTCACCTCCACTTTGTCACCAATTACGATTCTTGACTATAATACGGCAGGTAACCGCGTCAATGGAGAGGACCATTTCAGGGCTTTCTTCGCAGTGAATGCGGGAAAACGATGGGGCTTCGGCTTTAAGTTTGACTATCTTTATGGGCGGGGCTACTATGATTCACAGAGCACTTCGCATTTCAACTATACCTTGTGGGGAAGCTATCTTGGTGAGCGCTATCAGGTTCATCTCCTCTTTTCAACTAACCATCAGAAAGTAGCAGAGAATGGAGGCATCTCCAACGATGCATATATCACCCATCCAGAAATGTTCAATGAGTCTTTTGCTACTGACGAAATTCCCACGGTCTTCAAGCGAAATTGGAATCGTTTCGACAACCAGCACGTGTTTTTTAACCACCGCTATAGCTTGGGTTTCTACCGTACCGTATCCATGACACAAGAAGAGATAGTAGCTCGCAAGTTCGCTAAACGTTCACAAGAAGCCAACAAAGCCGCCGAGGAGAAGGAAAAAGCACGCCGAAAGGCAGCCCGCAACGGTGAGGAGTTTGACGAAAAAGCCTATGGCCAAAACCATAGGGCTGCAGGACGACCAGCCAACGCCCGTATTGTGGGTGACGTTCCTGCACATACAGCACCCAATAGGGATTCTACGAGAGTGGAAATCAGTTTGCAGGAGAGTAACACAGCGGCAATTCTTGCGCATCATGACAGCCTTGACCAGGAGTCCTTGCAATGGACAAAGCGTGAGTATGTGCCTGTTACGAGCTTTATCCATAGCATCCATTCCGACAACTGGAGGCGCATCTACCAAGCATACGAGACGCCTGAGGGCTACTACGCCAATGACTTTTATGTTCCACAGACCTTTACCGGAGACTCTATTTATGATTTGTCAAAGTCGTGGTCTCTCAAAAACACCTTTGCTGTGGCCTTGCTGGAAGGGTTCAACAAATGGGCAAAGGCTGGCCTAAAGGCTTTTGTGTCCTTTGAACTAAAACACTTCGCGTTGCCCAACGTTGTTCAGAACACTTTAGAACAGTCCTATGCAAATGGAATTGCAGGCTGGTCAATGCACAATCTAAGTGTGGGTGGACAATTATTGAAAACCATGGGTCGCGCATTACATTACGACGTAAGTGCAGAAGCATGGCTTGAGGGTGATGAATCAGGGCAGTTTAAGGTCGACGGGCATGCCGATTACAACTTTCCCTTGTTGGGAGACACGGTCAGGCTGGATGCCTATGCCTTTCTTCACAACACGGTGGCCTCGCCATTGATGCGAACCTATCGTTCGCGCCATTTTTATTGGGAGGAGAATAATCTTGGTAAACAAACTCACTCGCGTATTATGGGCGCACTGAGCATTGGAAAAACAGGCACAACATTGCGCGTTGGCTATGACCTCCTGAAGAATTACATCTATTTTGGACTGCAAAACCAACGTGTGGTGGACGGCGACAACTTTCTTACGAAAGGACTTTCTGTGCAAGTAAGACAGCACAAGGGAAATGTGGGCGTCTTCACCACCCAACTGGAACAGAACTTCAGGTTTGGTATTATACATTGGAACAACCGTATAACATACCAAAAATCAAGTGTTGAGTCTATCATCGCACTTCCTTCCTTCAATGTTTATACCAATTTGTTTCTCCGGTTCAAGATTGCTCGTGTACTACAATGCGATTTAGGGGGAGACTTGCGCTGGTTCACAAAGTATTATGCACCAGAATACATTCCAGGGCTGAGTGTGTTCGGAGTGCAGGAAACGGACGAAAGCAAGACTAAGGTCGGAGGTTATCCTATCGCCAATGTTTATGCTAACTTTCTCTTGAAACACACCCGCTTCTTCATCATGATGAGTCATGTTAATGCAAGTCGCGGGGGTGACTACTTCTTTACGCCCCATTATCCACTTAATGGGCGGATTTTTCGCTTCGGAATAAGTTGGAACTTCTTCAATTAAAAGGACGCTCACCAACCAAATGAAATAGAGGGACATTGAGAAGGAAATTTGCTCAAAAGAATATACGACAAAAGATAGCTAACTATAATATATGGATGAGAATAATATAAGTCCCAATAGTGTCAAGGCTTTCTTTCTGGCAGCACGCCCCAAGACCTTGTCGGGGGCAGCTGTACCAGTAATGATTGGCATAGCATTGGCAATACACGACATGGGATGGGCACGCTTTGTTGCCCCCGTTGCGGGCAACTGGTACCAAATGCCTCTCATTCCTGCCTTCCTTTGCTTTCTTTTTGCTATGGTTATGCAAATCGATGCCAATTTTGTCAACGATTATTTCGATTGTGTTAGGGGAAAAGACGACCGTGCCACGCGTCTTGGTCCACGTCGAGCATGTAGTGAAGGGTGGGTTACGCTGCCCGCCATGCGACGCTGCCTCATCGTGACAACAACTATAGCATGCCTCGTCGGCTTACCCTTAGTATACTTCGGAGGTTGGGAAATGGTACTTGTTGGGGGTACATGTGTGCTGTTTTGTTTTCTATACACAACCTATCTTGCCCAACATGGTATGGGAGATGTGCTTGTTCTCATTTTTTTCGGTATAGTACCCGTCTGTTTGACTTACTATGTCACAATGCCCTCCACAGTTCAGACCATTACAATACAAGTAGTTTGGGTGAGTATAGCGTGTGGCTTGGTCATTGATACGCTTTTGATAGTTAACAACTATCGCGACTACGAACAGGATAAAAAAGTCGGAAAGCGCACCCTTATCGTCTATATCGGACGGCATCGTGCTGAGGTTTTGTACCACTTCTTAGGGGCATCAGCTGCAATAATAATGCTCCTTGGACTGGTTCCTGCACATTCTGGATTAGTTAGTTGGACACTCATCATACTTTGCTTCATCCCCTACAACCTGCTTCATGACCACACGCATGCCCTGATGATGCGGATAGGGCACGGTAGAGAATTAAACAAAGTGCTCGGAATGACCGCCCGCAACATTTTCATTTTTGGCCTTACGTCAGTCATAGCCATCTTGTTTCTCTCATAAGCGTATGAAACCGTCTGTCAACCTGGAACTAATGTCATTTGTGGAGCAAGAGATACTTCCCCGCTATAACGCTTTCGGACGTAGTCATGGCTTGCAGCATGTGCTTCGCGTTATCCACAATGTCATTGAATTGGCACGACTTACCGGAGCCGATGTCGACATGGCCTACACAATAGCTGCTTATCACGACTTGGGAATGGAGGGGCCACGAGCCATCCATCACATTACTGGAGGTAAGATCCTGATGGCTGACAAACGCCTCACCCGATGGTTTTCCTCCTCACAAATCCGCATTATGAAGGAAGCTGTGGAAGATCATCGGGCATCAAGTAGTCGTACACCGCGCAGCATATATGGGAAAATTATAGCAGAAGCTGATCGAGACATAGCTCCTGACACGGTTTTCTTGCGTGCCGTTGAGTTTGGACTTGAGAACTACCCTCAGATAGACAAAGAACAGCAGTGGGGGCGATTTCGCCAACACATCAAGGAAAAATATGGACGTAGAGGGTATCTTCGCCTGTGGGTCCCAGAATCTCCCAATGCTAAATACTTAGAGATGATTCGTCAGACCATCGATGATGAGAAAAAGCTCCGTGCCGTTTTCAACCAAATTTGGGCGCAATTCCACACAGAGAACCAAGCTTAACCAATGGAACAAATACAATATTATATTGTAATCATTGCGGTGATTGCCCTCTGCATATACATTTTAAAGAAGGTGGCATCGTGCCTCATCCGTACCATTGTCATTATTATCCTGCTAAGTGTGTTGCTGACCCTCATCCACTTTTTAGAATGATTGTAGCTTCTGATGCAGTTATGGTATGCCAGTTACGCCAGCGTTGTATTATCCTATCCTAAAGCTATACGTGTAAAACGGGCAAATTATTTGAACAAAGACCTGAAAGCGGTTGGTATGGGCGTGGAAAATTCCATGCGCTCATGATTGATGGGGTGGGTGAAACACAACACATAGGCGTGAAGACAAAGTCGTCCCACTGGATCATCTCCGTTTCCATACTTGATGTCGCCGCACACTGGATGCCCCAGGTCGGCACTATGGACGCGGATTTGGTTCTTTCTACCCGTTTCCAATTGGAATTCCACCAAGGAGTGAGTAGTGGTGCGATTAAGCACATGGAAGTGGGTGATGGCGTACTTGCCTCCATTATCAACGGGTGACGAGTATGTATAGTAGGCTTGGTTGTCCTTCAGCCAGCTTTCCACCGTGCCTTCATCGTCCATCACCTCGCCACTGACCACTGCTACATAACGTCGATCATAGACCAAATCATGCCACTCGTGCTCCAAAATTTGCTCTGTGCGCATATCTTTGGCATATATCATTAGCCCCGAAGTGTCACGATCCAAACGGTGGACAACGTGCGCGTTACACTTCTGCCGAGTCTTTCTAAAATAGCTGTCAAGGATGGTCTTCACATTCAATGAAGCATGCCCTGCTGCCATCGACAAAATGCCAGCAGCCTTCTCAACCACGATAAGGTACTGATCTTCATAAACAATTTTCAAGTAGCGACTCTTGAACAGGTCATTCTTTTTGGAACGGCTGACCGTCACTTTGTCGCCTGCGGCTAATAGATGGTCAAACTGCGTCACATACTTACCGTTTACTTTGACACCGCGACCTTTCAGAGTCGCCTTTATCTTGCTTTTGCTGTCTTTAAGGTTTGCAAGTAGCCACTCCAACAATGGAGCAGGAGCTTCGACCATGTAATGGTCATATTTCTTCTCGTTATATGAATTTCGTCTAATCATGCGATATTCTTCTTATAGGAGTAATAATTGCTTACTGTGCGAGGAAATGTAGACGGTTGATAGTGTCGGCAAGTACCATTCTACCCCCATCCAGTTGTTCGATGCGGTAAGTCTCCTCCAGCGCATTGATGCCGAGAGGGCGTAACGCAGAAGCATCTTCCACGAGAGGATCACCATTTTCACGATCATTTTTGCGTGGTTCAGTGAGCTTTAGAGTGTTTCCTTTGTGCTCGTAATGGATATTATATACCTTTTGGTTATTGCAGTCATAAGCCTGCATTATTTTCCCCTGAAAAGCCCAAAACACGCGCCTTGCAGATACATCGCATGACCCGTTTGTCGCCAATGTATCGACATCAGTGAGATGCCAATACTGACCCAATTCACCACTACTGTCGGTTTCGAACGTGCATGCAGATAATGTGAACAATGCAAGGAGGAATGACAATATTATAGAAGATGAAAATCTATTCATAAGTAAACTATTATAAAAGTCCTGTTTTAATAAAAGTAACTTGCGCTCCATAGTTAATTCCACCCAGAAGACTTCCAAAGTCCATCCCATAGGAGGCTTTAATAGAACATCCCTTGAAGAAACCTATTGAATTGATAAAGTCATATTTCCCCTCTACAAGAAAGCTGAAGTCGTGGCGTTTATTTACAAACGGATTAGTGTAAGTGCCAAATCCTTCTTCGTAGGTCGCCAGAAGGCGATAGTATAAGTTGTCCTGGAAGTAGCCGTCAAGGCCCAAATGGAAAGCTATGAAGCGGTTATTTTGAAAATAAATCTCACCATTGCTGTTGTAAATGGGTGAAGTGTACAACGGGTTGCCCATTGCTTGTCCCCAATGTTGCCAACCGGTATAAATATAATGGTTGTAGAAATCGTCCCGTCCACTAATGTGCTCGTTCCAAGCTTGCGTGTGATCGTGATAAACGGGGCCACTTTGATACTTCGTGTAGAGATATTCTAACGTTATACCGCTCAGCGTCTGCCTATACTTAGAGCGATAGCTCATACCAAGCATCCAATCCTTAAAGTCATAGAGAAAGAAACGCCTTTTCTCTTTTGAGTTCCAATTTTCTCCCTCGCCATAGCCATCGTAGTCGAGCTGAAACATAGAGGAATGGTCTTCAAAGTATTTATCAGCATAGACGCTGAACCTCCACGAATCATCATCGTAATTTATTCTTAGAAGCCAAGACCCTAACTGGTTGCCCTCTGCATTTTGATAGGCAGTTCCTTTCTCCATGGTTTCGGCTCCACCAGGAACAAACGCTCTCCAAAAACTCTTCAGACCTGAGTCGTTTTTCACCATGACCATTCCATCAGATGTAGGTAAATAGGAAACGCCCCCAAAAGTTGCAGCCATCTCTACGCCTAATTCCATCGCCCATGGGCAAAACACATCCTCATTGCCAATTTTGATATAACCCGCTTTACTGTGGTACATCACACCATCGGCATATTTACTCCGCATCTTTGTGAAGTCATGCTGCCATCGTTGATCAGTCATTTTACCATAAGCTATATGACCTTTCAGATGCAACCAGCCCCGTCCGAAAGGCAGTGTCCAATAGTCTGGAAGAGCAATTCTCACCTGAGGGACAGGACGAGCATTGATGCCCAGTGCCTGTGAACCAGAACTAAGTTGATTGTCTTTCAGCTCCATAGGTTCCTCTTTTGCGCCGATTGTGAGTGTGGCTTTCTTCCATCGTCCCTCTACATAAGCTTGCTGTATTACAACATTGCTGGTGTAGTGATAAGGCACAACAACCTCCAGTCCATACCCCAGTCCCCATTGTCGGTGATTATCGGAACAAAGCGGTCTCGATAAACCACTCATTATGTAGCCGTTGGTGTTTTCCAAGGAGCTGAGCCCATATTTGTTAGCATTGAGCCACAATGGAGTTTTACCTTTTGAGGCACTCAGTTGCGCCTCCACCCGGTAGCTAACATTATGAAGCAAGCGTGTAAATAAGCTGTCCTTCGGCGATTCTCTCGCACTTTGTCCATACGACGAAGCGCAGAGCAGGATGCTGCCGATTAGTAATGCTGATTTTTTTTTCATCTATTGTTCTATTCTTGTGGTGGACTTTTCGTGCCGATATGGCTGTGAAAACACAGTGCATTATTAGCGAATGCAAATTTAATGTTTTTATTTCGTTCTGCCAAATGAGTGGTTCTTCATGTTTTAATCTACATTTTAAACAATATACGTCTGCAGTTTAAGCGTGAGGCTGTCAAGGAGCAGAAAAAGGAGAAGGCTGAGTTCAAGAAGAAACTGGAACGGCTGGCCAAGCAACGCAAGGCATACTGCCGAAAGCACAAGCGTCCAAAAGGCAAGGAGCGTGGCCGCAAACCCATGCGCCTTTCAACAAGTTTCGTTCCGTCCACTCTTGGCAACGAGGAAACCAAGGTGGAATGCCTGATAAGGTGCAAGAGACAAATGCTCAAAAGCCATGACAAATGGACTGATGCGCAAAAGGGACGTGCGAAACTGCTGTTTGACCTGTATCCCAAACTGAATGAGGCGTACAGCATCAAAATTCACTGAGAAATATTTTCAAGGACAAAAGTCTCACCAAGGACCCTGCCAAGGAAAGGCTACATGAATGGTACGGCAAGGTGACAGAGTCTACCTTGAGGGAGATTAAATCTGTAAGGGATACAATAAAGGCATACGAGGATGAAATCCTCAATTACTTCATATCACGAGCCACCAACGCGTCGGCGGAATCACTTAACTCCAAACTGAAGGCATCCATAAGTCAACTGCGTGGTGTAAGGGACATTCCTTTCTTTTTCTACCGAGTGTCGTTGATATTTGGTTAGCCTTGCCACGGACTTTGTCGGGTGAGCCCATTAATCGCATGACAGACAAATAGAATTGATTCCTTTCTGACAAAAAGCAATAGAAAACGCAAATGGGATTAAAGAAAGTTAAATCCGCTTTTCAAGTTCACTTTTTCAAATAGAAATAGTAACTTTGCATTGAATTTGAGTTTCACAAAGCCAAAAGGAAAGATGCTCGAGTGGCTGAAGAGGCACGCCTGGAAAGCGTGTAACCGTCTAAAGCGGTTCGGGGGTTCGAATCCCCCTCTTTCCGCTGAAATATTAGAGTATTAATCTTGAAACTAAAACAATCGCAAAATATTTATATCCGATTGTTGTGATTTAAGAATGTTGGCTGTTGTTCACTCTCATGAGTTATGCGTTAGTGAGAGACTTCCATAAAAGAAGTCATAAATCTAACAGGTTGTATTCTGTAAATCTCTACTTATTCACGTCCTCTGATAGAAAATTTTGATAATAAATCTTCTTATATATAGTTGTCACCTGACTTCTATTATGGTACAGGAAGTCAGGTGACTTTATTGTGCATTCACCCGCCCAAATGGTAGGTGACTTGCAAATTGGAATCAATGCAAGACTGAGAATGCCACCGTTTTAGTTCAATGTACCAGCTTCTGCCTTTTTTATCATAGCCTCGCTGGCATAAAGGTATACTTCGACACGACGGTTGGCAGCATCTTTCACGTTGTTCTCGTGCCCTGCTACAGGCTGGGAGCTTCCTACTCCCTCAACAGAACGGATTTGGTTGTAAGTCACGCCTTTTCCCCTTAGGAAGCTGGCTACACTTTCTGCGCGTCGCTGAGACAATGGAATATTAATATTGTCGTTGCCAGACTTATCCGTGTGTCCAATTATTGCCACGTCACAATCGGTATTCCTTTTTAACACACTGGCAAATTTTGTTAAATCACCCATTGCGCCAGAAGAAAGGTCAGACTTATTGGTAGCGAAAAGTAGTCCAGAGTCAAAAGTTAACTTCACACAACTAAGTCCATTGGCATCTGTTACGGTCTCAACCTGGGCATTGCTAACACTGGACTTGGCCTCTTGAGCGACCTTGTCCATGTGGCGGCCAATCAAGGTGCCTGCGCCTGCTCCAACAGCTGCACCAATAGCCGCACCAATTGCTGTACCTTTAGTGTTTTTGCCTATAAGGTTGCCCACAATGCCGCCAACAACAGCTCCGGCACCCGTACCAACCAAACTGCCAGTACCCTGTTTAGTGCTACAGCTCACTACGGTCAGAAAACAAAGTCCTGCCGTGAAAATTTGTAACTTCTTCATAATCTTTTTCTTTTGATGCTATTTAGAAATATTATTATTACCATCCTTATCTTACGCAAAGTTATAACAAAATCCCATAAGAGGGAGTTTGTGCGAGCATTTTTTTGTAATTTTGCAGCAAAATTAGGACATAAACTCCAACAACACAACGGAATTTCCCTATTCAGCGACAGGAATTGCACTAAAGGTGATGGGAATTCAGAATGATAACAACAATACGACAAGAAAAAATATGGCAAAAGAATTAAAGAATCTCACCAAGCGCAATGAGAACTACTCACAGTGGTTCAATGATTTGGTGATGAAGGCCGATCTGGCCGAACAATCTGCTGTAAGAGGCTGCATGACTATCAAACCTTATGGCTATGCCATTTGGGAAAAAATGCAGCACCAACTCGACAAAATGTTCAAGGAAACAGGTGTACAGAACGCCTATTTTCCACTTTTGATCCCCAAGAGCTTCTTTGCACGTGAAGCAGAACATGTCAAAGGTTTCGCAAAAGAGTGTGCGGTTGTCACTCACTATCGTCTGAGAACTACTGAAGATGGGAGTGGAATAGAGGTGGATCCAGCTGCCAAGTTGGAAGAGGAGTTGATTATCCGCCCAACATCCGAAACCATCATCTGGAATACATATAAGAATTGGATCCACTCTTATCGTGATTTGCCCCTTATGTGCAACCAGTGGTGTAACGTAATGCGTTGGGAAATGCGCACACGTCCATTCCTTCGTACAAGCGAGTTTCTCTGGCAAGAGGGACACACTGCCCACGCTACCAAAGAGGAAGCTGAGGAAGAAGCAAAAAAGATGCTCCGAGTTTATTCGGATTTCTGTGAAAAGTGGCTGGCGATTCCTGTGGTGCAGGGAGTGAAGAGCGAGTCAGAGCGTTTTGCAGGTGCGCTTAATACTTACACCATTGAAGCGATGATGCAAGATGGCAAGGCACTGCAAAGTGGAACGTCTCACTTCCTCGGGCAGAACTTTGCCAAGAGCTTCGGTGTCACGTTCCTCAACAAAGAGAATAAGCCAGAGTATGTGTGGGCTACATCTTGGGGCGTGAGCACACGCTTGATAGGTGCTCTTATTATGACCCACTCAGATGATAACGGTTTGGTCCTGCCACCACATATTGCCCCAATTCAAGTGGTCATTATTCCAATTAATCGGGGAAAGGAACAGCTTGATGCCATCACTGAGAAGGTACAGCCTGTTGTTAATCAGCTCCGACAAATGGGTATTTCTGTCAAGTATGACGATGCCGACAACAAGCGTCCTGGATTCAAATTCGCAGATTATGAGTTGCGTGGAGTGCCTGTTCGGCTTGTCATTGGCAGGCGTGACTTGGAGAACAACACAGTGGAGCTGATGCGACGAGACACACTGGAGAAAGATGAGGTGATTTTCGATGGCATAGCAGAGCGTGTGAAAAACCTTCTGGAGGAAATTCAGCAAAATATTTATCGTAAGGCGGTTGCATTTCGTGACGCTCACATATACGAGTGCGACAATTACGAGGAATTCAAAGAACGCATTAAAGATGGAGGTTTCTTCCTCTGCCACTGGGACGGAACCGCTGAGACAGAGGCAAAAATCAAGGAAGAAACGCAGGCTACAATTCGCTGTATACCCAATATGTTTGAGCAAACACCTGGTGTAGATATGGTCAGTGGCAAGCCAGCAAGAAAACGTGTCATTATTGCTAAGGCCTACTGATTCGCAGCTCCTTTCAATGTTGCTTTTGGAAGTCCTGACAATTGTTGTTAGTCCTTTCCTTTTTGGATAGACTACACAAAAAGTCGGCTTCTTACATTCAGAGCATCCACATATTAGTAACGACGGTTCAATTATAATTAAGCGTGTTCTGGTTTTTCCGAACACGCTTAGTTTTATGGATTACAACAGTAATCATAAATCATCGAATCAATTCATCATTGATGTTGCTCACGAAGTAGGTCATTGACGGTCTTTACAGGATTGAATGTTGAAAGTGGAACTTCCACAAAGACCGTATTCCAATCACTCATTGCACCATTCCACAGTCCGGGGAGTTCGAGCGCTTTTAATTCTCTACCGTTTTTACTCTTCGAACTAATGAATCCTGTTGATTTGTCAACAAATGATGGAAGGTGAAAAGGCACACCCTTGTAATCGACAATTGCACAAGCGAGATCCACAGGATTGAAGTGAGTTCCTTCGGAAAACATCCGAAGAGAAGCTGCATTATTTTTGTCTATCTGGCTTGATTCAAGTATTTGCAGACTGATTGTGCCATCATTATTATATGCGAGGAACGGACCTCCGCCAGGTTCACCAACATTTCTCACCATGCCACATACACGAATTGGGCGATTGAACTTTTTGTAAAGATAGTTTTTCCGTTCCTTTTGGTTATTACCAATACCTTTTTCAGGCGGAACACAATACAGTGTATGGTGCAGAAAATGTTCCATCTCTTGCAATTCCTTATCGGATAGCGTATATTTTTCTAACATTCGAAGATATTTGAAAATCTGTTCCTGCAAAGAGATGAGTATACCGCCAAGCATTGCTTTGTAGGTTACAGTGTCCTGTTTAAGTCTATCGGGTACAACGTTGTCGATATTTTTGATGAAGACCACGTCGGCTTTCAAGTCATTAAGGTTTTCTATGAGCGCGCCATGGCCGCCAGGGCGAAACAAGAGTGTTCCATCATCATTGCGAAAGAGCGTATTGTCAGGATTAACGGCAACGGTGTCCGTGCTTGGCTTTTGTTCAGAGAAAGTTACCTCGTAGTGAATTTGGTACTTCTTGGCATACTTCCCTACTTTCTTTGCCACTTCGGACTTGAATATAGGTAGGTGTTCGTGGGATACTGTGAAGTGAACACGCGACTCTCCGTTGGTATTGCAGTAGAGGGCTGCTTCCACCAAGTGCTCCTCAATCGGAGTGCGCGCACCGTCTGCATAGCTGTGAAAGAGGAGCATACCCTTCGGCAGTTGGCCGTAATTCATCCCAATTGGCTCAAGCATATTGCGCACAACAGTCTTGTAGTTGCCAGCTTCCAGGAGTTTTTCTACACCCATTCCGCTATTTTTATGACACATTTCATCAAGTGCAGAATAGAAAGCAAAGCTGTGGATGTTGGTGAAAAAGTTTTTTTCGAAACTTGTCTGCGGTGTATCGTAGCTTGCGTCAAGGAAGGCAAACATATTTTTGAACATACGACTGGCTGCTCCCGAAGCAGGAACAAATTTCGTGATTCTATGCCCTTCACTCTTGTAGGCATTCCATTTGCTGGTGTATTGCTCGCACTCTGCATCTGTTGGAGAAATGATCCCATGCCCAAGAGTGGCGGCAGAATCAATCTTCAGAAAAGGAAATCCGTTTTCGAAATCATCTAACTGCTTGTACAATTGTTTCTCTAAGATGCCTTTGGAAGCAATCTGCTGCAAGTCTTGTTTTGTCAGAATATCCATTTTTAATTGCAATAATCAATGAGTTTGTTTACATTCGTTTCTCTATGACTCCACAAATTTAATTACTTTTTTCTTAAATCGAAAAATTTTCAGATGAAATGTAGTAACTTTGTAGCATAATTCTTTAAAACAACCGAAGCAAATGGAAGGAAAATTTGTTTTCACTCAAGAAGAGAAGCAGACCTGCGAAATGCTCATTCAAGAAATTCGTGAGATGCTCGGCGACACTTTGATGGACTCGGATCTTGAAGATTTGCGCACATACATCCACACAGAAATAGAAAACAATCTCATCCAACGTGACCGCTTTGGATTGAATCCTGTCCTCAACGCACTTCAAACAGCAAAAATCTCCATCGGGGACATTGGCCTGCGACGCGACAGCTTTTTAGCTATCATGTTTTATGAAAGCGTATTGCGTGGGAATTGTGATACGGAACGGATAAGCGAAAGATATGGCCAAGGGGTGGCTACAATTCTTCGTGGCTTAGTTCGTGTACAGGAACTTTACAGCAAAACCCCCGTCATAGAAAGTGAAAATTTCCGGAATCTGCTCCTTTCTTTTGCTGAGGATATGCGAGTGGTTCTCATCATGATTGCCGACCGTGTATGTTTGATGCGACAAATACGGGACACGCCCAACAAGGAGGCTCAACGAGAAGTGGCAGAAGAGGCAAGTTACCTCTACGCACCATTGGCTCACAAATTGGGATTATATCAACTTAAGAGCGAATTGGAGGATCTTTCTTTGAAATATTTGGAGCACGATGCCTACTATTTGATAAAAGAAAAGCTGAATGCTACTAAGCGCTCGCGCGACGCATACATAGAAAGGTTTATCGGACCAGTGAGCAGGCAATTAACAGAGGCAGGGCTTAAATTTCACATAAAAGGGCGCACAAAGTCTATACACTCCATTTGGCAAAAGATGAAAAAGCAGAAATGTGGCGTGGATGGCATTTACGATCTTTTCGCTATACGAATCATCCTCAATTCTCCACTCGACAAGGAGAAAATGCAATGTTGGCAAGCATACTCTATTGTAACTGACATGTATCAGCCCAATCCAAGAAGATTGCGCGATTGGCTGAGTGTCCCTAAGTCTAATGGTTATGAATGCTTGCACATCACAGTACTTGGACCAGAGAAAAAATGGGTGGAAGTACAAATTCGTACCGAACGTATGGACGAGGTGGCAGAGCATGGATTGGCGGCGCATTGGCGTTACAAGGGTGTAAAGGCTGAAGGTGGAGGCATGGATGAGTGGCTTGCCTCTATTCGAACCGCGCTCGAGGCTGGTGATGACTTGGAGGTGATGGATCAGTTTAAGCTGGATCTTTACGAAGATGAAGTCTATGTTTTCACTCCCAAGGGTGATTTGCTCAAGTTTCCTAAGGGGGCGACTATTCTCGATTTTGCTTATCGTATCCATTCCCGTGTGGGTGACACGTGCGTTGGCGGGAAAGTGAATGGGAAAAACGTTTCTTTTCGTACCCAGCTTCGAAGTGGCGACACTGTTGAGGTCCTTACTGCCAGTAATCAATTCCCAAAGAAAGAATGGCTTCGTATCGTTGTAACCTCTCGCGCACGTGCTAAGCTCCGTTTGTCACTCAAGGAAACACAACAGAAGCAAGGAATCTACGCCAAAGAACTTCTCTCTCGCCGCTTAAAGAACAAAAAGCTGGAGTTTGATGAAGCTATCATGTCGCACCTCATAAAGAAAATTGGCTACAAAGAGCAGAGTGATTTCTACCATCAAATAGCACAGGGGCGTTTGGACCCAGGTCGTGTTCTTGATGAATATCAGACTCTGGTCGGACAAAGCCTGAATAAAGAGCGCGATGCCGAGAGTGCGGAAAAATTTGAGTATGCAAAGCCCACAGCAAATGATAAGACGGGAAATGGTGATGTACTTATCATAGATCGCAATCTGAAGGGGCTCGACTTCTCTCTCGCCCGCTGTTGTCACCCAATTTATGGAGACGATGTATTTGGATTCGTTACTGTCAATGGTGGAATCAAAATACATCGTACCGATTGCAAGAATGCTGCTGAGTTGCATCGTCGTTTCGGTTACCGCATCGTCAAGGCACAGTGGAGCGGTAAAGGGGCATCTCACTATGATATCACACTCCGCATCATTGGTAATGATGATATTGGTATTGTCAGCAATATTACCAACATAATTAGCAAGGATGAAAAAATCGTGATGCGCTCCATCAACATTGATTCTCATGATGGACTATTCTCTGGCAACCTTGTAGTGCAACTTGATGACAAATCAAAGCTTAATCTGCTTGTTAAGAAGTTGAGAACTGTCAAAGGAGTGAAGCAGGTGACAAGGCTTTAGCCCTTTAAGGTTCAAAGAAGGTTTCACATGGTTTTTCCATGAAATAGGATTTTTCTTTGTAACTTTGCATACCAAAACAAAGAGGACACATCGAAATGAAACAAAATACAACAATACGGATGATGGTTTCGGATTACGACGGAAATCCCTCCGAGATGGCTAAAGAGACTAAAGTAGAAGGTCCTGTGCCTATCCTCATTACTCGAAATCTTATTCCATTCCCAGGCATAATGACTCCCATTCTTATTGGAAGGAAGCCGAGCGTACGACTGTTGGAGTACCTTGAAACCAATCCAGGAGTTATTTTTGCCGTATTCGCACAGAAAGACCCAACCGTTGATAATCCAACGGCAGCGGATTTGTATGATATGGGAGTCTATGCCAAGCTTGTCAAGGAATTTGAAATTCCTGGTTCTGAAAATGAACATACGGCAATAGTTCTTTCTTCGGCACGTTGTCGATTGGCTGAGATAACGGCATCTAAACCATATTTCATGGGACGGACGGAGATGATGCCTGAAAGCTTTCCTTCAAAAGATGATAAAGAATTTCATACGGCAACTGCCGATTTGCGGAAGGCTGTAAACATCTTTGTGAAGATGAATGACGATATACCAAACGAGGCTTCAGTTGCTTTGCAGAACATCTCCAATGATTTTTCAACAATCAACTTTATCGCAACAAATCTTGTCGGTGACATAGCCGAGAAGATAAAACTGTTGGAAGAAGGAGACATGAAGTCACGATTGTTCATGCTCATGAAGCTCATCAACCGCGATATTCAGTTTCAGAACCTCAAGAGGAGTATTCAGTCAAAGACGCGCGTAGATCTTGACGAACAGCAAAAAGAATATTTCCTGCACCAGCAGTTAAAGAACATACGAGAAGAGCTTGGTGATGACGGTGAGTCTGCCGATAAGAAGGAGTTGCGGGAGAAGGCTGGACAGAAGCATTGGCCAGAGGAGACTGCCAAACTTTTCGAGAAAGAACTTTCAAAGCTTGATAACTTGAACCCGCAATCACCTGATTATAGTGTTCAACTGAATTATCTTCAGACACTTGTCTCCCTGCCTTGGCTCGAATTCACCAAAGACAATTTGGATTTAAAGCGTGCACAGCGCATCCTTAACCGCAACCATTATGGTATGGAGAAGGTAAAGGAGCGAATTCTTGAATATATGGCGGTTCTCCGTCTTAAAGGCGACTTAAAATCACCTATACTTTGCCTCTATGGTCCTCCAGGTGTCGGTAAGACCTCTTTGGGGAAGAGTATAGCAGAGGCGATGGGCAGGAAGTATGTGCGTGTATCATTGGGAGGTCTCCACGATGAGGCTGAGGTGCGTGGACATCGCCGCACATATATTGGAGCTATGCCTGGACGAATCATCAAGAGTATTCAGAAAGCAGGCTCGTCCAACCCAGTATTTATTCTTGACGAAATAGACAAAGTGACGCAGAACACCATTAACGGTGATCCTGCATCGGCGTTGCTGGAAGTCCTGGATCCAGAGCAGAACAATGCATTCCACGACAACTTTCTTGACACCGACTACGATCTCTCCAAAGTGTTGTTCATTGCTACAGCAAATGAACTCAATACTATTCCTCGTGCCTTGCTTGATCGCATGGAAGTAATAGAAGTTGGTGGCTACATCACAGAAGAGAAGGTTGAAATTGCCAAGCGGCATCTTGTCCCTCGTGAGTTAGAGAACACGGGCTTAGGGCAAGTCGAACCCAAATTGAAATTTACAAAAGCTGCCTTGGAAAAAATGATAGAGTGTTATACGCGTGAGAGCGGAGTTCGTCAACTTGAGAAACAAATCAACAAGGCTCTCCGCAAGCTCGCTTTTCGACAGGCCACAGAGGGAACGTTGCCATCTAATAAGATTTCCCCAGAAATGCTTTCAGGTTTGTTGGGTAACCCTCCGTTTTATCGTGACATATACCAAGGCAACGACTATGCAGGCGTCGTGACGGGTTTGGCCTGGACAAGTGTCGGTGGCGAAATTTTATTCATCGAGACCTCACTTTCCAAAGGAAAGGGTGAGAAGTTGACATTAACTGGAAACCTCGGCGATGTGATGAAAGAAAGTGCGGTCATCGCCCTTGAGTATGTCAAGGCGCACGTTGATGCTTTGGGAATCGACTACCATATATTTGACGAATGGAACATTCACATCCATGTACCAGAAGGAGCTACTCCTAAGGATGGCCCTTCGGCAGGCATAACAATAGCTACCTCTTTGGCATCGGCGTTGACCCAACGTAAGGTTAGGAAGAATACGGCCATGACTGGAGAAATAACGCTTCGCGGAAAAGTACTGCCAGTTGGAGGTATCAAGGAGAAAATTCTTGCGGCCAAACGGGCTGGTATTACCGATATTGTGATGTGTGCAGAAAATCAGAAAGACGTTGAGGAAATTCCTGAAATCTATCGGAAGGGTGTTACTTTCCATTATGTGGAGAATGTACAGGAGGTTTGGGATTATGCCTTAACTAATGAACTGGTGGCTCATCCCATTCATTTGACCACAGAGAATACATCCGACAGAAAGGCCATCACACGCTTTGGGGAGAAGGAGGTACTCGGATGAAATTTGAACTTGACTCCGTCGATGCCTACAGTGACGCCCGAGCTGGCCGCATCCTTACAGCACATGGCGAAATCCTCACGCCTATCTTCATGCCTGTAGGGACTGTTGGGAGCGTAAAAGGTGTTCACTTCAGTGAATTGAAGAGTCAGGTAAAGGCTCAGATTATTTTGGGTAACACCTATCATCTGTATCTTCGTCCAGGTTGTGATATACTCCAAACTGCAGGCGGGTTGCATCGATTCAATGGATGGAATCGCCCCATACTCACCGATTCAGGTGGCTTTCAAGTGTTTTCACTCACAGGAATCCGCAAACTATCGGAAGAAGGCTGTGAGTTCCGGTCCCATATAGATGGCTCTAAGCATTTCTTTACACCAGAAAAAGTGATGGACATAGAACGGGTCATAGGTGCAGACATCATCATGGCTCTTGACGAATGTCCGCCAGGACAGAGTGATTATGCTTATGCCAAGAAGAGTCTTGGGCTGACGCAGCGCTGGCTTGACCGCTGTTTTAATCGCTTTAATGCAACTACCCCACTCTATGGCTATCAACAAGCTTTGTTTCCCATAGTGCAAGGATGCACTTATCCCGATCTTCGAAGGGAAGCTGCACAATTTGTGGCTGACAAGGGAGCTGAAGGAAATGCGATAGGAGGATTGGCTGTGGGTGAGCCTACCGAGGTGATGTATGAGATGATTGAGGTGGTCAACGCTATTCTTCCTAAGGATAAACCGCGCTATCTCATGGGAGTAGGAACGCCCCAGAATCTGCTCGAAGGCATTGAACGTGGTGTGGATATGTTCGATTGCGTTATGCCAACCCGCAACGGGCGTAACGCCATGCTGTTCACTTATGAGGGCACAATGAATATGCGCAATAAGAAGTGGGAGTTTGATTTTTCTCCGATAGATGCGGAAGGTTGCGATATCGATCGCATGACCTCTAAAGCGTATCTTCACCATCTTTTTAAGGCTGGTGAATTATTGGCAATGCAGATTGCCAGCATCCACAACCTGTCGTTCTATCTACGGTTAGTTGCGGACGCACGGGAGCATATCATTAAAGGTGATTTCATGAACTGGAAGACTTCTATAATAAAGCAATTGGGGCGGAGAATTTAGGATAAGAAGGGAAAAGATGGCGTTGGAAGATACCATAAAGAAGTTTAGAAATTGGAAGCCAAAACCCAAAAATATCAGATGGGAAAAAGGTATTGTTGCCTACGCTCTGCGTAAGCTTTCGCCAAAGCACCTTTTCGGACGTCTTGACTGGTATATCATCAAAAAGTTTATTGGCACCTATATCTTTTCTATCGTGCTGATTATCTCCATTGCGTTGGTATTCGACTTTAATGAGAATCTCTCGAAATTTACTAAATACCATGCTCCTTGGCGTGCCATCGTTTTTGATTATTACGCCAACTTTATCCCGTACTATTCCAATCTCTTTTCCCCACTATTCGTGTTCATTGCAGTCATTTTCTTCACTTCGAAACTGGCGGGCAATTCCGAAATCATCGCAATGCTCTCCTCGGGAATCTCATTCAAACGTTTGATGCGTCCCTATATGCTCTCGTGCATGCTTATAGCAAGCGTGACCTTCTATCTCAACAGTTACGTTATTCCCCATGGAACGGTCATTCGACAGAATTTTGAGTCGCTCTACCGCAACTCGAAGAAGAACACTTCGGCTGATAATGTACCTCTTCAAGTAGGAAAAGGAACCGTGGCCTTTATCCAGCATTTTGATGATCGTTACAAGCGGGGGTACGGATTTTCTCTCGACAAGTTCGAGGGCAAGAAACTGATTAGTCACATGACTGCTATGGAAATACAGTATGATACGATAGCAGACGCGAAATACCACTGGAAAGTGACCAATTGGAAGACACGTACACTTGTGGGAATGCGCGAGAAAATTGTGACGGGGGCAGTGAAAGACACAGTCATTCCCATGGAACCCACTGATTTGGTCTATTCCAAAGGGCAGCAAGAGACGTTTACGTCACCACAATTGCTTGACTACATCACCAAGCAGACAAGTCGGGGATCGGGCAATGTCATACAATACGAGGTGGAATTCCACAAGCGTATCGCTATGTCGTTCTCATCGTTCATCCTCACCATCATCGGTCTTTCGCTTTCGGCGCGGAAGCGAAAGGGAGGAATGGGACTCTATTTAGGAATCGGATTGGGGCTGAGTTTTACCTACATCATGCTTCAGACCGTATCTTCCACGTTCGCTATCAACGCCAATACACCTCCAATATTGGCAGCATGGATTCCGAATATGGTTTTCGCAGTTATAGCCTATTTCTGTTATAGGCACGCGCCAAGATGATTTTTAAAATATTTAATCTGTATCAAAATGAATTTTGACGAATTAGATTTAAACGATTATGTGCTTGACGCTTTGGACGATATGCAGTTCGAAACGTGTACTCCCATACAAGAAAAATGTATTCCTTACATTCTTGAAGGGCGAGATATACTGGGAGTAGCACAGACTGGAACGGGAAAGACAGCCGCCTACTTATTACCCATACTTTCAAAATTGGCTGATGGCGGCTACCCTGAAGATGCGATTAACTGCATCATCATGTCGCCAACACGCGAATTGGCGCAGCAGATTGATCAGGCCATGCAGGGATTTGCCTATCATTTGGACGGGGTGTCGAGCGTTGCCGTATATGGAGGCAATGATGGAAACCGCTATGACCAAGAGTTAAAGAGCCTTACACTTGGCGCAGATGTGGTCATCGCTACTCCTGGCCGGTTTATATCCCACATCTCTTTGGGAAACGTTGATTTGTCCAAAGTGAGCTTCTTCATTCTTGATGAGGCAGACCGTATGCTTGATATGGGCTTTTCGGAAGATATTCTCAATATAGCCCGCAAATTGCCAGATAATGTACAAACCATCATGTTTTCCGCTACAATGCCTCACAAAATAGAGGAGTTGGCCAAAACTCTGCTCAAAAATCCTGTGGAGATAAAGCTTGCTGTAAGCAAACCTGCGGAAAAAATCCAGCAAAAAGCTTATGTGTGTCATGAAACACAGAAAATGGCCATTCTGAAGGACATCTTCAAGGCTGGTGATTTGAAGCGAGTCATTATCTTCTCTGGAGCAAAACAGAAGGTAAAGCAGATTGCAGCCTCACTTAAACGCATGAATGTGAATTGTGGCGAGATGCATTCTGACCTTGATCAGGCCGAGCGCGACGAGATGATGTTTCAGTTCAAGAGTGGAAAACTCGACGTTATCGTTGCAACAGACATCCTTTCACGTGGTATAGACATAGATGACATTACTATGGTAATCAACTTTGACGTACCCCGTGATGCAGAGGATTATGTACACAGAATTGGAAGAACGGCACGGGCTAACCGTGACGGCGTGGCCATCACGCTGATTAGCGAGCAAGACCAATACTATTTCCAGCAGATAGAGAAGTTTCTTGAAAAAAAAGTGGAGAAGGTCAGCCTTCCAGAAGGAATAGGCGATGCACCCGAATATAAACAGTCTGCAAAGCCAGCGAAGGGTAAAAGTGCAAAGAGTCGTCGTCGCGAAGCACGTGATCAACAAAGCCATAAAGACAAGAAGAGTCGCAACCGTCAAAACAAACAACGTGCAGAGAAAGCTAATAAATCTCAAACATTTGCAGAGAACAATCAGTCCCAATCTGTACAAGGACTGGAAAAACAGTCAGGAAATCAGCAGAATAAACAATCTCGTCGTAATCGTCCAAAGAAAGAAGTTCGCAATCCAAACGAGCAGAAAGCAAACACGTCATTTAGCAAGTCTACCAAGCAAATTCGGGAACAAAAACAGAAAAACAACCGTCACGAACAGAAAATACACACAAGTGATGGCGAAAATACTCAACAGATAGATACTGACAAGCTGATTATACAGCCCCAGCAATCTACTATTCCCAAGAAGAAAGCGCACAAACGTGGAAGAGGACGAGGAAAGAAACTTTCCGATAAAGCTCCTTTACACTCTACAAAGTACGATATAAGAGAGGACTTCCAGTTGCCAAAGAAAAATAAAGAGAATAAAATAGCCAAGCTGGTGAAAAAGCCATTAAAGTGGTTACACATTATTAAATAGGAAGATTGACTATGAATTTCGTTGCAATTATTCCAGCCCGGTTCGCTTCAACGCGTTTTCCTGGAAAGCCTCTGGCACTATTGGGTGGGAAGTATGTCATACAACATGTTTATGAACAGGTGTGCAAAGCATTAGATCAAGTCTATGTAGCCACCGATAGTCAGCTCATCTATGATGCAGTCGTGCGGTTTGGAGGAAAGGCAATTATGACTTCTCCCGACCATCACAGTGGAACGGATCGTGCCAGCGAAGCATTGGATAAAATTGACGGCTGTTATGACGTTGTAGTAAATGTTCAAGGTGACGAGCCGTTTATTCAATCATCGCAAATCCGAACAGTGATGGATGCGTTCAACGATCCGTCAACTCAGATTGCCACATTAGCTAAGCGTTTTGACTCTATCGAAGAGGTTGAAAATCCCAACTCGCCAAAAATAGTTGTTGATAATGATGGTTTCGCCCTCTATTTCTCTCGTTCTCCCATACCCTTCATTCGGGGGAAAAACCGTGCAGAATGGCTTTCATCCTACCCCTTTCTCAAGCATATTGGACTATACGCTTATCGTGCCGATGTCTTGCAGGAGGTGACTCGCTTACAGCAATCTACATTGGAATTGGCTGAAAGTCTGGAGCAGTTGCGATGGTTGCAAAACGGCTATAAGATCAAAGTCGGGCTTACCACAATAGAAACTGTGGGCATCGATACGCCAGCTGATCTTCAAAAAGCGGAGCAGTTCCTCCTCTTCAATTCTATCAAATAGCCCAACGAAACTGATGAGACATCTGCATTACCTTTTATAGGTTTTGCACAAGCACTATCTCAACTTATTGTCGTTTGTAAGCCTTTTTGAAGAAAAAATCGAGCTGAATTCCCTGTTTGGGATCCAGCATTTACTGACGAATGGAGTTTTGTGTCATCAATAAACAAATGTTACAGGTTCCACGGAAAAATTTTGCACAACCATTTATTTTTTGTACTTTTGCCGCTGATTTTTCAAAGTAACCATCAACAGACGACCACGAGGCCATGTTTTCCTTGTCATCGCATCCCTTAGATAGGTGTAGATAAGGCGTGTGCAGTGTTTTGGTGCGATGGCCTTAGACGTTAAATATTGAAACAAGATAATGGAAGAATTTGAACTCATTGCCAAGACTTTCATGGGGTTGGAACCCGTCTTGGCGCAGGAGCTCACAGAATTGGGTGCAAACAACGTACAGATAGGACGGCGTATGGTGTCGTTCACTGGCAACAAAGAAATGATGTATCGTGCGAATTTTCAACTGCACACGGCCATCCGAATTCTAAAGCCCATAGCCCATTTCAAAGCACAGTCGGCTGAGGACATGTACAATGAGGTGCGCAAAATCGACTGGAGCAAATATATTGAGGAAGGTAAGACGTTTTCCGTCGATTCTGTAGTTTACTCCAATGAGTTTCGCAACTCCCGCTTTGTGACATACAAGGTGAAGGATGCGATCGTAGATCAATTTCGTGAAGAGAAAGGAAAGCGTCCCAATATCTCTGTCACAAATCCCGACATCAGACTCAACATCCACATTGCTGAGTTTGATGCAACGTTATCTTTGGACAGTAGTGGCGAGTCACTGCATCGCCGCGGCTACCGTCAAGAGAGTGTCGCCGCTCCATTGAACGAGGTATTGGCCGCTGGCATGATCCTCTTGACGGGATGGAAGGGAAACACGGATTTGATTGATCCAATGTGTGGATCAGGCACCATCGCCATCGAGGCCGCACTCATTGCACGTAACATATCACCAGGTGTGTTTCGTAAGGAATTTGCCTTCGAGAAATGGCCTGACTTTGACAAAGACTTGTTCGATGAAATATATAATGACGATTCACGAGAACGCGAATTCAACCACCACATCTACGGCTACGATATTGACATGAAGGCGGTCAACACCGCACGTATCAATGCCAAAGCCGCCGGTCTCTCCCGCGATGTGACTTTCGATTGTCGCGACTTTAAGGACTTCACCAAGCCACAGGAGAAGAGCATCATAATTACAAATCCTCCTTACGGCGAACGCATATCCACGCCCGATCTTCTGGCCACCTACAAGATGATTGGCGAGCGGTTGAAACACGAGTTCATGGGAAACGAGGCTTGGATACTTTCCTACCGTGAAGAATGCTTCCGTCAAATAGGCCTCAAGCCGAGCATAAAGATTCCGTTGTATAATGGCTCACTGGAGTGTGAGTTCCGCCGCTACCAACTTTTTGACGGCAAAATGAGCGATTACCGCCATGAGGGAGGTATCGTCAAGACAGAAGAAGAGAAGGCGGAAATGGCACAGCATCACCGCTTTAAGAAGAATCGCGAATTTAAGCAACTTCTTGATCAGCAAGCCGAGAACGAAGAAGGTGATATTCGCAGTTTTACGTTTCACAAGTTTGGACGCGATGATCACCATTTTTCACGTACGGAACGCAGACCATTCCACCGTCGCGAGCGTGACGAAGAGGGCAACGAACGAGCCAAACGTTCTGGAAGCTATGACCGTTCGAGCCATCGTGGAGATCGCAAGACCCCTGGAAAACGCTGGGCTGAGCGTGGTGGGCGTGATCGCAGAGACGACAGATACGATAGATTCCGTGGAGAAAAACATAGGCAAGGCGGTTCCAAAAAGCAATCATATAACAAAGACTTTACCCAATATGAAGACTAAGACCTTTAGAACAGTGCTGTGTGCAGTCGTGACAGGCTGCGCATTGTTCACCCCATTGAACACCACAACCACCATGGCGCAGAAACAGTTTACGCTGGAAGACCTCAACTACGGGGGAACGAACTACCGCAACATGATTCCCGAGAACCGCTATACAACGTGGTGGGGTGACCGATTGGTACGTACAGATGTCGACTACTGTGCCGAAGTGAACCTCAAAAATGGAAAAGAGACGCGCCTATTCTCCATTGATGAATTAAATGAATGGGCTGGTTTGAAGGATACTGAAGATCAGATTCGCCACTTTTACTCAGCCTCTTTCCCTTATACTGACAAGAATCTCGTGTTGGTAATGAACGGCCACGAGAATCTGCTCGTGGATTTCAAGAAGCGCACTTTGGTCAAACGATGGAAAAGAGAGCAACAGACACAGGCCCAGGATTGGAACCAACTCTCAAATGCAACGGCCTATGTCAAGGGCGACCAACTTTATGTTGCCACAGCCGATGGACAAACACATCAGCTTACCAAGGACGGTTCGTGCGATGTCGTGTATGGGCAGAGTGTCCATCGTGACGAATTCGGTATTCATGGTGGTCTCTTTTGGAGTCCAAAAGGTAATCGACTGGCTTTCTACCGCATGGATCAAAGCATGGTGAGCGACTATCCCTTGATTGACGTTCCCGAACTGGATTGGACACCTAAAAAGGGCGAGTCGCGTGCAGCCAAGGTGGACATGATAAAGTATCCGATGGCTGGAGAAACCTCACATAAGGTCACCGTGGGAGTCTATGACCTCGCAACAGGTCGAACAATTTACTTAAATGCGGGCGATCCCACCAACCGCTATTTCACGAACGTTTCTTGGTCGCCTGACGAGCGTCACATCTATATACTCGAATTGAACCGAGATCAGAACGACATGAACCTCGTGGAGTATGACGCGACTACGGGCGACCGAATTCGTGTATTATATAATGAGAAGGATGAAAAATATGTAGAGCCGCAGAATCCAATTGTTTTTCTCCCTTGGGATACCTCAAAATTCATTCTTCAAAGTCAGAAAGACGGATACAACCATTTCTACTTGTTCGATGTCAATGGCGGTGCACCACGCCAAATAACCAAAGGCGACTGGGTGGTGATGGAGTTCCTTGGTTTTGATGTGAAGCGCAAGGCTATTGTCTACACCTCGAACGAGTGCTCTCCCATCCAGCAAAATACTTGGATGGTAAGCGTTAAGAGTGGTAAACGCATCTTGCTCGACAACGGTAAGGGGTGGCACTATCCCTCATTGAGCAAAAATGGAATCGCTATCTGCGACAACTACTCGGAGCCAGACGTGCCCCGCAAGATTGATTTAATCGAAATCGGGGGCAAACGTGTTAACTGGCTTACGGCAGCTGACCCATGGAAGGGTTACAATGTGCCTGAATATAGCTGCGGGACGCTGAAGGCTGCTGACGGAACGACCGACCTATACTACCGGATGGTCAAGCCCGTTGGTTTCGATGCAACGAAGAAATATCCTACTGTGGTCTATGTCTATGGCGGTCCGCACGCCCACAATGTCGATGCCCGTTGGCATTATTGTTCGCGTCCATGGGAAACCTATATGGTACAAAAAGGATATCTGCTTTTCATCATTGACAACCGAGGAAGTGAGCACCGCGGTAAGGCTTTTGAACAGGCAACCTTCCGCCACTTAGGACAAGAGGAAATGAAAGACCAGATGAAAGGTGTGGAATATCTTCAAAGTCTTCCCTATGTCGACAGGGATAGAATCGGCGTACATGGCTGGTCGTTTGGCGGTTTTATGACTATCTCGTTGATGACCAACTATCCAGATGTCTTCAAGGTGGGCGTTGCAGGCGGTCCTGTAATTGATTGGAAATGGTATGAGGTAATGTATGGTGAACGCTACATGGACACCCCGGAAAGCAATCCTGAAGGCTACGCACAAACCTCGCTCCTCTCCAAAGCCAAGAATCTGAAGGGCAAATTGCAAATCATTCAAGGCTTGAACGATCCAACAGTCGTGCCACAAAACTGCTATTCATTTCTAAAAGCGTGTATCGGTGCAGGTACTCAACCCGATTTCTTTGTCTATCCAGGTGAGCCGCACAATATGCGAGGACACCAAAGCGTGCATCTGCATGAACGCATCACGCAATATTTTGAGGATTATTTGAAATAACCATCCGTTATCATATAGCCAATCATTCCTTCGGAAAATTTCTTTTCAGGGATTGATTGGTTTGATTATGTACACGAAACAAATATTCAAGGACATGAGAATCTTACTATTAGGAAGTGGTGGACGAGAGCATGCGCTGGCTTGGAAATTGGCACAAAGCAGGAGATGTGACAAGCTCTACATTGCCCCGGGCAACGCAGGAACGGCTATGGTTGGCGAAAACGTCGACATCAATGTGAGCGACTTTGATAGTTTAAAAGAGTTTGCGGTTGCCAATCGGATTGATATGATCGTTGTAGGACCGGAAGATCCACTCGTCAAGGGCATCTATGACACATTCAAGGACGACTCACGTACCCGAACGATTCCTGTCATAGGCCCGTCTAAACAAGGAGCACTGTTGGAAGGTTCCAAAGATTTCGCGAAGCATTTCATGCAGCGTCACAACATTCCTACAGCTGCCTACCGCACATTCGACGCAACGACTCTGGAAGAAGGAGTCCACTTTTTGGAGACCCTTCAACCACCCTATGTCCTCAAGGCAGATGGTCTGGCAGCAGGAAAGGGTGTTCTCATAGTCCCAACACTCGACGAAGCAAAGAAAGAATTGCACGACATGCTGGATGGCATGTTCGGTAATGCTTCAGCCAAGGTGGTCATAGAGCAGTACTTGGACGGCATAGAATGCTCCGTCTTTGCGCTGACGGATGGCAAACACTACAAGATTCTGCCGGAGGCAAAGGACTACAAGCGCATAGGGGAGCACGATACTGGACTCAACACAGGTGGAATGGGCAGCGTCTCTCCCGTTCCTTTTGCCGATGATGAATGGATGAAAAAGGTAGAAGAACGCATCATTCGCCCCACCGTGGAGGGGCTTCGCCAGGAAGGTATCGACTATAAAGGATTCATTTTTTTCGGCTTGATCAATGTGGGAGGCGACCCAATGGTCATCGAATATAATTGCCGCATGGGTGATCCAGAGACGGAGAGCGTCATGCTTCGCCTGAAGAGCGACCTCGTTGACTTGTTTGAAGGCGTGGCCAAAGGTAACCTTGATGAATATGAAGTGAAAACAGATCCCCGGAGCGTTGTCTGCGTAATGCTCGTTAGCGGGGGGTATCCGCAACATTACATCAAGGGCTACCCTATCAAGGGACTGGACGACGTGACTGGTGCGGTGGTTTTTCATGCGGGCACCGCCCTCAAGGATGGACAGATTGTCACCAACGGTGGACGTGTGTTGGCCGTCAGTGCCTATGGAGAAGATAAAGAAGCTGCGCTGCAAAAGTCGTTCAGCGAGGCTGAGAAGATAGAGTTCAAAGACAAATATTTTAGAAAAGACATTGGTCAAGACCTCTAACTGACGGCCTTTTCCTTTCAGAAGCAGATTAGGCGCTGTTGTGTGCTTGGCATCTCTGCGTGCTTTTATGCTTGACATGGAGGGTCAAGCACACAAATCATCATCACCGTTATCGCCCTTTTTACATACATATAAGAGAAAGCAAAGATTGGAAAGTTTTTAGAAGCCAGTCAAAAAGATGAAACCGAAGCGCATACAAAATAAGATTGCGGAAAGCAGGTGGACGCTGACCACACTGATAACGATAGCTCTTGTGGTGTGGGGGGTAGCTGGCTTGACCAACCCGCGCATGTGGATAAACCTGCCTTGCCTGGTGCTATCCACCTGCTTGATGATGGAATTGAACAATGCCAACACGCTCATTCGCATATATAGTCGGATGGTGTCTGGGTCTTTTCTCATACTTGCCACCGTTTGTATGCAGCAAATAACGAGCTATACTTCTGCTATAGCTATCCTCTGCATGGTTGGGTTCTACACCAGTATCTTCCGTTCTTATCAGGATGAGACATCACCAGGGTGCGTTTTCTATGCCTTTATTTGCTGGGGATTTGCGAGCATCGTGTGGGTACAGGCTCTATTCTTTCTCCCTGTGCTTTGGATTTTAATGGGAGTATTATTACGCGCATGGAGTGCACGTAACTTTTGTGCGTCTCTGCTTGGGCTCCTTCTACCCTACACGGTTGTCGTGGCGGTGCTGGCAGTGCGTAACGACTTGGCTCGCTTGGCGGTACATTTTTCAAGATTAGTTGACTTTCCGCCCGTGCCCGACTTTTTCCCCCTATCCATCGAACAGCTCACAGCACTGGCATTCGTCACCTTGTGCGGTTTGATAGGTTGCGTACACTTTTTACGAAAAAGCCACAACGACAGCATCCGTACCCGGCAATTCTATTTTTTCTTCATCACTATCGACGTGCTGGCGTTGGCCTACCTTTGCGTCCAACCCACACAATATGAGGCTTTGTTGGGAATTCTAATAGTGAATACATCACCCCTCATCGGCCATTTTTTTGCCTTAACGCGCACTAAATGGACCAATTTTGCATTTCTTGCCATCTCCATGGTTGCCTTTTTGTTAACTGCCAACAGCCTACTGAGAACCATCATCTTCTAACCACCATGGCAGAGATAACCGACTTTCTCATTAACTATGGGTATTTGGGCATGTTTATAGCCGCATTTCTTGCCGGCAGTTTCGTGCCGTTTAGCAGTGAGGCAGTTATGGTTGCTCTTATCGCTACAGGCCTTGATTCCACGCAACTGCTTATATTCGGTACTCTGGGCAACACCTTCGGCTCGATGCTCAACTACGGTATCGGGAGAATGGGGCGTATGGAATGGATTGAAAAATACCTCCATGTGAAGCGTGAAAGAGTGGAGCGTACAGAGCGTTGGATGCGAGGACGCGGGGCATGGATGGGTGTGCTCGCTTTTCTTCCTCTTTTTGGCACTGCAGTGTGCATCGTCCTTGGACTGACCAGAGCCAATCCATGGATTACCTTTATCGCTGTACTTGCTGGAAAGGTCATCCGCTACGGTTTGCTGGTCGGCGGCATGTCGATACTTGTTTAAAATTTCTTCATTAGCGTGTACCCGTCTCATAATATCTAAAGTCAGCACGTTCAATTTTTTTAGGAAAACGTTACTGCTCACCATTAAGCCCCTATTGCCTTACAAAAGGACCTCTTTGACGATGCAATACGGCCTCTATCAAGCGGTCAAACAGCCCCTATTGCAAGGCTTTCAGAACACCTATTGTTTTAACCGCCTAACGAATTGGTTTTTAAAGGATTAGCTTCAGGCCATCTTGCATTCCTATTGGTTCACTTCACATATCGTTTATCCCAAATCATTAGATTAGTCCCAGGTTGGTGTTTTTTCGTGTAGATTGCCACGTATTTGTTAAAGACATAGCGGGCTATGGGGAAACACTTACGGCTGCAAGGATGCCAAAAGAAATGGTAACAAGGGGCGGAAAGATGTAAAACACATTGTCTCTTTGATCGATTTCGGTCTAATGCCCAATTTGGCTTAATCCAATAAACCCCGCTTGCGAATCTATCAGTTCACAGGCGGGGCTTTCTATTTTCTTTGTTAGTCGAGGTTCTGTGGCTCAGCTCGGTGTGGCCTTTTATTTCACCACAAACTTTCTTCCGCCTTGGATGTATATACCCTTCGGCAGGCTGCGCCCGTCCATGCGGCGGCCTTGCAGGTCGTAGACGGCGGAAGCATCCGTGCGGTTTGTGGACTGGCTCACGACGGGCTTCACGCCGGCAAGAATTTCGTCGCAGAGCCGCTCACGTGAGTTCACATACACACGGTGTCCCTCCGCATCGTAGTAGGTCTCCAGCAGCGTAACGTTATCGACTGGCGAGGTGTAGGCTGGGTGGCAGAGGTAGGCGAAAGGCGCACCTCCGGCATTGACGCAGCCAATGCCCTCCACCAATCGATGCCCAGTGGAGAGCACCAACAGACGGTGCGCTTGTCCGTCCGCCAAGGTCGTATCGCCCTTCTGCTCCACGGTGATGTCGGCACGGCCGAGATAAGCGTCGCCCACATGGGCATTGTAGTCATAGAGGATGAACTCGCCCGCGTCGTTCTGCGGGTATTCCGTCACCACTTTGGGGTATGCGGCGGTGTAGCTCTCCGCATCGGCCAGTACACGCCCGTCCTCATTGCGCATCGCAAAGAGATACTTGTAGCGTTTGTCGGCATCGTTGCCCGCACAACGGGATTCGGTACAGTCATACACCTTCTGATACGTTTTCCCGTTCTCCTCCGTGTCACCGATAGTAGCGTAGGTGCGTCGCGCGCTCCCATACCAATAAGTCTGATTGCCATTTGTAATGTACGCATAGCTGCAATGCACCCACTGCCGCCCGCTATTAGGGGCGCGTAGGAAATCGTTGCGTGTAAAGATCAACTTTCCATCCACTTTACAGGAATCAAGCTCGTTGTGTGGGCCAATAATATACATTCCCCAAATGGGATATATCCCGAAAGAGCTTCCGATGCCTTCCACCCAATATTCCCATGGAGATTGGAAACCGTCGTCCTCAGTATAAAGGTCAGCGGGGGCAATTCCCAAACGGAGATAACTGCGTCCGTCAACCCGTATGGAGTCCCCCGTAGACACGGCAACAGTCCCATAGTCAGAATACAAGGTGTCACCTTCTTGTAAGTTGAAGTCAAACAGCTCGCCACCTTCAGCACTGTACACTTTCCTCCCTTCCTCACGAAGTCCGTCCATAAACTGGTTTTTCCAGTTTACCAGTTTCTTATATGACACCCCGCCTATCAAAGTGTCTCCACAAATCTTACGATAGAAGCCCTTGTCGGCTCCACGAGGGAGATAAACGCTCCGCAGATACCATTCCTTTCCGTCTTGGAGCATCGGCTTGTAGCTTGGAGATTGAGCCAATGCACTAAACCCGTGTGTACTCATCAGGCATATTAGGATGCCCAACCGCTGAAAAATCGTTGAAATCTTCATAGTCTTCCATCATTTAGAGTTAGTATTTACCTTCAGCGACGCTCCCTTTTCCACTTGGAAGCCGTTCTTGATGGTCACGGTCTGTTCCACTTGGAATGTCGTGTAGCCACTCTGGATGCGGACGAGGCCGGGAATTGCCCCACGGTTCACGTCCTTTCCAGCGAAAATGTTCTTGCCAAGGACGGTCGTGTTGTCAGTAAAGGAAGCATTTTGAATATAAAAGTCGCCGTTTCCTGTATTATTGTCCTTTTGGATAAAATTTCCCTCCCCGCCAATGTTATACCCACCTGTAGCTGCGTTGCACAGGGAAAGGGACACGTAGTAGGCCGTGTCGTTGTAAGCGACATCGCCCACCGAGAGGGTTACATTAGAAGACTGCTGCGTGCTTCCAACATTAACATTACCATTGTTGTAAACGGTAAGCTGCGCATTGGCGCTTACAATGCCAAACGCCAGCATGATTAGGGAAATGATTTTCTTCATGATTTTGTTTAAAATTAGATTGACTCAAAAAAATAACAATATTATATTACAAACATGTTACAATCTTATGAAGTTTTACTAAGTTTGAAAAATTTTAAGCATCACCCACAGAACACTTTTCATCTAAATGGGGACACCGCATAATGAGGTGAACGAGGATGAAATTACAAAACAGGGAAACAACCGATGTAGCCGCCCATGCTTTAAACATTTCAACCAATACGATTAATTTCTAAAGACCGACTGAGGTTAAACCCAAATCAATAGACCGAACTTAACAAGAAAAGGAGAAGTATTTCCTCATTCCATCCTTTGTCACTGCTTCTTTCGGCATCTTGCTGCCGTAAGTGTTTCGCCATAGCTAACTATGCCTTCAACATTTACGTGGCAAGCTTCACGAAATAAACAGCAACCTGGGACGAAATTTAATGACGATTTGTGTTTAAACAGGTTCAAATTTAAATTCGAATTTTCCCAAATTTAGTTTGATGCTAATCAAAAAAGGAACTTATTCTTTGAACTTAAAAACGCATTCCATGCAAGTTCTTTGTAACTGAATTTGAGCATGCACGCAATATTGGTAAGTAAACTAAATGAGCAAGCGGAGACCTTATTGCACATATTTTTCGTCACTTCTGTAACCACGTCGTCTTTTTTTCGTAACTTTGCGGACGCAAAATATTAATTATCAAAAACAGAGAAGTTAAGAAACAGAAATGGACTGGTTAGTAAAACTATTTACGACCCCGGACAGCGTAGCGCACATTGCGTTGCTGTACTCTGTCGTCATTGCCTTTGGAGTTTATCTTGGAAAAATCAAGATAGGTGGCATTTCATTGGGAGCTACTTTCGTGCTCTTTGTGGGCATCCTGGCGGGACACGTCGGCTTCACGGCGCCTACAAACGTGTTGACATTCTTGCAAGATTTTGGTCTGATTCTCTTTGTGTTTATGATTGGCTTGCAGGTTGGGCCGGGTTTCTTTGAAAGTTTTGGAAAAGGCGGTATCAAGCTCAATATGCTCTCCGCCATCTGCATTTTGCTCAACGTGTTGGTAATGTTTGCCTGCTATTACATTTTCTTCGACACGTCGAATCCACAGAACTTGCCCATGATGGTGGGTACGCTCTATGGCGCTGTGACCAACACGCCTGGACTGGGTGCCGCCAACGAGGCGTTGCAGTCGGTTTTCCAAAATGGCAACATTCCTTCCATCGCTAATGGTTACGCTTGTGCTTATCCTTTGGGAGTTTTGGGCATTATCGGTACATCCCTACTTGTTAAGGCCTTGACCCATGCCAACTTTGCAGATGAAAATGCTAAGCTAACTTCCGCAGAGACAGGAAACCCGGCGGAGAAGCCTTACAAGATGTATCTCCGCGTTCAAAACGCTCATATTTGCGGTAGGACACTGAAGGAAATCAGCGAATTTCTTAATCGTGAAATAGTGGCCTCACGCATGGTCCATGATGGAAAGATGAGCGTGCCCAACCGGGATACAGTGTTTCAACTTGGCGATGAGGTGCTCGTCGTCTGCGCAGAATCCGATGCCGAGGCTATCAAAGCATTCATTGGAGAACAGATTGACGCTAAGTGGATGGAGGATATAAAGAGTCAGCCGCTCATCAGTAAACGCATCATCGTTACTAACCCTGACATGAACGGAAAGACATTGGGCAAAATGCACTTTTCAAGTGTCTATGGTGTGAATGTTACTCGTATCTCCAGACAGGGCATGGACCTTTTTGCAAGCCGCAACCACCACTTCCATGTTGGGGATCGCATCAACGTTGTTGGCCCTAAAGACAATGTTGAGCATATCTCTGCAATGATGGGAAACTCTGAGCGCAAGCTCAATATTCCTAACTTGGGAACAATTTTTATTGGCATTTTGATTGGCATAATATTTGGAAGTCTTCCTGTTGCCATTCCGGGCATGCCAGTTCCTTTGAAATTGGGTCTTGCAGGTGGCCCGCTGATTATTGCAATTATCATCGGTCGTTGGGGTACACGCTTTCACCTCATTACTTATATGACTACTTCTGCCAATCTCATGCTTCGTGAATTTGGACTTGTTCTCTTCCTCGCATCTGTGGGAATCAAGGCCGGAGGAGGCTTCTGGGAGACGGTAGTTGCAGGAGATGGACTAAAATATGTACTCTGTGGTTTTTTGATTACTATTATTCCGATTATCATTGTGGGGCTAATCGCAAGATTGAAGTTCAAGTTCAACATATTTACAGTTATGGGTATGATTGCAGGTACTTATACTGATCCTCCTGCACTGGGCTACGCTAACAGCGTATGTCAAGGAGAAGCTTCCGCCATTGGATATTCCACGGTCTACCCATTGTCTATGTTCCTTCGTATATTGGCGGCACAGATAGTTGTCCTTTTCTTCTGTGGAGCTTAGTATTCGTAATCTCAGACCAACAAGTTGTCAATAATGCATCGTGGAGGAGAAGTCAGCTTCTTCCCCCACGATGTGTTGTTTTAGGGTGCATTGATGATGATCATCATTTATTCTACAATTGGAATTATCTCCTTCATTTCTTTTATATGTCCATGAAATCCTTTACCTTTGTAATCGAATTTAGGATTGCATCTTAGCAGACTATGGGATATCTCACAACTGAAAAGAGAAAGAATACCGTCAAGACCTTCATGAAAATGAAGCAAGAAGGCAACAAAATAACTATGCTAACTGCCTATGATTACACAACGGCGCATATCATGGACGAAGCAGGAATTGACAGTATATTAGTTGGGGATTCGGCCTCCAATGTTATGTTGGGCAATACTTCTACGTTACCTATAACCTTGGACGAAATGATTGTCTTCGCCCGTGGTGTGGCTAAGGGTTGCCAAAGGGCTTTGATAATTTGCGATATGCCTTTTGGAACCTATCAAGTTTCAGAAGAGGATGCCGTACGCAATGCTGTGAAACTGATTCGGGAGACAGGCGTAGATGCAGTGAAACTTGAAGGAGGTGTCGAAATTGTTCCTACGATACAACGGATTGTCGACACAGGAATTCCTGTCATGGGGCATTTGGGGCTAACCCCTCAGAGCATTAACAGACTTGGGAGCTATGGTGTTTGTGCAAGTAATGACGCTGAAGCAAATAAACTGATAGCCGATGCACACGCATTGGAGAAGGTGGGCTGCTTTGGCATAGTACTGGAGAAGATACCTGCAACTGTGGCACGGCAGGTTACAAAAGAGGTATCTGTTCCAACCATCGGTATAGGAGCGGGAAATTATTGTGACGGACAAGTTTTGGTCTATGCTGATTCCATGGGGATGACTCAAAACTTTGAACCCAGATTTCTCCGCAAATTTGCCGCAATGGGGGATGAATTGCGTCAGGGCGTGACCGCATACTGCAAGGCGGTAAAAAGCAATTTGTTTCCCAATGAGAGAGAAAGTTATTGAAACATATTCCACATGGACACACAAAACACACCGATACATATACGCATTTGGGGACATCATTTTTGGATGCTTGTGCTATCAAATCTTTTTGTTGGCATTTCAGTCTTTATGCTCTTACCATACTTTCCTGCATTAATGCAAGCGGAGGGCTATGCTTGGAGTGACGTAGGATTGGTTATGTTGGCTTTTGGATTGGGAATTTTACTGCCCGGTCCTTTGGTTTCCTACTTTATAGAGCGTTTTCGCCGCAATAAAGTGTGCCTTCTCTCAATGTTTTTTTTGGCGCTTCTCTCGACCATTCTTTATGGATTGGAAAGTCATAAATTCCTCAGCATCGGACTATATGGCATGCTGGCTATTCGCCTTTTGCAGGGTTTTTGTTTTGGACTGACCGAAATGGTAGTGTATAGCACTCTTGTACTTGATACTTGCGAGTCTCTCTACCGAACGGAAGCCAGCCATGCACTCTCGTGGACAAGTCGCTGTGCACTGGCTATAGGCCCGCTTGTATCATTGATTTGTATTCAATATTTGGGAATCGGTGTCGTTCCTTTTTTCTCCGCAGGGTTCGCTTTGTTGTCAGTGTTTCTAATCTATTCCATTCCTTTCCGCTTCCGTGCGCCAAACGAAGTAGTGCATCCTTGGAGCTTTGACCGTTTCTTTTTGCCTAAAAGTGTTCCGCTTGTAGCCAATACGTTTATGGTAACACTGGCTTTTGGCCTGCTATTGACCCTGCCTCTAAGTCCAGATTTCTATGCATTGTTGCTTACAGGTTTTTTTTTGGCATTGGTAGCAGAGAAATATGCTTTTGCCAATGCCGAGTTGAGGAGTGAGGCAATCACTGCCTTTTTCGTTTTAATCGTAGCCTTCTTGATGCTTTTCACCCGCAAATTCACATGGATACCTTCTTGCGTTGCGGTGATGTCGGGGTTCTCCTTTGGATTACTGGGTAGCCGATTTCTACTTTTCTTTATAAAACTGTCACAGCATTGTCAGCGCGGAACGGTTCAAAGTTCATTCTTTCTGTCATGGGAACTGGGACTATGGGTAGGACTTTTTGTGGGTTTTTCCCTATTAAATAGAAATGCTCACAGTATCATTCTCTTTGCGATGCTGCTTGTCTTCGTAGCTTTACTTGCTTATCATTTTTTCATTCATGGTTGGTACATCAACCACAAAAATAGATAATTATGTATCAAAAATTCAAATATAACGATGAGCGTTTTGCCGACATAGAGATGCTCCGCTATCCTTTGCCAGGCTTTGAACATCTCACACTACAGCAGAAGCTATATATTTATTGTCTTTCAGAAGCCACACTCTACGGACGAGATATTACTTTTGATCAGTTCGGGCGTTATAATGTTGTCATCCGAAAGACGTTGGAGGCAGTGCTACTTCACTATACGGGTGACAAATCCTCGGTGGATTTCCTCGGTTTCGTAACCTATCTAAAACAGGTGTGGTTCTCCAGTGGCATCTATCACCATTATGGATGTGATAAATTTGTGCCCACATTCTCAGAGCAATTTCTGCGCCATGAAGTTTCTTTAGTATCTCCAGACGAACTGCCATTGGTAAAGGGCCAGAGCGTAGAGAAACTACTTGACGAGATTTGCCCTGTCATTTTCGACCCCACCATTTCTCCCAAACGGGTAAATATTGCGGATGGTGAAGACGTGGTAGCAACCTCGGCATGTAACTATTATCAGGACGTGACACAACAGGAGGCTGAAGACTATTACGCAGCAAAGCGTGGCATTGAAAAGGAACAACCCTCGTGGGGCCTCAATACCACCCTTGTGAAAAGAGATGGAAAGCTCATAGAAGAGGTTTGGAGCGTCTACGGAAAGTATGGTGCGGCCATTGAACACATTATTTATTGGCTTAAAAAGGCACAGAAATATGCTGAAGGAGATGCACAGCGACATATTATCGACCTCCTTGTGACCTATTACACAACGGGTAACCTTCGAGATTTCGATCGATACAGCATAGAATGGGTCGGTTGTCATGAAGGGAGTATAGACTTTATCAATGGTTTCATTGAAGTCTACGGCGACCCGTTGGGTCTGAAAGGGTCCTGGGAAGGTATTGTAGAGTACCGTGACGAAGAAGCTACTCGCCGTACGCGTATGATTGCGAAGAACGCTCAATGGTTTGAGGACCACTCTCCCATTGATCTTCGATTTCGTAAATCAAGGGTGAAAGGGATTTCAGCCAATGCCGTTTGTGCAGCTATGCTCGGAGGGAATGAATACCCGGCTTCGGCCATAGGAATCAACTTGCCTAATGCTGATTGGATTCGTGCACGCTATGGGAGCAAATCGGTAACAATAACCAACCTCACGCATGCCTACGATGAGGCGTCACGCGGCAATGGATTCCGTGAGGAGTTCATACCTGATGACAACGTCCGAAAGGTGATAGAAGCTTATGGCAACATCTGCGATGACCTACATACAGATTTACATGAGTGTCTTGGTCATGGAAGTGGCCAACTATTGCCAGGTATAACAGCAGAGGCATTGCGTAATTATGGCAGCACTATCGAGGAAGCACGTGCCGATTTATTCGGACTGTATTTTCTTGCTGATCCCAAACTTGTTGAACTTGGTCTTCTTCCTAATTCTGAAGCTCATCATGCACAGTACTATGCTTATATGATGAATGGACTAATGACTCAGTTGGTACGTGTAAAACCAGGATTCCATTTAGAAGAAGCACATATGAGAAACCGTGCCTTGATTGCTTATTGGGCACTCAAACTTGCTCAAGATAGGCAACAGAAGGAAAATCCTGCTGTGCAATTAGTATGTGAAGAAGGAAAGACAGTGCTCAGAATAAACGACTATATGGCTCTCCGCCGAATTTTTGCAGAAGAGTTGGCGGAAATACAACGTATCAAAAGTGAGGGAGATTATAATGCGGCAAGGCTCCTCGTTGAAAAATTTGCCGTGCGGGTAGATGACCGTCTCCACAAGGAAGTGCTTGGTCGTTATGCACGTCTGCATCTTGCCCCATACAAGGGATTCATCAATCCACGTATGACTGTTGTAAGAGATGGCAACGGGGCACCCACCGATGTAGCATTGGATTACGAAGAAAGCTATACAGAACAGATGTTGAGGTATAGCCGTGACTATGCCACTTTGTGATGTTTAGTTTCCGAAACAATTCCAAAATACAATGGAAAAAGAAAAAGTCGAAGAAACGGTGCGGAAGATTAAACAATCTTTCCGTCAGCTGATGAACGGAGTAACATCTCGGTCGATGCGTGAAAAAGGCGTGCAATATCAGCTCAACTGGGGAGCTTCGCTAATCCATCTCCGTGAAATGGCATCTGAATATCCGAAGGATTACGATTTGGCCATTGCCCTTTGGAAAGAGCCTATACGCGAATGCAAAGTACTTGCCACTCTTCTTATGCCTGCAGACCTACTTCTTCCTGAGGTTGCCGAAATATGGATGGAACAAACCGAGACGCAAGAAATGGCTGAGTTACTGGCTCTTCATGTGTTCCAATACGTGGATTATGCACATAAGATGGCCTTTAAATGGATAGCGACGGTCCATCCACTCTATCAAATATGTGGCTATCATATTCTTTCACGTAGCTTTGCTTCTGGACTAATTCCTGACGAGCGGGATGTCAATGAGTACCTTGATCAAGTGGAAACTGCCTTGTTGGGTAAAGACCTGTCTGTTCGCCATGCAGCCTATAACAGCCTTGTGCGTTTCTGTGATATCGGAGAACACTACGAATCATTGGCGAAAAGCGCACTGCATTCTCCAGGAATATTATAATTTAAGGCCATTTCTAAACAGGAACATGCATTTGGTAAAAATTATGCACTCGCATTATCAACTGAATAGACAGTGTCAAGAGATGGCGTAAGATATGTCTTTTTCTCAAAGAAAAGACTTATCTTCCACTGTTTCTTCATATTGTTCACTCAAAAGGATTGGAAGTCTTTAGTTCCCCGGCTAAGCATTCGGCACACCGCTCTCCATCAATGGCTGCAGATACAATGCCACCAGCATAACCTGCGCCTTCACCACAGGGGTACAAGCCACGAACCGAAATGTGTTGAAGTGTCTCTTTGTCGCGAAGAATACGAACAGGAGAGGAAGTTCGTGTCTCCACTGCAATCATAACTGCCTCGTTAGTAAGGAAACCATGTGCCTGTTGGCCAAAGATCTCAAAGGCTTTACGCAGCCGACTGCCTACCCCTTCTGGTAACCAAAAATGCAGTGGGGAGGAAATAAGCCCAGGCGAATAAGAAGTTTGTGGTAAGTCGTATGATAATCGGCGCTTCACAAAATCGGCCATGCGCTGTGCAGGTGCAGTCTGTTTATAATTCCCTTGTTGCCAGCAGAGTCGTTCCAACCATTCTTGGAAATTCATCACACGAAGCATTTTGTTGGTTGCCTTCCCTTCATATTCTGACATGTTGTTGGCAATGTCTTCTGGTTCAATCTGTACAACCATCCCAGAGTTACTCCACTTTGAGCCACGGTTAGCAGGACTCATGCCATTAGTCACTAATTGCTCGGGACCTGACGCAGCTGGAATTACAAAACCACCTGGGCACATACAGAAGCTGTAAACACCTCTCCCATCAACTTGAGTGACAAAAGAATATTCTGCTGCTGGCAAGTATTTGCCCCGTCCGTCATGATTATGATACTGAATTTGGTCGATGAGGGCTGAAGGATGCTCCAATCTTACTCCCATGGCAATTCCTTTTGCCTCCATTCTGATATTTGCTGAAGCTAAATAGCGATAAACATCACGTGCGGAATGTCCTGTGGCAAGTATCACAGGCCCATGGAATTCTTTTTCAAATTGTCGTCCTTCAGCATCTCTTGTAACCGCTTCCACTCCTATAATCTCTTGGCTCTTCATTATGAGCCGTGTCATGCGAGTTTGGAAATAGAAATCACCACCAGAGTTAATGATTCTCTTGCGGATGTTAGAAATTACGAGTGGAAGACGATCCGTGCCAATGTGGGGATGTGCATCAGCCAATATTGCCGTTGATGCGCCATGTTGGCAGAACACGTTCAATATTTTTTGAACGTTACCTCGCTTTTTGGAACGTGTATAAAGTTTGCCATCCGAGAATGCACCAGCACCTCCCTCACCAAAGCAATAATTCGATTCTGGATCAATTTTCTGGGTATGGGGGATGGCAGCAATGTCTTTTTTGCGTTTTTCGACACTCTTTCCTCGCTCCAATATAATAGGACGCACGCCCAATTCTATCAGCCGCAGTGCTGAAAACAGACCGGCAGGGCCAGCTCCGATTATAATGGCAGATGGTTGTTGGCTTACGTCTGGGTATTCTGTGGACACATATTGCTCCTCAGTTGGCTTTTCATTAATGTATGCGCGAACATTTAAATTAATTAGAACATGACGGTGACGTGCGTCAACAGAGCGTTTTAACACACGGATTGCATTAAGGGACTTTGCGTCAACCCCTTTTCCCCGGGATAAATATTGTCTGATATTTTGCTCGTTATACGCTTCTTCTGGCGACACTCTAATCTGATACTCTTTAATCATTGTGGATAACAAATAAAAGTTAAGGAACAAGCATGTCAAACTTGTCAGCATCGTTAAGAACAGGGAATGCTTTACGGAATGCTCTTAAACGATCCAAGTCTATCTCTCCACTCACTATACTTTCCTCGCATTCATTGGCCGTTACTATGGAATCTCCGAAAAAATCAACAATTTTTGAACCGCCTACATATTTTCCATTCGCATCTACTCCTATGCGGTTGACACCTACGACATATGCTTGGTTTTCAATAGCGCGTGCACTGAGCAAGGTGTCCCAAACTTTTTGTCTTCCTTGAGGCCAGTTGGCCACGTAGAGTACAATGTCATAGTCGCCATGATTGCGACTAAACACAGGAAAGCGCAAATCATAACATATCTGTAGCAGTATGCGTGTTCCCCTATAAGGAACTACCACACGACGGTATCCTGGCGTAAAAGCCTCCTGTTCTTTGCCATAAGTGAAAAGGTGATGTTTGTCATAGGATGCCAACAAAAGGTCTGGACTGACAAAATACATTCTGTTGAAATATTCATCGCCCACTTTGGTAGCCACACTACCCGCTAAAGCGCAGTTGCGCCGATGCACGGTCTTGCGCATCCATTTGAGTGCTAAACCTTTGTCATCGGCCACAGTGGCAGGATTGGTGTCAAAGCCAGTAGTAAACATTTCTGGAAGTACGATGAGGTCGCATTCGCCAACATTCTCCAGCATATTGTCCAAGTGCATGAGGTTCGATTCGGGTTGTCCCCAAGTGATGTCCGTCTGAAATAGTGTAATTCTCATTTCCTAAACTTAAATGTCTCCCAACTGGATTAAGGATGATAAGTGTTGAATATAGGAATACTTCCTGCCCGTATGTTTACGGAAGCAAGTAGAGCGGAAGGTGTATTTCCCCTGTTCGCCGTTAGTATTTTTAATTCGTCCACAAAGATAGTGAAAAAATGGGGAACAAAATAAAGAACAGACAAAAAGAAATGAATATCAGTACAAAAAGCAGATTTCTTCGTATGCAGAACACACAGAATTTTTTTGTGAATGGAAAAAGACCCTCATTTTATAATTGGTCTTTTGTTATGTTGGCACGATTTTTGTAATTTCTTATTTCTAAAAGAAAACGGAAGAAAGATGAAACAGAATATAACTCCCGTCTTGCTGCTCACGGGTTATTTGGGCAGCGGTAAAACGACATTGCTCAATCGTATCTTAGGTAACAAGCGAGGGATTCGTTTTGCTGTAATTGTCAACGATATAGGAGAGGTAAACATTGATGCGAGTCTAATTGCCCGCGATGGCATCGTTGGGCAAAGTAATGACAGTCTCGTTCCTCTCCAGAATGGTTGCATTTGTTGCACCCTTAAAATGGATCTGGTGCAGCAATTGAGTGATCTTGTTAAAGAGTGTCGATTCGATTACATTGTCATAGAGGCAAGCGGAGTTTGTGAGCCTGTCCCTATCGCTCAGACCATTTGTTCATATCCGAGGATTTACCCAAAGTTGGCGAAACAAGGTATAGCCAAACTTGACAATATAGTAACCGTTGTTGATGCACTCCGTTTGCGTGATGAATTTACCAATGGAAATGACTTGATAAAATCTGATATTGGAGAAAATGATCTCGAAGGTCTGGTCATCCAGCAAGTTGAATTCTGCAATACAATATTACTGAATAAGGCAAGCGAAGTAAAGAAAGATGAACTGGAATGTATTAAGGCCATCCTGCGCCATATTCAACCACATGCAGCAATCATTCCTTGCGACTATTGCGACGTAAATTTGGATTTATTGCTCAACACTGAAGCTTTCGACTTCCAAAAAGTGGCAGCTTCTGCTGCATGGATGGAGGCGATCGACGAGAGAGTTTCAGATGACGTACATGATAATGGGCATCACGAGCACCATAAACATGGATTGGATAACGAAGCGACGGGTGAAGCGTTGGAGTATGGCATAAGTACATTTGTTTATTATCGCCGTCTTCCGCTCAACTTGGCTCGCTTTGACAAAATGATAACGTCTTCGTGGCCCAAGGGTATCATTCGCTGTAAGGGATTGTGCTATTTCAAGGAAGAAACAGACACATGTTACATTTTTGAGCAAGCGGGTAAACAAGTAAGTATTAAGAATGCAGGAAATTGGTATGCTACGATGCCCACTGCAGAATTAGATGCATTAACACAAAAAAATCCATCTGTGCTATCTGATTGGGATGAAAAGTATGGTGATCGAATGCAGAAATTGGTATTCATAGGGAAAGATATGGATCGGCAGAAGATTGAGCTACAAATGGACGAATGTCTTGAGGAGTAAACTTGAAGAAGATTATAAGAATAGTTCGTTACAATTTGAGATAAAGGCTAAGCGGCTTTACGCTGCCAGCCAAAGAGTTCTTTGATATAGATATTGTGTAAATATTTATAAATCAAGCATATATAAAGCCTCCTTTCTAATGGCTGTCATTAGAAAATGACAAGAAACTTTTTCTAATGACCGATTTGGGTTTAATGGGTGAATACCTCGAATGGCATCCAAAATAGGAACCGCCGTATGCCGAACGGCACGTATGGTGGTGTGAGAGGTCGGTAAACACGAAAGTAGGAGATAAACACCTATAATTAGTGTTTACCTCCTACTCGATTATCCTCAAAAAGTTTTAGCAGACAGCAATATATCTCACTAAATGTCAGGCATCGATAGCGCAGACTGCCAGCACTTCGGATTGTTGTACAAGTATGCCGCTATGAACGGAGCTTTGCAACTACTTCCTCTGCGCTGAGAAGTTGTTGTTCGCCCGTTTCCATATCCTTGAGAGTCACTTTTTGAGCTGCCATCTCTGTTTCACCAGCCAAGGCAACAAAAGGAATATGCTTGGCATTGGCGTAGTTCATCTGCTTCTTCATTTTCACCTTATCGGGAAACAATTCAGTAGCTACACCAGACTGACGTAGTTTTGCCACAATGGGCATACAATAGGCTGTCTCCGCATCTCCAAAGTTGATGAATAGAACGTCCGTGCCTTTCTGGCTCTCTTTCGGATAAAGGTCGAGTGCGTTGAGTACATCGTAGATGCGATCGGCTCCAAAAGAGAATCCTACGCCCGATAAACCAGGCATACCAAAGATTCCCGTCAAATTATCGTATCGTCCACCGCCCGTGATACTACCCATCTCAACGTCCAATGCTTTCACTTCGAAAATAGCCCCTGTGTAATAATTGAGACCGCGTGCTAAAGTTAAGTCAAGTTCAATGGTGTTGTGGAGATGTACTTTTTTTAATGTTTCAAGGATAAAACGCACTTCATCTATACCCTTTTGTCCTATTTCGCTTTTGTTGAGCACATCAGAAATAATGTTCAACTTTTCGTCATTGCTGCCTTCGAGTTTGATGATAGGTTGCAAGCGAACTATTGCCTCTTCAGAGATGCCGTCCTCACGCAACTCTTTGTTGACCCCGTCTACTCCAATTTTGTCGAGTTTGTCGATGGCCACAGTAATATCAACTATCCTTTCTTTCTCTCCGATAACTTCTGCAATTCCGGAAAGAATCTTGCGATTGTTGAGCTTGATAGCCACACGTACGTCGAATCGCATAAAGACAGTATCCATTATCTGCACCAGCTCCACCTCGTTGAGCAATGAGTCACTGCCAACCACATCGGCATCGCACTGATAAAACTCCCTGTATCGTCCTTTCTGTGGACGATCGGCTCGCCATACAGGTTGTATCTGGTATCGCTTAAACGGCATTTGCAACTCCTCTCGGTGCATTACCACATAGCGAGCAAAAGGTACGGTGAGGTCGTAGCGGAGTCCTTTTTCACAGAGTTTAGTTTGAAGTTTGAGCACGTTGCGCGCTTTTAGCTCCTCATCAGTGACTTTTTTGAGGTAGTCTCCAGAGTTGAGTACCTTAAACAAGAGCTTGTCGCCTTCGTCCCCATATTTTCCCATCAGTGTATGAAGTGTCTCCATGGCTGGTGTTTCAATCTGGCGAAAGCCGTAAACCTGAAATACACTTTTTATCGTGTCGAAGATGTAGTTACGTTTTGCCATCTCTTCAGGACCGAAGTCACGTGTACCCTTTGGGATGGATGGTTTGTTTGCCATATCGTTTGCTGTTTTCAGAATGACTCTTTGATGGATCTTTTTCGTAGGATAGTTTGCTCTCGGTCTGGCCCAATGCTAATGATACCGATATGTGTATCAAGGAATTGCTCCAAGAAATTAATGTAATCCTTAAATGCTTGTGGGAATTGGTCTTCGCTCGTAAATTGCGTCATATCCGTCTTCCAGCCTTTCATTTCCTTATATATTGGAGTAACCCCCTCCAGATTGAAAGGCAACTCGTCTGTCTTGGTTCCATCGGGAAGTTGGTAGGCGACACATGCTTTGACGGTATCGAGCGTGTCCAACACGTCACTCTTCATCATAATTAGCTCTGTAACACCATCAACCATGATGGAGTAGCGCAGCTGCACAAGGTCTATCCAGCCACATCGACGCTCACGCCCAGTCACAGCACCATACTCATGACCAATATCGCGCAGCTGTTTACCTGTGTCGTCAAAAAGTTCTGTGGGAAAAGGCCCTGCCCCAACTCGAGTACAATATGCTTTTATAATTCCAAACACATTCCCTATCTTGTTGGCCCCTACACCTAATCCGGTACAGGCCCCCCCCCCTATGGTGTTGGAAGAAGTAACATAGGGGTATGAACCGAAATCGACATCGAGCATCGTGCCTTGTGCACCTTCACATAAAATGGTCTTTCCTGCACTTAATAAATGATGAATCTCATGTTCGGTGTCGGTGAGTTGAAAACTCTTCAGATATTCCACACCTTCCATCCAGTGCTTTTCTGCATCGTCCAACCCTTCAAGGTCAGTCCACCCCATTCCCTTTAATATGGCAAGGTGACGTTTTTTTGCAGCCTCATACTTTTCTGTGAAACAATTGAAGACGTCGCCTACACGAAGACCAGTTCGGGAAACTTTGTCTGTATAGGCTGGTCCAATGCCCTTACCCGTTGTTCCAACCTTTGATTTACCTTTTGACGCCTCGATGGCACGGTCAAGAATTCGGTGAGTTGGCATGATGAGGTGGGCTTTTTTCGATATATGAAGTCGCTCACGAAGGCTGCGACCGCTCTCCTCAAGGCTTTTGGCCTCATCCATAAATAAGTCGGGGGCGAGTACCACGCCATTGCCGATGATATTTACTTTTTCTCCCTGGAAAATTCCGGAGGGAATGGAACGTAGGACATATTTCTCCCCGTTGAATTCCAAAGTGTGGCCAGCGTTAGGACCTCCTTGGAAGCGGGCTACAACATCGTAGCGAGGAGTGAGGACATCGACAACTTTTCCCTTTCCTTCGTCACCCCATTGGAGACCCAATAGGACATCAACTTTTCCTGTTTTCATAGATGAATTGTTCTATCTTTTTCTGTTTTTATTTTCCGACTGACGGGCGATTCTCTGCTGACATCGTGTACAGACACCATAAATATAAAGTGTGAACCCTTCTTTTCGGAAGCGATTTAGCCGCAATTCGTCCACTGCGACAGCAACATTGTTCGCCATCACTTCACAAACGCCACCGCAGACCGTACAGACTTGGTGGATATGATTTCCGTTGGCGTAACACACTTCGTAGCTTGTGCGGCCTATAAAACGATGCCGCACGACTAACCGCAACTTGATAAACAAGCGCATCGTATTGTAAAGCGTAGCTCTTGACACTGGAAAATTCTTTTCCACCAGTATATTGGCCAACTCTTCAAGCGTAAAATGCCCCTTCTGACTATACACTGCATCAAGGATAGCGGCGCGTTCAGGAGTATGACGATGTCCACTCCCCGCAAGGTAGTTGTCGAGTAACTCTCGTGCTTTTCTCCTTGTACCGTCGTCAATATCTGCGCTTATTTTCATTTTATATTTTACAAAGGTAAGTGTTTTCACCGGTTAGGAGAATCTATCTGAAATAAAAAAGGTTAAAAAGTCCACTACGTTTGAAAACTCTGGCTATGCCCATTTGGCGAATAAGTGTGCACTATCTCTATTTTTTACGGTCTCCGGAATTTGGAGTGATGACTTATTAAAGAAAGCATGTCCATTCATGGTCTATTCTTTTGCAAGTTTTTGGCTACAAAAACTGAGTATAAAACTTTGCAACACATAAACAATGTACTGTAAACTATAACAGTAAATGTCATACTCCACCTTGTAACATTTTTGCTCAACCATCAGTTCAGTTACTATTGCTTATGGATGACTTTTTGCCGTTGACAATAATGAGACCATGGTAGCCCTTCTGCACCTTTTGTCCGATAACGTTATAGATTGAGTGGGGTAGGTAAACTTTTGAGTTTACGAATCCCGTTGGATAAATTCCAGTAGGATCAACATCAATGTGAAAATTGACTTCTGATCCAGACATGGAGATATTGGTGACGTTCTTACCCAATCTTAAACCATTCCAAAGATTCGAATTCGGCGTAGATGTTTCGGAAAACTCCGTGTTGTTGAGTAGTCCTGGATAGAGATCGCCACTCTGCGTCGACTTGTTCCAGACATTGTCGGCCGCCATTATCTTGACGTGTTGATGGTTTTTATCAGTGTTTACAGCATTCTTATCCCATACATCCTTGTCATAATCAATATGAGTAATCATCAACCCTCGTGCTGGTAAGTACGCATCCCAGCCTTGTTGCTGGCGGTTTTCGAGAACGAAATACTCATTCGGATTATCTGGAGATGATAGACGGATGGCCGTATTAGATTCGTCAAGAGGTAGAAGTGCGACTTCTCGGCTGCTTATGGCATCGTCATAGGTCAGCCATCCCACACTGTAACGCTCGAACCCACTGTAGTTGGGTGGTGTGTTTCCATTGTTCAAGTAACTTCCATGTGACATTACATCGTAGTTTCCCATGCCATAACCACCGTTATAACTTACGTCGTAAGTGTCTGGTAGGCCGAGGCTATGGCCGTATTCATGACAGAAAGTTCCAATTCCACTAAAAGTACCATCGCCTCGAAATTCGGCAGAACAGGCGTAAAGGCCAATTCGTTTGCTATTGATCTGTTGATAGGCAAACTGCGCACTGGCTTGAAGATTCCACATATGCGGCCAAATTGTACTCTCATCGCCGCCGTCAGCCTCACCCAGCCCAGCATAAATGATATAGACCATATCCACGATACCATCGTTGTCCATGTCATATTCTTTGAGGTCAAGCCCGCCTTCCGTAGCCTTTTGGACTGCTGAGAAAACCATCGTGTCAGGATGCCTGTCACTCCCATTGGCCAAATTGCCACCATAATATCGGTAGGGCATGTCCAAATCTACGGGGCCAACTACATCAAAAGTGGGGCAAAATACTCCAGACGATTGGGCTATAAAGTAGTCACGAGCCGAACCTGTAGCACCATTGAGGTCATACCCTTCTATGTTCATCTGGTTGTGTATATACTCTCTGGTATTCGTAAATTTCATGTCACTGAAGTTTACGAGGATAATCAGGCCATGGGTATCCTCTCCCATGGCTGCCTTCGGGAGGCACATTAGTCTCCCTTTGTTCTTTTCTTCTTGGTCACGTAGTGCTTTGCTACGTTTCGCCATAAGATAATCATGCCCCGCTTCCGCCACAACTTCCACATAACCATCGCGTCCAATCTCCACAGCTTGTCCGTTTTTGTTCAAATATACGTGAGCATGCTCGTCACCGACGAGTGTCAGAAGAATTTTCGTTCCATTAGGTTGTGTGTAGAAAAAAGGCTTAGGATTAGCCGGGACTGCCATTGCCACAACGCATATCCATAGCAATGCACATACTAACAATACTTTGGCGAATTGGACATACATGTCCATTGAATTACTCCATTTTCTCTTGTTGTACATTTTCTAATACTGATTGGGAAGGTTTATTTGGCCACTTTCTTTCCATTGACGATATATATGCCGTGTAACGGATGCATGACCACTTGTCCGTTGAGATTGCGCCAAACGTTGTCTTTCTTAAGATTGTGATTCGTAAGGGCATTAACCCCATTGGTGGAGTTGATGATGATGTGGATGTCGCGCGATTCGCCATTGAATGTTGCCGTTAAGATTTCTTCGCCACCTGCTTTGAGCATGGCTGTTCCATCCGCAAGAATCTCAACACATCCATTTTTGGCAGTCCATGAAACACGACCAAGGTTGACGTTGCCGAGGGAAACCTTGAAGTCTTGTGTCACATTGGCAAGGTAGTCGCCATCAGCCAACAGCAGAGGCGTAGCATAAAGTATCGCAAGGTCACTGTTCTCCAGACCACCCATATTTGGCCGGGGAAGCAAGTTGTCGGCATACATCCACCCTTCACCCAATAGTTCCTTCATTTGCGTACCTGTCATTTCTGTTGAGTTCTTCTCTTGTGCTGGAATCGCATACACGTTGTGGGCATACTGCTTATCATAGAGGATCTCCCCGAGATCGGCGGGGTTAGCATTGCCCAAGCAGCCCGACAGGTTTTCGTTTGAAAGTATACCAAAGTTGGCCACTCTATGTATTTTGTCGTTCCACATCGGGTTGCCGATGGCACCTCCGACACGTTGCGCCCCAGTGTTGTCTATATAGCCATAATTGGCGATGTCGCAAATGGTATTACCCACGGATTGGCCTGAGTAGCCAATCACACCACCCACTGCACTACCATTGCAACTCACAGTGCCATAATTGGCGCAGTTGTTGATGGTAGCACCAGTTAGTGAGTCATCGTTGTTCTGTGAGATGATTCCACCAATTACACCACCCACATACGCAATGCTTGTATATGTGGACGAAACAGAGGCGTAGTTGACAAGATTATATAATTGAGCCTCGTTGGTAGGGTTGGCAACGATACCTCCCACATAACGTCGCCCAATGACAGAGCCTTTTACAGCAAGGTCGTGGACTGCTCCAGTTTTTACTGTTCCGAACAATCCCACATAATCATCATTGGGCATATTAATGTCCACAGTGATGGAATGTCCGTCGCCATCAAAGTCGCCCCTGAAGAATCCTTCGACGCCAATCATGCAGGTGAGTGGTTCGGTGATGTCATTTGTCAGTTTGAAATGTTTACCATATGTCTGTTGTACGTTATCTTCACCTGGAGTATCCACAAGTCTGCACAACTCTTCCAAATCGTTTTTGCAACTGATGAGATACGGATCGGTAGACGTTCCAGTTCCACCAGAGAAAGTCTGTGCCATTGCAACGCCACAAAAGAGAATGTTTAAAGCGATAATTATTCTTCTTTTCATCATAGTTATTGTTTTATTAAATTTCAATTATGAGTAACAAAAAGTTAAATTTTCTACTGAAAAGGACGGAAAGGCTGGAATCGTTCTTTCCGTCCTTTACTCTAATATTCTTATTTACTCCATTCTTGAATGATGAGAATTACTTGTTCACATATTTCTTTCCGCCAATGACGACGATTCCTTTATAGGACTTTCCTACACGCTGCCCAGCTAAATTATAGGTGTTTAAGTCTGCATCTGTGGATTTAGCATAAGGCGTTATAGAGTTTATACTGTCAACAACAGCATCCGTATAATAAAAGCGGGTCACTGGTTGTTCCAACTCATCGACGCAGTCATCATTGACATAAGGCCAGTCCTCGGTCTCTGCATATTCACCAAAAGTGTAGTAATCGTTAAAGTAAGTCATAGCTTTGTTCTTTACATCGTTATTGCAGTAGAAATTGAAGTCTAAGCTGTTGCAGCAATTCTCACCCTCAAAGGTAAGGGTCACGAGCAGATTCTTCTCTCCACTGTAGTTCAGGGGTTTGTTGAAAACAAGTTCCAGCTCGCCATTCTCACCCGCATACTCATACAGTTCACCCGCATACTCATAGTTTGTGATGACCTCAGTAGCGTCATCAAATTCGAAAAACTTGTATGCGTTGGCTTTAGAGTCGAGTTCGAAAGCTTCATCGTCCACTTCCTTTACCCAAACATTGACAGTACGAGGATAAATCTCATACGCCGATTCATTATGAAAAATATAATTTATCTGTGTAATCGCCTTGCCAGACATCTTGGCCAGTTGCTCCTTTGTGTAGAGAATTTGCGATCCAGTATTTTTATGAGAGAAATTGGTGGGGGCAGCAGCCCATGAGTACCCGTGCCCATAGTATAGGTCTTTGTCTGTTCCCTCTTTCAAGAACTTGGTATATTTTCCAAGCGTAACGGTGTTTTCCGGCTCTGGTGTCTTGGTCAGTGTGATGTTCTTGATCGTGTCCTCACCAGGAGTGAATGTCAGACTCTCTTCCACATAATCCTCACATTCACCCGATGTAACAGTGAGCGTATATGTTTTTTCACTCTTCACAACGTGAATGACATATTCACCTTGCTCATCTGTTGTGGCTTTGTAAGTTAAATATTTGTCATCAGTAGCGGTCAATTTGACCTCAGCACTTTCTACTGGACTTCCCTCACAAGTGACCTTCCCTTTCAAGTTGGACGGATGTTCGATTTTCTTAAGCGTAATATTCTGTTCTTTATTTTCTCCTGGAACTAAGGTGAACCCACTGATGGAATAACGTTCAAAGTCTTCGGCTGTTGCTGTAAGTGTATAACTTTCCTTACTCTTTAGCACATTGATACTATATTCTCCAAGTGAGTCACTGATGGCAGAATATACATTATCTCCATTCTCAATCGTGATAACTGCCCCTTCTACTGGGGTGTTGCCTTCAGAAGAGAGTATCTTCCCATAAACTATCGACGGGATATTCTTCTTGGTCAAATTGATGTCGATTACTTTTCTCTCATCCGAGGAGAAGGTTAGTTGCTCTGGAGCTGTGTAGTCCTCATAGCCATCGGCAGCCACCGTGAGTGTATAAAGATGGTTTAAGTTAGCAGTATCAATATTAATAGTAAACTTACCCATACTATCCGTTGTAGCCTCGTATTTGGTCTCGTCAGCCATTAAAGTAACAGTAGCATTAGCAATGAAATTCGTATCGCTTTTGACTATACCCGAAAGTTCTGCCGGCTTCTTCACGGGGGTCGTACTTTCTTGGTAAGTAAACTTTGTAAGCGGCTGAAGAAGTTGTGCTCCATGGAACAAGGAAGACCCGTTGGTTGTGGCGTATGGCCAGTCTTCCGACTCATTGAAATCGGCAAATGTAATATTATCGCTGCAGGCTGTCATGGCTAAGTTTCCAGCCTTTTCATTATAGTAGAACCCTATGTCGGAAGGAGAGTCAGATACGTCATCTCCATCAAATGTAATGGTGACGAGTAGATTGTTTGTTCCGCTATATACGAAAGGCTTATCGAAGTTGACGGTTAGTTCACCATTCAGACAGTAAGTGGTAAGAAAATCTTCATCCAAGGTTAAATCGGTGGTTGTCTTAACCGCATCGGAATATTCAAAGTAGCAGTAAGACTTTTTCTCACTCTGGTAAGCAAAGGTGTTGTCCCCAATCTCCTTCACCCAAACATTGACGATCCTTGGGTAAGAAGAGAAAGCACCAAGATTGTAATAGACAAAACTTATGCCTTTAATTTCCTTGCCAGCCATCTCAGCAATCTGTTCCTTTGTGTAGATAATCTGAGACCCAGAATGTTTGGCGTAGTACTGAGTTGGACTTACCATCCACCAACTTTCGTTATAAACACCAGACCCATCTCCGTTTTCTACTATATCTTCATAGTTGCCCAAGGGCAACGTGTAATCTTCATGGTTGGCCCTAATTGTGCCTATTGCAAGCAATAGCAGAGCGAGAATAAAATTGATTCTTTTCATTGTTGTTTTTGCTATAAATTTAAATTCAGATTATTTCAATACCACTTTTTGTCCGTTATGAATGAATACTCCTTTTTGGAGCTGGCTAACTCGTTGCCCAGAAAGTGTGTACCAGACATCGTTATGGGCAATCTTTTTGGAGGATACCATGGCGTTAGTGATGCCTGTGGTAAAGTCATAAATCTCCGAAGTGTTGTTGGACAAGTCAACTTTCACAAGTTTTGTGAAATCACTCACGACAAAAGTGTATGGGATGCTGCCGTTAGGTGTGCTCCAATCTGCAGCGGAAGCATACACATCATAGTAAAGCACTTTTGATGTAGTATAGCGTGTGGGAGCCTTGATACGACATGAGGTGATAGAATCTCTGGTATTTTCATCGATGGCATCCACTGCTTCGTTGCCTCCCACCATCTCACTGATAACGTCTCCCCGTTTCAAGTTTTGCTTAACTTGAATGCGGTCAAAATAATCCGGTGCCCCCTCTTTAGCAGTATTGTTGATGACAGAGAAAAACAAATCTTTGCTTCCATTGTCAAATTCAAACGTGACATCGGCTATTCCTGTCGCCCCACCTTCTACAACTGCCTTGGCTAACTTTACTTCCTTTCCATTTTTCCCATTGCTCTCAATGCGTATCTCGTCACCATTATTGCAATAGGCGCTCACGATAACTTTGTATTTTCCATCATTTCCACGCAAGTCCATATATGGGGAATAAATCAATCCAGCCACCATACTCGGAATGTAATTGGGGAAAGCATATGCGCTCCAACCATAAGTCAGTGCATAACCGTATGCGGAAAGGTCAACATATTCTTCGTCCCCGCCCCCGGGCTCGTTGAGACTACCACTTGTGATGCCGTTAAAGTCTTCGTCAACAATAGTTACTTCACCGTCAGCTGTTACGGTTTTCCGGTCGTAAACGAACACACAATAACCATCGGCATTTTCCACCGCGCCCCAGTTGGCAGTAAATCCATTTGCCGTGATGTCTGTTGCCACCTTGGTTTCTGGTTGACTTAGTGTGAGCTGTGCCGATGCCGTCGTGGCAAGGGCCATCATACTCAACATTGCGTACATTTTCTTCATGTGCTTAAATCTATTTTTTGTTTTTGATGAATGCTTTTTATCATAGGTAGAATGCGAGCTTTCCCTCATAGCAATTGTTGCTTGTTGTAACGTAGCAGGCATGTTGCCAGCGGAAGCCAAACGCAACCGCCTTGTTGTTCCAAACCTTTCGAGTGTATTCCAGACCTAAACTAAAACGAGTTTCCCCATCCTTGAAATACTTGTTAATATTATCAAGGGTATTGGATAACGACGTGCTAACGCTGTTGTATAGAACCAAATCAGTGGATAGATTCTGCCTTCTTGCCATTTCCAAGGATATGCTGAAAACATTATTCTTTTTCCTGTAATCCATTTTCCCACAAACTCCAAATTGCAAGTCGTCACTTTTCAAATGATTTCCCGAAGAATGATGTCGGTTGCTTATGGACAAATAGGCGAATTTCGGCTCAATGTTAAACGTAAAACAAGTGAATCCTTTGATTGTCCAGAATCCCTCAGTCCTTACTTCTCCCATTCTGCCCACATACTGTCGCTTCGTTCCTATCTGTGGATAGATGCTGCCTGTTGCGTCACCAAAGAGGTTGTCGTTTCCTTTTCGGTCTACATAATGTCCGCAGAGGCGAATGCCATACGAATGGGTGTTATAGCCAACACTTCCCCTAAAGGCATCTATATTGAGTTTATTGAGTGGAAGTCGGTTCAAGTCTGTCAATATTTTCTCCTTTTGTGTGAACAGGTATCCTGCCGAAACAGACCATCCAACACATTTCTTGTTGGCCAGATTCAATTCGCCTCCAAGACTGTAACCTTTGAAAAACGTATTGTTACTCTGCCCAGAGAAACGCGAAAAGTCATTGCCTATACCTGTCAAATGGTACTCCATCTGCGCACCAAGCTCATTGTAATAGGCCAACTCATTGGTTTGCTTGTATTTGCCCGCTTCTACAGCAATGGCAAGAATGTAGTCTTTATGTGCATTATAGCCAAATCCGACTTGAGCATGAAGGTCTGCCACATTATTGTTTGGGCGTGGATCATGGTCTCGATATTCTTGTAAGGCCCGATAGCCAACGTTGATACCGTAATGCAATTTGCGATGCCTTGCGGAGTATCCCCCTTCCAATTTATACTCTTCATACTTCAAATCACCACCACGACTATCCGCCATAACGTAGGGAAAGACCTGAAGAAAATCGCTGGTTTCATTCCATACGATATTATATTTTCGTCCATTTTCATACGACGCGTTTCCCCAAACAGCGTTGCTCTGCCCAGACTGCTGAAACGAAGAGGCATTCACTTTAAAATTTCTTCCGCCGCTTCCCAATTGTGGAACCCTTGGCAAAGATGATGGTTGCGAGATTCCAACAATTGAAATCATAGACAAAGAATTGACAGGCAGGAGATGTGTAAGTGCGGGATTGGACAGACTACCTTTCTCAAAGTGCACCCATCCAGTTTCATACTCCATTTTATGGACGAGAATACTATCGTTAGCCATAACAGAAAGAGACGTTATGGCTAACGAAAAGGTGAGAAGTCTTCTTACCATGGCAGTTTGATTCATGCAGAAGATCAATAACTTGCCTTTTTATTTAGTGAATACATGAAAAGGATTAGCATCAACACGCGGTTCAAAGTCATCCGTAGAATTATTCGTGTCTTGCAAAATGGCTCTGTTCCCTTCCATAGAAACCACTTTCCTACGTACACTCTTGCCAAAGCGTGAGTCATCAAAATTGAAGTCAGAGTTGTAAGTGAAGCCGCGATCCAGCTCTGGAGATGTTACTAACCATTGGAATCCAGCCTTCGTACTCATGTTTACTGCATCGAGAATCCAATTATTAGGCAGACGATAACTCGTTCCTGTCATGTCAGCTTCGCCCGTTTGTCCTACGAGATGATAGCTGTAATCGTAGATATAATCCGCCAGGAATGTGTTTTTATCTGTGTGCATTCTTGCCAATGCGTATGACTTAAAACCTTGCGTGTGAGGACTCCACATGGTGAGGGTCTTACTGTACAGGCGCACGAGATTGGGCACGTTAGGATTATCTATGTCCGTGTAATTGGGATTGGTAGATTCGTCGTACCATTCAAAGTCAGCCTTTGTGAAATCCCAAGAGTTGGGGTTGGCTATCGTGTGGTTTACAGCATTGTCGACAATGAGTAGTTTTCCACCCGGCTGTACTGGCACATCGCGTCCATTACCGGGTATCATATATAGGGCACCTACTGCCATATCAGTGTCCATGATGTTAGGGTTATAGTCTTGCTTCATCGTGGTCATGAAGTCACTTTCAGCTATGACCAACGAGTCGGCGTAGAGTACATGATCGGTGTTGTTGTAAATCACGAAGTACTTGTCCGCATAATAGTAGTTGCCTTGCGCATTGGCAGAGCCCGCACAGAATATTTCAGCAAGAACAAATCCCTTGTAAGCAATGTCAGCAGGATCCGCATCGGGTTGGGAGGTAATTCTGATGGTCAGATTCACCGCCGCAGAGCTTTCTGTAAGAACGACCCCTTCATTGTATGCCACGAAATCAACGGTTCTTGTGACGAGGTCTGCGTTCTTGTAACTCAGCTTCCCTGTAACGTTGATTCTGTAATAACCCCCAGGTACATCACGCAATAGGATGCTCCTTTCATTGCCATCTACGTTGAAATTCAGCTCCTTATTGGTGTTGATGTCGGTCAGCGTCACTTTAGTGTCACTCAAGGAGATATCTCCTGTGCAATCATCTGGTAGGGTAGGGGCGGTTAATCCGATACGCACATCCGTTGGGGTAGTGTCGATACCTGGGTCTTCATCACTGCTGCATGCGGAAAAAGCCATCAGGCAGGTCACAACCATCGTCAATAATTTCAAAGTCTTCATCATGTTTATTAGTTATAAAGTTCTAAATACTAAAATTGATTTCCATGCCAAAATAGGGTTTGGATGTCCTTCTCACTGTTAGCCCACTATTGGTTTTATAGTCGGGCATGTAATCGAAAATACGGTTGATAAACAAAGCCAACTTCATCCATTGGCCGAAATCTTTGGTCACTTTTAAGTTGAGTAACATATAAAAGGGTACTCTTTGTGTCTGCCAAGCCGAGTCATTGTATTTGTTGACGAGCCACTGCAGGTACATATCCTGACGACTGGTCTCCGTGAAGTCGTGGACCTCGCCATTATAATCCATATATTTTAGTGGTGTCCCATTGCAACGAATGGCCTTGGAGGAGGTGTACCACATACATTCCGCTGTGATTGAGAACGAAAGAGCAAGCCTGGGTATATACGTGTCAGCCATAAAATTGGTGTTAAGCTGTTCACGAATACTTCCTGTTTTGTTGTCATAAAAGCCCAGATAAAGATCATTCACAGGTGTACCATCCACAACAGCTGTTGTATTGCTGCGGAACATGGGCTCACTATTAGTGTACGTTGTCTTGAACCATGCTCCGTTAATGGTCAGACGTGTTTTGATAAAGTCAAAACGCTTGGTGGCAAGCTGCCACTCTATGCCTTCCTTGACCAGCTTGCTTCCATTGGTTGTCATGCTATATGTTCCCAAAACTTGCTTCTCCGTATAGTGCAAATGGTCAAGGGTGGGTTGTGCCGTCAATTTGCTGGCATCAATCTGTTTCTCATCATAATCCTTGTAATAGTACGGGTGTGCGCTGGTAGAAGCACGGAACCCGTTGGACAGTTGCTCGTGAAAATACGTCACACTAAGTGAGCTTCCGTCACATTGCGCACCGATTCTTATCTCCCATTTGTCATTTTGCGCTGCACCAAGTTGGCTATTTGCAGGATCATCTATATAGGTACGCAAATATAGACGGCGATAATTGGGATTGAGGTCATAGTAATTTAACTCGATAAGGTCGGTATACACCTTGTCTGGATACAATTGCAAAAGGGTGGGAAACTTGGTCTGCCGTCCCCAACCGCCATTCAGGTCTATTGCCAATATTTTTCCTGCAACCTCAATCTTGGGCAACTGCCACTGTACATTGATACGCGGATCAAGATAGACTTTCCCCCTCATATCGTAATTGTTCGGTAGATGGGCAAGCGCGTTTCCCCTCAATCCCAGTTGTGCTGTGATCACATTGGCTCCAACGGGGATAGCCATCAGATCCTGTATGTAGAATCCCAACTGATGCAAAGCTGGAATATCACTGTAAACGCGTGGACGATATGGCGTACCGGGAGTAATGGGCCGTGCGGGGTCATAAACCTGTCCACGACCGTAATTTTTGTCCATTTTCCATTCCAATCCTGCGCTAAAGGTCTGTGTCAGTTTCCCTGTAGTTAACCCAAAGAGTCCTTTTAGTTTGGCATAAAGATTGATGGGCCTTCCCTCAACCAAAACTTGGGCGATGTAATGGTAGGGTAGATACAACCCGTCGTGCTCCCCATCTTCGAGAGAAGTGGACGCTGCCATGTCACGGCTGAGGCTGACACTCTTCTGTTGTTCTATCTTGCTCCACTCATAAGACAAGGCCACGTCGAGGTTTAGCGACTTGAAAAAAGTCCCCTGAAGTGGGGTCAGCAATAGAGAGTGGCTCATGCTGAACCGATTGTAGCTTGACTTGTATTGGTCGTCCTTCTGCTTTAGGATCTCCGGATCATGCTTCTCGTCGTCAAACGAGCCTGTGTAGTCAGTGTTACTTCGCCAACGGAGTTGCGCATAAGGCAACTTCCATGTGTCTTGCAACCGTGCTGACATGGTCAGCCGCTTGTAGTTATTCATCGGATTACGTGGGTCTGACTTGGCGTCCAAATAGTCTAAGCCGAGATTTATGACAAAGTCGCCAAACTGTACGCCCTTCCCCGCATAGAGCAACTTGCTATAAGCGTCGGACTTGAACCGTGCTTCAAACGGTGTGGCTTTTAGTTTGCGCTTGATGAGCACCACACCACTCGTCAAGTCTCCGTATTCCACAGGAGCGATTCCTCTGATAACTTCTACACTTTCGATGTTATCTGTCGGTATGGTTCTCATGTCAACACCGCTGGTGGTATGGTTTCGTCCAGCGTCGGGGTCGCCGCTTGTGCTGCTCGATGCCTGTTTCACCATTTGCATGTTGGCATTATTGTTCATGGGAATGCCATCGGTGACAAATATTGTGCCCATCGAGCTGATGTCATAATTACTCCCTCCACTTCCAGCTTGGCGCAGTTTGATGCTGTTGGCATTGGTAAGGTCGGGCAGTTGGGTTGTCTCGCCGGGAAGCAATGACAGCAAGTCCGTGAAGCTTGAAGGCTGGAGGTGCTCTATCGCCTTCCGGTCGATGACAGAAGAGGTGGTGATGCCCTGCGACTCATGTGCCGTAATGACCACTTCATCGAGCATTCTGTTGTTCTGCTTCAATCGTAAAACCAAGCTGGAAGCCTCTTCTTCTTTACATGTGTAGGATTGTGTAAAGTCTTCATATCCCAAATAAGTCACGGTGATACGGCATGTGCCCGAAGGGATGTCGGTGAAACTGAACTTTCCCGACGCATCACTCACGGTGAGATGTTTCTTTCCTTGGGCATCGATGATGGCCACCGTAGCGAAGGGCACGGCCTCACTATTGCCCGCATCGACAACCTTTCCATTAAGGTTTCCAGCATAGGCTACAGTGCAGGCGGCCAGCAACGTTCCTGCAACTATATGTCTTTTATAATGAAAATTCACTTGATGAGGATTTTCTTGGTCGTATTCTCTCCTTTTACTATATATAAGCCGGGTCTCAGGATGCCGTTGCTTCTTTGGCTGTAACTTCCCACACGGTTTCCCATAGTGTCATACAGACTTGCCTGCCCATATTCTCCCATGTCGTCTATTTCTCTGATGGTGGTTGCTTGACCTGCTTCCTTGTCCATAAACGAGAACGAGATATTGCCAGTAGCCTCATCTTTTCGAATATTGTAGACAGGCTTCCCCATTAGCTTTGTACCATCGGCCAATTCGTTATACAATATCGAAGCAGGATTACTCGTATTGGTCAAGCTATCAATTACGCCTCTTGGGGCATTCATGGGATAGGTATAAAAGAAAGTTTCATTGCTGATACTTCTCACTCTGCTAAATGGTGCCATGCGGGGATGGTCGTTTGTATAGGTACCGTCATAACCTTGAGCCGGCGTAAATGTCCCCTTGGTATTGACAATATTGTTATCAAACAACGTCTTATCATAGTCTACATGAATTATCAGCAAGCCACTTTCTGGTGTGTATGCGTCCCATCCTTGATGCTTATGGTTCTCCAGCAGGTAATACTCTTCCTTGTGATTGTCATTGTAAATCACATACGCCGGGCCATCTTCATCTTCCAATGCGCCCATATTCTGAACCATATCGTTGGGTTGCAGTTCTATGGGAGAGAGCCATCCTGCGTATGCTCGCTCGTAACTTGTCCATCCAGCCGGACACCATCCTAAGCCGTTCGGGCCATTGTAGCTACCACTTGCCATTAAGTCCCAGTCACCCATCGTAGGTGTCTTACCGTAATTGGTATCATACATGTCTGGAAGTCCCATGCAATGGGAGAACTCATGGCAGAACACGCCCAGTCCCATGATGGTCTTTCCAGAATTGCTGTACAGTTCATTGCTGCACGCATACTGATTGATATACACTCCATCGAGAGAGAATCCGCCATTGCCGTCGTTGTTGGCTGTAGCCTCATCGAGCGTCCAAGCATTAGGCCAAATGGTACCAGTAGGACCGCCTGTGGCCTGTCCATAGCCTGCATAGAGGACGAAAATCTGCTCTACTTCCCCGTTTCCATCCCAGTCATATCGCTTCCAGTCAATGTCAAACTGCGCATCAGCGTTCTTTACGGCCTCGGTGATGAACTCGCCAATATGGTCTGTGCCACCCATCAGGGCGGATGGTCCTCCATAGTAGGTGGAGGATTTGCTTACCCTAACGGGACCCACCACATCAAAAGTGAGGTCAAACTGTCCACGGCTCATCGTGCTGAAGTAATCGTGTACGCTGCCTGGAGCGCCAAATTGTGAGAAACCTTGTTGGTTCAACACATCGTTGTATAGTTTGACAATTTCCTCATTACTCTTGGAAAAGGACTTGTCAGGGAATGCGGCAAGGATGACAATGGCCTTCTTACTTCCTTTGAACGTATTCTTGTCCTGTTTAAGATATGGCTGGCCACTATTTAGCTGTTGTGCCCTTTTACGTTTCTTTGCCTCCATTCTCCGTGCTGTAGCTAAGGAGGAAAGATTTTCCATTGTAGTGGTGACAGCTTGTTCCTGCTTGGTGCGTAGTCCAACCTCATGGGCAAGAATTCCCGAAGCTACCAGCTTGCCGTCTTCTACGCTCAAATAGCAATATTGATTATTGGCTGCCTTGTACAGCGGAACATAGTCTTCGGTGATATAATAGTGTAGGTGCTCATCTCCTACAAGGGAAATTCTTATGGTGGTTCCGTCGCTTTGCGAGACCAATGTCCAGTTTCTTTTCGCTGGCACGGCCATGACCAAGGTCGTGCACAATGAAAGGGCAGTTGCAATGAGAACTTTCTTCATTTTTTATTAAGGTGCCTAAACGTTATAACTCGTAATACTTAGCGTGTCATGAAACGCACATGAAAAGTCGTTTTGTATTGAGCTTTCACACAGTTACCTGCTCTACTCGCCGTTGTCTTGTGTATTAGATTTCAAAAACGGGTGCAAATTTATGGAGATAATATGAATAGCGCAATACCTAAAATTGATGATTGAAATTGCGCATTGTAGTTTACATTCCTTTCTAAAGCGAGTGTTTATGGGCATCAGAAAGCTATTGCAAGATAATGGAGGGGAGTTGGCAATGGAATTAAGACCGAAAAACAATAATTTTTAAATTAAAAATCTGAGAAAAATAAATTAAAAATCGCCAATTTTTAATTTAAAAACCAACACATTACATAACCTCTTGACTATCAATAGATTCAGAAACATTACCCAAGGCCATCTTCATGTCCAATAGATAGAAGGGCGAAACAAGGCAAATCACACTTCGGTTGCCTAAGAAAAAGTCTTTCTGACATGACGCTTCTAACTTATAGCTGGGACGGTATTGGATGAAACTGTGGACAAATCAGTCGCTCCAATATTGGCGATGGCATGAAATGCTGTCGTGTTGATAGAAAGAGGGCAAGCGTTAATAAAGTTTGTTGATTCATTTTTGTTCGATTGCAAGGGAATGATGCCGCAGTTTCGGAGAAATTTACTACATTTGCAATCCAAACAAATGCACTGCCTCAGGGCGGTAACCATTTGGAACAAGAACGTTTTTTCATATCATGCAAACAATAGAACTCCTTGCCCCAGCCAAAGACTTGGCCTGCGGAATGGCCGCGATTGACCACGGTGCAGATGCCGTATATATAGGGGCTGAACGCTTTGGCGCACGTCAGGCTGCGGGCAATAGTCTTGATGATATAGCCCGACTGTGTGAATATTCCCACCTTTTTGGCGCATCAGTGCACGTTACGGTCAATACCATCATTTATGATGACGAGATGTCCGATACACTGCAGCTTGTCCGAGAACTTGACCGCATCGGTGTCGATGCCATTTTATTACAGGACATGGGACTATTGTCGCGCATACAGGCGGAAAATGTTGTCACGCGGGCGGCTCTTCACGCCAGCACACAATGCGACACCCGCACGGCTGACAAGGTGAGGTGGCTTCGGTCGCTTGGCTTCTCTCGCGCCGTGCTTGCCCGCGAACTCTCTGTTAAGGAGATAAAGGATATACATCGCACCGTGCCATCAATGGAATTGGAAGCTTTTGTACATGGTGCTTTGTGCGTTAGTTATAGTGGTCTCTGCTATGCTTCGCAATATTGTTTCCACAGGTCGGCCAACCGAGGCGCCTGCGCACAGTTTTGCCGTCTCGCCTTTGACTTAAAGGATGCCGATGGACGCACGATAGCGCACGACAAGCACTTGCTTTCTTTAAAAGACCTTTGTCTGATAGACCATTTGGAGGAATTGTTGGATGCAGGTGTGTGCTCGATGAAGATAGAAGGGCGACTGAAAGACGTGAACTATGTGAAGAATGTGGTTGCGGCATATAGCCAACGGCTCGACGAGATTATTGCCCGTCATCCCGGTCGTTATTGCCGCAGCAGCCATGGAAAAGCTAAGATCCGCTTCCGACCAGACTTGAATAAGACTTTTAATCGTGGATTTACATCTTATTTTCTTCACGGAAGGCAGCCCGGCATTTTCTCGCCAGACACACCAAAAGCCATGGGAGAGTATGTCGGCAAAGTGAAAGAGGTGCGCCACGGTAGCCTTGTCGTATCGGGCACGGCCTCGTTTGCCAATGGAGATGGCCTTTGCTACCTCAATTCCACCCACAAACTGGAGGGATTTCGTGTCAATCGTGCAGAGGAAAACCGGCTATATCCCCACCAAATGCCTGATGGCATTCGCCCTGGCCTAATGCTTTATCGCAACCAAGACCAAGCCTTTGAGCGCACCTTGCAGGGTAAAAGTGCCGAAAGGAGAATGCCTCTGCGAATGCGACTATGTGTCGTGGATGAAGGATTCCGACTTATCGCCTCATGGGAAGGTATTTCAGCAAGCGTGGACGTGAACTTTGCGCACCAACAAGCCAAATCGCCACAGGAGGAAACTATTATCACAGAGCTGAGCAAACTTGGCAGCACGCCTTTCTGCTTACGACGTGAAGACGTGTCTGTGGAAACCGGCTCGTGGTTTATCCCCCGCAGTTTGATAGGGCAAGCCCGTCGTGAGGTGGTAAAAAAGCTATTGGCTTTGGCGGACAAGCCTAACCCCGTTCCACCGAAAAAGATCTCGGCTATTCCCATTGTGAACGCTCTGCGATGGCAACGTCAATACAAGACTTACCCCTATACCTATAACATAGCCAATGCAGACGCTGTTCACTTTTATGCCAAGCAGGGACTTACCGACCTTCCGATGGCCTTTGAAAAGGGGGAATCCGCACACCTTCAGACAGAAAAATCAGAGTTGCTCATGCAGTGCCGCCATTGTCTTCGCTATGCTATGGGGCACTGTATACGCCATGGAGGTAAACAGCCGCAGTGGCAGGAACCACTGTTTCTGGAGCTTCCTGATGGGCGAAGATTTCGCTTGGGGTTTGATTGTCAGGACTGTCAGATGAACATTTATGCAGACAAGTAGATTCTTTCTTCCATTGATGCTGCTGTTGCTGCTTTGCGGATGCTATCACAGACAGTCGCCAAGTCGCTTTCGTATCATAGATAGTGTGGCCACATCGCGCCCTGATACATTGGAACGTCTCGACTCTGTGCAGCTCGATTCACTCTATTTTGTCTACACCCACCACTATCATGTGGGTACCAATTTTGTCACAAAAGGCAAAGGACTTTACCTTACTCGTCAGCAACCAGAAGAAATCGTGACGGGTTTACCTGTCGATTCTTTTGCTGTCGAGAAGGGAAAGCACTTGGTTGTGGCTGATGTTCGCATTCTTTCTGCCGATACAGTAGACTCAGTTTGGGTACAGGTGGCCACGGAGGACAGCCACTTTGGGTGGGTGCATGAGCGGCAATTACTCCACAAAGTAGACCCCGACGACCCAATATCGCAGTTCATTTCTATTTTCTCCAACATTCACCTGTTGGTTTTCCTTGTCGTTATATCGCTGATAGCGATCGCCTATGTCGTGATGAAATTGAGGAGAGGGAGGGTGAAGCTCGTACATTTCAACGACATCAACTCGTTTTACCCCTCACTCTTGGCCCTCATCGTGGCTGCGAGTGCTACGTTTTATGCCTCTATACAGCTCTTTGCGCCAGAGCAATGGCGCGCGTTTTACTTTGAACCGTCGCTCAATCCTTTCTCGCAGCCGCCTTTACTGAGGTACTTTCTACTTCTTGTCTGGGCGATGCCGATAGTCGGATTGGCTGCCATGGATGATGTTTGGCGTAAGCTCGATTCCCGTGCGGCCTTGTTTTACTTGTCCAGCTTGCTTGCAGTGTGTGCCTTCAACTACATACTCTTTTCTGTCTCCACCCTCTATTATATTGGTTATCCGCTCTTGTTGACCTATATAGTCTACGCCGTCCGTCGCTATTGGCATCATTCTTGCGTGCGTTATTATTGTGGAAATTGCGGGTGTCCACTCCACCACAAGGGACGTTGCCCACAGTGTGGTGCAATGAATGAGTGAAATGAGGCTGGTGATGCTAAAGCGATAGTCTGAATTATGGAACTCACCTTTAGTTTAAGCCCAAGTCGGTCTGTTGACCGATTTAGGCTGATGGCCTATTTTATGAACTTAGCTTTACAGAAAGGACAGCAGTCATACTTCTGCAGCTCCTCATAATTCATGGAGAAACTATGTCCACAATTGGGGCAAGAATAGTCGTGACGAAACGCATCATTCACTTTTTTTTGCTCTATGGGAACGCGCGATGCGTCTCTCCAGCGCTTGATAAAGGTGAAAAGTATGAGCAGAGCAGCAATGAGATATAGTGTGTTTCTTACCATCTCGTTGCTGCCGGAGATAAACGTATAGACCATGGCGCCGATAGTAAACAATCCCGTACTCGATGCAATGGCCACGAATCGTGCATTCTTAATCTTTTGGTTGATGAGGTACTGCTCGTGTTCTTCCCACACTTTCTTGAGCGGACGAATGTCAACCGATTTCGGTTTCATCTTTTCAATAACAGCCAAAACAGCATGGGTATCAACAGCATAGTGGTCAGTCCCGAGGGCAAGTGAGTCCTCTCGGTGGAGGATTTTCTTCTCAATGCCTACATTATTTATATAGGTTATGTTTGCAGCCTTTAGATTTTCGACCAGAATGGTCCCGTCATCGTTGACGGTCAGACGACAATGTTGGCGAGAAACCGTTCGTGGCACGCTTCCAGGTGTCCCCAGACGGATAGCCTGTTGTCCAACAACGACCGCCAACTGTGAGGTTTGGGCATCGCGCCCTATGATGATTTGCATGGTTCTTAATGTTTTTCTATCGCCAGTGTTATCAGTGTTTTGAGTCTTTTAAGCGCGTCACGGGAGATGGGGAGCTGAAAGGTGAAACGGTTATAGTCGGTGAGGACGAGCCGCTGTTTGGGTATGTTCAACTTGCAGATGTACCATTTGTTGATGATAAATCGCTTACCTATGCGAATAAATGTGGCGGCCTCTTTGCCCAATTGCTTGTCAAGAGCAAGCTCAAGATTGGTGAGGTTCATACCAATACTACTTCGAAGTTTATTGGCTGTGATTACATTACTGTAGTTGCCATCGCTCTCGAAGTAAGCTATTTCCGTGATACGAAGCCTTAAAAGCTCATCGCGTGAATTGAAATAGATGTACTCTGTCATACCAACATGTCTGTTTGCGCACCCTCTCTTTCCCCTTCTATGGATGCACTTATGGGTGATTATTTAGCGGAAGACAACACGAAAAGGGAATATCGTATCGTTCTGCCGCTTGAAGATTTGGCATAGCACTCGTGTATACAACCAGATTTAGTATCATAAAGATTGCTGGTATATGCCAATATGGCTCTATGTGGAACTACATAGATGAGTCTAAGCCTCCACTTTCAGCACGACAAAGTTACAAATAAATAATGATTTTTACACTTTTTATCTGAACTTTTTCGCTTCTCATGGTGAACTTTGTCTTCAAACAGCATTTCTTCTGCGTAAAATCATTTACCCGACACTTCATACTTAAAACCCCGTACTTTGTGGAAAAACAGCAAAATAGCTTGTTTAGATGTGAATAAAGTCCGACATTTGCAGCGTAAACAGAAATAAATAACAACTTAACAGATTCGATTATGATGACAAATGACGACACCAAGTTGATGCCTAACGGCAATCAAGGCATTAATCCACAGGAAGAACAGATGGCTCAAGCACTGGATGAGACACCTAATAAGAATCGCACTACCTGGAAGAAGGTGGCAATAGGCGGGGCATCGGGCATCCTTTTAGGAGCAGGCGCACTCTATGCAGTCAACGCTATGGCTGGCGAGAGCGATGCCGACGCGGCAAATCAGGCTAACGGAACGACGGGGGCTAAAGCTGCTGGAAGTACTGTCGCAACAGTGAACGACAACATGTCGTTTGATGAGGCTTTCCAAGCTGCCCGCGCACAGGTGGGAGCTGGCGGTGTATTTGAGTGGCATGGTGGTGTGTATGGCACTTATACCACTGATGAATGGAATGCCATGTCGGAGCAAGAAAAGGCTGAGTTCACCCAGACTGCTATGGCTAACGTGCATCCTCAGGACCAGCAATCCAACCACACTGCAGTGCATCAAAACGATGTGGAAGTGCATCACGAGGTAGTTTATGAACGGGAAGTCGTCAGAGATGGTACGCCAGAATCTTCGGCTCACACGGAGAAGAAGACTCTTGACAACGGACAAGCTACGGCAACACGAAATGACGAGCCGTTTATCAAGGGCGACAACGACGTACATGTGGTGGGGCAGACCACAGTACAGGGGCATGAGGCAGTTGCTTTGGATTTGAATAGTAATGGCGAGGCAGACGTAGTGGTCATTGATGTCAATGATAATAGGCAGCTTGACAATGATGACGTGCTGGTGTTCCGTGACGGATCGGTAATGACTGGAGGCGAATTGGCTCAGGCAAATGCTGCACAAGAGTCTGGAAACGCAACCGCTGGCACCGAGACTCAGCCTGATTACACTGAAGGATATATGCAGACATCCCATGAAACTGGCGAGTATGATCCCAATCTTCAACAAGCTTCCTATACGGAAGATGCACAAACTGTCGATAATATGGGCGAATATGATCCAAATTTTCAACAAGCTTCCTATACAGACGATGCGGGAATGGGTGATGCCGACCCGACGATGGGAGTGGATGGCATGGATGGCGCAAGTGATAATATGCAGTATATTTGATTGGAATGGAAATTAAGCGCATTAAATGCCCGAATTGCGGCATCGTTCTCGAAGTAAAAAACTCAAAGAATGAAGCTGTAAAACAGATAACGTGCCCGCAGTGCAAAGCATCGCTGCGGGTGCGATTCCAAGTGCAACAGCCCTTGGAAGGGAACACCATCCTGCCTAATAACAAGTCCGTCCAGCAGGGGGGAAGAACATACATCGGTGACAATGTGCTGCTGGATGAAAGAAGTGGGGCAACAAACATGGCCAATGGCTTATTTGATACGGAAAGAACCGTGTTGAGTTCCCGTCGAGTACAGGCTTCGCACATGGCGTATCTGCTGTTCGATGGACAGCAGTTTGCTCTGAATGTGGGCTCGAACACTGTGGGACGCAAAGCACAGACCTCTACGGCCACAGTACAAATACCCACTTCCGATTCCTATATGAGCCGCAGACACATCCAGATTGTACTCTCCAGTTTGCCCAATGGCAGACTGAAAGCTGTCATCAGTAATGATCATAACAAGAACATCACCTCTGTCAATGGTGTAGAGCTTCTTTCCGGAGAAGCCATCTTGCTATCCAACGGAGACCGAATCGTGATGGGCAAGACCACCGTAGTCTATCAAGAAAGATAATATTACTTTAACAATGAAAATAGAACTCAAACAGCCCCAAGCCATTTACGAGCTGGGACAGCGTGACAATCAAGAAGACTATATATGGCCTCTGAAAGGAAAAGCCACAGAGGATAACTTCTTTTTCATCCTTTGCGATGGTATGGGTGGGCATGAACACGGCGAGGTAGCGAGCCGTATTGTTGCCCAAACCATTGCTCAATATCTTCAAGACCATGCCAATCCTGATGAAATCGTGCAGGACGATGTGCTCTATGCGGCACTCGATGCGGCTTATCAGGAGTTGGACCGTGCTGATGACATGGCGTCAAAGAAGATGGGAACCACCCTGTGTCTGATTCTTTTCCACCGTGGCGGGCTGACCGCAATGCACATTGGCGACAGCCGAATCTATCACTTACGCCCTTCTGCAAGAAAACTAATCTACCAAAGTAAAGACCATTCACTGGTCTATGACCTCTATCAGGCTGGTGAGATAACCTACGAGGAGATAGCCACATCACCCCAAAAGAACATTATTACTCGTGCAATGCAGCCGGGAGTGGATAACCGCTGCAAGCCATCCATTGTCCATATCACCGATTTGCGACCTGGCGATTACCTATACATGTGTAGCGATGGTATGGTGGAACAAATGGATAATAGGCAGCTTTGCCAGCTTTTCTCTTCATCGGAGAGCGACGAGGCAAAGCGGGATAAGCTGATTGAGGCCACGAGGAATAACAAAGACAATCATTCAGCCTACTTCATGGCCATTTCAAGCGTGGCCTCTGGTCCGGGTGACGAGTCGCTTTTGGACGATGAGCAGAGTTCCAAGGACAACGCACTCAACATCCTTCCTGTCTATAACGCACAAGATGTGCAGGAGGATGAAGAGGATGTCATGGTCGTACATGAGGGCAAAAGACAGACAGCTTCTACCACAGACACCACAAAATCATCCAAGAAAAGATTAGTGTTGGGAGCAGTCATTGTTATCATTCTTTTCGTTTGCGCTTACCTATTCTTCGTTCCCAAGAAAGATAAACCCATTAAATCGCCAACCCCAAGTGGTGTAAAGATAGGAGAAAGCCCCTCTAATGATCAGGTTTCTCCGCCGAACAAGGCTAACACAGATGAGAGTCGTATGCAGAAACCATCAAGAAATCCACGTCAAAAGACGAAGGAACAAAAAAAAGTTGAGCCTTCAACATCAGATAAATTGAAATCTGGCGAAGTTGAAAAAGGTAATGAAGGTGATGAAGTTGAAAACCAAGATAAAGCTTCGACAAAATCAGAAAAAGGGGGAAAATCTGAAGTTAAACCAAAAAACTCAGAACAGAAAAACATCATGACAGGGATAAAGGGGATAACTAAATCTCCAGCTCGACCGCATAAGTCCGAAACGAAAGAATCGGAGCATGGCTATCCGTCTGTCTAATATTCTCAAAACAAAAGGTGTTGAACAAACAAGTCATATAGCTCCCTTACTTTTGTAGTCGTCTGACTCCATTGGTACTATGGGACAGAGCAGACACCACGGACTCACAATACATTTCAATTAAAAACTGCAGCTCCGTTCGTTCCTTGACCAGAACTAAGAAGGAGACAAAACATAAAAGATGAACGAGACTATCATTCCATCAAATATGCTGCCAGTGGGCACCATCCTTCATGGCACATACCGCATAGATGGCTATCTGGCATCAGGCGGATTTGGCAACACATACGTTGTTACCAACATTCAGTTTGGCGAACGCTACGCCATAAAGGAGTTTTTTATGAAAGGCGTTACCGAACGCGATGAGAACACGACCACCATCAGTGTCAGCAATTTGGAGAACGCTGGAGCCTTCGAGGCACAGAAGGCAAAATTCAAAAAGGAAGCCATACGACTGAGAAAGTTGTCCAGCCCCCACATTATTAGGGTTCATGACCTTTTCGAAGAGAACGGTACAGCCTACTATGTGATGGACTTTGTCGATGGAGAGAACCTTCGTGACCAACTCAAGCGGCTTGGGCATCCCCTCGATGAGACGGCGGTATGGAAGATTTTTGAGCAGGTGCTCGATGCCCTGGAGGTGGTTCACGGTCAAGGTCTCTTTCATCTTGACCTGAAGCCCGCCAACTTAATGGTGGACAAGAAGGGGGAAGTGAAGCTCATCGACTTTGGGGCCAGCAAGCAAATGAGCGCGGAGAGCGGTGCCACAACATCAACAGCGGTAAGCTACACCAACGGTTATGCTCCACGAGAGCAGATGGAGCAAGCTCTTGAAAAGTTTGGCCCATGGACAGATTTCTATGCCCTCGGTGCCACCCTTTACTTTTTACTGACCAACAAAAAGCCCCCCATACCTTCGGATATCGATGACGATATGACCGAGGACAAACAAGAGGCACTTACCATGCCGAAGGGGGTAAGCAGCAGAATGCGTCGTCTCATACTCTGGTTGATGGAAACAGACCGTAGGAAACGTCCACAAACAGTGGCAGAGATACGTAGAATGATGTCACCCGAGGAAAAAGAAAATCCAAAGGGAGCTATGGATGGGGAAGAGAAAGAGGATGTGACAGCTATCTTGGAAAAACCTTCAGAGAAGAAAGACTGCCCTGGTAGTGCCCACACGGAGGAAGAAAACACATCCGCGACAGAGCCAATCACTGAGGACAGCAATGCTCATGTGGCGAAAAGATCTGTATGGAAGTGGGGCTTGATAGTACTGGCATTTGCCATCATTGGCTTCTTTGGCGCGAAGTTCTTCATGGATAAAGACAAGCCAGCCTCCTCATCAGGAGGTGCTGTGGCTTCCGATAGCACGTTGGTTGATACGACAAAGAGCGACTCTATAAAGGCTGAAAAGAAACAGACCTCGGCTGTGAAGGGAGGAAAAAGCACTGCAAAACCTTTAGGAAAGGGTGGGGGAAAAGCAGCGGATGAATCTCGTCCCGCTACCAAAAAGAAGGCTAAGCATGAGCAGGCCACCCCAAAAAGGACAACGCAACGATCCTATTATCATCCTACTTACGAGCAAGAGCCAGCAGCCCGCCCGTCGAAGCAGCCCACATCTGGGGGTAGCAGCGGAGGAGATGGATACAGAGAAACCCCAAAAGGAGGGAAGACCCCTTCTTACGGCACAAGCTCTTCGAAACAAAACTCGGCTGGTAGCTCTGACTGGTAAATGAACTGGGAGAACAGGTGACACTTTTTTGAGGGTGTTGCCTGTTTCCCCAGTTCGTCCATAGGATTCTTGAAACATAGAACAAACACAAAGCAATGAACATAAGTCCCGTCAGATGAAATGAAAACGAATGTGGCGGAATCAAACAATAGAAAATGGAAACCTCTATTAATCAATCCAGTATGCTACGCGTGGGCACAATTCTCCACGATACCTACCGCATTGAAGGCTATCTGGCTTCGGGCGGATTTGGCAATACCTATGTTGCTTTCAACATCCAGTTTGGTGAGCGATGTGCCATCAAGGAATTCTTTTTGAAGGGAATGACGCAGCGTGTTGACAGCACAAGTGGTGTAAGCGTCAGCAATGCAGACAACATTTCCACCTTCATGGCACAGAAGGAGAAGTTTAAGAAGGAAGCCGTGCGACTGAGAAAGTTATCCAGTCCAAATATCGTTCGTGTCCATGACCTATTCGAGGCCAATGGTACAGCCTACTATGTAATGGACTTTATCGATGGTGAAAGTCTCCGCGACCAACTCAAACGACTTGGGCATCCCCTCGATGAAGAGGCGGTATGGAAGATTCTGAACCAGGTACTCGATGCACTGAAGGTGGTTCACGATCAAGGACTCTTTCATCTCGACCTAAAGCCCGCTAACTTAATGGTAGACAAAAAGGGTGAAGTGATACTCATCGACTTCGGCGCCAGCAAGCAAATAAGCGCTGAAAGCGGTGCCACAACATCGACAGCAGTCAGCTACACCAACGGCTATGCTCCACGAGAGCAGATGGAGCAGAACTTGGACAAATTTGGACCATGGACCGACTTCTATGCCCTCGGCGCAACAATATATACCCTACTTACCGCAAACAAGCCCCCTTTGCCTACTGACATCGACGATGACATGAGCGAAGACAAGCATCTTACCCTGCCAATGCCCAATGTTGTGAGTGAGAAAATGCGGCAGCTTGTTCTTTGGCTGATGGCAACTAATCGTCGTGAGCGACCACAAACTGTGGAGGACATCCGTCTTTTTGTAGAGCATACTGACGTGAAAAGAATACCGGAACGCGAGGAAGGGGAGAATCAACATGAAGAAACCATCATAGATGAGGAGTGTAATCATTCACAAGCGAGGTCGTCCGAAAGCATTCGACCAAGACCAGAAGATTCAGAACCAAGCAACATCCAGGACAAGGTTCAAAGTACAGAGAAAAAGAAGACCATACTGAAGCCATTGCTTTGTTTTTTGGCTTTTTTCTTCATAGGAGGAATTTTGGCATGGATGTTTTTGGAAAATAATTCTGATAATCCTGAAAAATCTTCAGTGGAGATTGCTGATACCATAAAGAATGCGACAGGAAGTAGTAGCCCGAAGACCGTCAAAGAGAAGGCTTTTCAGCATGCATTGGGGAGTTGTACTTATTCTGGAGAAGTTGATGCTCAACTAATACCTAATGGAAAGGGTGAAGCTTGGTTTAACGACGGTCGTTATTACAAAGGGCTATTTGTACATGGAAATTTTGACGACCCACACGCTTTCTTTCGCTATCAAAATGGTGACACGTTTGTGGGTGTGATGGAGGGCAACCGATTCCAGAGTGGAAAATACACTATTGAGAAAGATGGCTCTTACTTCATGGGAACTTTCGATGCCTATGGACAGCCAGAAAAAGGAAAATGGTATGACAAAGCAGGAAACGAAATAAATCCAAAAGGCAAATGAATAAAAGTAGAACGACAAATGGAAAGCTGATTAACAGAACCGCTGTAAGGGATTTAAAATCGAGAATATTCTCACTTATCAACTCATACAACTTTTTTATCCACATGAACAAGAGACTCATTCTTCTTTTGCTTCCGCTCCTG
>ERZ808252.108-NODE-108-length-89297-cov-40.488066_pt1 | contig 89297 bp, 72 predicted proteins | sample MGYA00521242_ERZ808252 | MGnify/ENA primary metagenome ERZ808252 (study PRJEB31516, sample SAMN03275581) | gut metagenome | biome: mammalia-associated habitat; material: feces | host: Papio cynocephalus | place: Kenya | collected 2012-08-07 ... | reverse complement strand
CGGGACTCGAACCCGCGACCCTCGGCTTGGGAAGCCAATGCTCTACCAACTGAGCTATTACCGCAGAATAACTTGTTTTGCTACAACTCGATTCATACATGACGTAGCAATAGGTTAAAAACGGAAAGAAAAGAGAGCCGATACCCGGACTCGAACCGGGGACCTATTCATTACGAATGAATTGCTCTACCAACTGAGCCATATCGGCTTTCAAAGTTCTCTTTTGCTTTTTGCGGTGCAAAGATAATGTTTTTTTTCTGTTCTTCAAAATTTTCTTTAATAAAGTTTGTCTTTCAGATACAGGCCAGTTACACTTTCTTTGCATCCACTAACAGCTTCGGGGGTGCCTGTTGCAACAATCTTCCCCCCGCGGTCTCCTCCTTCCGGCCCCATGTCAATGATGTAGTCCGCACATTTGATGACATCAAGGTTGTGTTCTACAACAACCACTGTGTGTCCCCGGCCAATGAGGCTGCCGAAAGCCTGGATTAGTTTCTGAATGTCATGAAAGTGGAGTCCTGTGGTGGGCTCGTCAAAGATGAACATTGTGGGCTGCTGGCGTTCCTGGCCGATGAAGTAGGCCAATTTCACACGCTGGTTCTCACCGCCAGATAATGTTGAGGAGCTTTGCCCAAGACGGATATAGCCCAATCCCACTTCTTCAAGAGGGCGAAGTTTGTTGGCTATGGCGTTTTGCCCATTGCATTCAAAAAACTTGCAGGCCTCGCTCACAGTCATGTTGAGTATATCGGCAATGTTTTTCCCAGCAAAGCGCACTTCAAGTATGTCCTTTTTGAAACGCTGTCCATGGCAACTCTCGCAAGGAAGTATGATATCTGGCATAAACTGCATTTCTACGACAATCTCGCCGGCTCCCTTGCATTCCTCGCACCGTCCACCATCTGTGTTGAATGAGAAATACTGGGGAGTAAACCCCATTTGTCGAGCTAATGGCTGGCTGGCAAACAAGTCGCGTATGGCGTCATAGGCTTTCACATACGTTGCAGGATTAGACCGTGAGGTTTTGCCAATGGGGTTCTGGTCAACCATTTCAATACGCTCAATGGCATCTGTGTCTCCGTCAAGTCCGAGGTATTCACCTGGCGGGTCGCACACGTCACCTAAAAGACGCTTGATGGCTGGATAGAGAATGCCTTTGATGAGCGTTGACTTGCCTGAACCGCTGACACCCGTAACGGCTGTAAGTGCATTCAGCGGGATGGTGGCGTTGATTCCCTTCAGGTTGTTCATTCTCGCCCCCCGTACTGTTACGCTCAGATTCCAGCTCCGCCTACTTTTGGGAATCGGTATGGCCTCCAGCCCCAACAGGTATTTTACAGTATGGCTGCGGGGGTATTTTAGGGCTGTGTCTTCTGTGATGGTTTTGGGGTCTCCTTCAAATACTATTTCACCTCCCTGTTCGCCGGCTTCGGGGCCAACGTCTATCAGATAATCAGCGGAACGGATTATGTCCTCGTCATGTTCGACTACAACAACGGTGTTACCAAGATCCCTCAACTTGTTGAACACTCCGATGAGGCGGTCGGTGTCGCGACTGTGAAGACCAATGCTCGGTTCGTCTAAGATGTAGAGCGACCCGACAAGACTGCTACCCAGTGAGGTGGTCAGGTTGATACGCTGGCTTTCTCCTCCAGAGAGTGTGTTGGCCTGTCGGTTAAGCGTGAGGTAGCTCAGGCCCACCTCGGTAAGAAAACCTAAGCGGGTGGTAATTTCATGGAGCAGTCTGCGGCCTATCTCTGCCTCATGTTGCTCTAATTGTATGTTTTCAAACCATGACTTCAATTGTGCGATGGGCATCTGGACCAGGTCGGTTATACTTTTTCCTCCTACCTTTACATACTGCGCCTCTGGCTTGAGCCGGGTGCCATGACACATCGGGCATACGGTTCTTCCGCGATAGCGGCTCATCATCACCCGATACTGTATCTTGTATTGGTTTTCTTTTACCATTTGGAAGAAACCGTCTATGCACACCTTGTCTCTTTCCGCTTTGCCGGTATCTTCAGGTAGCCCATGCCACAGCCAGTCTTTCTGTTGCGGTGTCAATTGATGGTAGGGCTTGAAAATAGGAAAGCCGTAATGGGCGGCTTTGTGGCAGAAAGCCTCTCGCCACGTTTTCATTTTCTCGCCATTCCAGCATACAACGCAGCCATCGTAGACACTCAGTGTCGTGTTGGGGATAACCAGTTTCTCGTCAATGCCGATAATACTTCCGAATCCCTGGCATTCTGGGCAGGCACCTGCCGGGGAATTGAATGAGAACATATTGTCATTAGGTTCCTCGAAAGTCATGCCATCAGCTTCAAACCTTGTGGAGAAATCGTAGGGTATCATGGATGGCATGAACATCAGCCGACAGGAGCCATTGCCCTCGTAGAATGCGGTTTCAACCGAGTCGGCCAGACGTGCGGTCGCATCAGTCGAGAAATCCACTGACATACGGTCAATCACCAAATATGGCAGCTCTGAGGTTGTTGTGTCCGATGTCTCAAGATAGTCACTGATGGTGGTGAATGTGGAATGGGCAAACAAACGGGAGTAGCCCTGTTGGCGGTAGGCTTCCAACTGGTCGGCCAAGGTACGGTTGTTGCTTATATAAATAGGAGACATCACCACAAACTTTGTTCCTGGTGAGTACTGTTTCAGACACATGAGCACGTCATTTACAGTGTGCTTCTTCACCTCCTGTCCGCTGACTGGCGAGTAAGTGCGCCCTATGCGGGCATAGAGCAATCGCAGATATTCGTAAATCTCCGTTGAAGTGCCTACTGTCGACCTCGGGTTCCGGCTTGTCACTTTCTGCTCAATGGCTATGGCAGGCGGAATGCCACAGATAAAATCGCAGTCGGGCTTGTTGATACGGCCTAAAAACTGGCGCGCATAGGCAGACAGACTTTCAACATAACGGCGCTGCCCCTCAGCATAGAGTGTGTCAAAAGCCAGCGAAGACTTGCCGGACCCACTTACTCCTGAGATTACTATGAACTTGTCACGGGGAATGTCAACACTGACATTCTTTAGGTTGTTAACTCTTGCTCCTTTGATTGAGATAACTTGGTTCTTGTCTGCCATAGTCGGAATAATATTTTGCCTGTCTTGTTAATTCACCCCAAATTGGTCTTTAGGTTTTGTCCCAGGTTGCTGCTTGTTTCGGACAGCTTGCTGGCGGCTGTGGTGAAGACATGACGGGCTATGGCGCGAGACACTGACTGCAGCAAGATGTCGAAAGAGACAGTGACAAAGGGCGGAAAGACTGGAAATAATCTCATGTTATTGCTTATTTCGGTCTAATGACCGATTTTTGTTTATTCGTGATGGTAGGGCTCCCCTCTGGCGATGGTGCAAGCTCTGTAGAATTGCTCAACAAAAAACAGGCGAACCATTTGATGGGAGAATGTCATGCGCGACAGCGCGATTTGACTGTTGGCACGCTGATAGACAGCTTTTGAAAAGCCGTATGGGCCTCCTATGATAAAGACAAGCCGGCGCGTGTTTTGCTGTTTCTGCTCTATCCATTGTGCAAACTCAATGCTGCGGTACTCTTTTCCTCGCTCGTCAAGTAACACAACGGTGTCACTGGGCTGAATGCTTTTCAGTATGGCATCCCCCTCCATCTGCTTCTGCTGTTCAGCACTAAGATGTTTGGTAGATTTCAACTCGGGTATAACATTCACTTCGAATGGGTGATAGTGGATGATTCGCCCCATGTAGTCTTCAATACATACAGACAAGCGCTTGTCTGTTGTCTTCCCTACAAGAATGAGGAGAACTTTCATTTCTTTGTCCTGGGCTTTTTGGGAAACCAACCTTTCTCAACACGCTTGCGCTGTTCGAAGAGTTCTCCGATTGACCACAGAAACGATGCTCCCAATATGCCGAGAAAGGCAGACACAACAGTGTTCTTTGTAAACAGGGCGGCCACAACCGACGCTATTCCGCCTAATAAGAACAGCCACCATGGGCGTGTGCCAAAATGGTATTCGGTCTTTATAACTATGGGGTGGAATATGCCAATAGTCAGAAACGTGACGATAGCGATAATAATTCCTTCAAAATACATGTTACAGGAGTATTTCTAAGTGGTGATGTGAAAAGTCGGCCTTCTCTTTTATCTTAGGTCAATTACCTCCGCCTTTGGGTAGTCTTTCGCATTGAAACGAAAATGACTGTCACTAAGACTTGCACGCCTGAACTTACTGATTGTGAAAATTGTCCATTGGCCGTTTTGGCATAGCTTGATGGTGGATGGCGTGTAAGTGCGTTTGTTTGCTACGATTACCATTTTCTGAATCTTTTGTCTGCCGGTTGCCTTGAGGGTTACTTCGTAGTTGTTGCCCTTTTCTCGCCTTGTCAGTGCATAGCCCTTTTTGTAGATGTTGATAAACGAATATGGGTTGATGGCTTGCATCTGTGCCTCGTTTGGGGAACTTACACTCACCTCTCCATTCCTTTTGAGGTAGGTCCATTGGGTTTTTCCGTCAAACCAAGTGACAGCCTGTGGCGTGACTGCATGAAACTTACGCCCTTTAATCGAAATGTTTCCAGACACAGAGCCGATACCTTTGTTTGACATGTGAAATGTTGCAGTCACTCCACCTTTGTTGCTCAACGTGGCAGCAACTTTGTCAAGTATCGCTCTGGCTGATTGGCCAAACGACAGTTGGCTTATCAAAGACATTACTAGTAAAAGACAAATCTTTTTTCTCATATTACATAATCTGTTAAAAAAATATGGTATGTGATTCTGCTTGACGGAAAGGATTAGCTTGGTATAAAAGGGTTAGCGCAAGGAATTCAGCAGATTGTTAAGGCTAACCTCATCTTGGATAAGTACCTCGCGTGGCTTGCTGCTGCCTATGGACGAACCCACCACACCGGCTTTTTCCAATTGGTCCATCAGTCGCCCTGCTCTGTTGTAGCCAATAGAAAATTTTCGCTGAATCATACTTGTGCTGCCCGATTGGTTGATGACTATCAGTCGTGCAACATCTTCGAACAGAGGATCAAGGTGTTGCATGTCTACATCAGCGGCATTTCCCATTCCTTCACCATCTCCCATGTCGGGTTCAGGTAGTTCAAATGGTGATGTGTAACCCTGTTGCTGAGCGATGAACCGATTGATGCGCTCTACTTCGGGTGTGTCAACAAATGCACATTGGACACGGACAGGCTCGTTGCCCTGCAGGAACAGCATGTCTCCTCGGCCTATCAGCTGGTTGGCTCCTGGACGGTCAAGGATGGTCTTCGAGTCAATCATTGCACTGACCTTGAAAGCAATGCGCCCGGGAAAGTTGGCTTTGATGTTACCTGTGATGATGGTAGTCGTGGGCCTTTGGGTGGCAATAATCATGTGAATTCCTACGGCACGTGCTAACTGTGCTATACGTGCTATTGGTAGCTCAATCTCCTTGCCGGCTGTCATTATCAAGTCTCCAAACTCGTCAATGACCACCACAATGTAGGGCATATAGCGATGGCCATGTTCCGGGTTGAGACTGCGAGCTACGAACTTCTGGTTGTATTCCTTGATATTGCGCGCTCCGGCCATTTTGAGCAGGTCATAGCGCGTATCCATCTCTTTGCAAAGACTGTTGAGGGTGCGCACAACCTTGGTCACATCAGTGATTATCGGCTCGGCATCGTCATCGGGCACTTTGGCTAAGAAATGGTTGGCAATTGGTGCATAGATGCTGAATTCAACTTTCTTGGGGTCAATGAGAACAATCTTCAGCTCGGCTGGATGTTTCTTGTAGAGCAGCGAGGTGATGATAGCATTCAGCCCCACAGACTTTCCTTGTCCTGTGGCACCGGCTACAAGCAGGTGCGGAATCTTGGCCAGGTCAAACATGAACACCTCGTTGGTGATGGTCTTGCCAATGGCGCAAGGCAATTCCATCCGTGCTTCCTGGAATTTTTTGGAGTTGAGAATGCTTTCCATCGAAACAATATTGGCCTTGGCATTAGGAACTTCAATGCCAATGGTGCCTTTGCCTGGTATCGGGGCTATGATACGGATGCCTAAGGCGGCGAGGCTTAGGGCTATGTCGTCTTCCAGATTTCTGATTTTGGATATTCTGACTCCCTGTGCAGGCGTAATCTCGTAGAGTGTGATAGTGGGGCCAACTGTGGCTTTGATGGAACTGATTTCCACACCGAAAGTTCTTAGTACCTCGACAATGCGGTTTTTGTTGGCATTCTGTTCGGCCATGTCAATGTAGGGCTTGCCGTCATTGTCATATTTCTTCAGCAGGTCCAGTGTGGGGTAGTGGTAGTTTTCCAGATCACGCTTGGGGTCGTAGGGTGCCATTGGCTGCCCGCCGACATCTACAAGTTTGCAGCCGGAGGCCTGCTTCTCATCCTTGGCCATCTCTATGTGCATATCTACCTCGTTGTTGGCTGGGGTATGCATTTCTGCGGGATGGGCAGCCTCTTGTGCTTTTTCATCTGTGACTCTGTTCTTCGGGAGGTCATTCTTGATAGGCTGGGAAACTGTTGTATCATCGAAAGTGACCACTTGCATCTCTGGATCGTCAAACACCTTGGGGTCTTCTATTGTCTTAACCAGGCGCTCCCCATTGTTTTCCTCTTGGTCTTTGATATGATTGTTGGTTATGGAAAACTTCACCCTGTTTGCAAAATAATTTACGGGGTTAAGCATCCTGCGGATAAAGTAGATTGTTTCTGCGCTGAGGTATGTGAAAAATGCCAAGGCTGTGATGATGAGGATGCCAGTGAGTCCGGGCGCCCCGATTAGGTTCTCTGTCCATTGGCATATAAAGAGCCCGTGGTCTCCACCGGGATTGTAGCACGTGTCGGTAAATACTGGTGACAGAAATTTGGCTAATGTTACAGAAGACCATACCATAAGCACCATCATGCCCATGAAGTATTTGAGCAGATTGGCATTGTATGCCTTTATCATTTTGCAAGCTGCCAAAATGAGAAAAAGGGGGATGAAAAAAGCTGGAATGCCGAAGCACCGTTTGATAAAAAAGTAAGCCATATAGGCACCAACTGAACCGCAACTGTTTAGAAACTCATGCTTCTCGTTATAGATGTCGTTAGGACGTGGCGACTCAATAATGCTCTGGTCTGCGCTTCCCGCTGAGAAAAATGAGATAAACGCAAGAACCATATAGACAGCGAACGCCAGAATAAGTGCACCTGTAATGAAATTGATTTTTTCGTTATGGAATATGTTGTTGATGCCTATTGCTTCCTTAAAGGTTGTCCCTTTGGCTGTTTTCTTCTTTTTGACCATTTCTACTGTCCAAATTATTTTGCAAAAGTAGCGGAAAAAACTTATATTTCACCATAAACTCCCTTTTTTTTTGTAATTTTGCAGGCCAAACTAGCATGGGTTTGACGCTATTTTGCTAAATGCCTTTGCTCCATTGTCATTGAATGAAAAAACAAATAGCCGCCAAGTTTGATAAAAAGCAGATTCCATCGCTTCCTCGTGTCGTTTTTGAGGGGCGTGTGATTGTTGTCATCTCGGCGCAGGAGGCAGAAAGAGCTGTCAGCTTCCTGTTGGCCCAACCCATTTTGGGAATTGATACTGAAACCAGACCATCGTTCAAAAAAGGAACTGTTCACAAAGTTGCGCTCTTGCAGGTTTCCACTGCTGATGTCTGTTTCCTTTTCCGCTTGAACTATATCGGTATGGCCGCTCCGATAGTGAGGTTACTTGAGGATACGACCGTGCCCAAGGTCGGGCTCTCGTTGCATGACGACCTTATGATGCTCCATAAATTGGGCAAGTTCACGGCCGGCTTGTTCATTGACTTACAAGATTGTGTGAAAAAGATGGGCGTGGAAGACCAGAGCTTGCAAAAACTTTTCGCCAATTTCTTCGGACGGCGTATCAGCAAGGCACAGCAACTGTCTAACTGGGAGGCTGATGTGCTCAATGACAAGCAAAAATCCTATGCCGCTACTGATGCATGGTCATGTGTCATGCTTTACAATGAGTGGAGAAGATTGGAGGAAACCGGTGGATATGAATTAATTAAAAATGAAGAACATGTACAAGCGAGTGATTCTCAAAAGAGGTAAGGAGGAAAGTTTGAAGCGTTTTCATCCTTGGGTGTTTTCAGGGGCTATCCAGCAGATACCCGAACCTGTTGATGAGGGGGAAGTTGTACGTGTGCTTAGTTCCTCGGGGCAATTCATTGCTGTGGGACATTACCAGATTGGCTCGATTGCAGTCAGGGTTCTTTCATTCAGGGACATTGTGATTGATGAAGGCTATTGGGCCTCGGCCCTGCAGTCTGCCCTGACCATGCGCAAAGGCATAGGCGTTGTGGACAATCCCAATAACAATACCTACCGTCTTGTTCACGGTGAGGGAGACTATTTGCCCGGTCTTGTGATAGATGTTTATGGAAAGACTGCTGTAATGCAGGCGCATAGTGTGGGCATGCACATCTCCCGTCATGAGATGGCCAGGGCACTAGTCAATGTGATGAGGGGGCGCGTGGAGAATATCTATTATAAGAGCGAGACAACTCTGCCGTTCAAAGCCGAACTTGGACAGGAAAATGGATTTATATATGGAGGCTGTAAGGATGACACTGCCATTGAGAACGGATTGAGGTTTCACGTAGATTGGTTAAAGGGACAGAAAACCGGTTTCTTTGTCGATCAGCGTGAGAATCGCTCGCTTCTTGAAAGTTATGCACATGGACGTAAGGTCCTTAATATGTTCTGCTACACCGGTGGGTTTTCTTTCTATGCTATGCGTGGCGGTGCGAAAATAGTCCATTCTGTTGACAGCAGTGCCAAAGCTATTGAGTTGACAAAGAGTAATGTGGAACTGAACTTTCCAGATGACTCCCGCCATGAGGCATTTTGTGAGGATGCATTCAAATTTCTTGAACGGCTGGGTAGCCTGTATGACTTGATTGTGCTTGACCCTCCTGCTTTTGCCAAGCACAGAGGGGCTCTTCACAATGCGCTCAAAGGATATATCAGACTTAATGCCGAGGCTTTTGAGAAGATTGTGAGTGGAGGAATCCTTTTCACCTTTTCTTGCAGTCAGGTGGTTACCAAAGACAATTTTCGCAATGCGGTGTTTACGGCTGCTGCCATGACCAGTCGTAAGGTGCGTATCCTTCACCAACTTCATCAGCCCGCAGACCATCCTATTAACATCTACCATCCAGAGGGCGAATATCTTAAGGGACTTGTTCTCTATGTAGAGTAAATGTTTTTTATGCTGAGCAAAATTCGCGGCTTCATTCAACAGAATCACCTGTTATCCCCTGACAGTCTTCATCTGGTGGCATTGAGCGGTGGGGCAGACAGTGTGGCTTTGCTCTGTGTCTTGCAGGAACTGGGATTTCGTGTGGAAGCCGCCCACTGCAATTTCCATTTGCGTGGTGAGGAGTCATGCCGTGATTCTGCGTTTGTCCAGCGGCTGTGCATCGAGCGTGGTGTTCCTTTACATTTGGCTCATTTTGAAACATTGGACTATGCCAACCTGCATCATGTCAGTGTTGAATTGGCTGCTCGCAGTCTCCGTTACAGTTATTTCCGGCAGTTGTGCCGAGACCTTGATGCCGAGACTGTTTGCGTGGCCCACCATCGGGATGATAATGTGGAAACAGTGCTGATGAATATTGTTCGGGGAACTGGTCTTCGTGGGCTCTGTGGCATTCGTCCTAAAAATGGTATCGTTGTGCGCCCGCTACTGTGTGTCTGCCGCCAGGAGATTTTGGACTATCTGTCGTCGCGCCAACAGTCTTATGTAACTGACAGTACCAATTTGGGCGATGAAGCGATGCGCAACAGGTACCGTCATCATGTTGTTCCATTGCTTCGGCAACTCAATCCAGGAGTGTGTGAACACATTCAGTCCATGTCAGAACGCATGAGCAGTGTCGCAGAACTTTATTCCGCGGCAATTGCGGCTGCGCGGGAACGGGTGCTTTCTCAATGTGATGGCCACTGGATTGTTAGCCTTGAAAACCTGCGCCGTGAAGTGGCTTGGCCAACAGTTCTTTATGAGTTGTTGAAAGGTTATGGCTTTTCTCCGTCGCAGGTAAGCCTGATTGGTAAAGCCGCTGCAGGCCAGTCGGGGCGAATTTTTCATGCGGGCAGCTACGATTTGCTGATAGATCGCGGTCGCTTGATTATAGAGCGGTGCACCAATCCCATTGTACCTGTATGCCTACCGGAATGTGGTTGTTATGTTCTGTCTGACGGAAGGCGTATTCGGATTGCAACCAAACAGCGGACAGCTGACTTTATCATCCCTCGTGAAAAATTTACAGTGTGTATGGATGCCGAAAAGGTTAGGTTCCCACTTACGCTTCGTGTGGCAGCAGAGGGTGACCGTTTCGTTCCTTTTGGTATGAGAGGCTCAAAATTGGTCAGTGATTTTCTTACTGACATCAAGCAAAACTTGTTAGAAAAGCGCCGTCAGCTTATTCTTTGTGATGCTGACGGCACTGTGATATGGGTTGTTGGCCAAAGATTGGACAACCGTGTGCGCGTTGAGAAATCGACGGTCACGCTGTTGCAAATTTCTTTGCAACATTAGACAATAACAATTTCATCTTTTTTCTCATCAAAACCTACGGAGAATGGAATGCCTGGCTTCAGTTCTCCGTTGACAATCTTCTCACACAGTAAGTCCTCAATGTGATTTTGTATAGAGCGTTTCAGAGGACGTGCACCAAACTGAACGTCATAACCTTTGGTTGCAACAAATTCCTTGGCCTTGTCTGAGATGCTGAACGAATAGCCCAATGCCTCCATTCTTGCCATGAGACCATGCAGCTCAATGTTGACAATGCGCTTGATGGCATCAAGACTAAGTTGGTCGAATGTGATTATTTCGTCCAACCTGTTCAGAAATTCAGGAGCAAACTGCTTGCTCAGCGCTTTCTGTATGATGTTGCGCGCGTAGGCCTTGTCGTTCTCGTTCATGTCAAGTCCCAGCGATCCGGCGTTGAATCCAACTCCACGGCTGAAGTCCTTCAGCTGTCGTGTTCCTGCATTGCTGGTCATGATAATGATGGTATTTCGGAAGTCAACAAATCGGCCGTTTCCATCGGTCAGTCTCCCCTCGTCAAGAACTTGTAGCAGCAAGTTGAACACATTGCCATGTGCTTTTTCCAACTCGTCAAGCAACACGATAGAGTAGGGGTGCCGGCGTACTTTCTCTGTCAACTGTCCTCCCTCGTCATATCCTACATAACCCGGAGGGGCTCCAACCAGTCTTGACACATTGAAACTCTCGGTGAATTCACTCATGTCAACCCTTATAAGGGCATCTGCTGTGCCGAACATTCGTTCTGCCAGTTTCTTGGCAAGATAGGTCTTGCCAACTCCAGTCGGACCGAGAAACATGAATGCGCCTATCGGATGGTTAGGGTCACGCAGTCCAACACGGTTGCGCTGTATCGCTCTGACCATTTTATCTATGGCCTTATCTTGTGCTATCACTTCATGCTTAAGGTCATCTGCCATGGTCCGAAGCCGTTCCGTCTCCGTCTCTTCCATACGTTCAACAGGTATCCCCGTCATCGTAGCAATGACATGGGCCACATCGGTGTCAGTGATAGGCTGGCACTGTTCGCCATCCTGCTGCTGCCAAGATTTGTTAAGCTGCTCAATCTCACCCTCAGTAACAGTCTGTTGGTCACGGTAGGTTGCTGCCAATTCAAAGTCCTGCCGTTTTACAGCAGCATTCTTCTTTTCCTTTATCATGGCTAGTTCTTTCTCCTTGTCAACAATTTCTTGTGGCATCCTTACGCTGACTAAATGCACATGCGACCCAACTTCATCGAGTGCATCAATGGCCTTGTCCGGGAATTGGCGGTCTGTAATATACCTTTCTGTCAGTTTTACACATGCGTTGATGGCATCGTCCGTGTAGGTTACGTGGTGGTGGTGCTCATAGCGGTCTTTGATGTTGCGGAGAATCTGTATGGTTTCATCCTGGGTGGTTGGTTCAACCATAACTTTTTGAAAACGTCGCTCCAAAGCCCCATCCTTTTCAATGGATGTGCGATACTCGTCAAGTGTCGTGGCACCAATGCACTGGATAGTGCCCCGAGCAAGTGAGGGCTTGAAAATGTTGGCTGCATCCATAGCCCCTGGGGTCGCGCCTGCGCCAACCATTGTGTGAATCTCATCAATAAACACAATGATGTCTGGGCTTTTCTCTATCTCTCGAATTACAGCTTTCACCCGCTCTTCAAACTGCCCCCGATACTTTGTGCCTGCAACCATTCCTGTCAAATCAAGACTGATGATACGTTTGCCAAAAAGCACAGGTGAAGTGCGATGCTCTACGATGAGTTGCGCAAGCCCTTCTACTATAGCACTTTTTCCAACTCCAGGCTCTCCGATGAGAACAGGGTTGTTCTTCTTGCGCCGGCCAAGTATTTCAATGACGCGTTGGATCTCATGCTCACGGCCAACAACGGGGTCAAGTTTTCCTTCAATGGCGGCCTGCGTGAGGTCAATGCCAAAATTGTCCAGCGCTGGCGTACTACTCTTCTTTTGCGTTTCTGTCTTTGTTCCCCAATTGTCTGTTGGACTCATTTGTTTCGATCCACGCTCGGAAAGGTCGTCATCGTCAAAGTCGCTGTCGGAGAGGGGCAGCTCGTTTACCATCTCTCCATTGTGCTGGATGGTTTCCGCCAGTGTGTGATAGTCAAGTTGCTGCTTTTGCAGTGCCTTTTTGGCATTGTTGTCTGTGCTGTCATGAAGCATAGCCAAAAGCAGATGGAGTTCTTCTACTGTGTCAGAATGCTGGATACGTGCTTCAAGCACTGCCAGTTTCAGCAGGTTGCTGGCTCCTTCGTTAAGTTCTATGTCATGCGGATTATTTTCTGTCACTGCGTCTTGTTGTGCGTTGGCCTCAAGGTCGTTTCTTACGGCTTGCACATTGACATTCATCTGGTTGAGCACACTTTTCACTGGACCTTCCTGCAAACGTAACATGGCTAGCAGAAGGTGCTCTGGACGAATAGTCTTGCTTTTTAAGCGGAGAGCTTCTTCACGGCTGAATGCCAGTATTTCAGAAACTCTAGGTGAGAAATGACTTGTCATATTTTCTTTTTATCCTTTCTTGTTTAATACCTTCATTTCCTAATGTCTTTACTTTTTATTGGCAAAAGTTATGCCAAGCCAAGACTTATAATGCTGATTGTATACATAATTTTAAGTGTCTCTAAAAATTTGAGGGTGACAATCAAGCCACCCTCAACCAACACAAAAACTAAACTAGACTTAACTAAAACTAAAGGGGATTTGTCACAAACCCCACAGAAGTCTTGCAAAGATACTAATTATTTGTCTTTCAACAAGTGTTTTGAAGTTAAATTTAGACTTTCTCCACTTTTTTTATCTTCTTTAATCAAGTGGCGACAATATGTCAGTTTATAAAAGATGTACAGTTTTGTTCATCAGCCAGGCGTCAAGCAAGGTCATGGCTGTCATGGCCTCAACAATAGGGACAGCCCGTGGTAATACGCAGGGGTCGTGGCGACCATGCACTGTCAGCGTGGTGGGGCTTCCTTTGCTGTCAACAGTGGCTTGTGTAGTTAGCAATGTTGCAACAGGCTTGAAAGCTACGCGGAAATAGATGTCTTGTCCATTGGCAATGCCACCCTGTATTCCTCCGCTATGGTTGGTCAGAGTGGCTATCTTCCCATTTTTTTTTATAAAAATGTCGTTCTGCTGCGAACCTCTGGTTTCCGCGCCTCCGAATCCTTCACCATACTCAAATCCTTTTGCCGCATTGATGCTCAGCATAGCATAGCCCAGCATGGCATGGAGCTTGTCAAATTCAGGTTCGCCTAGTCCGGCTGGACAGCCTTTCACCACACAGCTGATTACGCCTCCAATTGTGTCACCCTCGCTTTTCACCTTGGTAATGAACTGTACCATTTCTGCTGCTATCTTCTTGTCGGGGCAACGTACAGCATTGGTTTCTGACTGGTTCAAATCATAGTGGGTGTAGTCAGAACTTAGGGCGATTGGACCAACCTGCGATGTGTATGCCTGAACTGTGACACCAAGTTGTTTTAGTGCCAGTTTGGCCAATGCACCTGCCACGCAGCGGCTAATGGTGATTCTGGCAGACGAACGGCCACCTCCGCGGTGGTCGCGAATGCCGTATTTTGTGGTGTAGGTGAAATCTGCATGTGATGGGCGAAAAACATTGCGCATATTCTCATAGTCCTGCGAGTGCTGGTTGCTGTTTCTCACGATGAAGCCAATAGGGCAGCCTGTTGACTTCCCCTCAAACACTCCGCTGAGCAACTCAACCAGGTCTGACTCCTTGCGGCTGGTTGTGATGGCACTCTGTCCGGGACGTCGACGGTTAACCTCACTTTGGATATACTCCATATCAATGGACACGCCTGCAGGCATACCGTCAACAACACCCCCTACTGCCACACCGTGACTTTCGCCGAATGTGGTCAAAGTGAATACGTTCCCCCATGTGTTACGCATCGTTCTCTTCCAATTGCATATAATATTTGTATGTCAGTGGCAGTGCCCGCATCCACAGCCTCCTTCATGGTGATCGCTGCCGCAGTCACAGTCATCGCCACAGTCGTGGCATCCACATCCACATCCCTCCCCGCTCAGACGGTTAATCATTCCTTGAATTTCGTCTTTTGTGGCCTCGCGCTTCTCAACAACCTGCCCAACAAAGTGTAGGGTCTTTCCTGCAAGCGGGTGGTTCAAGTCCATTTTCACTTTGTCGTCACTCACACTCAACACACGGCCGTAGAAATGGTTTCCGTCCTCGTTTTGCAGGGGGACGATGGCATCCTTGTAAATGTGCTCATGGTCAAAATGGCCGTTGATAGTAAAGATGCTCCGGTCAAGGTCAAGTATCCGCTCCTTTTCGATGTCTCCGTAGGCATCGTCCTTGGTGAGTTCAAAGTCGAAGTTTTTTCCTTTTTCAATGGGAAGAACCTTCTGCTCGAAGGCATCAAGGGTGATACCGAAACCGCTGACAAACTGAAAGGGCTTTTCCGTGGTGGCCTCCTCAACAAGTTCTTTCTTTCCGTTGTTGTCTGTGTATAGTTTGTAGGCCACTGCAATGTAGAGATTTGGTTGATGTTCCATTTTTCTTCTGTGTTTAAATTGTTTTAAAATAATGTGTGCGCATTAGGGATGCTGTCAGTCCCATTGCCTTTGTCTGTTAATGTGCAGCTTTTGCTGACTTTGCAAAGGTAAGCATTTTTTGCTGATACAAAAAAGGCTGTGCCAACAAAATTGGCACAGCCTTTTATTCTTTCTCTCTCAGATAGTTGCTTTTACAGCTAAATGTCAGTTGTCCTCATTCAGTGCCACTGCAAAGTAGGCTTTGCGGCCAGTTGGGTAAATCCCCTGAATGTAGAGCACTGGGTCTTTGCTGGTTGACGCATCCTTGACAACTTTCTGCATATCATCTATTGTCTTGATTACCTGGTCGTTCACGCGTTGTATAATGAAACCTTTGCTGATTCCGGCATCTTTGAGGCGCCCATTGTTCACCTTGATAACTTCAAGTCCATAGCTGATGTTGTATTGCTCTTTCTGTGCTTTTGTTATCTCCCTGAAATTGGCTCCCAGCACATCAAGGTCCATATTCTTCACTACCTTTGTGCTACCCTGTTCATTCTTCAGAGTCACTGTCTGGGTGCTCTTCTTCTTGTTGTGCAAGTAGGTGAGTGTAATCTTGTCGCCAGGGCGCTTCTTGGCGATAACCTCTTGAAGTTCAGCCATGCGCGTCACTTTTTGCCCATCGGCGGCGACAATCACATCGCCCTCTTTGATGCCAGCTTCCGCAGCTGCACCGTCATCGCTGACCTTGTTAACATAGATACCCTCCATGGTGCCTAGGTCGATGTCCTTTCCCTCGTCCTTCTGACTGTCAACATAGTCTTTCACATCGCTGCCTTGAATACCGATGAGCGCACGCTGTACTGTTCCATATTTTTTCAAGTCGTCAACCACTTTGTTCATGATGGCTGTGGGGATGGCAAACCCATAGCCGCTGTAGGATCCTGTTTGCGAATAGAGCATGGCGTTTATTCCAACCAGTTCACCGCGTGTGTTAACCAAAGCTCCGCCAGAGTTGCCCGCGTTGATGGCTGCATCAGTCTGTATGAAAGATTCCACTCCATTTGCACCAAGTGAGCGTGCTTTTGCGCTCACGATACCTGCTGTCACGGTGTTGTTCAGCCCTAATGGATTGCCAACGGCCAGCACCCATTCGCCAATCTTGATATTGTCGCTGTTGGCAATGGTGATAGCGGGCAGGTTCTTGTCGTTAATTTTAATCAGGGCCAAGTCTGTTGTCTTGTCCGCTCCGATGATGCGAGCCGAATACTCTTTGTTGTCGTTGAGGGTAACGGTGAGCTCATCGGCACCGTCAACCACATGGTTATTGGTCACAATGTAACCATCGCTTGAGATGATGACCCCCGAACCTGTTGCTGTGCGCTTGGGGGTTTGCACCTGCCGCTTTTGTGTGCCACCGTTTCCCCTGCCGAAGAAACCGCCGAATGGGTCGCTAAAGAAATCGCTGAATGGGTCACTTTGCACGTCAACGGTCTTAATCTTGCTATTCTGTACGTATTTGATGTGTACAACAGAGGGCAGAGCCTTCTCTGCCGCATAAGTTAAGTCTACCGGTTGTCCTGCGGGGACGGCTGGAGCAGCATCAGCCTTGCTGAATGCTGCGACCGAGAAAGCCATAGCTATCAGGCAGACTGCCATCGTCAGATAATTTACAATCTTTTTCATCTTGGTTTGATTATAGTTTATTTTATGAGTTGTTTTCTGTATGTCATGCAGCCTTCTGCATCTGCTTTTTGCGGTGCAAATATAGATGCAAAATATGTTTCTCCGTCATTTTGTCATGATTATTTATCGCATTTTAACAGTTCTATTTCTTTGCTTAACTGCTGTTTACGCTTCACTGTTAGTCTTTCAGTATGTATTGCTATCCTTTGCGGTTTTTCATGGCATATTCGGATGGCTTGTCTCCATACTCATTGAAGAAGCACTTTTCGAAGTAACAGGGAGGGCAGAAGCCTGTGAGATTTGTTATTTCTGCAACTGTTTTGTCGGTATTGGCAAGCATTGTGGCTGTTTTTCTTAGGCCTTTACTGTGTAATGTCCATTGCTTACCACCTTGTTGTCGTGTAAAAGACAGTATCTGAACATCGTTTGTGTAGGCAGGTAATAAGAACGGTATAAGTGAACGAAAGGTCGTTTTGGCTGCTACAAAAACAGAGATTTTTCCATCTTCGAGAGATTCTCCAGCGTGCGTTTTGGAAATGGTGATACGAATTTTAGGGAAAATTTAACTGACAACTGATAATAATCGTCTAGAATAATTTTGAAAGCCCATTAACTTTTTTGTAACTTTGCATTTGGAAAGCAGCGCCACGGTTTGCCGCTGGCCTCCATGTGGATGGCGAGAGGAAAGTCCGGGCAGCGCAGGGCGCTCCACTTCTGAAAATGGAAGCCATTGGTGACAGTGGGAGCAGGCAGAAGAGAATGACCGCCACGTGTAGCTGTGGCAAGGGTGAGAAGGTGGTGTAAGAGACCACCAGCCGTCTGGTGACAGGCGGGCTGTGCCTTCTGGAGGCTGTAAGTTCATGTAAACCACCGTCTGAGGGTGCCCGCCCGAACGTGTTACGGTGGAGGGTAGAACGCTTGAGCCATCTGGTGACAGACGGTTTAGATAAATGGCAGACACTGTGGTGCCAAGGCATTGCAGCACAGAACCCGGCTTATAGGGGCACTGCTTTCCTTTCTTGTTGAACATAGTTTGAAAACCGCTGATAGGTTGAACATCCGGTTATGCTGAAAGAAAAACTGTCAAAATTTAGGGATTTCTTGCGGACGGACATCTGGCGGGTGAAGGCTGGTGACGTTCACCCCATGCAGTTCTTCCTGGTGGACGTGTGTAAAATGCTGCTGCTTGCGGTGCGCTTCTTTACAGCTAAGAGGGTTGTCAATGAGGCTGCTGCACTTACTTATTCCACGCTTTTGGCCATTGTGCCCATCCTTTCCGTGGTGTTTGCCGTAGCCAGGGGTTTTGGATACAGCAAGTACATTGAAGTCTGGTTTTGCGATGCCTTCAAATCGCAGCCCCAGGTTGCCCAGGCGATAGTTGGCTTTGTCAACAGTTATTTGGTGCATACGAAGAGTGGGGTTTTCCTGGGCTTTGGTCTGGTGTTCATGCTCTACACGGTGCTGATGCTGGTGAGCAACATTGAAAAAACCTTCAATGGCATCTGGCAGGTAAAGAAGCCCCGGAGCATTTTCCGAACTTGTACAGACTATCTGGCTATGCTTCTGGTGTTTCCTATCTTGATTGTGCTTACCATGGGTGTGAGCGTCTTTATGGCCACTGTGGCAGAGGCGGAGGTCTGGCAGTCCATCATGGCTCCGGCAGTCGGCCTGCTGGTTGACTTGCTACCTTATTGTGTGATGTCAGTAATGTTTGTCGCTTTCTATGTTTTTATGCCAAACACCCATGTCAAGGTGCGCTACTGTGTGGTGCCGGGCATTCTGGCAGGTGTTGCCATGCAGGGCCTTCAGCTTGTTTACATACATTCTCAGATGTGGGTGTCAAGCTATAACGCTATCTATGGCTCCTTTGCAGCCCTGCCCATGTTTATGCTGTGGGTGCAGATTTCCTGGACTATCTGTCTCTTTGGCGCGGAATTGTGCTACACCAGCCAGAACCTTGACTTTTACGACTATGACACCCATACCAGTGACGTTAGCCACCGCTACCGCATTTTGCTGTGTGCCTTGCTGATGCGTATTGTCTGCCGGCGTTTTGACAAGGGACAGCGTGCTTGCTCGGCAATGGAACTGCGCCGTGAGACGGGCATTCCCATCCGCATTGTCAACGAGTTGCTCTATCGGTTGATAGAGGCGCGGGTGGTTGTCGAAATCTCCGGCGACGAAAAAGGGGAGGCCTCACTCTTTATGCCAGCTGAGAGTGTGGCCCATCTCAGTGTCGGACTGATGGTCGATCGTCTGGAAGCTCTGGGGAAATGGAAACTGTCTCTGTCACTTGATGCCTTGCAGGGTGAGGGGTGGAGGAGGGTGGTCTCTGCCCGGGCCGCCTATTTGAAAGAACTTCGAGGTGTGTTGCTCAAAGACCTTTAGTTTTCACCGCTTCCCCCCATACTTCTACTCAGCAATACCGGCTTCAATCCATCGGGCTGCAATGTTACGCGCATCTTTGTTGGCAGTTTCCCTGTCCACCTCATATTCTGAGGTCAGCAGGTTAGTAAGGTCTTCCGTGGTGAAGTCTTTGCCCTGGACGCTTTTCCATAGATAGGCGGAAGACTCGTTCATGCTGATAATTTTGCTGAAGTCAATGTTCTCGCGTCCCTCAGCCACGATAATCTGCTCTCCGCAAACCTCGCGTAGTGTAAAACCTTTCTTTGCTTTCATCTTGTCATATTTTTCTTGTCAAATGGTCAATTCAGAGATGATGGCATTTCCTGTAAAGCCACAGCAGGTAGCGCCTGACAGGGAGTAGGCGTGTCCACCACCAGGAATAAATGCGCCATTTCATGCCATCGGTATAGTCTGCGGTGGCTCGCCCTTTTCGGTAGAAGCCTACTGCCTTTGCTTTCAGGTCATTGATGCCGCAATGTTCAGTCGTGAGGTTGCCGTCGCCCAGCAGTGTCACCTCGCCATTGTCAATCTTGACAATCCTGTGAAGCACATAATGGGTGGGGGCGGTCTCTGCCAGCACCACATCGCCTGTCGCGGGTGCATCTGGCGATGCCAGCAGCGCCTTGTCGCGCCTGTCCTCAAGAAATGGGCGCATACTCGTGCCTCGTAGCGGGATGGTTACCGTGTGGCCGGCATGGATATACTTGACTATTTCAGGAAACAGAATAGCGTTCTTGATATGCACAGTGTTCAAGGACATACGATGGTCTTTTGGCATAAGAGCGCAGCCTCCGCATCGGGTAGACAGTGGAGCGTGAAAACTTTTGTTTTCTCGATAACCTGCGCCACGGTGTCACACAGGTTATTATATATGGTGTGGTCCCACTTCATTGACGAGCATGCCGGTAACAGCGATGCAAAAGCCTGTACTGGCTTGAGCTGTTCAATACTGTTGGACGGGGCGCGCTCAATCCTTGTAATGGCGCCGAGCCTTGCCTTGACGTTGCGGTAGCACGGTGTCTTTCCGCTCCAGGGGGAGCCATACACCTCGGGATAGCCCTCGCTGCAAATGCGAATGATGGGGTTGTCGTCATTGAGCAATTCCGTGTTAGGAATATGCGCCATCCACAGGCTTGTGTGTGTGCTTTTCCCCGTGCCGCTTTTGGCTATGAAGGGATAGGCCATGCCTTCGTGGCACACACATGAAGCGTGGATGAGCAAGGTGTGGTGAAAGCTGCTGGCATAGGCAAAGGCAAGCATCAGCGCATCATTCAGTCCGAAGGAGCGCATCGTCCAGTTGCCGTTGAGTGCGCAGCGGCAACGGTCAAACTTGCTTGATGCCTGTAACAGACAGCAGTCACGTCCATGTATGTCACGGATTATAAAGAGATACCCTCCGTCTGCAAGTGTGTAGACAACGGTATCGCCATTGCCTGTGTCGAATTTTCGGACCAATTCGCGCTGTGTGGGTGGGCGCAGACTGTCATCCACCGTTAGTTCAAGCAGTACATTGTCATGCTTGCCACCTTCACTCTCTGTTGCGAAGGGAATGAACGAGGGCAACAGTCTGATGCTGTTCGCGGATGCCCCACTGAATGTGACACATACCAGGAAGCCACCTATTCGGAACAGGTGGCTTTGTACTGCACCCACCGGGTGAAACGGTTGCTGTGTCATTGTTCGCTAAAGTCAAGGTCTAACGTCTTAAATTTAAAATCCTCGGGGCCAAGGTATTGAACCTCGTATTTCCCCTTGGCTTTCACGGTGTAGAGCCTTTTCATTTTCAACAGCTTCTTCTCTGCCTTTTTCTGCTTGCTGTCAAACATGACAACACATGTGCGGGCAGGAAGCTGACGTTTCTTAGAGAGAAAGTCTTTTAACTGTTCGGAATAAAACTCGCGGCCTAGCAAAAATTTGTTCTTGGTGTCAAACCACACATTGTTCACCTCTTGCACATCGGTGAAATAGACCGTGGAATCTTTGAACGAGGCCGAGAACCCGAACATATACATCTTGTCAATCACTTTTTTCTTGGCCATCGCCTGTGTGGTGGACAAGGCCAGTGCAAATAGTGCGAACAATAGTCCCTTTAATAATGTCAATCGTTTCATTCTATGTGAATATCCTGTTGTTTCTGGTTAATTTCAGCCGAGATACGTCTTTAGCATCTTGTTCTTTGTGCTGTTGCGCAGCCGGCGGATGGCTTTCTCCTTTATCTGTCTCACCCGTTCTCTGGTAAGCCCGTATTTCACACCTATCTCATCAAGTGTCATCTCTGGCTGGTCAATGCCAAAGAATGCCGCTATCACGTTGCGCTCCCTTTCGTTAAGCCCCTTGAGGGCCACGTTTATCTCAGCCCTGAGCGATTCGTGCAACAGTGTGTTGTCTGTTGCCGGCGAGTCGTTGTTGGGCAGCACATCTAGCAGGTTGTTGTCTTCCCCGTCATTGAAAGGCGCATCCATTGACACGTGCCTGTTTTGAACTTTCAACGCACTTTCAATCTTGTCTTCGGGCAAATCGACCACAGCCGAGATCTCCTCTATCGAGGGGCGGCGCTCGTTCTCCTGTTCAAACTTGTTGAGCATGCGGTTTATCTTGTTGACAGACCCAATCTGGTTTAGTGGCAGCCGTACAATGCGGCTCTGCTCTGCGATGGCTTGCAGGATGCTCTGCCTTATCCACCACACTGCATACGAGATAAACTTGAAACCACGTGTCTCGTCAAATTTCTCCGCCGCCTTGATTAGGCCGACATTGCCCTCGTTGATGAGGTCGGGCAGGCTTAGGCCTTGGTTCTGGTATTGCTTGGCCACTGAGACTACAAAACGAAGATTGGCTTTGGTGAGCCGTTCCAGGGCCTTGCGGTCCCCCTCGCGTATGCGCCTGGCCAGCTCTATCTCCTCATCAATCGAAACAAGGTCTTCCTTGCCTATCTCTTGCAAATATTTGTCAAGCGATGCACTTTCCCTGTTTGTTATTGATTTCTGTATCTTCAGTTGTCTCATAGGCGCAGTCGTTGATAGTGACGGCAAAGTTAACAAGAATATTTTTATTTGAAGAAGAATAGGCAAATTCTTTTGGTATTGTAGTGTGTTCTACGCTGATTTGATACATTCCTGCAAAAAAAACTGTCACGTAGTCACGGTCTGCGTCTCATGCCGTTTTTTATCTCCCATGCAGACGCTCTGTGGGGGCGTTATGCTCGCTACGTGCCGCCGAACGGTCTTTCTGCATGGTGGCATGGCCTTGGTTAGTGCGCCCGTCAGAGCCGTTTTGCGTAAAATAAAAAAGTGTTTCATCATCTTTTGTTTTGTTTTGTCTTCGGTTTGCATTATCTTTGCACGGGTAAAGGAATGAAGCATGCAGAGAGATAACCTGTCAATAGAACGGTATAAGGCTGAGATTTCCAAGGTGAGCCAGCTAAAGCCGGAGGAAGAAAAGGCACTGTCCGATCAAATCAAGCAGGGTGTCGCTGCCGCTGTGGATAAGTTGGTGACGGCAAACCTGAGGCTTGTGATGGCTGTGGCAGGCCGCTACCGGAATCGCGGTGTGAGCTACGATGATTTGGTGAGTGAGGGTAACATCGGCCTGATGAAGGCTGCCATTAAGTTTGACGCTGACAAGGGACGCTTTGCCTCCTTTGCTGTGCCCATCATCAGTCAGACCATAGAACAGGCTATTGCCAAGCAAAGTTCGCTCTATACCGTGCCTGAGACCGGTATGGGCCATGCCAGGATGCGACATGTCCGCCCGCTCTCTGTCGACTCCCCCCTTGGCGGAAGAGGAAACAATGTTAACCTGCTGAGCTTCCTTTCCGACAGCGAGACTGTCGCCTCGGATGACTTGTTGGAGAAGAAAGCGGTGTCTGTCGAATTGAACGGGGCACTTGCCGTTCTTGACGAGCGCGAGCGAGAAGTCGTAACCCGCTGCTATGGACTTGGGACTGACAAGCAGACGATGGCTGAAATCGGAGAGCGCATGGGGCTGAAGCGTGAGCGCGTGAGACAAATAAGAACAAAAGCGCTTCGGAAAATTTCCAGGGCTTTGCGGCATGGCAAACGATAAGGCAAGAATGATACATTTATATTAGGAAAATTAGAAAATGAGAAGATGAAATTGTATCCATTACTATTTGAACCCAACCTGCATCCTGTGGTTTGGGGAGGCAACCGCCTGCGCCTGTATAAGGGATTGGAACCGACTGACACGCCCATTGGCGAGTCGTGGGAAGTGAGTGCTGTACCTTCGAGTGTGAGTGTGATTGGCAATGGAGAGCTGGCAGGCCATGATTTGGTTTCGGTCATTAACAGCGCTCCCGAGGAGATTCTTGGCCGCGAGGTGGCGAGGCGGTATGGCAATCGGCTGCCTTTGCTGGTCAAGTTTATAGATGCTAAGAGAGACCTTTCTATACAGGTGCATCCCAATGATGAAATGGCACGGCGATGCCATGGCAAGTCGGGGAAGACAGAGATGTGGTATGTGATTGACGCACAGCCAGGCAGTTTCCTATATGCCGGCTTCAAGAGCCAGATTTCGCCCTACGAATACCGCAAGCGCGTGCAGGATGGCTCAATCGTTGATGTTCTTGCACGGCATGAAGTCAAGGCTGGTGACGTGTTCTTTATTCCTGCCGGCCGTGTGCATGCCATCTGTGGCGGAATCCTGCTCGCCGAGGTTCAGCAGTCAAGCGATGTAACCTACCGCATCTTTGACTACAACCGGCTGGGGATGGACGGCAAGCCGCGCGAACTCCACACTGAACTGGCTGCTGAGGCTATTGACTATGAGGTGCAGCACGAATACCGCACAGACTATGTAGAAGAGGAGAACAGAAGCACGCACCTTATTGATTCGGATTATTTCAATGTGCGTGTCACCGAGCTGTCACGTCCGTTTCATCGCAACCTGATAAAATATGACAGTTTTATCATCACGATGTGCATCTCTGGCGACTGCATGATTAAGGTGCGTAGCACAGGCGATGAGGTCTTGCTGAAGTCTGGAAACAGTTGCCTGATGCCTGCTGCCATAGCTGACTTTGATGTTATTCCGCAGACAGGTACAACCCAGTTGCTTGATGCCTTTATTGACAACAAGGACAGGAGCATTGGCAGGATGGTTACTCGCTTCTTGCACATCACAAAAAAGTAAGCGTGCGCTTGCGGTAAATATGTCTGACCAGTTTGCGGGCAACTGAACCTGCAAACTGGTCAGATTCTGTTAATGTCGACGTAACCGTGCGTAACGGCATAGATGGTCAGTGCAGAAACACTCCTGATGCCGAGCTTTTCCATGACGTTCTTCCTGTGGGTGATAACGGTGGTGAGGCTGATGCCTAACCTTTCCGCTATCTCCTTGTTGATGCAGCCCTCAACAATGAGCGACATCACCTCAATCTCCCTTACGCTGAGCACTGGCTGAAAGCTGGGGCGCTGAGTCTCAGGCAGGTTCTGTCCGCGACCGTGGGCATGCTGTTCCAGCGTGAGAATGTCCTTGATGAGTTGTGGCTCTGGAACATTCACGCAGAGTGAGTGAAACTCCTTTATTTGTAACTTGCTGTCTAATGACAGTGTGGTGACAATGGTTTTGTTGCGCCGTTCAGAGAAGAAGTTACGGTGCTGGAGCATGATGTCCATCGAAACGAAGTAGTGTACATACCGTTCCGGGTGGTTGCTTTCCAACTCAGCGAAGCTGCCGTAGGAGTCAGCCTCCATTTGTGGCATTACACTCTGCAGGATGGTCTTTAGGCCAACCGTAGCAAGCGTGTTGTTGTCGATAATTGCGATACGTGGCAGCATGGGGCCGCACTTTGCTTATGCCAGGAATCCCAACAGCGCACCCGCAGCCACTGCCGAGCCGATGACACCGGCTACATTTGGCCCCATGGCGTGCATCAGCAGAAAGTTGTGGCGGTCATACTCCAACCCGAGGTTGTTACTGATACGGGCACTCATCGGCACGGCCGAAACACCGGCGTTGCCAATCAGCGGATTCAGCTTTTTGTCTGAAGGAAGAAATAGGTTCATCAGTTTGACGAACATCACGCCGCTGGCTGTCGCCACCATAAAGGCGCATGCACCGACCACAAAGATGAAAAGCGTGTTCACTGTAAGAAATTCGCTGGCTTGGGTTGAGCAACCCACGGTGAGACCCAGCAGCATTACAATGATGTCATTCAGGGCCGAACCAGCCGTCTTGGCCAGGCGCGTGGTCTTGCCTGACTCTTTCAGCAGGTTGCCAAAGAAGAGCATACCCAGCAGTGGCAGTCCTGACGGCACGATAAAGGTGGTGAGCAGCAGTCCCATGATGGGGAAGAGGATTCTCTCGGTCTGGCTGACCTGGCGGCTGGGCTTCATTCTGATGACACGCTCTTTCTTGGTGGTGAGCATGCGCATCAGTGGTGGCTGGATCAGCGGGACAAGTGCCATATAGGAGTAGGCGCAAACCGCGATGGCACCCATCAGGTTGGGACAGAGCTTGGAAGATAGAAATATGGCCGTGGGGCCGTCGGCTCCTCCGATGATGGCAATGCCGGCAGCCTGGTTGGGCTCGAAGCCCAAGGCGAGAGCTACCATATAGGCACCAAAAATGCCGAACTGTGCGGCGGCACCAATCAGCACCAGCTTGGGGTTGGCTATCAAGGCCGAGAAGTCGGTCATTGCACCGATACCCAGAAAGACCAGTGGCGGGTACCATCCCTGTTTTACACCCTGGTAAAAGATGTTCAGTACAGAGTTGTCCTCGTACAGCCCTATCTCAAGTCCGGCATCTGCTCGGAAAGGAATGTTTCCTATGATGATTCCCAGGCCTATGGGGATAAGCAGCAAGGGTTCGAAGTCCTTTTTGATGGCCAGGTAGATTAAGACCATGCCCACGACAATCATGATGAGATTGCCACCCGTTGCGTTGGCAAAGCCTGTATAGGTCAGAAACTCGTTGAAGTTTTCTGTGATAAAGTTTGTGATTCCCATAGCTTTCCGTTTATGCTATTGTTACCAATGTTGCGCCCTCCATGACAGAATCGCCCTGGCTGACTGCGACTGACGTCACCGTTCCAGTATATTCTGACTCGATGTTGTTCTGCATCTTCATGGCTTCAAGCACAACAACCGTGTCGCCTGCATTCACCTTGTCACCAGCCTTTACATTCACAGAGGTGATCGTGCCGGGCAATGGCGCCTTGACAACATTGCCGCTTTTGGCCGCAGATGGGGCTGTTGCTGGCTGTGCGGCAGGTGTGGCTGGTGCTGTGGCTGCTGCAGGCCTTGGGGCCTCTACCTTCGGGCGGACAATCGTTGAAGCATTGATGGGCTGTTTCAGCTCCACATCGAAAGAGATGCCGTTCACATTAACTTTGGCCAGGTTGCCTTCCACTTCTTCTATCTCAACGTCGTAGTCTACGCCTTGGACTTTATATTGATACTTGTTCATAACTAATTGTTTGTCTGTTTCTGTTAAAATGATTGATTGTATAAGCTGTCTTGTGACTATTCGTGAAACTGGGTCATTTGGATATACTCTCCGTTCCAGTCCGTCTCCTTGGGCTTGATGGTGATGACACCGCTCTCAACGTCATGCACATTGTCTTGATACTGCTTGAGCGCCATGGCAATCACCGCAATATAAATCTCCTTGTCTATGCCTTTGCTTTTCAGTCCGTCCTGAAGGATGATATTGGTCTTGTGCCCGAGTTCCTTGGTCTTCTCAACGGTCTTAACGCCAGCCTTGACGGGCTGGATGTTGGCCACGGCAGAGCGGTGGCGCATGAAAATGCCGAACAGCGTGAAAAAGACAAAGAGTAAAGCCAGGCAGAAGAAAACGATTCCCATCGACAAGACGGTGATTCCTAAGCCATAAGGGTCTTCGCGTTTGAGCTTCTCCACTTTGGTTTCGCTGACCATGGTGCTGTTTGATATGCCAGGGGTCACTGTATCTTCTGTCTTCACCTGCCACAGGCCGGAACCGTCGTGAATACGGGCATACGAGAGGTTGCTGCCCATCACCGGAACTGTCACTGAGTCAATCAGGTCTTTGGCGTTGCCGTTGTAAAGCGCAATCCAGACGGGCTTGTCTGCATCAATCTTTGTTGAGAGGTGAAGCGAACCTTTGGCGGACAAACTGTTGCAGAAGAACACCAGGTGCTGCCTCGCTGTGAGGTTTGTGCGCGGGTCGCCACTGGGAATGACGCTCATGCGGCTGATACGCTCGGGCACGCTCATGCCGGCATCAAGTACGGAGCGGTCGGTGGTGATGTACATGCCGCGGATGTTGTACGTTGAGTGTGAGATGTTGGCTATCTCCACCCAGGCTTCATGTTCTCCGTATTCATCCTGAAGGCTTGTCGTGTTGCTGGTCATCACCTCGTTGAGCTTGATGCTTCGTTCCATCTGTCCGAAAGCGAAAGACGCTCCCAGGAGGAACAGTGAAACCAGCAATGCTTTTCTTGATGGATAAATCATAGTGTGAGTTTTTGAAAAGGGAATTTTGTTATTTCTCTTGTGTCAGGCACCGCAACACAGCAGGATGATGAGCTGTGCGGTGAGAATGCGCAGAAACATACTGAGCGGATAAACCGTGGAGTAGGCCACAGCAGGCGCTTCCTTTGAGCAGCTCTGGTTGGCGTATGCCAGTGCGGGGGGATCGGTGTAGGTTCCGGCAAGCATACCCATGATGGTGAAATAGTTGAACTTGTATTTCAGACGGGCAATGGTGCCAACGATCAGAATGGGAATTACAGTGATCAGAAAACCTGTGCCCACATATTTCAGTCCGTCACCTTGCACAACAGTGTCCCAGAAACCGGCTCCGGCCTTGATGCCCACACTTGCAAGGAACAGCACAAGCCCAATCTCGCGAAGCATCAGATTGGCGCTGGTCGTCGTATAGGTTACCAGGTGAAACTTGTAGCCGTAGCGTCCTATCAGGATGGCAATAATCAGCGGGCCTCCGGCAATGCCTAATTTCATGGGGACGGGCATGCCCGGCATGGTAATGGGCAGGCTGCCGAAGATGATACCTACGATAATGCCAAGGAATATGGTCGCGATGTTTGGCGCGTTCAAACGCTTGATGGAGTTGCCTAAAACGTCAGCCACACGGTTAACCAAGTCCTCGGGACCGACCACCATAATGCGGTCGCCAACCTGGAGTGCGAGGTTGCTGCTGGCGAAAAGGTCCATACCTTGGCGGGTGATGCGCGTTACGTTAACGCCGTAGACAGATGAAAAATGCATCTGCCCCAGTGTCTTTCCGTTGATGGATGGCCGGGTGACGAGGATGCGCTTGGACACCATCGGCTGGTCTTGCTTCTCCCAGTCAACTTTAATCTCGGGGCCGATAAAGGCGATGATAGCTTCGGCATCGGCCTCCGCGCAAACGATGAATATCTGGTCGCCCATCTCGAACACCGTGTCGCGGTTGGGGATGGAGACGTGGCCGTTGTGCAGAAGGCGCGAGCAGACGAAGTCGCGGTTTAGGAAGTCGTGAATCTGCAGCAGGGTGCGCCCGGCTAGATAGGAGTTGGTTACCTTGAGGTGCATTTGGTGGGGCTTGACATGGAGGTCCTCCCCGGACTCCCGCTCTAACTGCTGCTCCTCATTCTCCAACTTGATCCGGCAGATATAGCGGAGCAGGATGGTGCTTCCGATGATGCCGATAACGCCAAGCGGATAGGCGCAGGCATAGCCTGAGGCGATTTGGGGAATGTTGCTGCTGAACACATTTGACAGGGCTTCGTTGGCGGCGCCAAGGCCCGGCGTGTTGGTCACGGCTCCATAGAGCGTGCCGACCATCATGGGCAAGTTGTAAGGGTTGTCGGTGTCGAAAAAGAGATAGTAGCAGGCGAACATCACCACGACATTCAGCAGCACAGTGGCCGTAGACAGAATGTTGAGCGTGACCCCGCCCTTGCGGAAACTCTCGAAAAAGCCGGGGCCCACCTGGAGGCCAATCATGAACACGAAGAGTATCAGGCCGAAGTCCTGGATGAATGTCATGATGTTGACCGGAGCTGTCAGGCCGATGTGGCCGGCCAAAATGCCAACAAAAAGGACAAAGGTGACACCTAAAGCCACCTTGCCGAACTTGATTTTTCCTAAAAGTACGCCAAAGGCGATGACTATGGCGTAAAGCATTGCAATGTGAGCCACCGAATCAGTGGACGTGAACAGATTAGTAAGCCATTCCATTTTTCAAAACAAACTGTAAAAGTGGTGCAAATTTAGGCAAAATAATGCTCAAATGCTAATTTGTGTGCAGCAATTTTCAGCTCTTAGGATAACTTTTGAATATTTCACATTTTTATGAAACGGCCCCTTCCCTTGTCTGAATAAAAGTGTTACCTTTGCAAGACGATGAGTTTTGGGGCTGGCTGTGTGTGCGGTCATGCCCGAAGACGGGAGAAGACAAACTGATATAAGAATTATGAATAACATCAAACTTTTTGTACTGAGTATGGCACTGGTTCTTGGAACCTCTGCGGCGAGCGCGGGAAACAAGTTAGACCTCAAGGCTGTCACCGACGGGACTTTTTCTGGTGAGCGTATGTCCGCTGTCCAGCCTCTGGATGATGGCGAGACTTATGCGCAGCTGAGCGCTGACCGCAAGCAGGTGGTGGCCCGTTCTTTCAAGACCGGAAAGCAGACCGGGGTGCTGTTTGATGCCCGTACGGCACGTGGTGCCAGGCTGTCGTCGGTCGACGGATACGTTATGAGCCCTGATGGCACCCGGATGCTGATTCAAACCAACACGCACCAAATCTATCGCCGGTCGTTCACTGCTGTCTACTATATTTACAGCTTGCGCAACAAGACTTTGGAACCGCTCTCCTCGGGAGGCCCGCAGCAGGTCCCTCTCTTCTCGCCTGATGGCCAGCAGATTGCTTTTGTGCGCGACAATAACATCTTTCTTGTCAAACTGCTCTACGACAATGCTGAAAGCCAGGTGACCAAGGACGGCAAGCGCAATGAGATTATCAATGGCATTCCCGACTGGGTGAACGAGGAGGAGTTCGCCACCAACCGCAGCATGGTCTTTACGGCTGACGGACGCCAGTTGTGCTGGGTGCGCTATGACGAAAGGGCTGTCAGGGAATATGCGTTCCAGTGGTTCAAGGGAATGGCTCCAGAGAAAGCGGAATATGCTGAATATCCCGGCTTCTACCGTTACAAATACCCTGTGGCGGGCAGTGACAACGCCAAGGTGTCGGTGCTGAGCTATGACATCAAATCGCATCAGACGCGCACACTCAATGTCCCGTTGGCTGCCGATGGCTATATCCCGCGCATCGTCATGACCTCCGACCCTGCAAAGGTGGCCGTGTTTACGATGAACCGCCATCAGGACGAACTGAATATCTATATGGTCAACCCGCTGTCAACGGTGAGCCAGTTGGCTATCCGTGACAAGGTGGACAAATATATTAAGGAGGAGGTGCTGGACGGCATCCGCATAACGGACAGGCACATCTTGTTCCCCAGTGAGCGTGACGGCAACAACCGCTTGTATCTTTACACCATGAACGGCCGGCTGCTGCGCACCGTCGTGGGCGGCAACTATGAGGTGACTGATGTCTACGGTTATGACGAGGCGACGGGAAACACGTATTTTGCTGCCAATGAGAGTCCGGCTGACTACCGCCAGGCGGTCAACAGAAAGGTTTATGTGGCCAGTGCGTCTGGTAAAATCACCTGTCTCACGGGGAAGGATGGGGTGAACGCGGCCATATTCAGCCGGAACTTCCGCTATTTTATCCATATCTGGAGTGACATGAACCATCCAATGGTGTACACGCTTGCCACCAACCAAGGGAAGACCATGGCCACGCTCATTGACAACAAGGCTCTGGCCGACAGGCTAAAGGCTTACGAGCAGGTTAGCCGCGAATTGTTTTCTTTCACTACGTCTGAGGGTGTCAAGCTGAATGGCTGGATTGTGAAGCCCGCCAACTTTGAGGCCAGCAGGCGTTACCCGGTTGTCCTTTACCAGTATGGCGGCCCAGGCAGCCAGCAGGTGCTCAACCAATGGCATTTTGGCATGTGCGGACAGGGTGGTATCATGGAGCGGTACTTTGCGCAGGAGGGCTATCTTGTGGTGTGCGTGGACAACCGTGGCACTGGCGGGCGCGGTGCGGCATTTGAGAAATGCACTTATCTCCGCCTTGGTGAACTCGAGGCCAGAGACCAGGTGGAGACGGCTCTGTGGCTTGGCAAGCAGCCGTATGTGGACAAAGACCGTATTGGTATCTGGGGGTGGAGCTACGGCGGCTGGAACACGCTGATGAGCATGAGCGAGGGCAGACCTGTGTTCTGTTCGGGCGTGGCCATCGCGCCTCCAACCTGCTGGCGCTATTATGACACGGTCTACACCGAGCGTTACATGCGTACACCAAAAGAGAATCCTTCAGGCTATGACAAGGTGAACCCCATAGCGCGTGCGTCGCAGCTTCATGGTGACCTGCTTATTTGCCACGGACTGGCTGATGACAATGTGCATTTCCGCAACACGGCAGAATACACCGAGGCTCTCGTCCAGGCTGACAAGGATTTCAAGGAGAATATCTACACCAACCGCAACCACGGCATCAGTGGCGGCAACACGCGCAACCATCTGTTCCGCCAGGTCGTTCAGCATTTCAACCGAACCATGAAACGCTGAACGTCATGGCGCTGCACTGCGGCCTGGACCGGGCAACGGGCGCTGGTCTGGGTGCGGGCAACGGGCGCAAATCTTGGACCAGACAAGGTGAAGCTTGAATGAATATCAACAAAATCAACTGAAACAATATGAGAAGAATGACCGCTGTTCTTGTCGCTGCAATGGTGCTGCTGCCCATTGCTGTGAATGCAAGGACGAAGAAAAGGCCTGTGAAAAAACAGCTTTCAGCCATTGAGCTGGTTGAAAAAGTGAATGACCGTTGGCAAGCCACGCACAAGCCTGAGATGAATGCCTTTTGGGATAACGCAGCCTACTTTACCGGCAACATGGAGGCTTACAAGCTGACGGGGAATGCAAGGTGGCTGGAGTATGCCGACAAATGGGCACGCCATAACCGGTGGAGTGGGGCGCGTGAGCAGGACAAGAGCAAGTGGAAGTATAAAAACTACGGTGAGGGACAGGACTATGTGCTGTTTGGTGACTGGCAGATCTGCTTCCAGACCTATCTGGATATGTATGCCATGAACCCCGATGACTATAAGATTGCCCGGACCAGGGAGGTGATGGACTACGAGTGCGCGCTTGGCAATACCGATTTCTGGTGGTGGGCGGACGGACTGTACATGGTGATGCCTGTAATGACCAAACTTTATAAGGTGACGGGCGACACCAAGTACCTTGACAAACTGACTGCCAATTTTGTCTATGCTGACAACCTGATGTTCGACAAGGAGGCGCAGCTCTACTACCGCGATGGCAAATATGTCTATCCCAAGCATAAGACGGATGACGGAAAGAAAGACTTTTGGGCGCGTGGCGATGGCTGGGTGCTCGCAGGGCTGGCCAAGGTGCTTGCCGATATGCCTGTCTCCTATGCGGGCCGGTCGCTGTTTGTCGACCGTTTCCGTCAGTTGGCCGAGGGCGTGAGCAGGTGTCAGCAGCCTCAGGGATACTGGACACGCTCCATGCTTGACCCGAAGCAGGCCGAAGGGCCGGAGACCAGTGGCACCGCTTTTCTCACTTACGGACTGCTGTGGGGTATCAACAACGGCGTGCTTGACCGCAGCACTTTTCTGCCGGTGGTCAACAAGGCTTGGAGCTATCTGACCACGGTGGCGCTTCAGGAAGACGGATCGGTGGGCTATGTGCAGCCCATCGGCGAGAAGGCCATCAAGGGCCAGACGCTCAGCGCCGGAAATACAGCCAACTTCGGAACGGGAGCTTTCCTGCTTGCTGCCTGTGAAAAGCAGCGTTTCGACGATAACTCCGTCAGCCCCTATGACGCCAAGGCTTTCAAGGTTGTGGTGAAAAACGACCGCAACACATTTCGCCAGGAGGTCGTCGAGCTTGATGCCGCCACGGTTTTTGCCAGATTGGGCATACGCGGCGGCCGCCAGTTCAAGGTCATCAACGCGTGCGGACAGGAGGTGCCCTATCAGCTTACGCACGATGGCTTGCTGCTGGTTGAGGCGAGTGTGCGCCCCCAAGGCTCCGCATCGTTTACGCTCATGAAAGGGACACCGTCTGTTTTCCACAACACTTGTTACGGACGGATGTACCCCGAGCGTGTCGATGACATTGCGTGGGAGAACGACCGTTCGGCCTACCGCTGCTATGGTCCCGCCCTTCAGCTTACAGGTGAGCGTGCCTTCGGCAATGACGTGTGGCTGAAGAACACGCCGGATTTGGTTGTGGAGCAACGCTATTTCACCGAGGATGTCAACAAGCCTGTTATTGCGAAGTTAAGGAAGAGTGACCCTGCGGCCGCAGACGCACTCAACATGAAGACCAGTTACCATTTTGACCATGGGAACGGTCTGGACTGTTACAAGGTCGGGCCTACGCTTGGCTGTGGCACACCGGCGCTGCTTGACGGCGACAGCATCGTCTATCCTTATTGCTACAAGGACTACGAGATTCTGGACAACGGTCCCTTGCGCTTTACTGTCAGCCTCACCTATCATCCCACTGAATATCAGGGTGGTAAGGTTGTTGAACACCGTATTCTGAGCTTGGACAAGGGTTCCAACTTCAATAAGATGACCGTTTGGTACGAGGGGCTTGCCAAGCCCGCTGATGTGGCCGCCGGAGTGGTGATTCACAGTGAGGACACGATGCGTGTTGTCCTTGGCAAAGACTATGTGCAGTATGCCGACCCGACAGACGCACCCGACAGGCAGAATTTCCAGATTTATGTGGCTGCCCTGTTCCCCTATGGCGTTAGCCAGACCGTGAAGCGGATATTTGCCCATCCGTCGAATGGCAACGCCGGCCATGCGCTTGGCATCATGCGCCAGGTGAGGGACAGCCAGCGTGTCACCTACTGTTTTGGTTCGGCCTGGAGCAAGTATGACTGCAAGAGCCAGCAGGAGTGGCAGGCGCGCATCGACGGTTATATGGATGCCTTGCGCAATCCGCTTGTGGTCGAGTTTCTACGTTAACGGTCTGTGCCTATGAAGATTTTGAAATGGGGCTTCATCGGCTGCGGTGAGGTGACTGAAAAGAAAAGCGGGCCGGCTTTCGGCGCTGTTGAAGGCTCGATGGTCGAGGCGGTGATGAGCCGGAGCGAAGAGAAGGCGCGCCGCTATGCCGAGAACCACCATGTGCCCAAATGGTACACTGACCCGCTGGAACTCATTGACGACCCCGACATCAATGCCATCTATATTGCCACCCCGCCGTCCAGTCATGCCACCTTTGCCATTATGGCCATGAACGCGGGAAAGCCGGTGTATGTGGAAAAGCCTCTGGCTGCAAACTATGAGGACTGTGCCAGGGTCAACCGTGTCAGTGTGGCCACGGGCGTTCCGTGCTTCGTGGCCTATTACCGGCGCTATCTGCCCTATTTCAAGAAAGTGAAGGACATTGTTGACCAGGGGGGCATTGGCAAGTTGCTTAACGTGCAGGTACGGTTGTCCGTACCTGCACCCGAGCTTGACTACCATTCTGCCAATCTCCCGTGGCGCTTGCAGCCTGACATTGCCGGCGGTGGCTTCTTTTATGACCTTGCGCCCCACCAGCTTGACCTCTTGCAGTACATTTTCGGAATCATCATCGAGGCCAACGGAATCTGTGCCAACCGTGGCGGCCTTTATAAGGCTGAGGATTCTGTGAGTGCCTGTTTCCGCTTTGAGAGCGGGTTGCCGGGCAGCGGCTCTTGGTGCTTTGTGGCCCACGACTCTGCCCGGGAAGACCGTATCGAGGTGATTGGAGACCGGGGGGAGCTCAGCTTTTCTGTCTTCACCTACGAGCCGATAGTCCTGCAGACCAGCGCTGGACAGCAGCGCATCACGGTGCCCAACCCTCCTTATGTCCAGTATCCCTTGATAAAAAGTGTCATTGAGCATCTCCAGGGGCATGGCGTCTGTACCTGCACCAGTGTCTCGGCGACTCCTGTCAACTGGGTGATGGACCGAATCCTTGGCAAAATCTAATGTTGTGGGCGAGGTGGTGCTGACAGGACGATGGCTGCTGGTGTCTGCCGCGCTGCTCTGCGCGTCTGCTGTCTGGGGCGACGGCCGCGAGCTGGGAAAGTTGCGCCGGGTGGTGCGCGGCTTCAGTGCGATTGACACCAACTATATTGAGCCTCAGCACTACAACTTCACGGTCATGCTTCAGACCACTTACAACTATGAGTATTACCGGCTGTCAAGTGACAAGGGCCAGTCGGTTGGCTTGTCTCCTGACGTTGTCATGAAGGTCGGCCCCTATGTCGGGTGGCGTTGGTTCTTCTTGGGTTACACCTTTGAGCTGAAGAACATCGGCTTTTCCAGTGGCAAGCTCAAAAAAGAGCTTGAACTGAGTGTTTACAGCTCGCAGGTTGGCTTTGACATCTTCTTCAGGCGCACTGGCAGTGACTATAAGATAAGGAGTGCCCGTCTCGGTGGCCAGGCCATCAGCCAGCTGCTGGAGAATGTTCCTTTTGACGGAATCAATGTTGGCATTGCCGGAGCCAGTGTCTACTATATTTTCAACCACCGGCGTTTCTCCTATCCGGCGGCGTTCTCGCAAAGTACTTGCCAGAAGAGGAGTTGCGGCTCATGGATTGCCGGCCTGGGTGGCACCGCCAACAGCCTGAAGTTTGACTACCGCAAGCTGGAGCAGACGGTGGCCGACCGCTGTGGTGTCAAGAACTTCAAGGTAGACAGCGGCCTTCATTTCAACCAGGTGCGCTACTATGACATCAACCTCTCGGGCGGCTATGCCTACAACTGGGTCTTCGCGCGCCACTGGCTGTTCTGTGCCAGCGCGCAGCTGGCCCTTGCCTACAAGCGTTCGCATGGCGACACTGACAGTGATGCCGATGCCAGCCGGTTTTCTTTCGACCGCATCAATGCTGACGGTATAGGCCGTTTCGGACTTGTGTTCAACAACACGCGCTGGTATGCCGGCCTCAGTGCCATCGTCCGTTCCTACAACTATCACAGGGAGCGCTTTGCGACGAACAATGTCTACGGAACGTTCAATGTGTATCTGGGATATAACTTTGGTAAGAAAAAGCGTTATCGCAAATGAAATTTCTTGGTTATAGCGTCCTTCTGGCGCTTTTGCTTGTCCTGCCCTGCCAGCTTTATGGCCAGCGGCATCCCTCTGTGGTCTATGCGAAGGCCGACAGCCTGTGGGTGACGGGTGTGCTCCGAAAGGCGCAGCGGTGCCAGCCGGGCACCTGCATGCCGCTCTTTTTCGCCCGCCAGCTCGTAGGCCGCCCCTACGTCGGGCACACCTTGGAGGGGCATGGCGGCGAGCCGCTTGTTGTCAACACGCGCCAGCTTGACTGTACCACGCTTGTCGAGACCGTCACGGCCCTTGTGCTGTGCGTGCAGAGCGGGCAGTCTTCTTTTTCAGACTTTGCGGCCAACCTCTGCCGGCTGCGCTATCGCCGGGGTGTCCGGCAGGGCTACACGAGCCGCCTCCACTATTTTACCGACTGGATTCTGGACAACGAGCAGCTGGGGCTGGTCAGGGAGCATAGCTCCAAGTGCCCTCCTTTCAACGCCGTTCAGACTGTCCGTGTCAGTTACATGAGCGCGCATCCGCAGAAATATATCGCGCTCAGAAGCCATCCCGAGGATGTAGCGGTGATTGCCCGGACGGAGCGGGCCGTTAGCGGGCGCAGGTTCCGCTATATTCCCAAGGCGGCCTTGACCAACAGTCGGGCGGTGCGCAACGCGGTGCATGACGGAGACATCATCGCCATCACCTGCAACCGCAAGGGGCTTGACATCGCCCATGTTGGCTTTGCCGTTTGGAAGCGCGACGGACTTCACCTGCTCAATGCCTCGTCCGTTCACAAGAAGGTGGTTGAAGAGCCCATGACATTGCGCCGCTACCTTTTCAAGCACCCCTCTCACACGGGCATTCGCGTTGTTCGCATCAAACAGTAAACATCTAAATTATCTCAATGATTATACAGCTATGGAACTACCTGACTTTATGAGTTATGCAAGCAAATTCTCTCAGAGTGAATTTGTCGAAAAGGTGTCGCGCGTGGCCAAGCGCGCCGGTGCCAAGATGGTTTATGCCGCGTTGATACTCTTCTATACGTTGCAGAGTGACAAGGTGTCCAAGTCGGACAAGGCCATTATTGTCGGTGCCCTTGGCTACTTGATCAGTCCCCTTGATGTCATTCCTGATGCCATTCCCATTGCCGGACTGACAGACGACCTCGCCGTTCTTGTTTTTGTGCTCAAGAAAGTGTGGGGCGACGTTGAGCCAGAGGTCAAGGAGAAGGCAAAGGAGCGGTTGGCCAAGTGGTTTGATGAGGATGAGATTGCCGAGGCCGACGAACTCCTGAAACTCTGACAGCGCTGGCGCAGCGCTTCCGAAAATGAAAGGCCTGGCGCATTTTCCCGCTGTGCGGGAGATGCGCCAGGCCTTCCTTTGCACCCGGTCCGGTGACCGTTTAGGGGCGGTTTTAGAAGTTCACGCCGATATTGATGTAGAAACATCTGTTGCGCGACGACTCAAAGTCATCGTGGCTGATGTTGGTCAGGCCAAGGTCGTAGGCGGCTTCTGCGTAAATCAGTTCGTATTCGAAGCCGCAGCCCAGGCGCAGCCCGCCGTCAAACCGTTCGAAAAAATTGCTGGAGAACGACGATGTCGTTGTACGCTCGCCATAGTCCTTCACCTTTCCCCCCACGCCCATGGCAACATAGCCGCCGGCAAAGGGCTGTACGGATATGTCGGAGTCCAGCTCGTAGCGGTATTTGGCGATGATGGGCATTTCCAGATAGTTGAGCGAATAGGTGAATTTCTTGCCTTCAACATAGCCCTTGCCGCCTTTCTCCGTGTAGGTCAGCCCCGACTCCAGGTAGACCGGGTAGACCGGTGACAGCTGGAAGCCGATGACACCGCCAAGGTTCAGTCCCGCCTGGCACGACCCTCCGTCTAATCGCGCATCGTCCGAGTTAACGGTGGCAAGGGCCAGTCCGAGCCGCAAGCCATAGTAGACACTGTGGTCTTCAGTGAACGACGAGCTTACCGTCTTTCCGTATTCCTGCCCGTATCGCTGTGCCATTGCTGGCATCATCAGTGTGAGCGCGAGCAGTGTCATTGCTGTTTTTTTCATTTCCATTTGCACGTTTAATGTTCTTTTTGTTGGGTTGTTTGCTGCATGAGGAACCGCTCGGCCTCTATTGCTGCCTGGCAGCCGCTCCCGGCGGCGCTGACAGCCTGGCGGTAGACGGGGTCTGCCACGTCGCCGGCCACAAACACGCCAGGAACCTTGGTGCGCGGCGTGCCATCAATCTTCTTGAGGTAGCCAGCCTCGTCGGTGTCTAGCCATTTCTTGAACAGCTCGCTGTTTGGCTTGTGGCCGATGGCCAGGAAGAACCCGTCGATGGTGATGTCCACTTTCTCCTCGTCGGGCTTGCCCATCCGTCTGACCAGGTGCGCCCCCTCCACGCCGTCCTTTCCGTAGAGGCCCACCGCGTTGTGCTCGAATAGAATTTCAATGTTGGCTGTTTCCATCACGCGTCTCTGCATCACCTTTGATGCGCGCAGGTAGTCTTTGCGCACGATGAGATACACTTTCTTGGCCAGGCCTGCCAGGTAGAGCGCGTCTTCGCATGCCGTGTCGCCGCCCCCCACAACGGCTACCACCTTTTTGCGGTAGAAAAAGCCGTCGCAGGTGGCACAGGCCGACACACCCATGCCACTGTATTTGCGCTCGTCGTCCAGCCCCAGGTATTTGGCTGACGCTCCCGTGGCCACTATCACGCTCTCTGCCGCTATGCGGGTGCCGTCCTCGGCTGTGGCGAGGTATGGGCGCTTGGAAAAGTCCACTTCGGTGATAGACCCGTCACGGATGTCCGTGCCAAAGCGCGCGGCCTGTTCCCTGATGTCGGCCATCATCTGGCTGCCGTCAACGCCCTTCGGGTAGCCGGGGAAGTTTTCCACCTCGGTTGTTTGCGTCAGCTGCCCTCCGGGCTGCAAACCGCAGTACTCGATGGGCTTCAGGTTGGCTCTTGAGGCATAGATGGCCGCCGTAAACCCGGCCGGCCCGCTGCCGATAATCAGACATTTGGTTTGTTCCATAGCTGTGGGCGTTTACTTGAGCAGCTCCTCTATCCGCAGGGCGATGTTCTCCAGCTTTTCAGTCGGCTCGAAGCGGGCCACCACCACGCCGCGCTTGTTGACGAGAAATTTTGTGAAGTTCCACTTGATGTCCGCTTTCTCTTTGTAGTCTGGGTCTTGCTTGGTGAGCATTTCGTCAAGCACCTTGGCGAGTGGGTGGCTCATGTCCCATCCGGCAAAGCCTTTCTGCTCCTTGAGAAACTTGTAGAGCGGGTCGGCGTCGTCTCCGTTGACCTTGATTTTCTTAAAGCGCGGGAACTCTGTGCCATACGTCAGCTTGCAGAAGCTATGGATGGCCTCGTCTGTTCCCGGTGCCTGCTGTCCGAACTGATTACAGGGAAAGTCCAGTATCTCGAACCCCTGACTGTGATATTTCTCGTAAAGTTTCTCAAGTTCCTCATACTGGGGGGTGAACCCGCACTTTGTGGCTGTGTTGACGATGAGCAGCACTTCGTTGGCATACTCTCTCAGTGAAACCTCTTTTCCTTTTCTGTCTTTTACCGAGAAGTCGTAAATGGTCTTCATTTTTTATGTCTTGTTGTTCGTCTGGTTTATAAACTAAGGCAAAAATACGCTTTTTCCACGTTTCTCACAAATGTTTTTGGCTTTATTGAAGTTTTTTGCGTTAAAACGCTCCGACGCGCCCCGCGGGGTGCGCCCTTTTTTGACCTAAATCAAAAAGACGTGTTTTTATGCTATAAAACATATCCCGGACGAACGGGTTGCTCCAAATCGTTGTAATTTTGCAGGCAGAAAAAGGAAACCAGCGGAAGAGTTTGAGAGAGCACACTTCCAACAGATATATTATAGGTATAAAGGGTAAGAATGTTTTTAAGGTAAAAAAGAGGTTTTTTAAGGATAAGGCTCTGCGCGAGCAGAGGTGTGATTAGTTTTAATGGTTAGTAGTTAGTAGTTAATAGTTAAATTTGATTGGGACTTCCATCATCCGATGGAAGTCCTTTTCTTTTTCTTTTTTTTGCGGGCAATTCCTGACTTTAATAATGGTGGCTACTTTGGCTTGTCCTGTCAGTGGGCGAATCCGCTTGCTGTAAGCGGTGCGCAATGTTATTACAAATTGATAATTCCATTGAAATCACTTTTCTTTGTTTGGGATTTGTTGTTCTGCTTTTTCCGCCGAAAACGAAAACAGTCCTTGATAGCTCCGTTTTCTTGGGAAATGCTTAAGGATTGATTACTATAATTTTATAACATAACGTTTTTATGGTTAAACAATTAAGATTTCTAATGCTCGTTCTCATGGTCATGATCTTGGGGAGCGCAGCTCTGGCTCAGGAGGTAACGCTTGACTTCACCGAAAACACGTGGGGGCTGTCGACTGCCTACACAAAGGCTGCCGCCACTTACTCCGATGGAACCCATGAGATTTCATGGCGGTGCAGAATATGGAGACAGAGTCGCTCATGGCCGCCTCAACCCTTGGTATACACAACGAGGTTAGTACCAGCGGCCAGCTCGCCAAGCCCTCTTTCAACGGAGACCAAGGCCAGGGCAACGGTGCCGGCTTTTGGGATGACGAAGAAGTAGAGGAGTAATTCGGTTGCCGACCGCGCCCAGCGCGCGGCGGCACACCATGATAAAAGCCGTGACTGCACGAGGCAGTCACGGCCTATTTTGCTGTGTGCGCCCGGCAAGTCCGGCACCAGGTGCAACACACCTAACTTCGCTGTCAGCCGCCATTCGGCCTGTCTCAGTCGCCCGGATGGCCCATATCGCACGCCCGTTCGGGCCGTTTGGCCATGCAAGACGAACCGTTTGGCCGTGCAGGACGAACCGTTTGGCGCCACTGGGGGCCTACCCAGACTTTTGCTGGCACTGGCTTACCCGCTCCCTGTTTTTGTTGACAAAGTCTTTCCATCCCCTGTAATGGGCATCCGTTTGCGGTATGCCAGCCTGCAAGTGGTGGCAGTAAGCCGCCGCAAGCGCGTCTGTCGCATCCATAAACTGCCCCATGTCACCGTCGCTGATGCGCAGCAGCCGCTGGAGCATGGCCGCCACCTGTTCCTTTGAGGCCTGTCCCTGTCCGGTGATGGCCATCTTGATTTTCATTGGAGCATACTCATGGATGGGCACGCCTCTGTTGACAGCCGCTGCAATGGCGGTGCCCTGCGCCCGTCCCAGCTTGAGCATTGACTGCACATTCTTGCCGAAGAACGGCGCCTCGATGGCCATCTCGTCAGGGCTGAAGCCGTCAATGAGGGCCGTCACCCGCTTGAAGATGTGTCCCAGCTTGAGATAGGGGTCAGCCGCTTTGCGCAAGTCAATGACACCCATCGACATCATCGACACCTTGCCGCCGGCGACCTTGAGCAGGCCATACCCCATGATGTTCGTTCCGGGGTCGATGCCAAGTATTACCTTTTCCATGTGTCTATTGTTAGAGGGATGGCGCTTTCGCCAATCATGCGCACGGTGCCGTTACGCTTGGTGAACAGCGCCAGGCGGTGGCTGCCCCCCTTGCGTTGCAGACTTCTCACCGTGTAGATGCCGTCGGGCACCGGCCCTGCGTCAACCCGGCCATTGCGACACGGCAGGGTGGCCGTGATTTGCCCTTGCAGCGTGACCACGGCAACAAACCCACTGTAACCGCTGCCCCCCGGCGTGACTTTTGCCCCAGGTGAAGCCTCCGCCCTGCCTGTACCGCGCTCGGGGCAGAACACAGGCTCGCTTTCCCGACCGTACCTGTCCATTGCCGTCACCGCGTAGTGGTACTTGCGCGCTGAAGCCGGTTGGCAGTGCTGCCCGCCGCGCTTTATGCAAATGAAATTGGTGCGCAGCCGCATGGCGACAAGGTAGCGTGCGTCATACCAGTCGGGCTGTCCGTCGGGCGAAGCGTAAACGTTATAGAGGACATAGGGAGCCCCCGAATGGTTCTCAGCCGCTGCCCACGTCAGATAGTCCGCGCTGTCAGTGCGGACGACCGAGAGCGAGGGTGGGGCGGCGGGGGGTGACGTCTGGGTGGAAGGCATAGGCGGAGGCAATGCGGGCGCCGTGTTCCACACGTCAGTCAGATAGCGGTACAGCCCTTTGGTGTTGTCCGTCAGGAAGCGCGAGCGGAAGAACGCCATGCCGGCGCCGTGCCGCCGCGCCACCCCCAGCTGTCTCACAATGTCGTCGAGCGGCCAGTCGCGCTCCTTGGCTGAAAGCATGTAGGCGCCGATGCCCGCCACGACCTGGCAGCTGTGCCGTTGCTCGAGCCAGTCGAACAGGAAGGGGAAGAACTGGCGGTCTCTGAAATACATCATCGGGTAGAGCTGGTCGGTGATACCCTCGGCCGCCCATTGCTGTGCCGGCTGGAACACCCTGTCGTAGGCGTTCCACCCGCCACTGGAGTAGCGTGCCAGGTCGGCATGCTTGCCGACGGGCGAGCAGCTCACCTTCACCCACGGCCTGAGCCTCTTCACCCCGTTGCACACCGCCCTCACGATGCGCGTGATGTTGGCCCTTCGCCGCTCCGCATCGGCGCTATTCCTGCCCCCAGGCCAGCTTTCGGGGTACCTGATGTAGTCCAAGTGAATGCCGTCGACATCGTAGTTGCCGGCAATTTCACCGCAAAGCCGTGCCAGGTAGCCCGCCACCTCCCCGCTCTCCGGGTTCATAAATCCGTCGCTGCCTATGCGCCGCACCATCCCCGGGTGCAGCCGTCGCAGCCTGCGGCACCCAGCCTGGTTCCATCTTCCAACCGGCACCGTCACGATCCAGGCGTGAAGCTCCATCCCCCTCTTGTGGCACTCGTCAATGGCATAGCGGAGTGCGTCATAGCCGGGAGACCGGCCTGGGATGCCCGACAGGCATCCGTCCCAAGGCTCCAGGGCAGAGGGGTAGATGGTGGTCGCCCTGACGCGTGTCTGCAAGAGAACGGTGTTGATGCCCGCGCTCTTGAGCCGGTCAAGAATGTCGCACAGCTCCCGCTGCTGCCTGTGTGCCGATGCCTGTGACCGGCTGTATGAGTGCGGCCAGTCCAGCCCTCCGATGGTGGTGAGCCAGACAGCCCGCACCTCATGCTTGGGTGTGGGCTGCGGCAAGGCTGCGGCAAACAGTGACGGGGCTGCAAGTGCCATGCAGACGAGGCAGAGGACACGGCGCCCAAGGTGGGGAAAACGCATTGTGGGATGGTTTGGAACGCTCTAAAATCATGCAAAGTTAGGATTATTTTTTCATTTTCAAATAAAAATACTTACTTTTGCAAGGTCATAAACGAAAAGAAATATAAACACCTGCTTCATGAAGAATAAACTCGTTACACTGGCTGTGGCCCTGTTGGCGGCCACCGGCGCGTCTGCACAGTTCGAGCGCGGCAAGGCCTATGTTGCCGCTTCCCTGTCGGGGGTCGGCGTGAAATACAACGGCGCGGACAAGGGCAGTCTGGGCTTCCTGGCCAAGGGGGGCTACCTGTTTGCCGACGACATGATGGTTACGGCCCAGCTGGGCTATGACAAACAGAACGGCGTGCCGGCCAGCTATTCGCTGGGGGCCGGGTTCCGCTACTACATCGTGCAGAACGGACTTTACCTCGGGGCCTCGGCCAGCTACAAGCGCAGCACCAAAGACTTCGACGACTTCATGCCAAGTGTCCAGGCCGGTTACGCCTTCTTTCTCAGCCAGACCGTGACAGTCGAACCAGAGGTCTATTACGAGCAGTCGTTCAAGAACCACAGCGATTACAGCACGATAGGCTTCCGCATCGGCGTCGGTGTTTATCTGTGACAGTCCTCAGGGCTGTCTGCGTGGGGGCTATGGATTGTCTAACCTTATTTAATAAATAGCGAATAACGATGTTAAGTGTTAATGAATTGACGGATAGGCTGATTGACCTTTCCTTTGCCGAGGATATCGGTGATGGCGACCACACCACGCTCTGTTGCATCCCCGAGGATGCCATGGGCAAGTCAAAGCTGCTGATCAAGGAAGACGGTATCCTTGCCGGCGTCGAGGTGGCCAAAGAGGTGTTCCGCCGGTTTGACCCCGACTTGCAGGTCGAGGTGCTTATAGGCGACGGGCAGCCGGTGCGCAAGGGTGACGTGGCGATGGTGGTGAGCGGGCGTGTCAGGTCGCTGCTCCAGACGGAGCGGCTCATGCTGAACATCATGCAGCGCATGAGCGGCATTGCCACCATGACCCACCGCTATGTAAAGCGGCTGGAGGGCACGCACACGCGTGTGCTCGACACCCGCAAGACCACCCCCGGTATGCGCATGCTGGAGAAGCAGGCCGTCAAGATAGGCGGCGGCTGCAATCACCGCATAGGACTGTTTGACATGATTCTCCTGAAAGACAACCATGTTGACTTTGCCGGCGGCATCAGCCAGGCCATCCACCGCTGCCATGACTATCTGAAAGCCAAGAACCTGGACTTGAAGATAGAGATTGAGGTGCGCAACCTCGGTGAGCTTCAGCAAGTGCTCGACTGCGGGGGCGTGGACCGTGTGATGTTAGACAATTTCAGTGTGGCCGACACGCGCAAGGCCGTCCGGATGGTCAACGGCAGGTTCGAGACAGAGTCAAGCGGCGGGATAACCCTTGACACCATACGCGACTACGCTGAGTGTGGCGTTGACTTTGTCTCTGTCGGGGCGCTTACACATTCCGTCAAGGGGCTTGACATGAGCTTCAAGGCTTGTTAGGCCGGCGGACAAAAAATACAGACGACATGGGCAAACAAAGTCTATCTTATCTCAGCGTCAAAAAGGCCGGGGGCCTTTTTGCAGCGGCGCTGCTGCTCGGCGGGGCGCTGCCAGGCGCCGCCTGTACCAATTTTATTGTGGGGAAGAAGGCGAGTGCCGATGGGTCGGTGATGTGCTCCTACAGCGCCGATGACTACGGAATGTTCCAGAATTTGTGCCACTACCCCGCCGCAAGGCACGCCAAGGGAGCCTTGCGCAAGATATACAACTGGGACTCAAACAAGTTTCAGGGCACGATACCCGAAGCGGCGGAGACCTACAATGTGATTGGAAACATCAACGAGTACCAGGTGACCATAGCGGAAACGACATTTGGCGGCCGCGCGGAAATGGTCGACTCGACCGGCCTTATCGATTACGGCTCGCTCATCTACATCGCCCTCCAGCGGTCGCGCACGGCCCGCGAGGCCATAAGGGTGATGACAGCCCTTGTCTCCACATACGGCTATTGCAGCGAGGGCGAGACATTTACCGTCTGTGACCCCAATGAGGCGTGGATTATGGAGATGATGGGCTGCGGCCCGGGCAGCCGCCAGGCGGTGTGGGTTGCTCTGCGCATACCCGACGACGCGATATGCGCCCATGCCAACCAGAGCAGGATACGCACATTCAACATGAAGGACAAGGCCAACGTGATGTATTCGCCCAACGTCGTCAAGTTTGCGCGCAGCAAGGGCTGGTACAGCGGAAAGGACGCAGACTTCAGCTTCTGCGACACCTACGCCAAGCCCGACTTCGGCGGCCGCCGCTATTGCGAGGCACGCGTATGGGCGTTTTTCAACCACTTCACCACGGACATGGCGCGCTATGTGGACTATGCCGCCGGCAAGGTTGCCAACGCAGAGCCTATGCCGCTGTGGGTCAAGCCCGGCAGGAAGGTGTCGCTTGCTGACATGGAGGCGTGCATGCGCGACCATTACGAGAACACGCCCTTTGCCCTTGACACGGACATTGGCGGTGGAATATGGCAGATGCCCTACCGTCCGACACCGCTGTCTTTCAAGGTGGGCGGCAAGAGCTACTTCAACGAGCGTCCTGTCAGCACACAGCAGTCGGGATTTGTCTTTGTGAGCCAGATGCGCTCGTGGCTGCCGCGCGAGATTGGCGGCGTGCTGTGGTTTGGCAACGACGACGCTAACATGGTGCCGTTCACGCCGGTCTACTGCTGTACGCCAAAGGCACCGCGCTGCTATGACACCCCGGGCGCTGATGCCCTTACTTTCAGCATGGACAATGCCTATTGGGTGTGCAACTGGGTGAGCAACATGGTCTATCCCCGGTACAGTCAGATGTTCGGCAGTCTCTGCACGGTGCGCGATTCACTCGACAGCTCTTATCGCAAGCTCCAGCCAGCGGTAGAGGACACGGCGCGGGCCCTTTACGACGCCTCGCCGGCAAAGGCAGTGAGCTACCTCAGCGAATACACGGCGCTGAAGGCAGCCCAGATGCTTGACCGCTGGAAGCAGCTGGCCACCTACCTCATTGTCAAGTACAACGACATGGTTGTCAAGCCCGAGAAGAATGGACGCTTTGAGCGTACGCCCTACGGCCTCGGGGCGCGTGTCAGCCGTCCCGGCTACCCCGACGCCTATGCCAAGGAGCTTGTCAGACTGACAGGAACCAAGTTTGAGGTGCCGGCCGAGTGACGCGGCCATCCCCCCGCTTGTCATTAAAACGCGATATGCGCCAGTGGCAGTGCCACTGGCGCATATCGCGTTTTATGAAAAAAATGAAATAATTTCGTCAGGTAAAATTAAATCATTACCTTTGCATAGTAAAGGCGAAAAGCCGTCAAAACGAAAGGAACAGGTCTTAAACGCAATTTCCGCCGTGAACGGCAGAGTGAGAACCAAACGAACAATCAATACAATCAATGGACCAAACAGTAGATCAAGACAGAATCATCAAAATCAACATCGAGGAGGAGATGAAGTCCTCCTATATCGACTACTCCATGTCGGTTATCGTTGCAAGAGCGCTTCCAGATGTGAGGGACGGGTTCAAGCCCGTTCACCGGCGCATCCTTTACGGAATGCTGGGTATCGGCAACACCAGTGACAAGCCCTACAAAAAATGCGCGCGCGTTGTCGGCGAGGTGCTCGGCAAGTACCACCCCCACGGCGACAGCTCCGTCTATGGCGCACTGGTGCGCATGGCGCAGGACTGGGCCATGCGCTACACGCTGGTTGACGGGCAGGGAAACTTCGGGTCGGTTGACGGCGACTCGCCGGCCGCCATGCGTTACACTGAGTGCCGCCTGGCCAAGATGGGCGAGCACATCATGGACGACCTGGAGAAAGACACTGTTGACATGGCGCCCAACTTTGACGACTCGCTGCAAGAGCCAACCGTCATGCCCACGAAGATTCCCAACCTGCTCGTGAATGGCGGCAACGGAATAGCCGTGGGTATGGCGACCAATATCCCCACCCACAACCTCGGGGAGGTGATTGACGGCTGCTGCGCCTACATCGACAATCCCGACATTGATACCGACGGCCTGATGGAACACATCAAGGCTCCCGACTTCCCCACAGGGGCATACATCTACGGCATCCAGGGGGTGAGAGATGCCTACGAGACCGGCCGCGGACGGATTGTGATGCGCGCCAAGGCGGAAATAGAGACGGGCGACACGCACGACAAGATTGTGGTGACCGAGATTCCATACGGCGTGAACAAGGCCGACCTGGTGAAGTATATCGCCGACCTGGCCACCGAGAAGAAGATTGAGGGCATCACCAATGTGAATGACGAGTCGGGGCGGCAGGGCATGCGCATTGTGGTTGACGTGCGCCGCGACGCCAATGCGAACGTCATCCTGAACAAGCTCTTCAAGATGACAGCCCTTCAGAGCTCGTTCTCGGTCAACTGCATCGCACTGGTGCATGGCCGTCCGAAACTCCTGACCCTGAAGGACTGCGTGCGCCATTTCGTTGACCACCGCCACGACGTGACAATCCGCCGCACCAAGTATGATCTGAAAAAGTCGCAGGACCGCGCCCATATCCTTGAGGCGCTGATTGTGGCCTGCGACAACATCGACGAGGTGGTGCACATCATCAGAGCGTCAAGAAACCCGCAGGAGGCCATTGACAACTTGATGAAGCGTTTTGACTTTGACGACATCCAGGCCCGGGCCATCGTGGACATGCGCCTGCGCCAGCTCACCGGTCTGCAGATGGACCAGCTGCACCAGGAGTATGACGAGCTGATGAAGCTCATCCAGCACCTCCAGCAGATTCTCGACGACCCCGAGCTGTGCAAACAGGTGATGAAAGACGAGCTGAATGAAGTCAAGGAGAAATACAACGACGGGCGCCGCACGGAAATCAAATATTCCAGCGAGGAATTCAACGCCGAGGACTTCTACCCGGACGACCCCGTGGTGATCACCATCAGTCATCTGGGCTATATCAAGCGCACAGCGCTGACCGAATTCCGCGAGCAGAGCAGGGGAGGCGTTGGCAGCAAGGGAGCACACACCCGCGAAGAGGACTTTGCCGAGTACATCTATCCAGCTACCATGCACAACACCCTGCTGTTCTTCACACAGAAGGGGCGTTGCTACTGGCTGAAGTGCTACGAGATTCCAGAGGGAGCCAAGAACGCCAAGGGCAGGGCCATACAGAACCTGCTGAACATCGAGGCCGACGACGCCATCAACGCCGTGCTGCGCATCAAGAACTTTGCCGACCCGGAATTCCTGCGCTCGCACTACGTGATCTTTGCCACCAAGAACGGCATCATCAAGAAGACGTGCCTGGAGGCTTATAGCCGTCCACGCGCCAACGGAGTGATTGCCATCAACATAGCCGAGGGCGACCAGGTGGTTGGCGTGCGCCTGACCAACGGTAGCAACGAACTGCTGATGGCCAACCGCAACGGGCGCGCCATCCGCTTCAACGAGCTGGAGGTGCGCACCATGGGCCGCGTGTCTGCGGGTGTGCGCGGCATGCGACTTGACGGTGGCGATGACGAGGTGGTCGGCATGGTTTGCGTGAACAACCCCGAGAAAGAGACCATTATGGTGGTGAGCGAAAACGGCTACGGCAAGCGGAGCGAGATTGAAGACTACCGCAAGACAGCGCGTGGCGCCAAGGGTGTCAAGACGTTGAGCGTCACTGAAAAGACCGGACGGCTCGTGGCTATCAAGGTGGTGACCGATGACAACGACCTGATGATTATCAACAAGAGCGGCATCCTGATCCGCCTCAAGGTGGCCGACGTGAGAGTGATGGGCAGGGCCACACAGGGCGTGCGCCTGATTAACCTCACCAAGAAGAACGACACCATTGCCAGCGTGTGCAAGGTGATGACCGCCTCGGAGGAGGACAAGGTTGCACAGGAGGGCGCTGACGAGACGGTGTTGGCGGAAGAGTGAACGAATGTCTAATTTTAAACAGATAGAATGATGATGACAAAGAAAATGTTTGTGGTGATGGCCATGGTATCAATGGCCACATCAACCTTTGCGCAGACGGCCAAGGAAGAGGCTGACAAGTGGAACGACGAGGCCAAAAAACAGCTTGAGCTTTTCCAGAAGCAGCAGAATGTGCAGACGCAGAACGCAGTGGAAAAGAAAAACGTTCCGTTTGACACCCTGGCCATGTACACCGCTGCCTACGCAGCGCTTGACGCTATCTTGAAATGTGACCAATATGACGCGCAGCCCAACGAAAAGGGAAAGGTGAAAATCAGACACCGCCAGGCCAACGCGCCTATTGCCAACAATCTGCGTATAGCTGCCATACAGGGCGGCGAGCACTTCAGGCAGATGAAAGACTACAAGAACGCGCTCACGGGCTACAAGCTGTATGTCAACTCTTACGCCAGTCCTCTTTTCGAGGGCACTGAGTTCGTGAAGAGCGACCCGTACGTTGGCCAGATAGCCTACATCGCCGCCTTCCTGGACTACCAGCAGTTCAAAAACTACGACGAGGCCATCAAATTTGCCGAGCTGAGCAAGAAGTATGACTCTGACAGTGCCAGCGTGAGCAATGCTGACGAGATCATCCTCTTTGCCAAGAAAGACCGGTGCAAGACACCTGCGGACAGTCTCGCATTCATCAACGAGGTGATGGAGATGCACAAGGCTGACCTAGGCAACCAGCGCTATTTCAACATGATGTACACGTACTACAATGAACATCCCGACAAAAAGCTGGCTTGGCTTACCGAGGAAACGAAAATCAACCCCGGCAACAAGATGGCCTGGGCCTACAAGGGCGAGATGGAGATGTTTGCCGAGAAGTATGATGACGCCATTGCATCCTACAAGAAGGCCGCTGAGCTTGACCCCACTTTTGTGCAGGTGTTCTTCAACATCGGAACCTGCCTGAACTCAAAGGCCGTGCTGCTGAACGACAAACTCGCAGACAAGAAGACGGGAACCATCACCAAGGCCAACAAGGACAAGGTGAGGGCCTTGCTCGAAGAGGCCAAGAGCTACCTGCTGAAAGCCAAGGAGCTGGATCCGAATCGCGAAAAGGTGAACTGGGCCTACGCACTGGGACGTGTTTACTACTCGCTCGAGGACAAGGTGAACTACAAGGCTATGGAAGACTTGCAGAAGAAATGAACAACACCGGGTTCCACCCCACCGTGGCTCTTGGTGCCGGTGGGGTGGAACTGCTATCAAAAACACATGGCATGACGGATGCAGTCATGCCAAAACAAACATCGCAGGATAATGTTAAGGGCACTGATCTTATTGATATTCTTGACTTTTTCTCTTGCCCATGCAGAGGCACAAAAAAAGGTACTGGCGCAGGCCAAGGTCAGCCTGAAAACGGGAAGAGACCTTGACCAATCGCAGAAAGCGCTTGAAAAACTGCTGAAGGACAGCGTGCACCGCAGGAAGGCCAAGGTGTGGACCACCCTTTTCAGGGTGATGAAGAAGAAATATGAAGATGGCAACGAGAAGCTATACCTTAAACAAAAGACAGACACGGCAGCACTGTTTGACATCACCAAGGAGATGTTCGGCCTGCTCTTCGCATACGATTCTATCGATGCTTTCCCCAACCGCAAAGGACAAGTCAGACCAGCTTACAGAAAGAGGCACGCTGAGGAACTGTGCGGTTTCAGGGCCAACCTGTACAATGGGGGGACTTTCTTTGTGAGAAAGGCCAATTTCGCTCACGCCTACGATTTCTTTGACACCTATCTGGACTGTGCTAGCCAGCCGCTGTTTGAGGGCTACGATTTTCGTAGCGGCAAGTCAGGGAGGCAGCTGGCCGAGGCGGCATACTGGGCCACTTACTGTGGCTATAAAACCCGGAACGTGCCGAAAACCCTCAAATACGCGCTCCTTGCGCAAACTGACACGTCGAAACTGCCGTACACGCTTCAATATATCGCCGAAGCCTACAGCCAGCAAGGAGACTCGGCTGACTATCTTCAAACCCTTGAGCGCGGCTTCACTGCCTATCCGTTGCACCACTACTTCTTCCCCAGGCTGATAGACGGTCTTACAGCCCAGAACAAGCTGGAGGCCGCTGTTGACGTGACCAACAGGGCACTGGCGTGTGACAGCACGAACCTGCTGTTCCTTTACGCCAAGGCCACTCTGCTGCTTAACCTCGGAAGAAACGAGGAGTGCATTGCGCTGAGCGACCGGATGACGGCCTTGAATGACACGCTGGACACCCCCTATTTCAACAAGGGAACAGCGCTGCTCAACCAGGCAACCGAACTTGAGCGCAGAGACGACGGCAGAAAGATGAAGGCAGCCTTGCGGCGCATCTACGAGCAGGCACGCCCCTGTTTTGAACGGTACCGCAAGCTTGCTCCCGACCAAAAGGAGAAGTGGGGCATACCCCTGTACCGTATCTATTTCAAGCTGAACATGGGCAAACAGTTCGAGGAGATAGACAGCCTGTTAAAGAAATAAGCCCCAATGGCCGCCTTTTCGTTCTGATGACCGATTTGGGTTAAACCCCTTGTACAGCTTTCTGCTTCTTTCTGCTCCTTGCTGTACCTTGCAGCTCCTTGCAGCACAACAGCTGGCATATTACAGACTTCCGCCATACGGCGGTAGTCTTTTTTTTTGGAGGGTGTGGGCACTAAAAGTGCCCTAACACGTATCCCATGTTTGGAATACGGTTAGGGCACAATGCAAACTTAATGTCAGTTTTTACCAATTACTGCCTCTTGCTATTTTTCGGCAGGAAGGTCGGCAACCGTCGGCCAGTAGGGGTTCTGGTAAAGAGGCGACAGATCGACAGAGGCATGGTCAGATGCAGTCAGCATCATCTGTTTGATGGGCATGGGTTGCAGATAGTGAGCCATGCGCCATGTGTAGCCGTCCTTAAAGAGATTGCCATCCTGCATATTCTTCTGATACGGACGGAGATACTCACTGAGTGACGGAGCGGAAACGCCGGCGTCAGCCGAACCGTTATAATCCTTTTCCGTAAAGTTGTACCATCCCGCCATAGGCGTATTCCACAAGTGGATGCCCTCGACATGATACCGCTTGGTAATCATCTGGTCCAGGGAACGCCAGCGTATAAGGTCAAACCAACGCAGCCCCTCTGCCATCAGCTCGCAGCGGCGCTCACGGCGTATGTTGAACAGGATGCGGTCTTCCAGGAGTTTACCTGCGGTATAGGCACCCCAGTCAAGCACTTCCTTGTCCATTTCTGTGGCATTGATGGTTGTCATCGGGTCAATGGCCGCACCTTTGAAGCCTGCCTTCTCACGGATTATTTTCCAATATTCAAGGATTTTCCCTGCGTTAATATCCTTTGTGAGCATATATTCAGCCTCGATGTAATTGAGGAGGGCCTCAGTGGCACGGTAGGTTATTGAGGCTGTCCAACCGGAATGGTTTCCAGCCATCGCCTTGTCAAAGCAGCCTCCTTTGCGAAGTGCGTAGCCGGTTGTGTAATACTTGTCGTCGGCACCGTCTGTAAGGTATGGCTTTGGCTCTTCTTCCCAAAACATATTTCCTTCGGAATTGTCCATGTTGAGGAAGCAGTTAACCTGTCCCGGTTCCTTTAGGAAAATGACGAGACGCGGGTCTCTGTTCATGCGCACGTCGTGGATAGTCTGGTCGGAATACACATATCCGTCATGTTTGGCATATATGGGCTTGCCGTCAGCCATGACAAATGACTCGACAAGGCTTCGGGTGGGGCCGCATCCATAGTTATTCCGCTGGGTGGCAGTCTCAACAGCGTTCTTAATACCGAGGGAGTTGCTGTATTCACGCCAAAGGAGCACCTCTTTGTAACCGCTCATATCCGTATTGCCGAACATCTTGAAATAGGGGTTGACTGGGTCTTTCGCTGACTGCGGAATTTCGCCGGTGTTCTGGGAAAGCTCATTCTTATACTTGTCGGCTACGGTCTCGGCTGCCTTTGCAGCCACTTCAAAAAAGTAGCTGGCCTCTTTCTCGATGCTTCCGGTCTGAAATTTGTAGTTGGCATTGTAGTCTTTCTTCTTGCCCGGCCAGCCCTCGCCGTTGGGTACGAAGGGAGTGCCCTTGAAGTTGGTGAGCCATGACCCCTCGAAGAGTGCCACACGCGACTTGACAAGCTGTGCCACGTCTGCCGACACGCGTGTATGGCGAGCGTCAAAATTCTGGTTCGCATACTCGGTCATCATGCTGATAGCGTTGTCAAGGTCTTCAAGGATGAATCGGGCAACTTCGTTGCGGGGCATGCGCTTGCTTGCAGCGACAAGGACAGCCTCATTGTCAGGAAGCACCTGTTTCACAACCGGGAGGTCACCCATGGCTTGCAACATACTGAAATATTTGAGTGCGCGGAAGAAATAAATCTCACCGATGTACTGGCGAATCTTCACGTCATTCCCCGCAATCTCATGCTTCTCGTATTTGGAAAGGATAGTGTTCAGCTGGTAATTCAGCTCGCGGATGCTGCTCCACGAATAGTTGCTGTTGTCAAGGCCCACTTTCCACACGCCGACAGCATATTTGTTGTCTGCGCCTTTCCAGGCCTGGTCATCGGTATGCCCGTTAGACTGGAATGTGCCATACTGTCCGCCGTGTGACGGAAGGAAGTCTGTGTAGAACTTGTTTGCACAGGCCTCGATTTGCGACTCTTGCTTGTAATAGTCCTCGGGGACTATGTAGGACATTGGTTGCTTGTCAAGATAGTCATCGCAAGATGCCATGCCCGCGCCTATTGCGAGCAGACACAATATTCTGTTGAATTTAATGTTGAGTTTCATCTTAAATAAATGTTAGAAGTTAACGCTTAAACCAAAAGCTAATGTACGCGAGAGGGGATAGCCGTTGCCGTTCCATGAGTCAATGGTTTCGGGATCAAACTGCTTGCGGAGCTTGGTGCCGGTCCACAAATTCTCACCCGAAAGGTAGATGCGGAGCTGTTGCACGCTGAATCGTTTCGTTATGCTTTGCGGAAGCGTGTATCCTATCTGCAAATTTTTCAGGCGGATGTAAGAAGCATTCTGAAGGTACTTGGTCTGGGTTGTAATATTCTTGCTGCCGGCAAGCCGTGGAAGATAAGCGTCCGTATTGACATCCATGTATCCATTCTGGACAGACCATGTGTTCTCGTCACGGTAATAGTCCTCTACACCCATGATACCCGCTGAGTTCCAGAGGTCTCCCATATATCCGAACATATACGGTGTGCCTTGCCAATAGTCACGTTTCATAACGCCCTGGAAGAAAACACGGAGGTCAAAACCTTTCCATGCGGCATTGAGCTCAAGACCAAAGCGATAGCGAGGGGTGCTGTTTCCGATAACTCTCTTGTCGCCGGTGTCGCCTATCGTCTCGCTACCCTTTGTGATGCGGCCGTCACCGTCAAGGTCACGATACATCATGTCACCGGCATGCCAGTTGGTACCAAGGTTATTCTGGCCTGACAGAGGCACTTCGGGCGCATGCCCGTTAACTTGCTGGTAGGTCTTGTCTAGGGCTTGAAGGTGAGCCTGCATTTCTTCCTCAGTGCGGGCGATGTCAATGGATTCATAACCCCATATCTCACCGGTGTAATGGCCTTCAAGCGTTGAATAGATATAGTTTGTGGGATTGTTCGGATACTTGGTGATTTTTGTGCGAGCATCCGAAAGGTTGAATTTTGCCGAATAGGTGAGGCCGGACGCCAGACGGTCGCGCCACTGCACAGACAGCTCCCAACCATTTGTACGAAGGTTCGTGTTGTTTGTCGACGGTACGCTCGGTCCGAAAATATTGGGCAGCTCGGGAGACTTGCCAATCATGTCTTTGGTGGAACGGGTATAGTAGTCGAACGAGCCGGTGAGCCGGTTGTTGAACAGTCCCCAGTCAATACCGATATTGTAAGTCTCAATTTTTTCCCATGTCAGTGACTCGGAAACGAGTGAAGGGGTGTAGGCCAAGGCCGGCTTGGCTCCGTTCTGTAGCCACCCTCCAGAGTTTGGCGTTGCGGTAAGTGTCTGGTAGGTGAAATACCAGTTGTACGTGTTCTGATTGCCGAGGCTGCCGTATGAGCCGCGCAGTTTAAGCGTGTTTACCGTTGAAGCAAGATCCTTGAAGAACGCTTCCTTGGCAATGTTCCATCCCAGTGATATGGACGGGAATGTTTTCCACTGGTGGCCTGTGCGGAAACGCGACGAGCCGTCCGCGCGGACATTCGCTTCGAAAAGATAGCGTCCCTTGAAGTCGTAGTTGAACCGTCCGAAGAAACCTGCAACCGACCATTCATTACGATAACCGAAAACAGATGGTGTAACTGGTTTGCCATCGCTGCCGTTGCCTGTGGTCAAATCGAGTTCAGGCTTTGTGCTGATGAGAATACCGTTCCGTTCTGCCCCGAAAGACAGTTCTTTGAGATTTTCAGCTTGGAAACCTGCAAGCACATGAAAATTGTGAACATCATTGATGGACAGTGAGTATTCGGTACGTACATTCAAGTTATAGTAGTTGGTCTTGTACAATTGCTCGTGGACGTTTGAAGTGTTTCGGTGTATCACATAAGGAGTGCCGTTGATGTCATGATTGTTGATAACCTGCTGGTCCCAATGTCTGGTGATGTTTTGAATACGGTAGCCAAAGTCAACATAGGTGTTCCAGTTTTTGACAGGCTCTATTTTCAGACCGGTCTGGATATAGAAGTTGTCACTCTGCTTTTTGTCCGAACCTCCGTCGGCAAGGCTTGCCACTGAGGTACCGTCATTATGCACCAAATAGCCGTTGCGGTCGTAGAGCGGCAGCAAAGGCCAGCTCTTATAGGCCATAGCTTGGTATTGGTAGTCAGTCAAATCAGCCGGACGTTTGTAGTCTTCACGGGTAAAGCGCATATTGAGGTTAAGGCGCAGTATCGGGGTGAGCTGTGAATTGATTTTGGCTGTCGCTGTAAAACGCTTGAGATTCTCTTCGCCAATCTTGAGCAGGCCGTTATTCCCGTAAAAGCTGCCTGATGCATAGTAGTTTAATTTTTCTGTACCGCCGGTGGCACTTACGTTGTGCTCCTGCGAGAAGTTCCAGTCCTTATAGACAACATCATAGTAGTCCACGTCATCGCAGCCTGTGGAGAAGCCGCCAAGCCATTGTCCAGATTCGTTTGGCTCAACCGAATAGATTATCCGGCCATCAGCGGTCTTCCGCTGACCCGGTGCGATTGGCGTTGCATTGTGCCAGTCTACAATGCGTTTCATAAAGTCGCCACTGTATCTTGGTGAACCGCCATTTGTTGTCAATGCATCGTTAACCCATGATGCAAACATCACGGAGTTCATCATGTGTTTTTTGTTGATGGGGTTGCTGAAACGGAAACTGTTGTTATAGTTAATCGTGGTTTTTCCGTCTTTAGAGCCGCTCTTTGTGGTAATCAGGATTACACCGAAAGGCGCGCGAGAACCGTAAATTGACGATGCGGCAGCATCTTTCAGAACCGAGATATTTTCGATGTCCTGCGGATTGACACTGTTGAGGTCTGCCTCCATGCCGTCAATCAAGATGAGGGGGGAATAATTGGAGCCTTCGCCGATAGTCCCTTGGCCACGGACGTTGATGGTTGGTGTCTTTTCGAGCGAGCCGCTGCTTACATCAATGTTAAGGCCGGGAACCAACCCCTGGAGCGCTTCGGTTGCATTGGACACCGGCCGCTCCTTAAGATCCTTTGCTGTTGCCACACCGACAGAACCGGTAAGGTTGACTTTTTTCTGCGTGCCGAAACCTACGACCACAACCTCGTCAAGTTCCGCGGTGTTCGACTTGAGATTAACTGTCAACGGACGGCCAGCGACGGCTTTCACCTCCTGAGTCTCTGCTCCGATGTAACTGATAATTAATGTGGCTCCGGCGGGAACAGACAAGGAGAAATGTCCAGAGAGGTCAGTCACTGTCCCGTTTTTTCTGTTGGCCTTTTCAAACACTGATGCCCCGATGACAGGCCCCTCTGCATCATTGACCACTCCCGTTGCTGTGATTCGGTGCCCTTGTGTTACTTTTGTGCCCACTTTACCTTGCGCATTCATGGTATTTGGTGCCAAGGCAATGAAACTCGCACAAAGTAACAGCGAAGCATACAGCTTACTGCTTAGCAAAAAATATGAGTTCATTGTTTTTAAATTGGTTAATAAAAGTTGTTAGTTGTAATTGTGTTTCAAAAGTAGATATGTTAAAACAAATAAAGCATGAAAAATTGTTCATAAAGGCCAACAAATATTTCAATGAACTATTCAAAGGCTATTTTGACCTAAGTGCCACGTTTCCTATTTGTACCATAATGTTTCTCATGTGTATTGGAAATAGTGACTGATTGTTCGTAAATTGGTATAAACAGTTCATTTTGACTGATATGCCTGTCGTTGCCATAGTTCCATGCGACAACGCACTGCCGCTGCAAACTGTCGGAAACAAACAGCAACTTGGAACGAAAGCAGGTGGCCGATTTGGCTCAGATGCGTATTTGGGGATAATTTTTTAGATGAAACGGTGAGTTTTATAGATTTTTGCTTATCTTTGCCGTGTCAGGTTAATTCATTTGAGTAATGGCAGCACTAAAATAAGTGAATCCCCTGACCTGTGCAAGCTGTGTGCGAATAGGTGGTCTATGGCTTGCTTTCCAGTAAAAAAAGTTAAGTCTGCTGATTTGAGGAAATATGAGTACATTGCTGATTGTAATTACCCCCCCCATATGGTTGGCATGGTATGCAAAACTCTTCTATCTGCTAATGGCCGTGGGATGTGTCTGTTTCATAATCAAGGTATATAGGCACAGGCTCTTGCTGAAAGGGCCGTTGGAAATGGAGCGGCGCAGAAACGGCGGTGCGCAGCAGCTATGCGACGAACATCGGCATTTCTTTTCAAAAATAAAGTATGAACTCCGCACACCTCTGACACATATTCTCGGCCAGTTGGACGAGCTTGCTGCTGACAAGCAGTTGCCGGAAAACTATAAGAAAAGGGTTGAAATGATCCATACAAGTTATGTAGGACTTTTTAATCGGATAGATGAGATTCTTGAATCTCGCAAAACGGAAGCCCGGAATGGGCGATTGGTTGACGCAAAAGGGCAGCGTGAAACTGTAGAGGCTGCCGTCTCAGCAAGGCCTTGCGAGCGCGCGTCTGGCCTGGCTGAAGCTAACGGCGCTGGCCAGACATTGAAACGCAGCAAGGTTGATGATGAGTTTATCCAAAAAATTACAAGGATTGTGGAAGACAACCTTACCTCGCAGGAACTTGACATGACCTTTATGCAAGAGGCTCTAAATATGAGTCATTCCACCCTTTACAGAAAAATCAAGGGGCTTACTGGTATGTCTGGCAATGAATTTATCCGTAAAGTAAGACTGGAAAGAGGGTGTGAGTTGCTTAAGGACGGATGCAATGTCTCTGAAGCAGCATATTCTGCAGGGTTCAACGATGTGGGATATTTCCGCATCTGCTTCAAGAATGAATACGGAATGTCTCCCTCCAAATTCATTAAGCAACTCAGGAAATAGGGAACATGATGCGGTTCTATAAAAAAGATGTGCCAGTGTATATGCAACTACACTGACACACCTTTAATCTTTTGACAGGGCTTTATCTTATTTCTTGGCTGCCTTACCGTAGCGGCTCATGAACTTGTCTACACGGCCGGCTGTGTCAACCAGCTTGTTCTTGCCTGTGTAGAAGGGGTGAGATGAGCTCGAGATTTCTACTTTTACCACAGGGTAAGTTTCGCCTTCAAATTCTACCGTGTCATTGGTCTTGCAGGTAGAACGGGACAGGAACATATCGCCGTTGGACATATCCTTGAATACGACGGGGCGATAGTTCTCGGGATGAATACCTTTTTTCATTTTATTGTTTGTTGTTTAAATAGATATGGTTTGGGTGATTCTGCAGGGATTCGAACCCTGGACCCACGCCTTAGAAGGGCGTTGCTCTAATCCAACTGAGCTACAGAACCGTCAAACTGAGTGCAAAGTTAACCAAAAAAAGTGGGATAAACAATTTTTATCCCACTTTTTATACACGCTATTTGTTGAGATTGTGGTAATTACTTCCCACCTTTCTCCATTTTCTCTTTGAGCTGTGCAAGCACGTCAATGTCACCAAGCGTGGTGGCTGCGGGCTGGTTCTCAATCTTGATGTTCGTGTCCTCTTTCTTGGCACGAGACTTCTTTGCTGCTTTCTTCTCTTCGCGCTGTGCATCTTCGAATGTGCGGCTGTGAGAGAGAATGATGCGCTTGCTGTCCTTGTTAAATTCAATAACCTTGAAAGGAAGTGTCTCGCCAAGGGTTGCCTGGGTGCCGTCCTCTTTAACAAGGTGCTTTGGTGTGGCAAAGCCTTCTACACCCTTGTCCAGTGAAATGACGGCGCCTTTCTCCAGCATTTCTACTATCTTGCCCTGGTGGATGCTGCCAACAGTGTATATTGTCGCGAACACATCCCAAGGATTGTCCTCAAGCTGCTTGTGGCCAAGGCTCAGACGGCGGTTGTCCTTGTCAATGTCAAGCACAACAACGTCAATGTAGGCGCCAACCTGGGTGAACTCGGAAGGATGCTTAACCTTCTTGGTCCAAGACAGGTCACTGATGTGAATCAGACCGTCAACACCCTCCTCAAGTTCAACAAACACACCAAAGTTGGTGAAATTGCGAACTCGCGCTGTGTGCTTGCTGCCAACAGGATACTTCACTTCAATGGTCTCCCATGGATCTTCTTTCAGCTGCTTGATGCCAAGGCTCATCTTGCGCTCGTCGCGGTCAAGGGTGAGGATGACAGCTTCAACTTCGTCGCCAACTTTCAAGAAATCCTGGGCAGAGCGCAGGTGCTGGCTCCATGACATTTCTGATACATGGATAAGGCCCTCAACGCCAGGCTGGATTTCAACAAAGGCACCATAATCTGCAATAACGACAACCTTACCCTTCACATGATCGCCAACCTTAAGGTTGGGGTCCAGGGCATCCCAAGGATGCGGGGTGAGCTGCTTCAAGCCGAGAGCGATACGCTTCTTCTCGTCATCGAAGTCAAGTATAACGACATTGATTTTCTGGTCAAGCTCAACCACCTTGTGGGGATCGTCGACACGACCCCAAGAGAGGTCTGTAATGTGAATGAGACCGTCAACACCGCCGAGGTCAACGAATACGCCATAAGAGGTGATGTTCTTGACTGTGCCTTCAAGAATCTGGCCTTTCTCGAGCTTGGAGATAATCTCTTTCTTCTGAGCCTCCAGTTCGGCTTCGATAAGCGCCTTGTGGGAGACAACCACATTGCGGAACTCCTGGTTGATTTTAACAACCTTGAACTCCATGGTCTTGCCTACGAACTGGTCGTAGTCGCGTATTGGATGAACGTCAATCTGGCTGCCGGGCAGGAATGCCTCGATGCCAAATACATCAACAATCATACCGCCCTTTGTGCGGCACTTGATGTAGCCTTGGATAACCTCCTGGTTGTCAAGAGCTGCATTGACACGCTCCCAACTCTTGCTTAAGCGAGCTTTCTTGTGAGAAAGAACCAACTGGCCTTTCTTGTCTTCCTGGTTTTCAACGTAAACCTCAACTTTGTCTCCGACTTTCAGGTCGGGGTTGTAGCGGAACTCGCTGGCAGGAATGACACCGTCACTCTTATAGCCAATGTTTACAATGACCTCTTTCTTGTCAATAGAAATCACTGTTCCTTCAACAACCTGGCGTTCGCTTACCTTGTTGAGGGTCTCATCATAGGCTTTGTCAAGCTCTTCCTTGCTGACGTTTGCCTTGTTGCCATTTTCAAACTCGTCCCAGTTGAAATCCTTTAACGGCTGGACGTTTTTTGTTAATTCAGACATAATAATTTGTTAAGTTTTTAAACTAATAAAGTTAGACTTTATGTGAATTGTATAAACCGGTTGCAAAGTTAGCCTTTTTTTATGAGACAACCTGTTTGGACTGAAGTGTATGCTTCGTGTGTTAAATATATTTAACACACAATGCTACTTATACAGGTAGCGCTTGATGCTTTTTTTAGGGGTTTTCTCGAACTCTTCTTGCCGTATCTCAATGGCGGAGACTTTTTCGTAGGATGGCAGTTGCGCGTTCAGCTCTGCCAGGTTTTGTTCCATTGCAACTTTTAGGGTGTCTTGGTTTATTCCGGAAGACTGTGCCTCATCGTAGTCAGGATATACCAGGCCTACTAACTTGTTGCCGCGCTGCACGACAACACTTTCAGTAACATAAGAGAGAGAGTTGAGCTTGTCTTCTATCTCCTCGGGATAAATGTTCTGACCGTTTGAGCCCAACAGCATATTCTTTGAACGCCCGCGAATAAAGAGGTTTCCTTCTGTGTCTATTGTGCCCAGGTCACCCGTGTGATACCATCCCTCTGCATCTATTGTCTGGGCCGTAGCTTCTGGATTTTTGTAGTAGCCCAACATCACATTGGTGCCCCGGGCAAGAATCTCTCCGGGTATGTTGTGCGGGTCGCTGCTGTCAATCTTTATCTCCATGTGAATGACAGCCCGGCCACAGCTGCCCGGCTTGAATGTGTGGAAGTCGGCGTATGTAATGATAGGTGCGCATTCGGTAGCGCCATAACCAACGGTATAAGGGAAGTTTATTCTGTGCAGGAAGCGTTCCACGTCTTGGTTGAAAGCGGCTCCGCCAATGATAATCTCATAGAACCGGCCTCCAAAAGCCTCAGCAACTTGCTGGCAGATTCGCTGCTCTACCTTTTTGTTGATAATCGGAGTCTTGAGCAGCAGACGGATTGGACCGTTCTGAATGCGCGGAAGCACTTTCTTCCGAATGATTTTCTCTATGACCAGCGGGACTGCTATGATGACAGAAGGCCGTATGTCTGCAAATGCTTGAGCAATAATGGCAGGCGAAGGAACGCGCGTCAAGTAATAAATGTGGCACCCGTAAAGAAATTCGAACAGAAATTCAAAAGCCATGCCATACATGTGTGCCATGGGCAAGATGCTGATTACAGTGTCGCCACTGGCTATCTTCCCCCCCAGCACGCTGACTGCGAAATCGTAGTTGCCCCACAATGCCCTGTAGGGAATCATAACCCCTTTGGAGAATCCTGTCGTTCCGCTAGTGTAGTTAATCAAGGCCAATTCATCGGAAGACGCCTCGTGGTAATAACTGATATGCTGTTTGCGGAAATATTTAGGGTATTTGGAACCGAAGATGGCGTTGAGGTTCTCTCTGGCATAAGTGAGCTTGTCGGTTCTGGAGAGCTTGAGCGAGTAGTCGGGGATGTAGACAATCCCCTCCAAGCCTGGCATTTTTGTCGCATCGACAGTTGGGGCGACAGCATCTCCTACAAACAGCAACTTAGCCTCGCTGTGGTTCACGATATGATGGATCTGCTCGGGGGTGAACTCGTGCAGGATGGGTACTGCCACTGCGCCATAAGTCAATGTGGCAAGAAACGCCACTGCCCAATGGGCGGAGTTGCGCCCGCAAAGTGCAATCTTGTCACCCTTGTTAATTCCGCTATGCTCAAACAAGATGTGCAACTTCTCTATCTTGCGGGCTACGTCATGATACTGAAGGGTGATGCCCTTATAGTCGGTCAGTGCATCCTGGTCCCAGTGGTCGGTAATGCTCTTCTCGATAAGGGCATTAAAAAGAGGTGTGCTGTTCATAGGTTATTTGTATAAATATCTTTTGATACTCTTTTTGGGTGTCTTTTCAAACTCTTCCTTGTATAGCTCAACGGCTGACAGGTTGCAGTAAGCGGGCATTTGGAGGTTGAGCTCACGGCGGTTTTGCTCCATGATGTTCAGCAGGTCTTCGTCACTGAAGCCAAGGTCGTGTGCGCCCTCATAGTCAGGGTGAACAAGACCAACGAGCTTGTTGTGGCGCTGGATAACGATACTTTCGGATATAAGCGCCATCGAGTTGAGCTTGTCTTCAATCTCTTCAGGGTAAACATTCTGTCCGTTTGCGCCAAGAAGCATGTTCTTAATCCGTCCGCGGATAAATACATGGCCGTCCTCGCTCATTGTGCCGAGGTCGCCCGTGTGGTACCATCCATCCTTGTCAAGTGCCTGTGCGGAGGCTTCCGGGTTTTTGTAATATCCCAGCATTGTGTTTACGCCGCGAGCGACAATCTCGCCGGCTATATGCTGAGGGTCGCTGCTGAGAATCTTCACATCCATGTGGCTGACAGGTGTTCCACAGCTGCCAGACACAAAATCTTTATAGTCGCTGAATGTAATGAGAGGCGCACATTCAGTTGCCCCATACCCCATGGTTATCGGGAAGTCGATGCTTTTCAGAAACTGCTCAACCTCTTGGTTTAGCGGCGCTCCGCCCACAATGACCTCATAAGCCCGCCCTCCAAAAACCTTGATTACCTGTTCGCAGATGCGCTGCCTGACTTTCTTGCTGATGACAGGCATGCCCAACAGCAGCTTTACTCCATTGGTTTGCACGCGTGGGAAGATGAGCTTGCGAACAATCTTTTCAACAACAAGGGGGACACTGATGACAATGGCTGGCTTGACATCTGCAAACGCCTGGACAATGACAGCCGGTGATGGCAAGCGTGTGAGGAAGAACAGATGGCAGCCATGGCAGAATGGAAAAATAAACTCTATCGCCATGCCGTACATGTGGGCCATGGGGAGGATGCTCAATACATTGCTGCCCACTGCAATTTTGCTGCCGATAGCCTTGAGGCAAAAGTCAAGGTTCCCCCAAAGTGCACGGTAAGGGAGCATCACGCCCTTGGAGAAACCAGTTGTCCCGCTTGTGTAATTTATTATGGCCAGTTCCTCTGGCTGTGCATGATGGTAGCTCACATGCTCTTTGCGGAAGGCACGAGGGTAGCGGCGGCCAAAGAGCTCGTTCAGATGCTCGCGGGCATAGGTCAGCTTTTCCGAACGTGATATTTTAAGTGAATAGTCGGGAATGTTGATGATGCCCTCAAGCCTGGGCATAACATCTGGCACAACGGTCTTCACAACCACATCGCCAACAAAGAGCAGCTTGGCCTCGCTATGGTTTACAATGTTGTGAATCTGGTCTGCATTAAATTCATGTAGAATAGGTACAGCCACTGCCCCATAGGTTAATATAGCGAAAAAGGCAACGGCCCAATGCGCACTGTTGCGCCCGCAGATGGCTACCTTGTCTCCTTTGGCGAGACCACTGTGTTCAAAAAGTATATGGAGCTTTTCTATCTTGCGAGCCACATCATGGTATTGGAGCGTGATGCCTTTATAGTCTGTCTGGGCATCCTTGTCCCAATTATTAACAATGCTTCTTTCAATATAAGCGTTGAAATTCTCGTAATGATTCATTGCACAGTCATTAAAATTATGTGCAAAGGTATATCATCTCATGCACATTTCCAAACTTTTTGTGCATAAAGTGTGACAAATCCGGCTCAGACAGATATAAATAGGTATAGCAACCCAATCGGTTGTCAGGCCGAAACAGACAATATCATTGGTATGTTCCCTGCTTTTCCGCCTCTTGTCGCCGTTTCTTTCGGTATCTCTCCGTCCGTCAGCGTTTCGCCATAGTCTGCCATGGCTTTAGCACTTCCGTTACAAGCAATCCGAAACAAACTGCAACCCGGGACGAGTGCAAATGACCGAGAGGGGGGGGTAAAAAGAAAGGTGGCGAATTGGTATGTTCCAACTCGCCACCTTTATAGCTGTCATGCAGCCTTATACATGCACAAGGTTACACATGGGATTATTCCTCGTTACTCCAGTCCATCTTGGTCTGACGGACATAGCTTTGGTAGCGTTTCTTGGCCATCTCTTCGGCCTTTGCAAACAACTCTTCGGCCTCATTGGGGTAAGCCTTCTTTACAGACAGGTAGCGAACCTCACCCATGAGGAAATCGTGGAATTTGCTCCAGTCGGGCTCTTTTGAGTCGAGTGAGAATGGATTCTTGCCCTCTTCGGCCAGCTGTGGGTTGAAACGCCACAGATGCCAGTAGCCACACTCAACGGCCTTGGCCTCTTCGGCCTGGCTCTTGCCCATGCCGCCCTTGGCCTTCAGGCCATGGTTGATACAGGGTGCGTACGCGATAATGAGAGACGGACCGTGATAAGCCTCTGCCTCACGGATGGCCTTGAGGCACTGAGCCTGGTCAGCACCCATTGCTATCTGGGCTACATACACATAGCCATAGGTCGTTGCAATCAGACCGAGGTCTTTCTTGCGGATGCGCTTGCCTCGTGCAGCAAACTGAGCGATGGCACCAAGCGGTGTGGCCTTAGAGGCTTGTCCGCCTGTATTAGAGTAAACTTCTGTGTCAAGAACGAAGATATTTACATCCTCGCCACTTGCAATCACATGGTCAAGACCGCCGTAACCAATGTCATAAGAAGCGCCATCGCCACCGATAATCCACTGGCTGCGCTTGATAAGGTAGTGGTCAAGTGTCTGAAGTTCCTTGCAAATGGGGCAACCCTTGGCTGCGCTCTCGGCAATCAGTGGCTTCAGCTTGGCAGCAGCTGCCTTTGAACCTTCAGCATCATCCTTGGCAGCAATCCATTCGCGGGCTGCTTCTTTGTAGGCCTCCGATGTCTTGTCACTCTCTATCATTTGGTTGAGCAGCATCACCACACGCTCTTTCATCTTCTTGTTGCCGAGCACCATACCCATACCAAACTCACAGAAATCCTCGAACAAGGAGTTGTCAAAGGCCGGTCCCTGTCCCTTGTCGTTTGTGCAGTAAGGCGTTGAAGGAATAGAAGCGGAGTAAATGGATGAACATCCCGTTGCGTTGGCAATCATCTCGCGGTCACCGAAGAGCTGGGAAATCAACTTGACATAGGGTGTCTCGCCGCAGCCGGAGCAGGCTCCAGAGAACTCAAAGAGCGGCTGGGCAAACTGAGAGTTCTTCACATTGCTCTTTATGTCTACAAGGTCTTGCTTGCTCTTGACATTCTTTACAAGGTAATCCCAGTTTGCAGCCTCTTTCTTCATTTCCTCGGCATCGGGGTTGAACGGAACCATTGAAAGGGCCTTGCCCTTCTTCGGGTTTCCCGGGCATACGTCAGCACAGTTGCCGCAACCGAGACAGTCGAGAACGGACGGCTCTATCACAAAGTGCATACCCCTCATGGCTGCGGGGGCTTTCATCTCGAGTGTCGTGCCATCAAATCCTTTCAGTTCATCGTCTGTCAGAACAAAAGGACGGATAGCGGCATGAGGACAGACATATGCACATTTGTTGCACTGGATACAGTTCTCAGAATTCCATTCTGGAACAAAAGCTTCTACACCGCGCTTTTCGTAGGCGGCAGTGCCAACAGCCCATGACCCATCAACCGTATCGTGGTTTACAAAGTCAGAAACCTTGAGCAGGTCGCCAGCCTGTGCGTTGATAGGACGGACAAGCTCCTTGACAAATGCGGGAGCGTCATCTTCTGCCTTAACATCATCAGCAAGGTTGGCCCATGCCGGGTCAATGGTCAGCTGCTTGTATTCGCCACCGCGGTCAACGGCTGCGTAGTTCATGTTCACAACATCCTCGCCCTTCTTGCCGTATGACTTGACAATGGCAGCTTTCATCTTGTCAACAGCCAGGTCAACAGGTATCACGCCTGTTATGCGGAAGAAAGCAGACTGGAGAATAGTGTTGGTACGGTTGCCGAGACCAATCTCCTGCGCTATCTTCGTGGCGTTGATATAGTAAACAGTGATGTTGTTTTGTGCGAAATAGCGCTTTACCTTGTTGGGGATAAAGTTTACCAGTTCCTCTCCGTCAAAGATTGTGTTCAGCAGGAATGTTCCGTTCTTCTGCAAGCCACGTGTCACATCGTACATGTGGAGATACGCCTGCACATGGCATGCCACGAAATTAGGCGTGTTCACCAAGTAGGTAGAACGGATTGGCGTGTCACCGAAACGCAGGTGGGAGCAGGTGAAGCCACCCGATTTCTTTGAGTCATAGGAGAAATAGGCCTGGCAGTATTTGTCAGTATTGTCGCCAATGATTTTCACGGAGTTCTTGTTGGCACCGACAGTTCCGTCGGCACCAAGTCCGAAGAACTTGGCTTCGAACATCCCTTTCCCGCCAAGGGCCATTTCCTCTACTGCGGGCAGACTGGTAAATGTCACGTCGTCAACGATACCAACAGTAAAGTGATTCTTGGGCTCTGGCAAAGCCAGGTTGTTGAATACTGAGATGATTTGTGCCGGTGTGGTGTCGTGAGAGCCGAGACCGTAGCGACCTCCAACAATGAGAGGACGATTTTCTACGTCATAGTAGGCACTCTTGACATCCAGATACAAGGGCTCGCCCTCAGCTCCGGGTTCCTTTGTGCGGTCAAGCACTGCGATGCGCTTTACAGAGGCGGGTACAGAGGCTAGCAGATGCTTTACAGAGAACGGACGGTAGAGGTGAACACTGATCATACCCACTTTCTGTCCGTTGGCATTCAGATAGTCGATAGCCTCGCGGGCGGCCTCAGAAGCACTGCCCATAAGGACAATCATGCGGTCGGCGTCTTTGGTGCCATAATAAGAGAAGAGGTGGTATTCACGACCGGTAATCTTGCTTATTTCCCCCAGATAGCTTTCAACAACTTCTGGCACTTTGTCGTAGTATTCGTTGCAGGCCTCACGATGGGTGAAGAATGTCTCTGGGTTCTCGGCCGTGCCACGGGTGACAGGGCGCTCGGGTGACAGGGCGCGGTCACGGAACCGTTTCACGTCGCCCTCGTCAACGAGGGGACGGATGTCCTCCTGGTCCATCAGCTCAATCTTATGGTACTCGTGGGATGTGCGGAAACCATCAAAGAAGTTGACGAAAGGAACACAAGTTTTCAGCGTGGACAGATGGGCAACTGCGGTCATGTCCATGACTTCCTGTACGGAGCCCTCGCACAACATGGCAAAACCTGTCTGACGGCAAGCCATAACATCCTGGTGGTCACCAAAGATACAGAGTGAGTGTGAAGCTAAGGTTCTTGCCGACACATCGAACACGCAGGGCAGCAGCTCGCCTGCTATCTTGTACATGTTCGGGATCATCAGAAGCAGACCTTGAGATGCCGTAAAAGTTGTTGTAAGCGCACCAGCCTGAAGCGAGCCGTGAACAGCACCAGCGGCACCTCCTTCTGACTGCATTTCCTGTACGGATACGGTTTGGCCCCAAAGGTTCTTGCGACCACGGGCGGCCCACTCATCAACATGCTCCGCCATAGGAGAAGACGGGGTGATGGGGTAGATGGCTGCAACCTCAGAGAACATATAGCTCACATGAGCGGCGGCCTCGTTACCATCACAAGTGATAAACTTTTTTTCTTTTGCCATTGTTATAAAATATGTTTAATGAATAAAACGTTTGTATTTGAAGTAAGTTATTTATTACAGTTGCATTAAGCGCAGTGTTTGCTAGTAGAGGAATCCGAAAAGCCAAAGGGGTATTTGGTTGTCACAGCCAACCTCTGTGTTGTAACGGGCATAAATAACGTTCGGACTTATGCGCTGCTTGGCTGTGGCTTTCGCGTCACACACCTTGAACTGCAAGTCCCCATCGATCGTATAGTGCGTGTCATGCCCCCCTTGGTTCACAGTGTGGTCTTTCCACATAGTGTTCACAAAGAATGTCTCCATGATGTCCTGTGTGTCAACCTGGATGGGATAAATGGCATACATCAGGTTGGAATTGTGCATCATTATCTTTATCGGCTTTTTGGGAAATTCCTGTCCAACGGGGTAAATCAAATTGATTAGTCGCGCGTCAGCCAAATTCTTTATGTAATTCATTACCGTGGCACGGCTTGTCTCGATGTTTTTGGCCAGCTGGCTGATGTTTGGCGCCTTTGGGCCGTTGACAGCCAACAGATAGAATAGCTTCTTGATTTTTGTGAGGTATTTTAATTCAATTTGCTTAATGAGCAGGATGTCAACCTCTGTCATCATGTTCATCGTCTTCAAGAGGTTTTCCGAGTAGTTGCGGTGTTCTTGGTAAAACGGATAGAATCCATGGTGCAGATAGTCCTTGAAATAGTTGTTTGGTGACACTTTCGGCAGGATTTCCTTGACTATGTATTCGTGGTTACGCAGTATGTCTGACAGCGTATATGGACTGAAGTTACTGCCCGTCTGGAGGTTGAGAAACTCCCTGAATGAAAATCCACGCAAGTTGTAACTTTGGACAATGCCGTTCAATGAGGGGTTTTCTTCTTTCAGCCGCATCACACTGGATCCTGTGAACACTATTTTCAAGCCCGGATAGTTATCGTAGCATTTTCGCAGCTCTGTACTCCAGTTTGGCTGCTTAAACACCTGGTCTATCAGCAGCACTCTTCCCCCGTTCTTGTAAAACTCCCCGGCAAAATCAGCTATGCCACGACTTTGAAAATAGAAATTGTTCATGTTGACATACAGGCATCGTTTGTCGCTTGTCTCGAAATTTTCCTTGGCATACTGTAAGAGTAATGTTGTTTTTCCAACCCCACGCGTACCCTTGATGCCAATCATGCGGTGCGACCAGTCAATCTCGTCCATCAGGGTGCGGTGAACCGGAGCTGTTGTGTGCTCCACAAGATACGTGTGGGTTCTGAAGAAAGCTTCCATCCTCTTCCTGTCTCTTTGTAATTAACTGCAAAGATACTACTTTCTTTGTAAAATGCAAAGTCTGTATTGCAAAATATAAAAAAAAAGAGTAATTTTGCAAATGAAATTTGGGCAGAACGCTTACCGTTTCCTATGACATTACATATCTTCAATCCGGAACATGACCTGGCACTCGCTGCCAACGCCTTGCGGTTTACCGCTCCTCACGCTGTGCGGCAACTCCGGCAGAGCCTTGAGTTTATTCCCGCTTTTTGGGCGGAACGTGGTGATGCCGTACTTGTTGAAGACTGTATGCTGGCTCGGAAAAATGCTGAAATGGTGGCTGCCAGACTGAACATGATGGGAATAGGTGCCGCCGTAAGGGGAGTCTTTCTTAACCGTGACAATCTGCGAAACCTGAAAATTGACCGCGTTGAGGCCTGGGGGTGGGATCGGGCTTTGTACTGTGAACTCCAAAGATATGGGGTGGGTGGACAATCCTTGCCTCATATAAATGCACTTGCCAGGACGAGGTGTCTTTCAAATAGAAACACTGGAGCGGAACTTTTGGGGCGCTTGCAAACCGATGACACAACAGGTGAAGTTGTTGCTTGTGAAACCGAAAAGGACATCACAAACGCACTCAATGACAGGCCAAACTCGGTTGTTAAAGCTCCATGGAGCAGCAGCGGACGTGGCGTTGTATTTGTAAAACGCGGAAATATTACCCAAAGTCAGGCTGGATGGATACGCCATACACTGAAATCGCAGGGGTGTGTGATGGTAGAACCTTGTTATAATAAGGTAAAAGACTTTGCCATGGAGTTCTTCTGCAATGGCAATGGGCAGGTTGACTATCTGGGTCTGTCTCTTTTTGACACAAGAAACGGAGCCTATGCAGGTAATCTGCTCGCAACGGAGAAAACAAAGATTGGGATGCTGACCCGGTGGATACCCGAAAGTCTGCTGGCTGCAACAAGTTGCAAAATATGCCAGGAGGCCTCATTGCTGTTTGGAGGCGGTTACAAAGGTTATTTCGGAGTGGATATGATGGTCGTCCCCAAGGCCGGCGGCAATGGATTTATGCTTCATCCTTGTGTGGAAATAAACCTAAGGCGTACAATGGGTCATCTCGCACTGAACTTTTCGCCCAAGGACGACGACATAGTTAAAGTAATGAGAATTTGTTATGATAGCAACAAATATAAACTTAAAATAACCAATACATGAGACTTAGAACAATCTTGCTGTTTTCTTTGTTGCCCTTGTTAAGCCAGGCGCAGTACAAATCACAAGTGTGGTCGCCTGACAATGGTGACGGCACCTACACGAACCCTGTTATTAACGCAGATTACAGTGATCCAGATGTGTGTGTGGGTGCTTCGGGAAAAGACTATTATATGACGGCCAGTTCGTTCAATTGTATTCCAGGGCTTCCTGTCCTTCACTCAACAGATCTCGTTAACTGGGAAATAGTGGGGCATGCTCTCAAGAGGCAGTGCCCGGCAGAAGTGTTTGACAAGCCGGCGCACGGAATGGGAGTCTGGGCCCCTTGTATCCGCTATCACAACGGTGAATATTACATTTATTGGGGTGACCCAGACTACGGTGTTTATATGGTAAAGACGAAAGACCCCGCAGGGCAGTGGGATAATCCGGTTCTGGTTATTCCAGGAAAAGGTATGATTGACACTTCGCCTCTGTGGGATGACGACGGACGGTGTTACCTTGTTAACGGATGGGCTGGCAGCCGTGCCGATATGAAGAGTGTGCTGTCTGTCCGCGAACTGTCATCCGACGGAACCAGGGCCATAGGTGATCCGGTAATTGTTTTTGATGGTAATAACGTTCACCACACTGCTGAAGGGCCGAAGTTTTACAAGCGGGATGGGTGGTATTGGATAATGTGTCCTGCAGGCGGTGTTGCCTCTGGCTGGCAGTTAGCCCTGCGTTCCAAAAGCCCGTTTGGACCCTATGAGTGCAAGACTGTGATGGCACAGGGGCGTTCCAAGGTTAACGGCCCCCATCAAGGCGGATGGGTTCACACAGCTTATGGCGAGGACTGGTTCCTGCATTTCCAAGACAAAGGGGCTTACGGGCGCGTCGTTCATCTGCAGCCCGTGACTTGGAAGGATAACTGGCCAATAATTGGCAAGGTACCATCAAAAGGGTATTGCGGGGAACCATACTACTCCTACCGTAAGCCTAAGAGCGCCTCGGCGGTCATTGTCAATCCAATGGAAAGTGACGAGTTTGACAGCCCTCGCCTTGGGCTTCAGTGGCAGTGGCATGCCAATTACAACCAGCGCTTCGGCCAGCCAACCCCTTATGGCTTTTACCGCCTTTACAACCATAAACTCAGCGAACAGTTTGTTAACTTATGGGAGGCTCCTAACTTGCTGTTACAGAAGACACCTGCCGATGCCTTTACCGCAACAGCAAAGGTAAAGGTGGCGGCTAAACAGGCAGGCAATTATGGCGGACTTATTATGATGGGGCGTGACTACTCCGCGCTGGTGGTCAAAAGAGTGGGGGGTGTGTTTCAGTTGCAGCAGCTCACTTGTATGGGAGCGGACAAGAACAAAAAGGAGAATATAAAAGTTCTGGCTGAACTCAAACCTACAGAGAAAGACAAAATCAATTATGACCCTGCTATCTATGAGGATATATACCTGCGTCTCACAGTCAGAGAGCAGGCGCTGGTTACCTTTGCATACAGTTTGGATGGCAAACGCTTTAACACTGTTGGTGATACGTTCAAGATGAGGGAAGGTAAGTGGATAGGGGCCAAGTTCGGGTTTGTGGCCGAACAGCCGGCTGGTAAGGGCGTGGTCGGTTTTATGGACATTGACTGGATTCGTGTGACTCCTGCCCCGAAATAGTTTTCCACCAAAGATTTTGCAGTGTTTGAAAATTGTACTAACTTTGCAACAACGGTTGAGTCTGCTGCTAATGGTGGCGATAACAAACATTTATAAATAATGTATAGAACAAATACTTGTGGAGAGCTGCGACTCTCTGATGCAGGAAAAGAGGTTACGTTGGCCGGGTGGGTGCAGCGGAGCCGTAAGATGGGTGGAATGACATTTGTCGACCTCCGCGACCGCTATGGTATCACGCAGTTGGTTTTCAATGACACGGCTAACGCGGAACTTTGTGAACGTGCCAACAAACTGGGCCGTGAGTTTTGCATCCAGGTGGCAGGAACTGTCAGCGAACGTGAAAGTAAGAACGGCAATATGCCAACAGGCGACATAGAAATCTTTGTTAAGGCTCTGAATGTGCTTAGCGAGAGTGTCACACCTCCATTTACCATAGAAGATAACACAGATGGCGGGGATGATATCCGTATGAAATATCGCTATCTTGACCTTCGTCGCTCGGTGGTAAGAAAGAATCTTGAGCTGCGTCACCGCATGACCATTATGATTCGTAATTTTCTTGATTCAAGGCAGTTCATAGAGGTGGAAACACCCATACTTATTGGCTCCACCCCTGAGGGAGCACGCGATTTCGTGGTACCTTCGCGCATGAATCCCGGTCAGTTTTACGCCCTTCCCCAAAGTCCGCAAACTTTGAAGCAACTACTTATGGTAAGTGGATTTGACCGATACTTCCAAATAGCCAAGTGTTTCCGTGACGAAGACCTTCGTGCTGACCGGCAGCCGGAGTTCACACAGGTAGACTGTGAGATGAGTTTTGTTGACCAGGATGATGTGACAGCACTCTTTGAGGATATGATGCGCCATCTCTTCAAAGAGGTCAAAGGCGTTGACCTCCCCGGAAAACTGCCCCAGATGACTTGGCACGAGGCTATGAGACGCTTTGGTAACGACAAGCCGGACTTGCGTTTTGGTATGGAGTTTGTCGAATTGATGGATGTATTCAAGGGCACAGGAACTTTCTCCGTGTTCAATGAGGCAACCTATATTGGCGGTATCTGCGTGCCTGGATGTGCCGGCTACACCCGCAAGCAGTTAGACCAACTCACAGATTTTGTTAAGCGCCCGCAGGTGGGTGCCAAGGGCCTGGTTTATATCAAGTTCAATATGGACGGTACGGTGAAGTCAAGCGTTGACAAGTTCTATGCCCCCGAAGTGTTCGTGCAGTTGAAGGAGAAGATGGGTGCCAAGGATGGTGACTTGGTTTTGGTTCTTAGTGGAGATAATGCAAACAAGACAAGAACTCAGCTCTGCACGCTCAGACTGGAGATGGGTGATCGCTTGGGCCTTCGTGACAAAAATAAATTTGAGTGCTTGTGGATAGTTGACTTCCCATTGTTTGAATGGAGCGATGAGGAGCAACGGCTAATGTCAACGCACCATCCGTTCACCATGCCCAATCCTGATGACATACCCTTGCTTGATGAACATCCTGAGCGGGTGCGTGCCAAGGCCTACGACTTTGTTTGCAACGGCATTGAGGTGGGCGGAGGAAGTTTGCGTATCCATGACTGCAAGCTTCAGGAAAAAATGTTCCAGATTCTGGGCTTTACGCCAGAACGTGCAATGGCGCAGTTCGGCTTTTTAATTAACGCGTTCAAATATGGTGCACCCCCTCACGCTGGTCTCGCTTTTGGTCTCGACCGTATGGTCAGTATTTTTGCTGGTTTGGACTCTATTCGTGACTGCATCGCTTTCCCGAAAAACAACAGTGGCCGTGACGTGATGTTAGACGCGCCGAGCACCATTGATAAGAAACAGCTTGACGAACTCCAATTGAAAGTTGAACTCAAGAAAGTGGACTAACACCAACCACTGCCTTAAAAATAACCAAAATAACTAATGGCCATCGCCAATTCCTTGCGGATAGGTGATGGCCTTTTAGTTTAAATCAAAATTGGCCATTAGATTTCGTCCCAGGTTGCTGTTTGTATCGGACATTTTGCAACTGAAGTCCCACATTACCTACTTTTCATTCTAATGACCGATTTGTATAAAATCCTTGACATATATCAATCAATATTATTTGGAATATGCAAAAAAACAGATTTCCTGCAAATTTGTTTTTTATTTGTTTTGAAATAAATGGAAAATAGAATACATTTGCAACAGTTTTCAGAAAAATATCAGAAATATACATTTAAATTAACTAAGTATTATGATTATGGCAGAAAAGAAAACAACAAAGAAGACGTCTACGGTAAAGGCTGCTGAGCCCAAAAAAGAAAGCGTAAAGAAAGCTGTTGCCAGCAAAAAGGCCGTTATTGAAATCAGTGCAAAGAATGTTGGTTTCAAAGCTGGTGACGTTTACCAAGCTCTTGCTGCTGCTGAGAAAGCATTGACAGTAAAAGAAATTGCCAAGGCTGCCAATATCAGCGAAGAGGAGACCCTGCTTGGTATGGGTTGGCTGTTTAAGGAGGGCAAGGTTGTTGCCGCAGAAAACAAGATAACATTGGCATAAATAACATAAATGACTTTTAGCAATGGCTGGTCTTTCATAAGATCCAGCCATTGTTATAATTATAATACAGGTAATCGTATTTATTTTAATGGTTCACAGTGTCTATGACCAACAGATATTGAAAATTCTTTCCGATGTGGGAGAACGTGGCATCCGTGTTCGCCTGTTGGCCAAACATCTTTATAACCTCAATTGTGGACTTTTTTCAACAGTAAGCATAGATGACATTCACCTGTATGTGCGGCGTTATTTGCTACGTAATTCAAAGTCTTCCCAATCGTTGATTGAGCGCAAGTCTCACGGTTGCTATCGTCTGAATTTGCGGAGAAGCCAAGAGGCCAAACAACTCATCCGTAGCTTTCTTGACAATCAGATGGAAAATGATGGGAAGGATGACAGAAAAGGCAGCCCCGCCAAAGACATGTCGCTCAATTTGTTTGCGGCGAATAAGGAGTAAGAGTGAAGTTATCGTGGTAGTCACAGCCGTTTGTAGAGGTCAAGCAGTTCATGGCCTGTCTTTTCCCATGAGAATATGCGCGCGCGTTCCAATCCCCAAGATTTCTGTCTGGCATAGAAGGTATTGTCTTGCTCCAGCCGTAACATCATTTTAGTGATATCTTCAATCTGATAAGGGTTTACCAATGCCGCTTGCTTACCACCAATCTCAGGCATTGACGAGGTATTGCTTGTCACAACAGGAGTGCCACAGGCCATAGCTTCAAGGAGCGGAATCCCAAAACTTTCCCGAAGAGAGGTGTAAAGAACTGCAAAAGCAGCATGATAGACGGATGGCAGGTCTTTGTTAACGATATAGTCTGTTACTGTAATATACTGTCCTGCTGTCTCTATGTTATATCTGTGGAGAATCTCTTCCAGGTGGGTTTTTGAAAAATCAGCCAGTAACAACCGCCTTTTCTGTCCTGACTGTTTGAGGTATCGGGCATAAGCTCGAATTGTCCGCTCTGTGTTTTTCTTTGGGTCTGTGTTGCCGAAAAAGAAAAAATAGCCTTTTTGGTCAATATACCGCAGATAGTTTTTCTCCTCAGTGTCATGTCGGTTAAACCATACGTTATAGCCGTTATATATTCTGACAACCAACTCCTCGGGCAGAGAAAGTCTGCTGATTATGTTTTTGCGCTCATAATCTGACACTGTGATGATGGACTTGCAACGGTGCAGAATGCGTGGAACAATCAGTCTGCGGTAAATCCATCCCATGTTTTGGTAAAGTGAGTGGTTGGACTTGTCGCGTTTCTCAAGGAATATAATATCGTGCAGAGTCAGTACCAGTTTAACAGGACAGTAGAGTGGGGCAGTGTTGCTTGTGCAGTGAAGCAGGTCTATGTGATGACTTTTTACGGCCAAAGGAAGGGCCACCTGCTCCCACAGGGGGTATGTTGGGCAGCGGAGTTCCACGACATGAAAGTTTGGCGTGCTTGAAACGCATCTGTCCTCACCGGGTCTGACAAAGATATAATACTCATTCTCCTTGTCAATCATTTGCAGTACCTTGATTTCCTCAAGAACAACATAGTCCATGCCATGCTTGTTTTTGCGGAAAATGCGTTGGGCCTCAATTCCTATTTTCATTTTTGCTTATCATGTCTGAATGGGGTGCAATCTCTTACATCATGATGGTTCCCAAGGCTTAAATGTATCTCAGTACTTTTGCCGGCACTCCGCCGACAATGGAGTGAGGAGGAACGTCATGGGTGACAACTGCTCCGGCTGCTACAACAGCGTGCTCCCCAATGGTCACTCCTGATAAAATAGTTGCGTTCGCTCCTATCCATACATCATCTTTTATCACAATTTTTTTTATTGTAATACCTTGTTGGTCAATTCGTTTGTCTTTCTCGTTAAATTTATGATTGAGGGCAGACACTGCGATGCCTTGAGCCAGATGAACATGATGGCCAATCGTGACAGGACCAATCACTGTTGAATGCATACCGATGCGTGTATGGTTACCAATAACAACATCGCCAACGGCATTGTTGATGCAACAGAAAGACTCAACCACGCTGTAATCACCGATGTGGAAACGTCTGAAAGGCGGCGTGTCCATGCGTACGCTGTTGTAAATCACACTGTGCCGCCCGCGGTGTTGATAAAGTGGCGCTGCAAGGCGGATATACCACCGTGGTCTGGCCTCTGTGTCATTCATCAGAAGTGAGACCGTCCATCGCTTTACCCGCGGGTTATTCTTCATCCACTGCCTCACGGTTTCTTTGTTAATCATAGTCGGACAAAATTTAAGATATGCGGCACATTGATGTATGGGTCACGGTCACTTGATGCCGCGCTCGTTGAGAGCCTTGCTGTATCGGGCGGCGTTCTTCAGATGTTCACTGTAAGTCTTTGCAAAGTTGTGCTTGCCCGAGAAATCCTCTTTTGCGCACATATAGAGGTAGTCGTGCTTTGTACAGTGAAGTACGGCGTCAATGCCAGCTATCGAGGCTATTTTAATGGGACCTGGAGGCAGCCCGGGATACTTGTAAGTGTTGTAAGGGCTGTCGGTAAACAGCAATTTGTGGTAGATGCGGCGCAGGGTGAAATCGCGCACCGCATATTTCACCGTGGGGTCAGCCTGCAGGGGCATTCCATCGGGATATTCGGCACTGCGAAAGTTCAGCCGGTTGAGATACATTCCGGCAATCATTGGTTTCTCGGCGTTGTTGGCTGTCTCTTCGTCAATGATGCTGGCCAGTGTGGTTACTTCTGTGGGGCTCAGCCCAAGGTCATTGGCAAGTTGCTGGCGATTGTCGGCTTTCCAAAACTGTTTGTTTTCTCGCAGCATCCGTTCCAGCAGCTGCTCTACGCTGATGTTCCAATAGACGTCGTAAGTGTTGGGAATGAAGAGAGCCGCTATGGTTGCAGTGTCATAGCCCAGACGGGCGCAAACGGCCGAGTCCTTGAGACTCGCAACTATGGTTGCACTGTCTGCCATGAGCTTACGGCTCAGCGTTGCGGCCAGCTTCTCGACAGTCCTTGCCTCGGGAATGGTGAGGCTGACAGGCGACTGCATACCGTTTTTCAGATGTCTGAACACACTGAAAGTACATTCGCCCGGGCTGATGCCGTAGCGGCCAGGGCGCACGTGCTCCGCATACGAGCTGTGGCGGGCCAGCGCATGGAAACCCGCAAGTCCATGTGACGTGCCGATGACAGACAGTTTGGCAAATACAGAGTCCTGGCTGTCATCGTCATCAATGAAGATGTATGTTGTTGACGGTACACGCGAGAATGCGCTGAACAGATAATAGTAAATCATGCCGGCTACAGCAACAGCCAACATTGACGCCACATAGAGCCACGCTTTTGATTTTATTGCTTTCATGATTTGTTGGACTATTTGAATTGATATTATTAGGCTGCGTTTGGAAATTTGAGTGCAAGTTCCCTTTGCGCGCCTATGCATTATCTTTGGAGTGCAAAGGTAATATTTTAAAAGGAAAAATGCTATCTTTGCCGTATGAAACTACGATTCACCATTGATTATCACACGCTGTGGGGTGAAAACCTCTTTGTTTCCATCAAGTATATTGACTGTGAAGGTGCAGCAAAATCCAGTCTGCTGCCCATGAGCACCACAGATGGCGAACTGTGGGTGGCGGAGACAGCTGCCATTGAGTCTAGAAAGCGGAAGTTCTGTTTTTTTGAATACGCGTATGAGGTGCGTGATGACAGCAGGCAGCTTCTCCGCAGGGAATGGGATGGCATCAAGAGAGTTGTCCCTTTTGACTGCGCGCACGACTACGTGATGGATGACCTCTGGCATGAAGTTCCCTTGCAACAGCACCTCACCACTGCTGCTTACAAAGTGACGGTGAGCAAGGCTGTGCACAATGGCCGCACGGATTTCCGCGTGCCTTTTTACCGCCGCACAATACTGTTCAAGGTTGCAGCTCCCCAGTTAGGCAGCCGACAGACTGTTGCGATCTGCGGAAGCCATCCGGCCCTTGGCGGATGGAACAGTTCGCGCTACCTCCTGTTGCACCATGCGGGTGAAGATGTGTGGCAGCTGTCTGTCAATGCTGATGGCTTTGCATTGCCTGTGGAGTATAAGTTCGTGGTTGTTAACTGTGACACGCATGAGCTGGTTGAATGGGAGCAGGGTGACAACCGGGTTATCAATGGTGAAGAGCTGCGCGAAGGAAATGTGCTTGTGATTGACGGAGGTATGCTGCGTGTGTGCGAGCGACCTTGGCGGAAGGCCGGAGTCGCTGTACCCCTGTTTGCCCTTCGCGGCCAGGCTTCGTTTGGCTGCGGCGATTTCGCCGACCTGCGACAACTCATTGACTGGGCTGATGAGACCGGTCTGCGTGTCATACAGCTTCTTCCTGTCAACGACACTACGTCAGCTCATGGATGGACTGACGCACATCCTTACAACATCATCTCGTCATACGCACTGCATCCACACTGTCTTTCGCTGTATGCTGCCGGGAAGCTGAACAACAAAATGTTACAGGTGGCGTTCGAGCGGAGGCGGCGCGAACTGGAGAGCATGAAGACCTACGATTACGAGGCGGTAGACAAGGTCAAAAGCGAGTATGTAGCAGCACTCTATCATGAGCAAGGCCAGCAGATACTTGCATCTTCTGGCTGCCAGGCATTTGTGCAAGCCAACAGGCACTGGCTGTTGCCCTATGTGGCTTTTTGCTTGCTACGCGACCAATATGGCACATGCTGTTTTGAGCAGTGGGGCGAATATGCCATCTATGACACCCAAAAGGTGACAACGTTGCTTGCACTCCAGGGTGAGCAAGCATCGCTGGTTATCTTCACACAGTATCTATTATACCGCCAACTGGCTGATGCAGCCGGCTATGCGCGTAGCAAAGGTATCATACTCATGGGTGACATGACCGTTGGCGTGTGCCGGTACAGTGTTGACACATGGGTGCATCCGAAATGGTTCAACACAGATACATCGGCAGGGACTCCTCCAAGTGGCCATGACCAGCAGGGACAAAATTGGGGCTTGCCAACCTACAACTGGACGGAGATAGAGCAAAGCGACTATCAGTGGTGGAAAGGGCGGCTGTCATGGATGGAGCGTTTTTTTGATGCCGTCAGAGTTGACCATGTTGCCGGGTTCTTTGCCATGTGGCAAATCCCTGCTCAGGCGGTTACAGCCTCACTGGGATATTATGTCCCCTCGCTGGCTCTGACAGGAGGGGAGATTGAGGGCATGGGCCTCACCTTCAAGCCCGACTTTCTCACGAGGCCCTTTGTCAATGAAGGTGTGCTTGACAGGTTGTTTGGCATTCATGCCCATTATGTGCGCGACCATTTCTTGCGTCCAATCGGTTACGGACTGTTCACACTTTCTCCAGAACTTGACACGCAACGGAAAATCATGGATGCATTTGAGGGGAAGAGTGATGAAAACTCTTATTGGATTAGGGATGGGCTGCTCCGGCTGGCAGCCAATGTGCTTTTTCTTGCGGACAGCCAGCAGCCTTCCATGTTCTATCCACGAATAGGAGCTTGGAAAGAGCCTGTGTTTGAAGCGCTCGGTGACAGTGACAGGGATGCCTACACACGCATCTGCCAGCATTATTTCGGACAACGCAATCAGAAGTATTGGTGCCATAAGGGGTGGCAGCGCTTGGATGCAGCGTTCAGAGATACCAGGATGCTGGTGTGCGTGGAGGACCTGGGGCACATGCCCGATGGCGCGCACGATGTGCTTGACCGTTTGAGAATGCTGACCCTTGAAATCCAGACTCTGCCCAAGGTTGATGGTTATGAGTTCGTGCCGCTCAGCTCAAATCCTGTGAGAAGTGTTTGTGCCTCAACCACTCACGACATGGCACCCTTGAGACTGTGGTGGGAGCAGAACCCACAACAGGCACAGCACTATTACACCGCAATGCTGCAAAAGGAGGGGCGTGCGCCACGGCAACTGACACTGGCGTTGGCCGAGGAGATTGTGGCACGCCATCTCTATTCGCCTTCCATGCTCTGTATTCTGCCCATACAGGACTTGATGGCGTGTGATGCGGCCCTCAGTGCCGGCTCCGTTCCAAATGACGAGCGAATTAACACCCCCGGTGACAGCTATAACAGGTGGCAATACAGAATGGTCCGGACGCTTGACGAACTGCAAAAAGCTTGCAGCTTCAATAAAAAGCTGAAGGCGATGGTGGAGAGGAGCAGAAGGAGTTAGACAAATGTGTGGTCGTCAAAATACTGTTGCACCTTGTCTTTATAGGAGTCGGAGATGGGTATAAACTTGTTATTCACAACAATGCGAAACCTCACCATTGCAGACACCTTGTCCATATGGACTATATAGGAGCGGTGGGTGCGCATAAACTCTGGGAATGGCAGACTGTCCTCCAGGTTTTTCATGTTCAGAAGCGACATCACTTTTTGACCATTTGTCAGATAGATGCGCACATAGTCTTTCTGCCCCTCAATGTAGAGGATGTCATCGTAGCTGATACGCTGGAGCTGGTAATCGCTCTTGACATAGAAGAAACGGTCTTTTCCCTGCATTGTCTCACGTGTGGAGAAATGCTCCAGCACCCTTTCTGATGCTGACAGAAAATCCTCATAGCTCACAGGCTTGAGCAGATACCCCATCGCTGAGACTTTGAAGCCATCAATGGCATACTGCGGAAAGGCTGTAATGAAGACAATCTTTGTGGTTTGCGGAATGATTTTTGCAAACTCAATGCCGTTGAGCTCTGGCATCTGGATGTCAAGAAACACCAAATGGGTTTGGCCATCCCGCAGGTCGCGCATGGCAGTAAGTGCACTGCTGTACACTCCGTTCAGATTTAAGAATGGAGTCTTCTCTACGTAGCTCTTCAGAAGTTCGGCTGCAAGAGGTTCGTCGTCAATGATAGCACAGTTAAGCATTATGTTCTTATCGTTATTTTTGATTTGTAAACAGTGTCATTCTCGTCTGTTCCGCAAGTCCACTCATAGTGCCCGGCATACGACAACTCGAGCCGTTTCCGCACTTGTCTGAGGCCAATCCCGTGACCGCTGTGGTCACTCCTGCCTTTTGGGTTGTTGCTGTTTTCTATCTCACAGGTTACGTAACCGTTGCCGTTCTCAATCCTGATATGTACGAAACTTTTGCCCGTAGCGCTTATGCCATGTTTGAAAGCGTTTTCCACCAATGAAATGAATAGCATTGGGGCGATGGGCATCTGCGGCTGGGCACATTCGGCTTGAAATGTAACTTCGACATTGTCAGACAAGCGGATTTGCATCAGATGAATGTAGTTCTCAAGGAAAGCTATCTCCTCGCTCATGGTAATGGTGGGCTGCTGGTTGTCGTAGAGGATGTGGCGCAACAGCTGGCTTAGCTCATAGATGGCCTTTTGTGCCTTCGCCTGGTCAAAAGCAACAAGGGCATAAATGTTGTTGAGCGTGTTCAGCAGAAAATGTGGCTTTATCTGCGCACGCAGGTTGTTTAGCTCCGCTTCTGTCCTTGCTGTTTCTGCTGCACAGCGAGCCGTCTCGGACTTCTGCCAGTTCATGGCCAGTACAACAGTGGCTGCCATAAAGGCCGAAAGTCCCAGGTAGAACATGTCCCGGAGCACGAAGAGGGACATGGTGAGCGCTTCATGGCGGGGGGGGCTGTAACCTTCAGGTGGAAAGGTGTCAAAGTGACTGTGAGCGTACCCCATCCAGATGTGGAGCACAAAACTGAATGAGACGACAATCACGATGTTGAGTGTCCAGAACATACGGCGGTGATGGCGCATGAACAGCTTTGGTGTAAGCAGGAAATAATTGGTGTAAAAGACAACCATCTGTAGCAGTGGTGTCACGCAAGCAGCCAGATAGCGCTGTGGCGTGACGCCATTGCCATGGTTTAGGAAGGTCAGTGGCGCCAGGAACAGCACAGTCCAGGCGGCCACGTGCAAACCTATAATCATCCGCTTATTCATACCTCAGCGCTTCGATTGGGTCAAGTTGGGCCGCTTTTTTGGCCGGATACCATCCGAAGAACACTCCCGTAAATGTACACACCGCAAAACTCATTACGATTGTCCATGCTTCTATCAAAATGGGCCAGTGGGCAAATGTCTTGATGGCTATTGATGCTCCGATACCTAACAACACGCCTATGACCCCTCCCGTGACGCTAAGCATAATCGCCTCGATAAGAAACTGGTTCAGAATGTCAATGCCACGGGCGCCAACACTCATGCGAAGGCCTATCTCGCGGGTGCGTTCTGTCACGCTTACATACATAATGTTCATGATACCGATGCCACCAACAACGAGCGATATGCCAGCGACACATCCCAGCAGGATGGTGAGCATGTTAGTGGTGGAATTCATCATGGACGACAGCTCCTCTTGGGAGCGGATGTTAAAGTCATCCTCTTCCTCGTCAGCCGTTGCAGTGGCATCTTTCAGTTTGTGGTTGCGTCGCAGGATGGTACGGATTTCCTCAGTGGCCTTGTCTGTCACTCCCTCGGTGATGGCCGAGCATTGTATTTCTCCCAAATAAGTCTGTGCAAGAATACGCTTCATCACTGCTGTATAGGGAGCCAGCACCAAGTCATCCTGGTCCATGCCCATCGAGTTGTAGCCTTTCTTCTTCAGCACGCCGATTACGCGGAATGGAATGGAGTTGAAGCGCACCACCTTGCCAATAGGGTCTGAACCGTCCGGGAACAGGTTGTCAATGACCGTCTGCCCAAGAATGCACACCTTGGCACTGCTCTTTATCTCGGCATCAGTAAAACCGCTGCCATCGCTAATTGAAAGCTGGCGAATCTCAAAATAGTCTTGGTTGACACCGTAGATGGTTGACGGCGTGTTCTCGTTGCCATAGATAAACTGACCGCTCTTGTTCACCACGGGGCTGATGGCCTTGATGTAGCCGCACTCGTCGCGTATTGATTCAAAGTCGGTCAGCTTGAGTGTCTCCATTGACGAGGCGTCTTGGCGCACCCCTCCTCGCCGGTCTGCGCCGGGGCCAATCATAATCATGTTCGACCCCATCTCGGCGATACTGGCCTGTATGCTTTGCTTGGTCCCTTGTCCGACAGCAAGCATCGTGATAACCGAAGCAATACCTATGATGATACCCAAGGCGGTTAGGAATGAGCGCGTCTTGTTTGCAGCAATGGCACGCAAGGCTATTTTGAATAAATTGGTATAGTTCATCGTCTTTTAATGCTTAAGATGTAAAGAAAGCCTGATAGCATTGCGCTTTCTTGCACATTATTCATCTGTATTGGTTGGTATGGCGGCAAGAGCATCCGCCGCGGACAGAATATGGCTGTTGTATTCGTCACTGATAACCTTGCCATCCCGTAGCATGATGTTGCGGCTCGAGTATTTCGCGATGTCGGGATTGTGGGTCACAAAGATGATGGTGCGCCCCTCGGCATGCAATTTTTGAAACAGCACCAGTATCTCGAACGAGGTGCGGGTGTCCAGGTTGCCGGTAGCCTCGTCGGCCAAGATGACAGCGGGATTGTTCACCAATGCGCGGGCAATGGCCACACGCTGCATCTGACCTCCTGACATCTGGTTGGACTTGTGATAGAGCCGGTCGCCAAGCCCAACGGCTTTCAGGGCCTTGATGGCCCTTGCGCGCCGTTCGTTGGCATCCACGCTCTGGTTGTACATCAACGGCAGTTCAACGTTTTCAACGCTGGTAGTCTTAGCCAGCAGATTATAGTTCTGGAAGATAAAGCCAATTTTGCGGTTGCGCAGGACGGCACGCTGTGATTTTGTCATGGTGCGCACCGACACACCGTCAAGGATATACTCGCCGGAAGTGGGGGTGTCAAGGCAGCCTAACTGGTTGAGCAGTGTTGACTTGCCCGAGCCGGACTTACCCATGATGGTCACAAACTCCCCCTCGTAAATCTTGAAAGACACGCCGCGGAGCGCATGTACAATCTCGTCGCCAACCAAAAAGTCACGCTTAACATTTTGCAGTTCTATGACTACCTTCTTGCTGTTGTCCATAAGCCTGTATCACTTTTTCTTGTCAGACTTGTGAGGGCCTGGGGCAAAGGGCGACTGTTCACGGGGCTCCTCATCCTCGCTGTCCTCTGACATTTCCTTGAACTGGGTGACAATAGCGGTGCCAACTCTGAGACCGCTGATGACTTCGGTGTTGATGCCATCGCTCATGCCTGTCTGGATGGCGTGTGCCCTGAGGGTGTTGCCCTCAAGTGTCCACACCTTGTTCTTGCCTTTGCAGTCAACCAACTTATAGGACTTGCCAACCGTTTCCGTAGTGGGACTGAAGCGCAGGGCTTTCTGTGGCACACATACAACATTTTTCTTCTCTGCGGTATAGATAGTGACATTAGCCGTAAGGCCTGGCTTGAGCTTGAGATTTGCATTGGGAGCGCTGATGACAACCTCGTAGGTCACAACATTGCTGGTTGTAGTTGCCTCCTGTCTCACTTGCGTTACCTGGCCCTCAAAGGTGTCATTGGGGTAGGCGTCAACCGTGAACGACACGCGCTCGCCCTCTTTCACCTCGCCGATGTCGGCCTCGTCAACATCGGCAACTACGCGCATATCGGTCAGGTTCTTCGCAATGGTAAACAGTTCCGGGGTGCTGAAACTGGCAGCCACTGTCTGCCCCTCTTCAACAGACTTTGACAGTACCACACCGTCAATGGGCGATGTGATGGTTGCATAGCCAAGGTTGGTTTGTGCCTTGTTGACCGTCTCCCGTGCAGTAGCCACACTTTCCTTGGCCTTGCGGTAGCTCAGACGGGCATTTTCATAGTCGTCAGCACTCACCAACCCTTTCTTGTACAGCGTCTCGTAGCGGCTGAAATTGCTATTCTCATAGTTGTATGTGCTTCTGGCCGAGGCCAGATTGGCCTTGGCTGTGTTGAGCTCGCTCAACAGGTTGGTCTTGTCCAGCTCTGCTATGACCTGGCCCTTTTTCACCACACTGTTGTAGTCCACATACAGCTTGCTGACAATACCCGACACCTGCGTGCCGACTGTCACTGAGGTCACAGGCTCAATGGTACCTGTGGCAGTGATACTGTTGCGAATGCTTGTTCTGGTAACCTTCTCTGTCTCAAAGGAAATTTTCTCCTCTGTCTTGCCCCCCGAGAACAGCCACGAGGCAAGGGCTATAATGAGCACAACGCCCGCGCCAACCCATATTTTGCTAATTTTTTTCATCTTGTGATTATGTAATTTTTATTTTAGATGTTGAGATGTTTCTTCCAAAAAATGAATCTACTTGCCATCATGATAGAACTCCAACAGGCGCACATTGAGCAGCGTCATGTACTTGCTTTGCAATTTGCTCAGCCGGGCTTGGAGCAAGTTGTTTTTTCCAGTCATCAATTCAATGATGTTTTTTAGTCCTAACCTGAACTGTTCGCTGAGCAGGGCGTAGCTGGCTTCCTCGCTCTCTACCCCCATTCTGGCTGCCTTGAACTTCTGCTGGTTGGTTGTGGCGTCAAGCCAGAATCCCTCGATGGTGCTGAATAGCTTTTTCTGCTCATCAAGCAGGTCCAGCTCGCTGTCCAGCTTCTGCAGCTTGGCTTTGCTGACTGCGGTCTTTGTCTTTCGCTGGTCAAAAATGGGAATACTCAGTGTGAGACCGGCCGTGGCGTCGAAATTGGTTTTTATCTGCCGCCCCCAGGTGCGGTCACTCATCGACGAGGTGCTGGTTCCAACGCTGCCGTTCACGCTAAGTGTTGGCAGATTGCCCGCCTTTGCGATGGACAGGTTTACATCGCTGCTCTTTATTGCCAGGTGCTGGCGTTCTATTTCCGGACGTTTTGCCAAGGCTGATTGGTAGGTGTCATGCAGTGAGGGAATGGCCGAAAGCACGGTGTCGTCCGAGATATTGGGTGTCTCTACCTCAAAAGTCTCGCCGTCAGTTATCTCAAGCAGCTGCTTAAGCTGGAGCTTGTAGCTCGCCAGGCTGCTCTGGTTCTCTACAATTTGATAATAGTCCTGCGCTGTTTGGGCAGACAGCTGAGCCAGGTCTGCCTTTGACATCTTGCCAACCGCTACCATCTCCTTGCCGCGCTCCTCGTTGAGCTGGCTGGTTTTCCAGCTCTGCCGGCTGACAGTGACAGCCTCGCTGAGATACAGTATCTGCATATAGAGCTGGGCTATTTGCTCCTGAATGCTGTTAGCGGTGATGGCAGAATCAAGTTGGGCTTGCTGTTCTGAGAGCTTGTTCACCTTTATCGTGTTACGGTTCTGGTTGCCGTTCCACACCGTCCAGTTGGCATTGATGCCATAGCTGCCATTGTAGTAGCTCTTGTTCACACTGGTGGCCACTGTGCCATTGGTCACGGTACTGATACCGTCGTTCACCCATGGACGGTAGCCTGCGGCATGGCTTGTCGAGGCACTGACAGACGGGAGCAGATTGGACTTGGCCTGCCTTACATCTTCCATGGCTGACTGACGGGCCACAACGGTCTTCCGCAGGGCGATGTTATGGTCCAAGGCATACCTCACACATTCATCAAGAGTCCACCGCTTGGAACCCTCGGCAAATATGGTCCCGGGAACCAGTAGCACTGCGACAGCACAGGCAATACATTTTTTGTTCATACCTTTTGCTCGTTTTCTTTTATATGGTTCAACGTTGCAAAGATATGTAGAATATTGACAAAGCAGAAATTTAATCTATCAATAATTTTCTGTTAGTAGACAAAGAAAAAGTTGTTTTCGATAAAACTGTTTTGTATTAACTATTCTTTAACTCTTCCAGGCGGGCCACGTATTTGCCGATTATGTCAAACTCAAGGTTGGCCACTGTACCAACCTCTATGTCACAGAAATTGGTATGCTTCAATGTGTAGGGGATAATGGCCACCCGGAACGAGTCTTCTGTCGGGTTGCAGACTGTCAGAGACACCCCGTTCACTGTCACGCTACCTTTGTCTACTGTGAAATATCCGCGCCTGGCCATCTCCGCGTCACACTTGTACATGAATGTGAAATAGGTGCTTCCGTTGGCATCTTCCTTACCGGTGCATAGAGCCGTGGTGTCTACGTGCCCCTGTACGATGTGCCCGTCCAGACGTCCGTTCATCATCATTGAACGCTCTACGTTCACCTTGTCACCAACCTTCAGCAATCCAAGGTTGCTGCGCATGAGTGTCTCTTTCATTGCCGTTACCGTATAGCTGTCGTTTTCAATGCTGACAACGGTGAGGCACACCCCGTTATGGGCCACGCTTTGGTCTATCTTCAGCTCGTTGGCAAAGGAGCATCTCAAGCTGATGTCTATGTTATCCCTGTCTTTCACAATGTTAGTGACAGTTGCAAACTCTTCGATAATTCCGGAGAACATAATCAAGATGGGCTTTTGTGAGTGATAATACTGTAAAAAAGCGGGACGTACCGTGATTGTGATGAAAACTCCTATGTGCTAAGATTAGAGATTCCTCCGTCGTTGTAATCCACCGGCTTTTTTTCATGCTGTCACCGCAAGGTGATGTGGCCCGCCATTGACAAAAGGATGGTCTCAGTTTTCAGATTATTTGATGAGTATCCCGATCTAACCGATACGTCCCTTATTGTGATGCAAAGTTAATACTTTTGCCGGACAAGAGAAAATTTTTTCAGTTTGTTTTTATCCTTAAGCCCAAATCGGCCATTGGATTTTGCCACAGGTTGCTGTCCGAATTGCCACTCAGAACGCGTCGTTCCGCACGCTGAAACGCGCTGTTCCGCACGCTGAAACGCGCTGTTCCGCACGCTGAAACGCACCGTTTGAGCGGCTGAAACGCACCGTTCCGCAGCGTGAAACGCACCGTTCCGCAGCGTGAAACGCACCGTTTGAGCGGCTGGAACGAACTTTATCATGTAGCTTTTCCCATC